>ERZ1029854.203-NODE-203-length-26975-cov-13.684212_pt1 | contig 26975 bp, 27 predicted proteins | sample MGYA00519239_ERZ1029854 | MGnify/ENA primary metagenome ERZ1029854 (study PRJEB33666, sample SAMEA4610917) | skin metagenome | biome: Human-associated habitat; feature: Malodor aspect; material: skin | place: Philippines | collected 2015-08 ... | reverse complement strand
CCCCCGGGAGGGAGTGGGAGAGTAGGTTACCGCCGACCCAACAACTTCAAAACACCACACACCCGGTACAAGACAAAACGTCTTGCATCGGGTGTGTTTTCATTGTGCATCCACACCATCATCGAGTGCGGGGAGATGGGAGGCGCACCGGAGGCCACCCAACCACGGAATCGTTGGTGGACACCAAGTTGTCCGCAATGCGGAGCGGGATCCAAAACCAACGCGATAGCCAGCAAGAAAATCGGTGGTGGACACCAAGTTGTCCGCAATGCGGAGCGGAAGCCAAGGCCAGCGCGGTAGGCAGCAACAGAATGGTTGGTCCGCACCCAGTTGTCCGCAATGCGGACTCACACAGCGGTTGCAGCCCTGGTATCCGGAGATGGTTGGTGTTGACCCACTTGTGCGCAATGTGGAATGCCCGCCGAAGCAAACCGGGCCGTTATCGTGCGGCCACGAGTCCGCAACCGCGGACTGCTTGGTGTTCACCCACTTGTCCGCAATGCGGAAACACGTCACCAACAACACAACCCGGCTTAGATCCCGTAATCGTTGGTCCGCACCCAGTTGTCCGCAATGTAGAGTTCCCGCCAGAGCAAACCGGGGCGTTATCGTGCGGTCACAAGTCCGCAACCGCGGACTGCTTGGTGTTCACCCACTTGTCCGCAATGCGGAGAAGCCTTCCGCACGATCGTGGGGACCGTACGATCTTTGGTGCTTATCAAGTTGTCCGCAATGGCGGAATCGTTGGTGTGCACCCACTTGTCCGCACCGTGGAGTGCTGTGAGGCCGTCGAATCGGCGGGCCGTCCCTCCGCGCAGATGCAACCCCAATAGTTGGCCCGCACCCAGTTGCCTGCAAGGTGGAGATCCATTCCGAGGAGTAACGGGGATGCCACAATCGGTGGTGTTTACCACGTTGTCCGCAACCGCCGCAGACTCCTGCCACCAAAGCGATGCTCAATATAGTTGGTAAACGCCCACTTGTCCGCAATGCGGAGACGCTTCCGTCGGGCTGCTGCCTGAGCCGCTTTTGTAGAACTCGTTACAAGGCCCTCTCTGTCAGGCTGGTTGTGAACAACGATCCGTAGGAGGTTTTGTTCATGACTTTGCTTGATGTTCCGGTGTTGGTCCCGGAGCCGGATGAGGTGCCGGGGCTGGTTTCGGCCGGTGGTCGGCAGGCTCGTAGTCGTCGCCTGCCCCGGCGGGGGCTTTGTGCTGGTGATGTGTTGTCGCTTGCGACAACGGTGTTGGCTCCTGGTGAGGTCCTCGACGACGATGAGCTGGTGATGCCGCAGGCCGGTGCGGTTGTGTTTACGCCGTGTGTGCCGTATTCGCGGGGGATGGATTTTACTGCCGCTCAGAAGCGGCAGATGGTCACGATCTATCGCCGGTTGCCGTACGGGGCGAAAGGTCCGTGGGTTCAACGCCATGGGCTGTATTCGGTCAAGGTGTTTCGGTGGGGCCAAGAGCTTGGATTTTTGACCTTTGCGCAGCAAAAAGCAGCATCGGTCGGCGACGAGGAATTGCCCGCAGTGCTCGACGCCGCGACGGTGACGTCGCTTGTGCAGCGCTACCTTTCACTTCCTTACGGTGAAAAGGAGGCATTTTTAGCCAAGCACGATCTTTGTCACCCGACAATGCTGCGGTGGGTCACCATGGTTGCAGATGGATCGATCGCGCATTACACGCATAAACGAAAGGCAGGAACAGTGGGAAAGCACACCTCAGATGACCTCACGCAGTCACGTCGCCAGGTTGAGGCGATGATTCGGGAAAACGAACGGTTGAAAAAAGAACTCGCCAAAGCTAACCGCAAACTCACCCGGCAAGAACAAGAACTGGATAAATGGGCCAAAACCAGTGATGTGTTGGGAAAAGCTTTAGCGTCCATGCCCGATCTTCCTGGCGTGGACTACGACGCGGAGGAAAACGCTTATCCGAAGACGAAACGCGACGCTATGAAGCTGGTCGACAAGAAGAGCAACGACTCATCGACACCCTTGTCGGATTAGGCCACTCCACTTCCCGGGCGTTGGCGTTGCTTAGCGTCAGCCGCAGTCGGATCTACTACGAATCCAACCCGCGGCCGAAAACCACCAACCCGATTGCCCACCACGAACGCAACATCCCCAGGCTTACACAACAGCAGATCGACGAGATTCTTGCCCTGCTCGATGCTAATCCCCAGTCGAGCGTGGACGATGTGTTCTACAACGCCTTCAACCACGGGCTGTATATCGCGAGTTTGAGCAGTTTCTACCGCATCGCCCGCAAGCACAACAAACTGTTGAAGCACCGCAACTGCACGCGCGCCAAACGCAGGTCGAAACGCGGTAGCAACCAGCCACCACATGTCGTGGCTACTGCACCAGCACAAGTGCTGTGCTGGGACATCACATTCCTGCCCGGCCCGTTCGTCAACGAAACCTACGCCTGCCACACCATCATCGACCTGTACTCACGCGCCGTGATCGGCACGCTAGTCACCCACCGCGAAGACGCACGCGGTGTATCCAAACTCTTCGACGACATTTTGACGCGCTTGCCCACAGTGCACACCGTGCACTCCGACAACGGGGCAGCAATGCGAAGCAACACTGTCAAGCGTGTGTTCGCCAAGCACGACGTCACCGCATCGTTTAGTCGGCCGGCAATCAGCAACGACAACCCCCAGATGGAGTCGCTGTTTCACACCATGAAGGGATTCGCGTACTACCCAGGCGTCTTCGCCGACATCAACGCCGCCACACAATGGGTCGCACGGTTTACCAGGCACTACAACAACCGGCCCCACAGCGGGATTAACGGCTACACCCCGCAAAGCGTGCTCGACGGAACCTGGAGACAATACGAAGCCAACCGCATCAACGCCACACGCGCCGCACTCGAAGCCGGACTGATCACCGCTATGCCGAAAACACCCACCGGACTACCCAAGGAGGTCACCATCATCCGCACAACCACCAAAACCCGCCCACAACCACCCACCCTCACCGTGGCCTAAAACAGAGAACCGTTCACAACCACTTGACACAAAGCGAGGTTTCCGCGACCTGCGGTTTTACAACGCCAAAGCGAAGAATCTAACGAGTTCTACAAAACCACCCGCGACAATGCTGCAAACATTGACATCGCACGAACCCCGGCCAGGCAAAACACGTCCGAAAACCGGCCAACCCGTCAACTTCTGCATTCGAAGCGCCGCTTGGGCTGGCTGAGGATCAGGAGGCCGCCAAAATAGACCCCAGAACTACAACTCCACGACCGCGTTCTTGGACTCTTCGATGAGGTTCTTCTTTTTGCGGGCCTTCTCCAGGCGGGACCATTGGTCGGCGGGGATGGAGTTGCGGGCCTGATCGACGACATCGGTGTCCGGGGTGCCCCAGGCGATGGGCATCGGGGTAATTGTCTGCCACTGGCCCTGGTTGTCGCGGGAGCGCTGCGCGCCGACGGCAGCCACAGGCACCTTGGTGCCCACCTTGTCCGGAGTGTTCGGGAGAGGGTGGAGCACCCGCGAAGTGATGGCCCAGCGCGGCGGCTGGGAAGGCTCGACGTTCTTGTTCACCAGGGCAGTCAGAGTGATGGTGGTGCCGACGCGTTCGGTGATGATGGCGGGGGCGAGGGGGTGCGCGTCGTAAAGCGATTGCGTCTTGCCCACGCTGCGGGGGATGAGCAGGCCCACGATGAGCATCATGATGCCGAAAAGCGCCAGTCCGACGGTGCCGAGGGTGCGCCACGGCGAGTCGGCGGGCGCGAAGAACCAGACGGCGACGGCGCCGGCGAGCGAGATGACGAAGAGGGCAACTCCGGAAGCGACGAGGCTGCGGGTGTCGCGCACCATTTCGTTGTGCTGCTTGGCGTAGCTCTCGTCGACGTCGAACTTGAATACCTTCATGGGGGTTAAGTTTAGAGGTCGGCGGCATCGACGAGTCGATACGCGTAGCCCTGCTCGGCGAGGAAGCGCTGGCGGTGCATGGCGTATTCGGAATCGAGTGTGTCGCGGGCGACGACGGTGTAGAACACAGCCTCGGCGCCGTCGGCCTTGGGACGCAGCAAGCGTCCTAGTCGCTGCGCTTCCTCCTGGCGGGAGCCGAAGGTGCCGGAGACCTGGATGGCGACGGCGGCCTCGGGCAGGTCAATGGAGAAGTTGGCCACTTTGGACACCACAAGGGTGGAGATCTCGCCGTCGCGGAAGGCTTGGAAGGCGGCTTCGCGTTTCTTGGTGGTGGTTTTGCCGTCGATAAGCGGGGCGTCGATACGTGCGGCGATCTCCTCGAGCTGGTCCACGTACGCGCCGATGATCAGCGTCTGCTGGCCCTCATGTTTCGCAAGCAGCTTATCGACGACCGCCAGCTTCGCATCCGAGCACGCCGCCAGCCTGTAGCGCTCGCGGGTTTCGGCGGTGGCGTAGGTGAGGCGTTCGTCGTCGGTAAGCGTGGTGCGCACTTCGACGCATTCGGCGGTGGCGATGTAGCCGGCCATCTCGAGTTCTTTCCAGGGCGCGTCGTAACGCTTGGGTCCGATGAGGGAGAACACGTCGTCCTCGCGGCCGTCCTCGCGGACAAGCGTGGCGGTCAGCCCCAGGCGGCGGCGCGACTGGAGGTCGGCGGCCATGCGGAACACGGGTGCGGGCAGGAGGTGGACTTCGTCGTAGATGATGAGGCCCCAGTCGCGGGAGTCGAAAAGTTCGAGCGCGCGGTATTCACCCTTCGTCTTGCGGGTGACCACCTGGTAGGTGGCGATGGTGACCGGGCGGATCTCCTTCTTCTCGCCGGAGTATTCGCCAATCTCCTCAGGCGTGAGCGTGGTGCGGCGCAGCAACTCGTCGCGCCACTGGCGGCCGGCGACGGTGTTGGTCACCAGGATGAGCGTGGTGGTCTGCGCCTGCGCCATCGACGCCGCGCCGACGATGGTTTTGCCGGCGCCGCAGGGCAGGACGACGACGCCGGAGCCGCCTTCCCAGAAGGAGTCGGCGGCGTACTGCTGGTAGTCGCGTAGCGCCCAGCCGTCGTGGTTTAAGTCGATGGGGTGGGATTCGCCGTCGACGTAGCCCGCGAGGTCTTCAACCGGCCAGCCGAGTTTGGTCAACTCCTGCTTGATCTGGCCGCGGGCGGAGGGGTGGACGGGGACGGTGGTGTCGTCGATACGCGATGCGACGAGCGGGATGATCTTCTTGGAGCGGGTGACCTCGGTGAGAATCGTCGGGTCGTCCGCTTCGAGGATGAGACCATGCGCGGGGTGTTTGACCAGTTTGAGGCGGCCGTAGCGCGCCATGGTTTCGGCGACGTCCACGAGCAGCGGCTGCGGGACGGGGAAGCGGGAGTAGCGCTCCAGCACGTCCACGGCCTGCTCCGCGTCGAAGCCGGCGGCGCGAGCGTTCCACAGCGCCAGCGGGGTGATGCGGTAGGTGTGGATGTGCTCGGGAGCGCGCTCGAGCTCCGCGAACGGGGCGAGCGCGGCACGGGCCTTTGGCGCGTCCGGGTGCGCGACCTCGAGCAGCACAGTCTTATCCGATTGGACGATAAGTGGGCCGTCGCCGAGAGCCATGCGATCTACTCCTCCTGTTCGTAGGCGTTGGTAGTCTACGGGCATGGCTGCGAAAAATACATCCGTTGTCCTCGGCGAACGATACGACAAGTTCATTGCCGAATTACTCGAAGACGGCCGCTACGCCTCCGCCAGCGAAGTCCTGCGCGAAGGCCTGCGGCTGGTGGAGGAGCGGGAGCAGAAGTTCAAGGCTCTCAACGATGCTCTGGAAAAAGGCGAGTTGAGCGAAGTTGTCCACGACTTCGACCCCGACGAGTTTATTGCGCGTATGAAGAACGACCATGAAGTATCGGCTTAGGCGCCAAGCAGAATCTGACCTTGTAGAGATTTGGAACTACACGGCCGTTCGTTGGGGGCTGTCACAGGCTGAGCGCTATGTTGGCCAAGTTCTGTACATGCTCGACATGCTTGGGGGAAACCCGCGGCTCGGAAGCTCTGTAAGCGAAGTTCGCTCTGGCTACCGAAAGAAAGCAGTCGGGAGCCACATCATTTTCTACCGGGAAGACGACGGTGTCCTCGATGTGGTCCGAATCTTGCACCAACGCATGGATATACAACACCACCTGAATAACTAACCCCTGCGCAGCAGCTGCGACCATTTGGTCACGCTGCCGTTGTTCAGGATCGTGCGCTTGTAAATGCGGGCGGCGCCCCACATGACCAGCGCCGTCGTCACCGCGGCGAGCGCGAACGAGCCTGCCAGTTGGAGGGCGGTGAAGTCCCCGGCCGCGTAGGTCAAGGGCGCGGCGAAGATGGAGAACGGCGGGATCCAGCTCACGACCTGCATGAACGTCGAGTCGGTGTTGGACCAGGCAAACGACGGGATGTACACACACGCCATCAACAGGATCAGGATCGGCATCTGGGTGGACTGCAGGTCCTCGGTGCGCTGCACCATCGCGCCGGCTGCTGCGTAGAGGCCTCCGAAGAACAGCATGGACAATAGCCAGGAGACAAACAGGATGGGGAGGACGGACCAGTCGACTTCGATGTCGTCGAGAAGCCCCGAGACCTTCAGACCGACGCCGCCGACGGTGAGCAGTACCGCAGTGGCGAGGAAGCCAAAGATGACAGTGCCCAACAGTTTGCCGGCAAGGAAATCCAGCGGGCGAACGGAGGCCAAGATGAGCTCGACGACGCGCGAGGACTTCTCCTCGGTGACGCGGCTGCCCACCTGGGCAGCGAAGGTGATCACGGTGAACATGACCACGATCAGCGCGAAAAAGGTGGTGAGCAGGCGGGTCAACTGCTGCTCGGTGTCTTCGCCTTCGGTGTCGTTGATGTCCACCGGTACGACGTTGATCTGCGGGGAGGCAGCCTCGTAGTCGGCGGGGCTAATGCCCAGGTTGCTTAAGGTTTCGGCGCGCGCCTGCTGCTGGGAAAGGGCGTCGAGGCCGGTGAGGATGCTGGTGGAGGGGGTGCCGTCGGCGAGCACCTCCCACGTGCCTCCGTCCGCGACGACGGCGGCCTTCACGTCACCGTCGCGCACCAGCTGCAGGGCCTCGTCGCGGTCGGCGGCGGTGCGGGTGTCGTAGCCGGCGTCGTCGAGAAGCTGCTGCTCGATGCCCACGGCGGCGATCGCGGGGCCCGACTCCTCGGAGTCTTCTTTGTTTTTCATCCAGGTGGCGAAGCCGATCATGCCGACGATGCCAAGCAGCAAAATCACGAGCGTGACAATGACGCCCTTTTTCAGCAGGAGGATCTCCACCTCGCGCTTCGCGGTGGTGGTGATGGTGTGCATGGGGGAGTAGGGCTTCATTACTTCACAACCTCCTTGAACAGCTCGGCGAGATCCGGCACGACGCGGGTGAACTCGTGGACCGGGCCGGCGGCCATAGCGGCCTTGAGGATGGCCTGGTCGTTGTCGGTGGAATCGGTTTCTACGGTGACGTGGGTGGGGGTGTCGTCGATAAGCGTGGCGCAGGCGGGGATCCACCCGCGCGCTTGCGTGCCGACGCGGAACTGCACCGGCCCGCCCGCGCGCAACTCGTCGACGGTTCCTTCGGCGACCATGCGGCCGCGGGTGACGATGCCGATGCGGTCGCACAGCCGCTGCACCAGATCGAGTTGGTGCGACGAGAAGATCACTGGAACACCGGCGCGGGTGCGATCGGTGAGCATCGTGCTCATCACATCTACGGCAACCGGGTCGAGGCCGGAAAACGGCTCGTCGAGGATGAGCACCTCCGGGTCGTGAATGAGGCTCGCGGCCAACTGGACGCGCTGCTGGTTGCCCAGGGAGAGGTCATCGAGCTTGTCGCCCAGGCGCTCGCCGAGACCCAATTCCTCGAGCAGATCAGTGCCCCGTTTCTTCGCGGCCGCGCCGTCGACGCCGTGGAGTTTGGCCAAAAAGATCAGCTGATCCAGGATCTTTTCCTTGCCGTAGAGCCCGCGCTCTTCTGGCATGTAGCCGATGAGGCGGCGGGTGTCGTCGTCAAGCGGGCGCCCGTTGAGCAGCACCTCACCCGAATCGGCACTGAGCACGCCCAACGCGATGCGCATCGTGGTGGACTTGCCGGCACCGTTCGAGCCGACGAAGCCGTACATCTCGCCATCGCGGACGTTGAGGGTCATGCCGTCGAGCGCCTGGACGTCGCCGAAGCGCTTGTGTAGATCACGTATCTCAATTGTTGTCACTTGTTCTCCTCCTTGCGGTTAAAGGTAATGGCATAGCCGACCATTGGCAGTGGGTAGACGACGAGAAAAGTGAACATCATGAAGTAGCCGGACGCCATAAGCGCGGTGGAGCTTGGGGAGTCTCGTAGTGCGCCAAGCATCATGAAGACGAAACCACCGATGCCGGTGAGTGCGGAGTAGGCCTTGAGCGCGCGCCTGCGCCACACGTCTAGGACGTGGTGCTCGTACTCGTCGACCTGGTCGTCTGGGGCGGTGTCGACGTTGTCGTGCGCGCCGCGCAGCATTGACCAGCAGTACATGCTAATGAGCATGCCCGCGGTCAGTGGGATCAGGGATGGCCAATGGGCGTCCGACGCGAGGCCGACGATAGTGCCCGCGATCGCCACAGCAATACCGGCGAAGAACACGATGATCAACCGGCGGGTGTCGCGAGGATTGCGGAACTGCTTGGCATTGAGTGGGTCTTGCTTGCGGACGGTGTCGATGCGACTCATTTGGCGTACAGCTCCTTCGACATTGGGGCGAACTCGGTGCGCGAAAACACAGCCTCCACGGGCAGCCCGAAGACCTCGCAAATACGGAAAGCGAGATCCAGGCTGGGGGAGTGGTCGCCGCGTTCGAGTGCACCGACGGTTTGCGGGTTGACGTCGATAAGTTCTGCGAGCTGGGCGCGGGACATGTCGTGCTCCGCTCGCAAGACTCGAACCCGGTTATAAATCGGGTTCTTCGGCAATTTCTTCGGTGACACACAATGAAGTGTTGTATAAACCCAATGTTCTGTCAAGGCTGCCTATTCACTTTTGGCCTATGTCCGGGAGGGTTAGCATGGATCCATGACTGCAACCATTTCCTCCCCAGTGGCCTATTTGTCTCGCGAACTTGGCTCCGACGAGGCCCTATCCACCCGCCCTATCGACCGGATCAAGTACGCCCACGACGCATCCCACTTCCTCTACACCCCCGATGTTGTGGTGGAGGCGCGCACGGCCCAGGACGTGGCAGCCGCGTTCCGAGCCTCGGCCTCCTCCGGTGCCCCGGTGGTGTTGCGTGCCGGCGGCACGTCTCTATCCGGCCAGGGTGGCGGCAAGGGAATGATGGTGGATGTGCGCAAGCACTTCCGCGGCGTTGAGGTGCTCGACGGCGGTAAACGCGTGCGCGTCCAACCCGGTTCGACGGTGCGTCAGGTCAACGCGCACCTCGCCGCATACGGTCGCAAGATTGGTCCGGACCCGGCGTCTGAGGGCGCTGCGACCATGGGCGGAGTGATCGCGAACAACTCCTCCGGCATGGCATGCGGCACGCAGTACAACACCTACAACACGATCGAGTCGGTCACCTTCGTCCTGCCGTCCGGCACCGTGATTAACACGGCCCACGAAGATGCGGAAGCGCAGTTCGCGCGTCAGGAGCCGGATCTTGTTGAGACGCTGGAGCGCCTGAAGCGACGCGTGCGTGACAACCAAGAATCCGTGGACACTATCGAGCGCCACTTCGCGCTGAAAAACACAATGGGCTACAGCCTGAACGCTTTTCTGGACTACGACTCTCCGCTGGACATATTCATGCACCTTTTGGTTGCATCCGAGGGCACGCTCGCGTTCATTGCAGAGGCCGTACTACGCACGATCGAAGTGCCGAATCTGAAAACCACCACCATCGCCGTCTACCCGACACTCGATGCCGCGACGCGCTCGTTGCCGGCCCTGTTCGACTCGCAGGCGGCGACACTGGAATTGATGGACTCTCGCTCCATTAACGTCGGCCGCACCTTTGACTCGGTGCCGGAACAGATCACCGGCTTCGAACTCGGCAGCCAGGCAGCCCTTCTCATCGAATACCACGCCAACGAGGCCGACCAGCTGCGCGAATATGAGCAAGCCGGATCCCAACTCTTGCGTGAGTTCGATCTGCAGACCCCGGCACGATTTACCACCGACGCTGGCGAGGCTGCCAAGGCGTGGGCGTTCCGTAAAGGTCTCTATGCGCAGGTTGCGGAGGCTCGCCCGTCGGGAACCACCGCGCTGCTTGAAGATATCGCCGTCCCTGTCGAAGACCTCGCCGACACATGCGGCGGATTGCAGCAACTGTTTGATACCTACCGCTACGACGACGCCGTCATCTTCGGTCACGCGAAGGACGGCAACATCCACTTCCTTATCACGGACCGGTTTGAAGGCGACGAGAATCTCAACCGCTACGACGGCTTCAACGAAGACATGGTTGACCTCGTGCTCGGCGCAGGCGGAAATCTGAAGGCAGAGCACGGCACCGGTCGTGTCATGGCGCCGTATGTGCGACGCCAGTACGGCGATGAACTCTACGACGTGATGGTGCAGCTCAAGCGCGCCGCCGATCCGCGGGGTGTGATGAACCCAGGCGTGATCATCACTGACGACGAGCGCGAGCACATGAAAAACTTCAAGCTCAATCCGCAGGTGGAAGACGAAATCGACTCCTGTGTTGAGTGCGGGTACTGCGAGCCGGTGTGCCCCTCGCGTGACCTGACCATGACTCCGCGACAGCGCATCGTGGTGCGCCGTGCCCGTGCGAAGGCGATTCAGGAAGGCGATACCGAGCTGGTCAAGCACATCGACGAGGCCTACCAGTACGACGGCATCGACACCTGTGCAGTGGATTCCATGTGTGTTACGGCCTGCCCGGTCGGTATTGACACTGGCAAGTTCATCAAATCGCTGCGCCGCAGCCAGGCCGGCGCGGTGGAGTCTGCCGGCTGGGCGGCCGCGGCGAAGGCGTGGGGGCCGGGCAACACCCTGGCCTCCACCGCGCTGACCGGTGCTTACTACTTGCCGACGAAGCTGGTGCAAAAGGTTACTGACGTCGCTCGGACCCTGGTGGGCGACGACACCGTGCCGCAGTACCGCCCTGAGCTGTCGAAGGGCGGCGCGAAACGTTCCAAGGCGTTTGGTACCCGGATCGGAGCCTCGACGGCAGAGCCGTCCGGCGTATTCGTCCCCGCCTGCGTGAACTCCATGTTCGGCCCGCAGGGCGACGGCGTCGGGGCCTCCGAGGCATTTGCGAAAATCGTCGAACGCGCCGGGCTCGCGCTGGTGGTTCCGGAAGGCATTGACGGGATGTGCTGTGGCACTCCGTGGGCGTCGAAGGGGATGAGCAACGGTCATGACATCATGCAGCGTCGCGTGAACGATCAACTCATCGCCGCAACCGACGGTGGGCGGCTGCCGGTCGTGGTGGATGCGTCGAGCTGCACCCACGGCTTCCAGGACATGGCGGAAAACATTGGTATCACGGTCATTGATGCGATCGAGTTTGTCGAAAACGAGGTGCTGGACCGCCTCGAGGTGAAAACGAAGGTGGACTCTGTGACGCTGCACCCGACGTGTTCGGCGACGCACCTGGGGATCGTCGATACGCTAGAGCGCGTTGCTGCCACTGCTGCTCAGGAGGTGCACGTTCCTTCCGAGTGGAATTGCTGTGGATACGCGGGCGACCGCGGCATGCTGCACCCGGAGCTCACCCACGCCGCCACCAAGCGTGAGGCCGAGCAGGCGAAAAATCTTGGATCCGCGTGCCACGCGTCCTCCAACCGCACCTGTGAGCTAGGGCTGACGGCCGCCACCGGCGAGGACTACGAGCACATCCTGGAGATCCTGGAGCGCGTGAGCCGCTAGGCCAGCACCACTTTTGTCACCCGCGGCAGCGCGATGCGCACAACGCGGTCCTTCGCCTCGTCGAGCGCGTCGACCTGACCCGCGGTCACACTCAACGGCAGCACGGTGAGTGTCTGTCCGCGCCCTTGCTTGTCGACGAAGCCCACCACCACATGCCTGCGCGCCCGCGCCGCCGCGCGCAGCGTCTCAAAGGCGTCGCCGCTGCCTGCGTCGGTGCTGTCGTCGGAGCGCAGCTTTGCGACGATTTGTTCCACCTGCTCAGCCGGCACCTTGGATTGGCGCGGCAGCGTCGATGGGGTGGGGGCGACGAGCGCCGGCTCGGGTGCCATGTTGAGTGCGATGCCTTGGTCGTCCTCGGCGGTCGGTTGCATCCCGGCATTCCGGAGTGCGGCCATGAGCTTGGCCAAAGGCAGGTCGGATACAGCCACGGTGGGGGCGAGGACGCGCAGCTTCAGGCGCTCGGCGGCGGTGGCGATCAGGGCCGGGTCCTCCGAGCGGATGTAGCTAAATGCCTCACCGGCGCGGATGGCGCCGTGGTGGCGGGCGGTGTCGTCGATAAGAAATGTCATTGCTTGGGGGACCTCGCCCATGACGTGGTCGGAAAGCCAGTCGTGGGCCTCCGGCGCGGTCAAGCCGCTGTCCAGGCCGCGACGCACCGAGGACTCCGAGATACGCCACACGCTGGCCAGGCCTGGCGATTCCAGGTCGGCGATGCGCTCGATGAACCCCGCCATCGCAGGCTCCAGGGGGCCGGGAGCGAGCACCGTCATATCCGCCTGGGCGATGAGCGTGCTTACCGACGCCGGCACGAGCTCGGCGGTGGCTGCGGCGGTGTCGCCACCGTCGAGGAGTGCCGAAAGTGGCGTCGACTGCGCGCCGTTGGCGAGCGCGCCGACGAACTCGGCCTCTGCGACGACGGCGCCGATCAGTTGGTCAGAAAAGCCGGCCGATTCCAACGGGGCATAGAAGAGGATACGCTCCATGTCGCCGGTATGGCGCAGGATGGTGGTGCGGGCGCTGCGCAGGGCGGGGGCGTGGGTGTCGTCATCAAGCAACTTGGCGCTCGTGTCCACGCGCCACGGAGAGGCGACCCAGCCAGCGAGAAGGATCGCCCACTGGTCCGATAACGTGGCATCAAGCCAGGTCAGCGCGTCGCGGGTGGCGGCGAGGACGTCCTCGTCGTCGACGTTGCCGCGCCCGATCAGGCCCGCCGCCTCGCCCGTTGTGACGAGCAGGCGCGGGTTGAACCCCAGCTGCTTTTCCAAGTTCGCCTCCGCGCGCACGCCGACGGTGCCGTCCTTATTCAACGCGACCGGGGTGTCCATCAAAGACATGATGAGCTGGCGCATCTGGCGTACGGCGTCGAGGCCCTGCGCGGTGGCGGTCTCGTCTACGGCCGCCTGGTCGACGGTGTCGGCGGTAGGCGGTTTCAGCGGGAACACGCGCGGAGTGGTGCCGCGCATCGCGTCGCGCACCGGCCGGGGCAGGCGCACTGTGTTCGCGTTGACTCGCACCAGCAGGCTGTGAGCGAGCAACTTTGCCACCGGCGCATCCGGGTCCGCATCCGGCGCCGCGGCAGCCGTCGTGCCCACCCCGCCAGAGGCGGCGAGGGTGTCCAGCACCTTTCGTTCGCGGGCGGGGAGCGCCTCGAGCGCCTCTGCCGCGCCGGGTGGCAGCGAGTCGGTTACCCGCCAGCCCGGGGGAAGGGCGCTGAGTGTGCCGGGGGAGATCCGAATGGAGTCGTCGGGCCCGAACACGAGCGCCAACTCGCGCAGGTGGCCCGTGTCGCCGAACTGGGATGCGTCGACGGGGTCGAGTTCGGCGCCGGCGTCGGCAAGTTTTTCCAGCACTGCCAGATCCGCCGCGGTGAGCTGGCGCAGCGCCCGGGCCACCGAGCCAGGAAGCCCGAGGCGGGTGGCCAACGAGCCCACGGAAGGCGGGGTGGGGAAGAAGGCGTCCGGTCGGGAGTTGATGAGGGCGCGCAGGGGGTCGTCGTTAAGCGAGCGCAAGAATTCGGGGAACGTAGACATTGCGGGGGTGAGTTTACGTGCGTTTTTCCTCCGGGCGTGAAAGAATGACAGGCATGGCTAAAGATGTAGAGAATATCGGTCGCGCAAACCCGGCGTGGCCCACGAACACCCCTGGTAACGGCCACCCGGTCACCGAGATTTCCTCGAAGCTCACCGGCGCCTCGAGCCCGTTCGGCGACGAGCTGATCCTGCCGGTCCCGGCGGAGCAGACCGGCTACGTCCACCCGACGACGCGCATCAACCGCTAAGCCTTACGCAGCGGAAACCGGCACGGCGATGTTGCTGTGCCGGTTTTCTTTTGCCGCGAACGTTCGTCCAGAACCAGGACGCAGGCTGGCAGATCACCGTGGTGAAAAACGGCGCACGCTAAGCCGCAAAGCTAGAAAAGGCCCACGCAACTGCGTGGGCCATTCTTCGTGCCTGGGGCGGTTTAGCGCGCCAGGTAGGTCTGCTGCACCGAGGCGATGGTGTTGTTGACTTGGGTGTTGAAGTTCGCGCCGAGCTGACGTGCCACGGAGGCGACATCGCCGGCAAGCGCTGCGTCGATTAGCGACTTGTTCGCGGTGTAGAACGCGTTGTAGTCGTTGCGGTTTGCAACGTAGTTCGACTGCACGGAAGCCGGGACCTGGAAGCCGAAGGACTGGATCGCGTCGCGCAGCTGACGGTACAGCGCGTCGGTTTCAACGGCGGTCTTTGCCGGGGCCTGCTGCTGCGGGGCGGCCTTCTGGGCCGGAGCCGGGGCCGGCTTCGGTGCCGGCTTTGCAGCCTGGGCAGCCTGCGCGTCGCGGTTGGTCGGCGTGGAGTTCAGGCCGTAGCGTGCGGAGCAGGCGGGCCATGCGCCCCAGCCCTGGCTGGCGAGGGTGCGCTCGGCGACGATGATCTGCTGCTCGCGGGTAGCCAGGTTGGCGGTCGGGGCGAACTCGCCGCCGCCGTACGCCAGCCAGGTGCCGTAGGAGAACTGCAGGCCGCCGTAGTAGCCGTTGCCGGTGTTGATGGCCCAGTTACCGCCGGACTCGCACTGCGCGAGCTTGTCCCAGTCGGAATCCGGCGCGGCGGTTGCCTGCGGGGCAACGATGCCGGCGAGTGCAGCAGCTGCTGCGGAACCTGCCAGAGCCTTCTTGCCCATGGAGGTGGTCTTCTTGGAGTGGCGTCCCATTGATTCGTTTCCTCTCGTTGGTTGACCGCCAATTTCTCGGGACAGCCTAACGTTGTGTAACGATTGTGTCACGCTCGTGTGTCGAAACGGTGGCGATCGTGACAATTGGGAACACGTTTCCCCAGCGCACGCCGAGAGCGCGAAACTTTGGTGTTCTGAGTCACATCGGCTGCGGATGTCGGGAACGAGGGCCGGAAATAGTAATCTTTCTACTTTGTTTTACTTACCGGTGAGATAAATACGGAAGGGAGACCGCCATGCCTATTGGAAAGGTGAAGTGGTACGACGCCGACAAGGGTTTCGGCTTCGCATCCAACCCGGGAGACGAAGACGTCTTCGTCGGTAAGTCCGTGCTGCCCGACGGGGTAGAGGAGCTGGTCGCCGGCCAGCGCATCGAGTTCGACTTCGCCGCCGGCCGCCGCGGCCCCCAGGCGTTGCGCGTCAAGGTACTCGACGAGCCGAAGCGCCGCCCGATCCACCGCCGCAAGCCGGAAGAGTTGGGCAGCATGCTCGCCGACGTGATGACGCTCATCGAGAGCCAGGTTCAGCCCGCGCTGACCAACGGCCGCTACCCGGACCGCAAGGAAGGCCGTCAGGTCGCCGAGATCCTGCGCGCCGTCGCACGCGAACTCGACGCCTAATAACTAAGGCCTAGTTAAAGCCGACGGACCACGTGGCGATGACAGGGGTTTCCTCCCCGTCATCGCCTTCTTCAATGTCCAGGGTGGTCACCTCGGCGACAACCAGTTTCGCACCCGATTCGGTAACGGCGGGCGCGCTCTCCGACGCCGACTCGCCCGAGGTGAACACCCGCTCCTCGTTCGCGTCCGGGTCGTCGTAGACAAGCAAGAGCCGCCAGCTGTTCTGCGCGATCTCGTCGGGAAGCGCGACGGTGACTTCATCGCTGCCAAGCTGCATCGTGGGCGCGTCGCCGCCGGGGCACTCCTCGTCCAACTCGCAGACGGTGTAGACGCCGATGTCCTCGGTCTCGCCGTTGGCGGAAACGGACACGGTCAACTCGTCGACGGGCGTTGCGGGGCGGTTTTTCTGCCACTCCAAAAACGCGTAGACGGCGCCGACGAGCACCACCACGCCCACAAGCGCGACGACCAACGTTTTCCACTGCCGGGATTGAGCCATGGCGACAGATCCTAACTGAAGCGCACCCGGTACATGTCCGGCCATCGCTTGCCCGTCAGGTAGAACTCGTCGGTGCCGGGGATGTGCGCGATGCCGTTGAGCACGTGGTTGGGATCTGCGGTGGCGTTGTTGGGCAGGCCGGAGGCGTCGATAAGCGCTTGCACCTCGCCGGTTTCCGCGTCGATGCGCACGATGTCGGTGGAGGTGAAGATGTTGGCGTAGACATCGTCGCCCACGCACTCCAACTCGTTGAGCCCTTCGACCGGCTCGCCGTCCATGGTCACGGTGAAGCGTTCGCGTTCTTCCAGCGTGTCCGGGTCCATGCGGCGCAGCTCGGAGGTGCCGTCGGAGAAGATCACCTCATCCTTGCGCGCGCACAGCCCCCAGCCTTCGCCGTCGTAGGTGGCGCGGCCGATCTCCTCGAGCGAGTTCGCTTGACGACGAATCGCCGTCCCGTCGAGCCACGTCAACTGCCACAGGGTGTCGTCGACACGCGTGATGCCCTCGCCGAAAAACTCAGGCTCCAGTTCGACCGAGGTGAGCTCGGTGCCGTCGACGGTGCGGGTGTACAGGCGCGACTCGCCCTCCATGCCGGTGGCCACGTAGATGTTGCCGTCCTCGGCCACCTCGAGGCCCTGGGTGAAGCTGGTGTCGTCGAACGGTAAGCGCTCGACAACCTCCGCGGTGAGGTGCTCAGGCCCCGCATCGGCGCTGCAGGAGGAAAGCAGCGCGGCGGCGATGGTGAGCGTGGACAGTGCTTCTCGATGACCCATGCCCACCATCCTGCCCCACGTCGCGCATAATGGGTAAGCGTGTCACGATCCAAAAACCGCTCCCGCAACCCGCTGCTCGGCCGCGACGCAGTAGCAACCGCCCGCGAGGCGCTGCTCGAGATTGCAGACGGCGAAATCGGCGAACACATCGGAGTCACCGGGCTGACCCGCAACGTCGCCACCCACCGCTTCGAGGCCGACGTGCCCGGATACGCCGGGTGGGAATGGAACGCCGTGGTCGCCTGCGCCGACGGCTCCACCTTCATCACCGTCAACGAGGTCGCCCTCGTGCCCTCCCAAGGCGCACTCGAGGCGCCGGACTGGGTGCCGTACTCCGAGCGGCTGCGCCCCGGCGACCTCGGCCCCGGCGACCTGTTGGAGCTAGCCCCTGACGACGACCGCGTCACCGACGACTCCTTCGCCCGCGACGCCGTCACCTTCACCGGCCGCGACACGAAGCACTACCTGACCAAACGGGGCCTGGAGGACGCCAAGCACCGCTGGCGCACCGGCGACTACGGGCCGAACAGCGAGTTCGCGGAAAAGGCCGCGCTGTCGTGCCGCACCTGCGCGTTTTACATCCCAATGGCCGAGCCGGTGGGGGAGCACTTCGGCGTGTGCGCCAACGAATACTCCGCCGACGGGCACGTCGTCGCCTCGTCGTATGGCTGCGGCGCCCACTCCGACACCGAGGTTGCTGGGCCAGGCAAATAGTTGCATTTTCCCAGCGGACTTTGAAAAACTAAGCCCCCGTGAGTACGACCACGGGAGCACAACTGCATAAGGACCAGCCGCAGCCGCGCGGCGGGCTGGACGCCTTCTTCCACATCTCAGAGCGCGGATCCACGGTGGGCACCGAGGTGCGCGCCGGGGTGGTGACCTTCTTCGCGATGGCCTACATCGTGCTGCTTAACCCGCTGATCATCGGCACCAGCCCCGACCGCGAAGGCGCCGTGCTGGGCATCCCGCAGGTGGCCGCCGCCACCGCGCTGGCCGCCGGCGTGATGAGCATCCTGTTCGGCGTGATTGCCAAGTACCCGTTCGGTATCGCGACCGGCCTGGGCATCAACACGCTCGTCGCCGTGACCATGGTGGGCCAGCAGGGCCTGACCTGGCCGGAGGCGATGGGTCTGGTGGTCATCGACGGCATCATCATCGTCATCCTGGCCATCTCCGGGTTCCGCACCGCCGTGTTCAACGCCATCCCGGATTCGATGAAAGTGGCCATGAGTGTTGGCATCGGCATGTTCATCGCCACCATCGGGCTTGTCGACGCCGGCTTTGTCCGCCGCATCCCCGACGCCGCCATGACCACCGTGCCGGTCCAGCTGGGCACCGGTGGCTCGATCGCGTCCTGGCCGACCTTCGTGTTCATCGTCGGCCTGTTCATCTGTGGCTTCATGGTCGTGCGCAACGTGCGCGGCGGGCTGTTCATCGGCATCATCGCCACCACGGTCATCGCCATGATCGTCGAGGCGATTACCGGCGCCGGCTCGTCCGCCGACAACCCGGAGGGCTGGGGCATGGCTGTGCCGGCGCTGCCGGACTCCTTCGGCGGCGTCCCGGACCTGTCCATCGTGGGCGACGTCGACCTGTTCGGCGCGTTTGTGAACCTGGGCGTGATCTCCGCGTCGCTGCTCGTGTTCACCCTGGTGCTGGCGAACTTCTTCGACGCCATGGGCACCATGACCGCGCTCGGCCGCCAGGCCGGACTGTCCGGCGACGACGGCGTGCTGCCGGACATGAAGCGCGCCCTGGTCGTCGAGGGCTTCGGTGCCGTCGTCGGCGGCGCAACCTCCGCGTCCTCGAACACGGTGTTCGTGGATTCGTCGGCAGGCATTGCCGACGGCGCGCGCACGGGCCTAGCCAACGTGGTCACTGGCGTGCTGTTCCTCGCCGCGATGTTCTTCACCCCGCTCTACGAGGTCGTGCCCATCGAGGCCGCCGCCCCGGTGCTCGTCGTCGTGGGCGCGCTGATGATGATGCAGGTCGGCCAGATCGCATGGAACGACTTCTCGGTCGCCCTTCCGGCGTTCCTGACCATCGTGACCATGCCGCTGACGTACTCGATTGCCAACGGCATCGGCGTCGGCTTCATCTCGTTCGCCCTGCTGTCGCTGTTCGCCGGCAAGGCGAAGGACATCCACTGGCTCATGTGGCTCATCTCCGCCCTGTTTGTCGTCTACTTCGCGCAGGGCCCGATCTTGGCGGCGCTGGGCTAAATGCAGGTGCGTATCGACGACCCGAGCGATGAGCGTCTCGACGACATCCGCGACCTGAAGCACTCCGACAAGGAGAAAGGCCTCGTCTTCGCCGAAGGCCCGCTCGTGGCCGGACGGTTGGTGGAGTCGCGCTTCCCGGTGCGCGCGGTGTTTGGTTTCGGCGGCCGGCTCGAGTCGTTCATGGCCGACTACGGCGCCGAGCTGGCGCAGCGCGGCATCCCGGTCTACGAGATCACCCGGCAGATCATGGGGGAGGTCGCCGGCTACGACATGCACCGCGGCCTGTTGGTCTCCGCCGACAAGCCGGCGCCGCTTTCGGTGGCCGACGTCATCGAAAGCGCCCGTACGCTGGTGATCCTGGAGGGCGTGGGCGATCACGAGAACATCGGGTCGATCTTCCGCAACGCTGCCGGCATGGGCGTCGACGGCGTGCTCTTCGGCGCCGCCACCGCCGACCCGCTCTACCGCCGCAGCGTGCGCGTGTCCATGGGGCATGTGCTGCGCACCCCGTTCGCGCACCTCGACGGCACCCCGACGACCTGGCAGCGATCCCTCGACGAGCTGCGCGACGCCGGCTGGTGGCTCGTCTCGCTCACGCCTGCCGACGACGCCGTCGACCTGAAAGACGCCATCCAGGGCCACGACAAGGTCGCGTTTTTGGTCGGCGGGGAAGGCCCGGGGCTGACCCCGCACGCGATGCGCGCCACCGACGTGCGCGCGAAGATCCCGATGGCACCGGGCACCGACTCACTCAACGTGGCCACCTCGGCGGCCATCGCGTTTTACGAGCGGATGCGCTAGCGGTCGAAGTGGCGGATGCGCTCCTTGAACGCGCCCGTCCACTCCACGGCCCGGCGGCGCAGGCCGCGGCCGACGCGTTTGGCGGCGGCGACGGAGGCGTCGGCAAGCTCAGCGAACTCGTCGCCTTCCTCCTTCTCCGAGGTCACCTCGTAGTCGTCGTACGCCTTGTCGCGCTCGGCGAACTTCGCCGCCACATCGCCCACCGACTTCACGGCGGGCGTTTTCTCCTCGATCTTCGGCTCCGGGCGGCCGTCCACCGCGTAGCCGACGACGTTGATGTCGGGCCCGTCCGCACCGATCTCGGCGCCCACCCACGCCTGCTCTGCGGCGAGCGCGAGGTCCTTCGGCTCGAACGGCAGCGCGATGCCGCCGGCCTGCTCCGCCTTCTCGCCCGCCCAGTAGGGCGCCTCGAACGGCTCCGGCAGGCCGATGTCCTCGATGACCTGGGTGCGGGTCGCGCAGAAGCTGCGCACCACCTTGTCGCCGTGAAAATGCGCGAAGCCGCCGAAATCGCTGTCGGTGCCTTGCGCGATGACGTACACGTCCGCCGCCGGCAGCGCGGTGTGCCACGAGGTGGGGGAGGACAGCTCGGTGACGCTGTCACGCATGCGCACCACGGAGATGCCCGAAAAACCCGCGATGTAGAACTCGTCGCGGCCCGGCACCGACGAGCGGTTCAGCGGGAACGAACCGATCGGCGTGATCGGCCACGCCGGGTTGACCTGGGAGAGCAGTTTGCGCCCGAAGCCGCGGTCGGCCTTCGGCTCGCGCTGCAACACTTCAGCGGGTTCGGCGGTATTGACGAACCACAGCGTGACCACGACATCGAATCCCATGGCTTACCGCTTCGGCCGTTTCGTGTTCGTGCGCACGCCGAGGAGCACGTCCTCCCAGTGCGGGGTGACCGACTTGCGGCGGCGCTTCTGCGGCTGCTCCTCCTCGTCCGGGTGGCGCAGGAAATCGCCCTCGAGTACCTCGTCGCTCTCCTGCGGATCCGGCACGATGTCCACCGGTGTGGTGGGGGCGTCGTCGTTATCCAGCGAACGCACCGCGGACAGGGAGCGCACTGGCTGCGCAAAATCCGGGTCGGTGAGGTCCGCGGCCATCGCGTTGCGCGCCTCCGTCTGTGCGGGCGAGCCCATGGAGCGCTTGAACGACCAGAGGGCCTCGTTCTCCGTCAGGCCGGCCTGCCAGGTCACGTGCACGACCCAGGTGTCGCCCTGCTCGCGGGTCGCATCCCAGGTCGCGTCCGAAATGGAGTGGCCGCGCGCGGCGAAGGAGGTGGCCAAAATCTCCAGCAGCGTCTGCTTCGCGGGGCCGTCCTCGCGCACCGGTTGCGACTGCTTCGCCGCCTCCGCGACCTGGGCGCGCTCGAGCAGCACCGGGTGGGCGTAGGAGTCGAGACGGCTTTCGGCCACGCCCATCTCCTCGGCCAACTCGGCGGTGGTGGCGCCGGCGCGGATGCGGGCCTGGATCTCGTTCGGGCGCATCGACAGCGGGGTGGCGTAGAGCGGGTCCGGCTCCGGCAGCGAGCGCGGGGCCTCGACCGGCTCCGGCGCAACCTCGGGCTCGGGTGCCTGCTCGGCGGGTTCGAGCTCGGGGGCAGACTCGGCGGCTGGGGAGTCGTCGTCAAGCGAAGGTGCTAACTCGGCCCGGGCGAGCTGGTAGCGCACGCCCTCGTCGTCGCGGAGAACGTAAAACGTCTCCGTCGACTCGTCTTCCAGGAAATACAGCTCGCGCATGGATCTCACCCTATCGGACACCGACCCCGCTACGCAGCAGGTAGTCCACGGCATGTGTGAGAGTGCGCACGTCCGCCGGGTCCACCGCCGGGAACATGCCCACGCGCAACTGGTTGCGGCCGAGCTTGCGGTACGGCTCCGTGTCCACAATCCCGTTCGCGCGAAGCGCCTTTGCGACGACCCCAGCATCCACCCCGTCATCAAAATCGATCGTGCCCACCACCTGCGAGCGCGCCTCGATGTCCTGCACGTACGGCGACGCATGCGGGTGCGCCTCGGCCCAGGTGTAAAGGATCTGCGAGGACTCGCGGGTGCGCGCCACCATCGCGTCCAGTCCACCTTGCGTGAGCATCCAGTCGATCTGCTCGGCGAGCATCACCAGCGTGGCCACGGCCGGGGTGTTGTACGTCTGGTGCTTGCGCGAGTTTTCCACTGCGGTGTGCAGGCTCAGGCTCGCCGGGATGTAGCGCTGCGCATGAATCCGCTCGATGCGCTCGAGCGCCGCCGGGCTGAGCACCGCCACCCACAACCCGCCGTCGGAGGCGAAGCACTTCTGCGGGGAGAAGTAGTAGGCGTCGGCGTTGGCGATGTCGACGGGGAGGCCGCCGGCGGCGGAGGTGGCGTCGATAAGCGTGAGCGCGTCGGTGTCAGGCCTGATCACAGGGGCCATCACGCCGGTGGAGGTCTCGTTGTGCGCCCACGCCACCACGTCGGCGTCCACGCCGTCCAAGGCGCGCGGGTCGTGCGACTCGGCCACGTGCGGCGCGGTGAGCCACGGCGTGTGAGTGGCTTTGGCGAACTTGCCCGAAAACTCACCGAAGGCCAGGTGCGCAGCTCGCTTCTCGACGAGCCCGAACGCAGCCGCATCCCAAAACGCTGTTGCGCCGCCGGTGCCGAGGGCGACCAGGTGGTCGTCGTCAAGCGAGAAAAGCTCTTTGAGCCCTTCTTGGATGCCGGCAACCAAGTGTTTCACCGGCGCCTGGCGGTGCGAGGTGCCCATCGCCGCGGACGTGGCCACCGCGTCCAGCTGCGCCTGACGAATTTTCGATGGCCCGCACCCGAAACGGCCGTCTCGGGGGAGGAGGTCGGAAGGCAGCGAAACGTTCACGTCGGCCATGCTATTGCTTTGTGGTCATTCCTTTTAAATCGCAACGTTGTCATGCGCGTCACAATCTTTGCTAGAGTGCGTTACAGAAATCGCGCCGCCGCAACGGGGGCGCACATACAACGTTGGAAAGGGAAAACAGTGGCTTCTGACAACAAGGACAAGGCCGTACTCCACTACCCGGGTGGCGAGTACGAAATGGACATCATGCACGCCACCGAAGGCAACGACGGTGTCGTGCTGGGCAAGTTCCTCGGCGAAACCGGCCTGGTCACCTTCGACCCCGGCTACGTCTCCACCGGCTCCACCGAATCCAAGATCACCTACATCGACGGCGACGAAGGCATCCTACGCTACCGCGGCTACGACATCGCGGACCTCGCCGAAAACGCCACCTTCAACGAGGTGTCCTACCTGCTGATCAACGGCGAGCTGCCGACCACCGACGAGCTCGAGCACTTCAACTCCGAGCTGCGCCACCACACGCTGCTGGACGAGGACTTCAAGGCCGCGTTCAACATCTTCCCGCGCAACGCCCACCCGATGGCGGTGCTGGCCTCCTCGGTGAACATTCTGTCCGCCTACTACCAAAACCAGCTCGACCCGCTCGACGAGGAGCAGCTGGACAAGGCCACCGTGCGCCTCATGGCCAAGGTGCCGATGCTCGCCGCCTACGCCTACCGCGCGTCCCGCGGCAAGCCGTACATGTACCCGGACAACTCGCTCAACCCGCGCGAGAACTTCATGCGCATGATGTTCGGCTACCCGACCGAGGACTACCACGTCGACCCGGTGCTCACCAAGGCCCTGGACAAGCTGCTCATCCTGCATGCCGACCACGAGCAGAACTGCTCCACCTCCACCGTGCGCATGATCGCGTCGGCCCAGGCCAACATGTTCGTCTCCATCGCCGGCGGCATCAACGCCCTGGCCGGCCCGCTGCACGGTGGCGCCAACCAGGCCGTGCTCGAGATGCTCGAGGACATCAAGAACAACCACGACGGCGACGCCACCGACTTCATGACGCGCGTGAAGAACAAGGAAAAGGGCGTGCGCCTCATGGGCTTCGGCCACCGCGTGTACAAGAACTACGACCCGCGCGCGGCCATCGTGAAGGACACCGCCCACGAGGTCCTCGAGCACCTCGGCGGCGACGAGCTGCTCGACCTGGCCATGGAGCTCGAGCAGATCGCGCTTAACGACGACTACTTCATCGAGCGCAAGCTCTACCCGAACGTCGACTTCTACACCGGCCTGATCTACCGCGCCATGGGCTTCCCGACGGACTTCTTCACCGTCCTGTTCGCCATCGGCCGCCTCCCGGGCTGGATCGCCCAGTACCGCGAGCAGCTCGAGATGAACACGAAGATCAACCGCCCGCGCCAGATCTACACCGGCTACCAGCAGCGCGGTTTCGTCCCGCGCGACCAGCGCTAGCGCAACGGTTCAACCGTCGAGACACCGTTCCCCTATAATTTCCAGGGGAAGTTCTCGGCGGTTTTTAATGTTTACCGCAAAAATCTTCAAGGAGATCGCACTCATGGAAATGGAAAAGCCGTTCATCGAAGCACCTGAGGGCCCGGCACCGACCGACCTCGTGATCGAAGACATCACCGTTGGCGAGGGCGAAGAAGCAGTGGCTGGCGGCTTCGTCAAAGTCCACTACTTGGGTGTGGATTATGAAACGGGCGAGGAGTTCGACTCCTCCTGGGACCGCGGCGAGGCAGCCGAGTTCCCGCTTGCCGGCCTCATCGCGGGCTGGCAGGAAGGCATCCCGGGCATGAAAGTCGGCGGCCGCCGCCAGCTGACCATCCCGCCGGAGAAGGCCTACGGCCCAGCGGGCGGCGGGCACCCGCTGTCCGGGCGCACGCTGATTTTCATCATCGACCTGCTCGACGCACGCTAGAGGGTTTCGGACATGCGCATCCCGGTCACCACGCTCAACGACGGCTACGATCTGCCCCTGCTGGGGCTCGGCACCTACAAGCTCCAGGGCGGAAACGTCGAGCGCGTCGTGCGCACCGCAATCGAGCTGGGCTACCGCCACATCGACACCGCGTCGCTATACGACAACGAAGTCGAGGTGGGCATGGCGATCAACAACGCCATCGCCGCCGGCGACGTCACCCGCGAGGAACTGTTTGTCACCACCAAGCTGTGGAACGACGACCAAGAGCGCGTCGCCGAGGCGTACCACGAGTCGCTCACCGCGCTCGACCTGGAGTTCGTCGACTGCTATCTGGTGCACTGGCCCTGGCCGCAACACGGCACCTACGTCAAGGCGTTCGAAGAGATCGCGCAACTGCAGGGCATGGGCCGACTGCAATCGGTCGGCGTGGCCAACTTCTACCCGGAGGTCCTCGACGACATCATCGACGCCACCGGTATCGCCCCGGTGCTCAACCAGGTCGAGCTGCACGCCGGGTTCACCCAGCCGGAGCTGCGCGCCTACCACGAGCAGCACGACATCGTCACCGAAGCGTGGATGCCGATCGCGCGCGGGAAAAACTTCGACGACCCGGCGATCCGCGCCGTCGCCGACGCCCACGAGGCCACGCCGGCGCAGGTCTCGCTCGCGTACCTCATGCACCTCGGGTGCTCCGTCATCCCGAAGACGCAAAACCCGCAGCGCCTCGCCGAAAACATCGGCGCCGTCAACATCAAGCTCACCGACGAGGACATCGCGCTTCTCGACGGCGTGCACGGCGAGCGCCTCTCCGGCGATCCGCTGACCTTCCCGGGGTAGACCACCCGCTTTGTTTTGAGCCCGTCCGGCCGTTGTGGCCGGGCGGGCTTTTGTCGTCGCAAAGCAAAATGCGAATTGCAGCACAAACGCCTGGCGAATGTGTGATAGGTTACATTGCACATTGTCGAGTCTCCCACAACACAGAAAGGATCGAGGCAATGTCAGGTTCCACAGCAATACCGCAACGTCGCGAACCCACACCCGACGAATTCGTGGCAATGCAACAAAGCCCCGAATTCCAAGACCTCCGCGGCACCTTCCGCGGATTCACCTTCCCCGTCATGATCGCGGCGTTCCTCTGGTACGTCTTCTACGTCGTGTTCGCCACCTTCGCGCCCGACACCATGGCGCGCGACTTTCTCGGCCTCAACCTCGGCCTCTGGCTCGGACTCGCGCAATTTTTCACCACGTTCCTCATCACCTGGATCTACGTGACCTGGGCGAACAAGAACATCGAGCCGCGCGCCGCCCACATCCGCGAAGAAATGGAGGGCTAAGCCATGCACACCCAACTCCTCGCCGCGCAAACCGAAGGCGCCGCAACCGGCAACCCGATGCTCAACATCGCGATCTTCGGCGCGTTCATCGTGGTCACCCTGTACATCGTGACGCGTGCCGGCAAGACGACCAGTGAATCCGCCGACTTCTACACCGGCGGCGCGTCGTTTAGCGGCACCCAAAACGGCCTCGCCATCGCCGGCGACTACCTCTCCGCCGCATCCTTCCTCGGCATCGTCGGCGCGGTGGCACTCAACGGCTACGACGGCTTCTTGTACTCGGTGGGCTTCTTCGTTGCCTGGCTGGTAGCACTCATGCTCGTCGCCGAGCCCATGCGAAACGTCGGCCGCTTTACCATGGCGGACGTCCTATCCTTCCGCCTGAAGCAAAAGCCCGTGCGCGTGGCGGCGTCCATCGCCACCCTCTTCGTCACGCTCTTCTACCTCATCGCGCAGATGGCCGGCGCCGGCTCCTTGGTTGCGGTGCTCTTGGATATCCACGACTTCAAGTGGCAGGCCCTCGTCGTGGGCATCGTGGGCGTGCTCATGATTGTCTACGTCCTGGTCGGCGGCATGAAGGGCACCACCTACGTCCAGATGATTAAGGCCGTGCTTCTGGTCGCCGGCGTGGTCATCATGTGTTTCTTGGTCTTCATTGCCCTGCGCGGCGGCTTTAGCACCCTGTTTAATAACGCCATCGACATGCACGCCGCTTCCGAGCAGATTAAAGAGAAGGGCTACGAGGCCAAGGACATCATGGCCCCTGGCCTGAAATACGGTGCCACCACCGCCACCAAGCTGGACTTTATCTCCTTGGGCATTTCCCTGGTGCTCGGCGTGGGTGGCCTGCCGCACGTGCTGATGCGCTTCTACACGGTGCCGACGGGCAAGGAGGCGCGGCGCAGCGTCGTGTGGGCGATCTGGATCATC
>ERZ1029854.201-NODE-201-length-27086-cov-8.286745_pt1 | contig 27086 bp, 19 predicted proteins | sample MGYA00519239_ERZ1029854 | MGnify/ENA primary metagenome ERZ1029854 (study PRJEB33666, sample SAMEA4610917) | skin metagenome | biome: Human-associated habitat; feature: Malodor aspect; material: skin | place: Philippines | collected 2015-08 ... | reverse complement strand
TTGTAGTAGCATTTTACGCGTTTCTCCTGTGGGTTTAGGGACATGAACGATCATGACATCTTCTTCATCAGGCATAATTTGAGGCGCCAAGTCTCTGCCTAATGCATAAACAGCCTTCTCGATGTGCTTTAACGAAGAAGAATCAAAAGCTGTGATGACAAGGACATCGTCACGGACTCCCACTGTTGCATAGTCGTGCAATGGCGTGGGCTTCACACCCTTGCCTGTCGATACACGCACATCATCCAAAATAGATGCATCAATACGCCCAAGAGAGCCAACCATAGATCGGACAGTCTCGCTACAATGTTTAACAGCACTAAACATCTGGGTGACGACTCCATCAAGATCTAATTGTGGCGTCACGTCCATAGGCTCAGTATTCTTGACAGTGCTGTTGCCACCTTTACTTTTCTTCAGAACAGCATGAGAGGAAGACAGGAGGCGTGCAGTGCTTGGGTATTTCGGCATAATCATCGGGGCCCGTGCAAGTATTCTGGGAACATGCTGTGTGATAGCGACATGGAAGAGCTTCAAGAGACGCTGCGACATGCTCTAAATTGAAAAAGGAGAGAAATAAGTGGAATTGGGCCGAATTTTTCCATACAACCGGTTGGGCTACATTACCTACGCATGTAATGGTCTAGACACTTTAGAGGCAATTTGAGTCCAGGAGGGGTATTACATTACATATCGTTTCCATCTAATCATAGTCTTCGTCCTCATCCAGCGTGCGTTTCACGCCTCGCGATTCACCAGTATCCGCTTCACCCATAGACGTATCTTCCACATCATTCGCTGACACATCAGGCTGCGCAACTGACTGCCCCACGACAGGTGGCTGAATCACTGAGTCTCCAAACTCAGGTTTGGGCGGTGGGTCTGGCACAATAGCAAAATTGACATTTGTGAGACAATGCTCGGGCGGAGGAAGACGGATGCCGTACCGGTTGGATACAGGTGGTAATGGTACACTGTTTAAGGTTGTGGCGAGTGAAAGCAGCATTTCCTTGGGTGGTGGTTGCGTAAAACTGTAATTGACACGACTCTGGATAGCCAGTTGCACATCATCAATCGAGACACTGCTCCCACCTTGCCGTGATGAAGCATGATCGGAATACACTAGTGCATCTTGTAGAACTTGGGATGTATATCCTGCTTATAAGTAAAGAGTCACATACGGTGTGCAAATTCAAGTAATTGTACCAAGACAGCTGGCTCAGCATCTTCGATACCCATGCTCGCGAGGATGAGCGAGATCAAGCGTGCATCGCGAGGCACAGGTGCTGATTTTGGTTTTTCATCACGACAAGCGGTATCAGTTCTGTCAGTCGACATGATATGTTTGTCGTTGCGGGCACTCGCGACGATCTCCAGGTAAACCGCTTACAGATTTACCGCGGCTGGGCGCAATCTCTGACTTATTTCCACGAGCATTAATTCCTCTATTTCCACAAACTATTGGATCTTGTAATTGTCTGCCACAAGTAGCGCTTCGTTCGAGAATGGCTGCTGAGCCCCCGATCGAGTATCGAAAACCTGAAGAATTTGAAGTGGCAGGAGTGTTTGCTCAGCAGAAAAGTCGACAGAGACAGGGAAAAACACGTCGGCAGAGTCGGCACCATTTGGCACTGACAACTCAAGGCTCGCCGAAGCATTCAAATCTGAGACGCTAGGCAGGCGCCAAAGGACGCGACTGTTGGTTGGATCGACCTCATATAATCCATTCTCCGGTTCAGAGACTTCTGGAAGCACACCAACGGGCACGGGAATAGCAAAGACCACATCTGACAATACAAGGGAAGTGTTTTCCAGCTGGTATTCAATAACGACTTCACTTGCGCCATCGCCTGATGGATTTACCCACACGGTGATCGAAAGAGGCAGTACTGATTCGTCTTTTGTAACAGCACGCCATCGAAGCACGCCCACTTGCTGATTCACAGGGAACTCCCTCTTTGGATCGCGCAGCGCGATCTTGCGCTCAGAAGCCCAAGGCTGCTTATCGACGTGAGGGTGTGTCCGGTATTGCACTTCAGCACCGCCAAACCGCTCTTGAGCATCCATCAAGATGCTCAGACGAGTTGATGCAGGATCTGTGATTTTGAGAAGAAGATCTCCCTTTACCTCAAGAGTCTCGAGACCGCCATCACGATTGCCTGTAGCAGACACGCGCTCCTTGACCATGAAATGCACTTGGTCCGAGACAGGTTCAGTAGGCGAGACAATAGGCGCAGGTTGCGTATCAAGTGCCGATGGAACTTCCGGGATGACAGCAGTAGGTACTTGAGTTTCTAGTTCATGATCATATGCCTGTTTGGGTGCATCAGATTGTTCCGGTTGATAAATGCTCTCTGACTGGTGGTAAGAATCCTGCGAATGATACACTTGTTCAGGGTCATATCCCACGCCCTCGTACGTGTTATGAGGTTGATAAGGTTCTCCTGGTCGATCAGCCTCTTGTGGCTGGTAAGCCTCCTCGGGTTGATAAACCTCTTCGGGCTGGTAGGCTTCCTCAGTTTGGTAGGCTTCCTCAGTTTGGTAGGCTTCCTCAGTTTGGTAGGCTTCTTCGGGTTGGTAAGCTTCTTCAGGTTGATAAACCTCTTCAGACTGGTAGGCTTCCTCGGGTTGGTAAGCTTCCTCAGGTTGGTAAGCATCCCCAGGTTGGTAGGCCTGCTCAGGCTGGTAAGCTTCGTCGGGCTGGTAGATTTTGTCGGATTCGAAAATCTCACCAGAGTCGTAGGTTTTCTGTACATGGTCTTGCTCTCCATGGTAAAGCTCCTTTTCATAGGGGTTTTCCGATTCATAAGGCTCAGGCTGGTGAGCACTTTCAATAGACTGAGGCTCATACAAAATTCCAGCACGTGTGTGACCATCTTCGTGTGCATTATCGACTGCCTCTTCATTGTAGACAGTTTGGGATGCCTGATCAGGTACCTCGTTGAATTGCTCCTCAGTCGACCCAGCAACTGCCCAGGCGTCTTGTGCTTGGTGTACTGATGGCAGATTTACCGTGGGAAGCACAGACTCTTCCATGAGTGATTCAGTTGGCGCTGAAACTTGTGTCTGCACCGGTATACGGGCTTTCTCTTGTTCTTGAGCTAATGAGCGTTCGTAAGACAGAGGCGCATGCGCACGAACCTTCTGTGGTGCGTTAGTTGCCCGCTCAGCTTTGCGAGCAGGTGCTACTCCAATGTTGGGCTTTTGCTGTTTTGGAGCAGGTTTAGATGCCAAGGCTGCCGCCTGAGGAGCGGTCTTTTGTACAGAGCCCAGGATAGCTGAGCCCTTCGACTTCTTGCCGAGCGACATGCCCTTGCCCTTTAGGGGTCCTGCCTGTGCGGGACTTGCTGTCTCGATGGTGTCCTGAAGTCCATACACTGGCGCCGATGGCACAGCTTCGTACGTGCGAGACATGGCAGACATATCACCACCAAGGCCAGAATGATTACGTCGAGCGGCATCACGGCGTTGCATTTCGAGCTGACGCGCGCGGCGCTTGAGTTCCTCTTTCGCTTCAAGTTCCTTGTTTCGCTCAATAATCTCATGAATACGCTCCTCATGACTGTCCATCTCAAGCATCGTGCGGACCTGTGACAGGGTGACATTCTCTCGGTAGCCCAGCGATACGATTTCATCGAAAGCCTCAAGGATCTCGAAGCACGACATGAGAATATCTTGCTCATCCAGCGAGTGACATCGATCACTCACAGCCCGCGCGAACAAGTGCAACGTGTCAATGTCCTGTAGCATATTCGAATGCTTTGTGGTGATCAGGATCATGTACAAGTCTTCAAGCGGCTGGTACACGAATCGCACGGTATCCGTCTCGACAAAAGTGTGCTGAGAACCAGAGTTGATGAGCTTGGGGAATGAGGCTAGTAGCGCCTCAATTCGCGAACCGGCCATCTCACGGAATTGGCGAGAGATGACCGCTGACATGTTAGCATTATCACACAGCACTATCACATACGTTTTCCACCACGCGTAGCAATCGAAGCTGCAAGAAGCACCTAGTCACGTTAGTCTTGAAATATTCGTCGTCAACGTACCATTTTATCTGTGGTGCTCAAAGCACGCCTGGGACAGTGGAAGTTCCGTAGTTGGCAGTGCGAGAGAGATGTCGTGTCGCCCGCTATCACGTGACGACAACCACGCATTGGCGCCACCTAATGAAACAGACGGTCCATGCACGCGAAGCGAAGCTGGTGTATGGGAATCTATTAAATGGCTACTTCCCGTACGCCCTCACGGGTGATGATGCGTACAGAGAAACTGCCTACGTCAATCACAAAACGCGTGCGCATTTCATTGATACATTGTTTTAGCAATTGCAAGCCCTCTTCCAAAGACATATCAGGACGATGGTAGCGATCCATGGTAGAGAGCGTCAGGTAGGAAGCATAACCATGTGCAGCAAAAGGCACCTGAACAAGTGTACCGAGGTAGTCGATCCAGTATAGAGCAGGCTCTGAACTCGGCTCGTCGTATCCACCAAGCAACAAGTTCACTTGATATGGATGACGCGAGCGAATCGACTCAGCCAGTTGCGAGCGTATCCATGATGCAGCGGCCTTTGGCCGCAGGTCGATATTATTACTGTATGTTAGTGATCACCTTGATATGCATCACACGTACCGAATCGAATACAAGCGCATGTTCCGCTCAATGTATTCTGCAAACTGAATTGTATCACCTGCTTGTGTTAGAGTTCTCCACGCTCAGTGGTCGCGATTCACGTACCAGATTCACCAGCATATGTCATTACGAGATGATTCGATAAAACCTTTTGCTTGTCGTCATCCGACTTCATTTTGATGATGGAACGAGCTGCATTATTGTCTGATGCAATGATAGTAAACCCTTTGCCTGTGATGCCGAACAGACTCTCCATCGTGTCCAAGAGAGGAGGGCGTGTGGCATCCGCCGCTGAACTTCGTGCACCGTGATGACGACGCCTATTGGTCACGTGAACAATCACAATTCACGCGTCCTGTTCGTTGGCTCGCGCGGACGCTATGTATTTTCGTGGTTGCCATGTCGGACACGGCCGGTGTCTCGGATGCTGAAGCTGCGCGCAGGCATATCATTCTAACAGAAGTATTTGGGGTGCATCCACGCGTGATTGTAGATGCACTGGTTGTTTCCGCCAATGAACATCTTTACATTCGTGGCTCCCAATTAGAGGATACTGTGTATGCTCTACTGGGCGACACAGAGCATGCCGACAAAGCAGCGGAAGAAGGCGTGCACTCTATAACGACGCTTCTTGAACATGTAATTGATCACACAATGGACACATTTGAATTGTACTGCTTACGCTCGATCTTTGTCATCACACCAGAACAATCGCAATTCATGACCATGGCGCACCATCGGGGTCTGGATTTACGGCCCGCGGAACCTGCACCGCAAGAAGCGCAGTCGGATGATTCTAATACTGTATCCATCGTATCTGGATTGGAAGACCAGCTTCAGCGCCGACTAGCATGCGCGCGCGCAACACAACATCGCCTAGCTCAGGCTGAGGCCGCCTCTAAGCTTCGTCTTAATCGCATCATTACAGCTGCCCGTGCCTTCGATTTCATCTTAGAAGGTGCTCGGACATTCTGTGAAGAAAATGGTGCAAATGCATCCGGTGCTGTGACGAATACAGCGGACGATATCATGTCGCAAGTTTACAATGTAATGGAGGCACTGAGTACGCTTATGGATGCTGAACCGCTGACCGTTTCTCTTCCCCCGACTTCGCACAACACCATCAATGACAGTGAAGAGTCTGCTACTGTAGACACGCGACGTGAGTGGGAAAAGGGCCGCGACGAATACCTAAATTGGGAGGCTCAACGCATCCTTGCCAGCATGAAGCGAACCTAACAAGATACCCCACAATGATACCCAGCCATGCAAGGCAGATATTTGTATTCTTGACATAGAACTATCATTGCTGCTGCTGCGCCAATGCTTGTTGGCGATAATACTCTTCCCATTCCTTGGAGTAGTCACGGACGCCTTGGCCGCCTGACTCCTGCATCTGCTGCTGCTGCGCTGCTTGCGCAGCATAGTATGCGGCCCATTCGGCTGAGTAGTCGCGCTGGCCATCGGCACCCGCCTGTCCTCCATCGGTGCCCCAACCATAATCGTAACCAACAGCGGTCCATCCACCCTCAGCATAGGAGCTATCGGGTAAGGAGTCATGTTGACTCCGGCCAGGACCAGGAGCATTCCATACACTAGGGTCACGCCATGGCGGAATTTTTTCACCGCGCTCGTTTTTGGGAGGTCCAGCGTAGCCAGGCACACCGAGGTATCCACTGGCGTAGCCTCCAGGCTGCTCACCCAACTCAGCCATCAAGGTAGCATACTCGGTATCAACTTGGTTGCCAACGGCGTCCATACCATCTCCGGCGGCACGGGGTGCGGAGAAGCAGTCACGAGCAAGGTGACCACTTTGTCCACATCGGTGGCATACCGTGTACGTCGTCCAATTCCGTTCATGAGGGCACTCAAACTTGCGGTGCCCTCGCTCGCCACAATTCTGGCATACTTGATTTTCATCATCACGCAGAGTACCATTTAATACAGCCAATTCACGCAGCTGGCTACGTTTATGGTCATTCTGCGTTTCGGGTGTGGATGCAGCAGTGGCGACGACTTCATTGATCAGTTTGATACAAAGCTTAATAGATCGTTCACTGTCTGCAGTGACAATACAGTGCATGTCTTCTTCCTCACCCTCTGTCGATCCTTTACCATGTTTCACGCTTCCCCGTCCACGGATATGAATTTTAGCACCACTTTGACTCTCCATTTTCTTAAGCGTATTTCCACGCGGGCCGACCAGCAAACCGAAAAAGTTGATCTCTGGAAACTCTCGGACAGGTAAATACACTTTCTCGGTAGGACGGCCCGACTTGCGGCTACTTTGATAGTCCAGCGGTGGACGATAGGACGGATCCAGACGCATTTGCCGTTCGATTAGGCGGGTTCGCTCTTCACTCAATTTGCGGTGGTAACGGATTTCTCGCGTGTTATTCCTGAATCCCTGGCTATCATAGGTAGGAGGAGGCGATGGTGAGCGTTCCCGTTCAGGTGGAATCACGTCACCTGTACGCAGCTTTCGATTGATCTCGTCCAGTCGCACTTGGATGGCGTAACGATCAAGTTCTTGACCCGAAACATTACCAGTTATAGCTGCAGATGAAGCATCTTTACGATCAGATTCATCACCCCAACGTGAACGTCGTTTACGCGCACCTTCGTGATGTGAGGCACGCGACATGTCATAATCATATGAACGTTTTGGGGGAGCGCGTTCGTATCCTCCGGCGCCGATACCACTAGACGCACCCGAGCCCCATCTGCGCGTGTTACCAAGGGGCTGTGCATTCATGCCCGTTCTCTGGGCACTGTTTCTCCAAGACATGATGAGCTGCTATGTCAGGGCAAAACGTCAGCGCCTTTTTCTGCCAGTGGGACAACGGGTGTTCAATCGCCCATAAGCAAGCCACGTGGTCACACGTGGAGAAGAGCGCAGCTGATACATGACGCGTGCACCTCATTTAACACTCGCCATGGCCAAAGACTCGAACGCCGCACAGCGCCGGTCCAACAAAGCTCGACAACAAGCGAAAGGCAAGAAAGTGCAAGCTAATGCACCTAAAAAGGAGCCTAAGACATCAGAACTCGAGACAAGTACTGCACCACCTAACCTTGATAAGCAAGATGCACCTACACAGCTCGTGCTAGAACAGACATTACATGAACAGGAGGATCAAATCGCAGCTCTTCGCCAAAAGAATGAAGCTTTACAAAACGAGCTTAAAGAAACGCAGCACACTCTTCAAGAAAGTCATCGCGCTTTTGCTGACCAAATGGTGGGCCTTTCTGCTAGTTTCGATCAAGACAAGGAAGAAGCTTGCAAGCAGGTACGAACGGAACTGGATCAAGTGCGTGCAGAACTAAACGTATCACGATATAAAGAACGAGCCCTCACCGAGCAACTGCACGAGCTAGAGAACAAAATACAGATTGACGCTTCCGCAGCATTGTCTCCATTTACGGCTCTTAAAGACATCCAAGCACAGCTACATGTACGTTTGCAGCGACTCACACAACGTAGGATGTTGTGGCCCACGCTTCCAACCCTCCAAACGAATCTTTTGCCAGTATCGCTGAATCCTTTGGCTATACCCAGGACTCCGAATACGTACGTATGCTTATCGCTCACATCCCAGACCTTCGTTGAAAAGGTACGATCTTAGGGCTCTTACCCCAGCTTCATGCCGCGCATCATGCAAAATATACCAATCTATACTTGGCTACGAAGCAAGGATTCCAGGCATTGACAGATGAATTTACTCGTACGCTCACACAGATGGAGCAGGCTCTTAAGGATACGACGCCAGATAAGATGGAGAGCGTACTGCGTTCCGTGCGCGACTATCAGGCACGTTTGATGCAAGAGTGTCGCCACTTTATTGGACCCGAGTCGAGATGAATTTATTTCGGCCGAGTCACATCGTCGAGGTCGCGTCGTGTATATAGTGCCAGCCGATTTGTATGGCGTGAACCAGCCGGCGATACTTATGGGTGATACAAATACATTGAAGCAAGCGCCTCCAGCAATGCCGCAAAGGTCCAATTCAAGGGATACGGGAGGTGCTGTGCTGCGTGCATTGGCTCGTTCGCCTCACTATAATGAAAATTTGCATCGTGAGGATTTGAAACCTGTGCCTGCGCTCGATCTGAATGACAAGACAGGAGGGTCTATGTATGCAAATCTTGTGTATGAATGGGAGGTGCCCCGTAAGCTATTCCATTGTATCACTGGATTTGTGGTGCTGTATTTGTACAAGATGAATGTCAATGTCGAGGTTATTATCCAGACGCTATTTAACATTTTTCTTGTTGTGGCTTCAGCTGACCTACTACGACTCAATTCACCTACGTTTGAGCGTTTCTTCGAAAGTATATTAAGCGTGCTGATGCGTGAAAGTGAGAAAGAGCGTGTTAATGGCGTCGTGTGGTACCTCATCGGTGTCATGACTAGCTTGCACTTTTTCCCTGAGGATATTGCTAGTGTGTCGATTATTGTACTTTCATGGTGTGATCCGGCCGCATCCACGTTCGGACGTATGTTCGGAAAATGCACACCGTCACTACCCGGTGGCATTTTTGCACGCCGCAAATCGCTAGCAGGCTTCCTGGCTGCATGGGCGGTTGGCTCATTGATTGCTTATTTGTTTTGGGGTGCCGGCATTGCCAAGGCAGGTGAGCGTGCGTCGGGTTTGTCTTGGGAACCTGCCTCGAATGCTATGTTCGGCACTGCCCTAATGCCTGACGCACTTCGCACCGGCTGGCGTGGCTTTGCCCGTGGCTTTGCCGTCACTGACTCTAATTTTGCAGAAAGATTGAGGAACCTAACACGACCTCGGATACCTGCAATGCCTCCTATTTTGATGTTTACATTATGCGGCCTGATTGCTGCTATGACAGAAGCACTTGAGCTTGGTGGACTAGACGACAATGTCGCCATCCCCATCCTTTTTAGCTTCCTTCTCTGGTTTTCACTATGGGCCTGGGGTCAAATTATGTCGTCTATGTCTCTCCTTTAATTAAGTCGATCGGCTCATTCACTGTCATTTATAAATACACATATAGAAATTGGCTGCAAATGCCTCGTCTTCTGTTTTGCTTAACTGATCTGCTATTCGCGTGGTCGCCGTAGAGTAGAGCGCCCGTGAACGCGTTGATACAACATCCCCTCATACTTGCGTGTTTGGTAAACCTGTCGCCATATATAGACCGAAAGGGCTAGCACCATAATCAGAACGTTGATGAGCTGGAGATAGTCAGGTCGAGTCATACGTACCACATACTGTGTATACTTATACACTTCCGCATGTATGAACTTTCCACAAGCACTCCATCCTGGTACTTGGGCCCCTGTGATTGTTTGCAGACATTCCACAGGTTGTCGATTGTTGTAGGGTCGACAGTACGGGTACGCTAACTAAAATCATGGTCAATGCAACAATCGCAACGTACGTGATCCTCAGGACACGGCTGACATTCTCCGACGGGCATACAAATATATTCCCTATCCAATGCGCCCGACGCGTGCTCCAGCCATGCCGCCGGCTTTTCTGTCGACGTCATGCGGAACAAGTTTTGGGAAGCACGCGGTAATATTCTAAGATCTCCACATGTGGTATAGGAAACTACGAAGCTTCGGAGGCTGTTCGCTGTGCATGCCAAGCACGAGCCATCTGGAGCAACTTGTTGGATGGCTTGTGCTGCTCTTCATCCTCAGGGAATGTAAGATCGTAATATTCTTCCGTGGTGCCTTCAATACCATTTGGTACAGGGCGACGCTGTTTTGTTATACGTGGCATCTTGGCTTGCACTGTGTCCAGACTTGTCTGATCACCATGCTCCGCCTCGAACGCCTTCCACGCTTCCAAAAGCACTACACGTTCTTCTTTCAGGCCTTCTTCTTTCAAGCTTTTATAGCCACGTTCAAACACCTGACGCGTCTGATTCGCTGCTTCATGACGTACAGCGGCCCGCTGCGCTTGCTTTTCCTCTGTCAGGACGATTTCAAGACCCTCTTCTTCAGCTTCAGCATCCTCATCCTCTTCCAAAGCAAGAGCAGCAGCCATTTTACTCAATGCATAGCTGATCCATACCTTGACATGATTCGTCTTTCCCAGCAGGCGTTCGTACAATGCATCCACACGTTCCAACTCGCGCTCAGAAAACTCAAAGTCAATATATGCCTTCCATAGCACCTCGGGCATATCCATGCCCACCGAATCAGACTCTGCCTGACCAATGCCCAACTCGTAGATGGCACGAGCCCGATCCAAGTCGAACAAATTCTGCTCCAACTCGGCAAACTTGACCCATGTAGCTGCATTACCGGCATCCCATTCAAGCCATTTTTCATAGAGTTTTCGAGCTCGATCAAATTCTTTCAACTTCAGCTCTAGCTCAATGTAGCCTTTGAAGAGCTTTGGCTTGGGGGACACGCCAATAGCTGTGCCTAAAAGCTTTCGTGCGAGAGGAAGGTCCAAACGCCGAATTTCAAACTTGGCATAGTTAAGCCATAATTTAGCAAAGGTAAATTCTTGGTGTGGTACGAGAGAAAGACCTGACGCATACACCTTTTTCGCCCGATCCAAGTCTTGAGCATCTAATTCTTCAAATAGAGCATATCGAAGCCATAAGTAAATATATCGACGCCACAATCGCTTCTCAGGTGCTGGCGGAACCAACCTCAATGCACGCTCATACACATTGCGCACCTTATTGCATGCCGATTCGAGAGTTGCACCTGATGCATCCTCCTCCAACAAAGAACGATAATACTCTTCTTCTAAGCGAGTATAATTGAACCATGTGTCGTAATTGCTTGTACCATCGGCCTCCTCAATTTCTTCTTCGTATTGCAGGCGCCGCTTCTGAGTAACTGTATCTTCCACACCTTTCATGTTTCCAAACTGCTTCTCAAATTTGGTATAACTGGTATAAATGCCTTCACTTTTGGCACGGGGGATCCTTTCAAGAGCGTACTTGTAGATCATACGAGCCCGGTCATACTCGCCTTGACGTATCTCCATTTTAGCAAAGGCAGTGAATATTGTTTGCGCACGTTCTAGCGCTTCTTCCTCCTCGCCATAAAAGTCAAGGGCCATATGAAACACTTGACGGGCCTTGTCAAGGCTATCCCGGTCCTCTTCATACTTGGCCCATTTGATCCATTGTTTAGGTTCAGGATGGCAGGTCACAGCACGCTCCCAAACAGCACTCGCTTTATCAAACTCATGATAACGCATTTCGAATGCAATATAAGCATTCCACGCACGCTCATCAGGCTCCCATTCCATCCAACGCTCAAATATTTCACGCGTGCCGTTCACATTGCCAAGCAGCTCTTCCACATGGACATACTTGTACCACAGTTGGTCTATTCTTGGCAAGATAGAAACAGCCCGGTCAAATAAATTGCGCGCATGATTAATATTGCGCATTTTCAGTTCTTGCTCCGTGTATCGGAGCCAGAGGGGTATATGGTGTGGGTTCACATCAAGCGCTCGCTCAAATACCGACCGTGCTCTGTCCATCTGACCCTGTGTTGCTTCCCAAGTTGCATAGCGTATCCACGCGGCCATGTTTCCTCGCAGACGACGGATCGCATCCTCAAACTCAGTGCGCTTTCTCGCACGATAATCTTCCAGCTCTTCATAGCTTTCAATACGGAGTCGAGGAGCTTTGCGCTTCGGCGCGATCTGTCTCTCTTGGGCTTCACGTAGCAGCTGCTCTGCAGTAATCTGCAGCGGAGCAGGCGCTCGGTTCTTTATACGCGGTGCACGTCCTTCGATTGACATACGCAGTCTCCCTACTTACGGAGTCCGATGGCGACTGAAGTTTGTAATGAACCACAGGGTTCCTACATCACGTGATCATTAGGCAAAATGTCATGCGTAACGAGCCAACAACATTGGTGCTTCGAGGGAATATTGCGGGTGCCAAGGCTTGCTGCATTTACGAGAACGTATATTATGCCAAGATCCGTAACCACCCCAAGGCCTTCGTCCATTACCTTCCAACTCTCACACAATTTTTGGAAAATGTCGGCTGTCCCGACTCGAAAAATACCATCAGAGGGTGGCAAATCTCTCAAGCTTGCTTGTGCTACTTGTATTCAAGGCCACAGGGCATCTTCTTGTAAGCACCAGGATGGATCTAAGGGTCCCCTTCTGGTGGTTAAACGTCGCGGTCGGCCGCTGTCACAATGCCAAGAGTGCCGGGAGCGTAGGCTACTTACCGGTAGACACACGCGTTGTGATTGTAAAAAGAAGGAAAAGAAAACTGCTGAACCAAGCGAGGAACGTCCCATGAAACGCCGTGTTAGCAATTCGTCCACGCCGATCGATTTATCTAGCCGTGCTTCGTCTTGTAAACAGGGACCCCTTTCCTTTGAATTTTTACTTAATCCTTGCAAGTGTGAAGATGGCACTATATGTGTTTGTTGCAGATCCCCTTACGATGATCAAAAGCTCGAACCTATCACTAGTTGTTACAAAGAAAATTTTGCAAACATTGCCCCTACATTGCCTAAAGAACAATCTTCAAGTTCATGCTGTGTTCCACCATCTATCAAGTTGCAAGATGATGTCAACCGATCGATGAAATTGTTAGCCAAAGCTGCAGACATGTCTCGATCCTATACACCCGAGTGCCAATGCATCGGGCCATGCCGCTGTAAAGGGTGCTTGGGACATGACTCGAAATATAACCAAGCAGAACTCAGTGATGCCCCCACCTGTAAAACATGTGTCGCATGTGACATTTCTATGGAGAATCCAACAGGTATTGACACTATTGATCGTTGGGCTTTCACGGATGCTGGCGTATCCAGCCAGCGTTTTGCGTACGATGTAAAGTAAAATTCCATGTCTATGAGTCACAACTCTCACCCTCTGCTGCAAAAATTTGTCAATGCATGTCCTCTCCCTTTTTCCCTCTTCAATATGTAACATTATTTATACGTATAGCGTTTTGAAAGAATGCATGATTCTATGTCAAGTATTGCCAAATAGCTGCAAATGCACAGTGATTCAGCTATTCTGGAAGCTCTCATTATGTCACATTCGCTAGCGGTTCACCTCCGATAATTCCGCTCGGACTTGTCAAAATATTGACGCCAAGACATTGCTCTCACGTTTTTTGCCACTCATGCGCAATAAATTAACTGATGACGTCAGAACACGACTCCGTGAAAAATGTCTTATCTGGGCAAAGCCATCGTACTCCGATCTGCCACGGAACTCCGACGCCATTGCATGATTCAACAAAAAGGGGCCCAACCGGGAATTGAACCCGGGACCTCTCCCAGTGCTCAGGGCTCCCCTGAGGGTATCGAAATTTTCCCGAAGGGAGTATAATACGACTATACTATTGGGCCGCAGCGTTAGGAGCTTGCGTCCAATTGAGCTACTAATTCAGATTACCCATTTAGTTTTTACTGTAGTTACGACTCGAATGCCAACTGATCCTTTTCTTTGGAAATACGGAATGTCAATTATCTACCACAACGCACGACGCTCAGCACGCTGTGCCCGCGAGATGCGCTTGTTCATACCCCATGTGGCTTTCTTAAGTTCGCTCTCGGCTTCACGAGCCTGACGAACACTTTTTGGGGCAGGCGCCACAATGCTAACAAAAGTGGGTGAGCAGCCAAACTCCTTAGCAAGGTGGCCCGCGGTGTTCGTGTATGGGTCTTGATTACGAAGCACTTGCATTTGTGCGATTTGATCATCGGTCACCTGGTTAGTGGCGGCACGAGCTTGACGATGATGCTTGGCTAGTGCCGGTGGCAGATTGGCAAGGCGCTCGTCTGATAGGGGAGCAGCTGCATCAAATAGGGCTTGTGACGCTTCCACATTCATGCGGCTAGATTCTTGCGAAGGTGGGGGACGCACCACAAAAGTCTCACCCGATGTGAGAGGAAAGCGCGTAGCGTAGGCGCTGGTGTCCAGTGGATCACGAGGGTGACGAACAGGTGTGTTGCGCATATTACGAGCGCTTGTGGAGAAAGAACGAACACTGCCCAAGAAGCCCTTTGGACCAGCCCACTTGCCCTTGACCATGCTGTTGTAATACACCCAGGGGAAAAAGTCCTTCTTGAGATAGTAAAAGGCACGCTGAGGCTTGGATTGATCAAGACCATACTTGGAAAAGGTTTCCTTGAGCTGGAGACCATACTTGAATTCAGCAAGCAGGACCTTGCCATACTCGGTGATAAGAGGGCATGATGTGTAACCGTCGTACGTAGCAATGGGTTCCTTGTTCTCGAGCGCACTCAGAAGGTTGGCTACGAGCACAGGTGACTGTCCCGTGATAGCAGCGGCCGTCTTACTGGTCGGCAGCGAGCTTGAGTCGCCCAGCGACCACACATTGTCGTACTTGACGTGACGCAGTGTTCCCTGGTCCACTTCGGCGTAGCCGCCGCCGTTGGCGAGTGGGGACTTCTTCAAAAACTCGGGGGGGCTCATAGTAGGAACAACGTGCATAAAGTCGAACGACTTCTTGACCTGTTCGCCATCGGGACGCTGGAAGACAGCCGTCTTGGCGTTATCCTCAATCGCTACAAGGTTGTGTTGGAACAGGCCGGTCACGCCGCGCTCCTCGCGCAGTTCGTCAAGAACCTTACTGTAGTGAGGCACGCTAAACATGGTCGGCATGCCTTGAGCAAAAGTGATCTTGATAGGAGAGGAGGGGTCCTTCTTGTAAAGGCCAGCATTTTGCCAGTGGTTGAGGGCAAGCCACATGATCTTCTGCGGCGCACCAGCACACTTGATGGGCGAGGAAGGCTGGGTAAAAATAGCCTCACCTTCTTTAAGTCTGTTCAACTTGGGGAACACCTGTTCCACTGTGTCGTAGGTGTAAATCGATGCCACAGACGACTCGGGGTTGTACAGGGCCTCGCGAAGACCCTTTATGGAGTCAAGTGTTATGCTGTGTCCAGAAGCAATGACAAGGTGATCGTATTCGAGCTTTTCACCAGATGCCATCATCACCTGGTTCTGTTCAGGCGACATGGTCGTCACCGCATCCTTGTAGAGTTGAATTTTAGAGTCGACGAGCGAGTCTTCCCGACGGCGCAAATTCTCACGCGTCTTAAGACCACCACCCACAAGCGTCCATCCGGGCTGGTAGTCGTGGAAGTTGGATGGCTCGACGATAGCAATCTCATCTTGAGCAAACTTGCCGCTATTGAGAAGCTGGTGTGCCACACTTAGGCCAGCCGTACCACCACCCACTACAACAACTTTGTGCGCAGCATTCAAAGCGCGAGCAGAAGATGAAAAGAGCTGTACACGCCCCATGCGCTTGGGCATAGTTGCAACACGCATTCCTTGCGAGAACAACGCCATCATGATGGAGAACGAACCGGTGGCAGCAGTGGCGCCACATGCGAGACGGGGTGGCCGTATCCTCAAGATCACGTGAAATTTCATCAGGATGGTGTGCTAGGCACATACTTGGATGCTAATAATGCCATGGGACTCCAAAATCTCTATAGTACATTGCCATGACGACGTCTACTTACAAATAGCTCATTCAAATGGCCGTGGTGCCCCGGGGTTCGTAAGGAAGCAGCAACATTAAAGCTGAAGTGACAATAAACGCAGAAGCGGACACATAAATGGGTGGCTTGAAACCATTCTGTGAGGCATAGACGGCCACAATCGTAGCCACAATACCGAAAACACGTTGAACACTCATAGACAGGCCATCGCCCGTGCCACGCTGGGGGGCTGGAAAAACCTCATATGTGATAGCATAAAGTACCGCATACATGGCATTTTGCGTCAGGTTTACAGCGCAGTTCCAACCGAGAATGGCCGAGGAATTATTTGCCGTCGTAAACAAGAACAGAAACAAGCCTGTAAGCATGGTAAAAAACGCCATGGTACCGCGGCGTCCAATGCGTGGAATTTCTACTCCGGCAGCAGCGACGAAACTACCGGGAATACCACATACGGACATAATCACCAAATCACGATATTGCCTTGACAGACTCTCGGCATCATCCGAGGCATCGTTTATCTGGGCTAGGTATGTTGCAATGAATGAATTGTACAGTGGGTATGCAAGTCCAATCAATCCCCAACATAGTGTGATAAAAATCGTGTTCCGGGCCATTTTCCGCGACGCAAACAAAGCTGACAGGGGTGAACGGTCGATGTGCTTAAGTGTGCGTCGAATATTATCTGGGCGCAAACCACTCATATTCCAGCTGCGTTGCATCCATCTGGTATATGTAGATCCATACTGGACTTGAGACTTTGGGTTTTCTTTGGGTGAATCAGATTCTACCACTGCATGGACCGTGTTCGTGGCATCGTAAGCAATGGGCTTAAATTTGGCATCACGTAGCTGTTCAAAGGTAAGATGTAGTTTCTTCTTGTTTTCTTTAGCGATAAACAAAAGCACCTCGTATGCCTCCTCCTCGCGACCAGCTGCTAACAAGAACTTGGGCGACTCAGGTACAGGATACACCAGAAAGCGAATGATAAACATGAGCATCACTGTACCACCCAGCAAGAACCAAGAGTACCGCCAGCCCCAGTTGTCAGCTTTAAGGCAAGGTGGCTTATCATTATCACTACCCTTCCAGTTGATATTGTCTTCACAGTAGTAATTGGTGATAAATGCCCAAGAAATAAGAGCAGCATATAGCTGACCAATGCACCAAAAGAGAGACAAGAACGTGAGAATCCACTGTTGTGGGCCAGGAATGTACTCAATAAGCATAGCACCATCGACAGGTAAATTTCCGCCCAGACCCAGACCAAGCAATCCGAGCAACACGCACATGACAGGAAAGCTGGGCGCTGCGCCAACGGCAATACCAAAAGCAGCAGATATAAACAGGGTAAGGTTCCAGGAGGGACGCCGGCCGATGACGTCCGATAGGAAGCCCCATGCGAGGGAACCTATCAAGAGACCAGAGTAAAGAGAGAAGGTTGCCCACTTAGGGGAGTGCTCCCTTTCTCCCAGATTCCATTCTTCTTTAACGAGCGTCAGCGTCATACTCAATACCTCGAACCAGATATTATCTGCCAACCAGCCGAATCCAGCAAGAAGGGTCAGCTTGATTTGGAATGCACCAAAGCCAATATCCTCGTGGATGATCTTGTTCACAAGCGCAATTTGTCGACTGTAGTCCACAGACACACCCACCTCCTTGGCGAAAAGGACGTTACTGTCAATGGACTCGTAGTCCGCTTTCACCTCCTCATCATGCCAAGTTGAGGTCGGCTGTTCGACGAGCTCCTCTTCAATTCTGACGCGAGGTACAGAGTCTTGTGGCTGCCCGCTCATATTGAAAGAAAGCACCTACACGGCAGACCAGAGCTTTTCGCTTTGCACTGGCACCTTTCGTACGCGACTTACCTACAGACGTAGGGTGGCAGGTTCGTCAAGAATTCGACACGTTTAGACTCACCTGGGTTTTCACGACCGGCCCTTAAGCCTAGACTATCACGTGAGCAAAGGACATGCCAGAAGCGCTCCTCGGCGCCATTTATCAGCGCGACGCGCGCGGCTTTGGTTCGTGTGCTCATAATGCTTTCTACGGGACATGCTGTACGGCATACCCTATTCAAGGGCGCTCCATTGCGCTGCTTCTCGCTTTCAGCGCAGAGATCGTCCGCGAATGTATCTTCGTGGGCAGATCGCATGACTTCCGCATCCTCAGTGCGCACACCCAAACCAGCAAATGCGAATGTGCCGCCGCCAATACAATCCAACAAAGATAATTTGCCGAATACACCAGAGCAAATGAATCCTGCATCTCAAATGGAATGCTCCCTAGGCTACGATGGTATCGGAATTCGCCCTTTTCCATCTCATGTAGCGCAAGTTCTGTGCGAACCAATCCAGAAAGACGATGTGGAAATCAAGCCGGATGGGCTGCTGTACCTGCCTGAAATCAAGTACAGGCGAATCTTAAATCGTGCCTTTGGTCCAGGTGGATGGGGTCTCAAGCCCCAAGGAGAGCCTGAAATTGCTCAAGGCATTTTGAGTCGTGAGTGGACATTAATTTGTTTAGGCCGCTTCGTGTCGACGGCACGAGGCGAGCAAGAATTCTTTCGTCCCAATGGTGTCCCCACGGCCAACGAAGGGGCAAAATCCAACGCTCTGATGCGATGCTGCAAGGACCTCGGGATTGCATCCGAGCTATGGGATCCACGGTTTGTTCGACAGTTCAAGGCTAAACACTGTGTCGAAGTATGGTGCCAAACGGCGGATGGAAAAAAGTACGTATACAACACACTTATATGCAGGAAAAAATACTGGCGCCGAAGAGATGACGAACCGTTTCAATATCCGGCCAAAGAAGTAGGCACTGTGGGCAAGACGTGAATTCACCGCCTCTTGTGACCCTTTTTGCTTCGATACGCGCCTGCTTCCATCACATCATCGTCGCGATCGCGATCATCATCCAGTCCTGCAGCCTGTTTGCGCTTTCGGCGTCCTGCACCACTTGCGCTGCCCAGTCCCTTTTCTTGTAACTCGCGAAGTGCCGCACGCTGCGCCTCACCGACGCGTTCGGACAAGAGCATGACCATCTCACGATCATTAGCTTCAGGGAACTCTTCCAGTCTCTTGCCGATGGCCGCTTCGATGCGCTGGAGCAGCTCCACATCATACTGCGTCACAAGCGTTACGCTGCGTCCCTGACGTCCCGCGCGTGCAGTTCGACCTACGCGATGAATATAGTCTTTAGAATGTGTAGGAATATCAAAGTTGACGACCATGTCCACGGCGGGAATATCCAAGCCACGCGCCGCAACATCGGTGCACACCATAATTGAGCGACCACCAGCCTTGAATTTGTTTAGAGCACCCAAACGGGCTGTTTGTGAAAGCTGTCCATGCAACGGAATGGCAGAGAAGCCCAGCAGACGCAGCAACACTGCCAGACGCTGGGCATCGTGTACAGTACGTGTGAATACAATAATTGAGTGTCCGGCTTGCTCATTGGCCAGGTGAACAAGATAGGTATCCTTGTGCGCGAATGGCATGAACAAATAATACTGATGCAGTGTTGACGCTGTCGAGTACTTGCTTCCAATTTCCACTCGCACAGGGCTCCGCAGACTTGCACGCTGCAATTTGGCCACTTTCGTAGTCATAGTCGCACTGAACAACATAGTACGGCGCTCTTTGGGAATGTTTTGGAGTAGTTTATCAATCACAGGACCAAAATCAAGATCCAGTAAACGGTCAGCTTCGTCCAGCACGAGGTATTTGAGGGTACGCAAACTGAAGCCCTTGGTATTTTCCAAGTGGTCCTGCAAACGTCCAGGTGTCGCTACGATCACATGCGGGCGCTTGGACAAAGCAATAGCCTGAGTCATCATATCCATACCACCTACAATCGTGGCGCACCGCACGCCGATCGTGGCGCCCAGCGCTTCGATTTGTTGCGATATCTGGTACGATAATTCTCGCGTTGGCGACAAAATACATGCATAAAATGGACGCGGGTCATTCCACAATCCCTGGAGAATCGGGATGCCAAAGGCCGCCGTTTTACCACTGCCTGTCTGCGCCAGGCCAATCACGTCACGGCCCTGCAATGCTTCCGGAATGGCCTTGGTCTGAATTGGTGTTGGCCGCGAAAAATGAAGCTTCTCACAAGCCTCGCAAATAGGATCAATAACTCCTAGTTCCTTGAACGATACAATTGGCTCCTCTGACTCTTCTACCTGAACATCCGATGATGCTTCCCTCGGTGCTTTCTCGTCCGGCCTACTACCCATGGTGGACGCTAGGAAAAAATCTTTGATTGTCATCCTCCACACAAAGAACACGTGAAGGCAGCCACGATAGGAGAGTGTGCGGGCCCAAAGCATTCCATCCATCATGCCGTGGGATCAGTGGCGTCACGATTTGAACCACAAACTCGATAAATGGGGCGAGGAAAAATTTAACTTACCTGCGAGTCGAGAATCCAAAAAGGACAAGCGAGGCTTGTCCTATGAAGAACGACTTGCCAATATACGGTCCGGAGGTGGTGCCGCTGGACACATGCAAGTCACACCCTCCCAACAGCGGCCACGCGCTGTGCCGCCACCCCCTTCGAGTGCGCAGCCGTCGCACCCAACCACGCAATATGTGACGTCGCAAGAAGCGCCAGCTGTAGTGACTGCGTCTGCCACGCCCGGTGCTACAGGGCCAACTGGTACTACCCATATCGAGTTTTCTCGTTTTACGGAGTCGGACAAACAGGCCTTTTTCGCTTTGCTAGATGAATACTTCTCAAAACAAGGTGTACATGGTGGTGATATGTGGTACGTATGAACTATGACTGACGACTAGATAGGCTCGATGACGCGTTTGATTTCGACACTGAGCTGCAACCAGTGGGTCATGGCCTGTGTTCTGCCGTTTACAAAGCGCGTTCATCCCTTCAAGCTGTGATCCGAGAAGGCGGTGTTCCTGGTTATGCTTGCCTAAAGCAAGTGGATTTTGATGTACAGAACGCTCCGCATGACATTCAACGTGAGATAGCCTTGTTACAAAGGACACGACATGCGAATCTGTCGGTGCTTCTTGCCGCGTTTACTGATACACCTGATCCTTTTACGACCATTTATAACCTTGTTATGCCGCTTTATCCCATTCAGCTGACAGATGTTCTCAACAGTCCACACTTCCAACCAGCGAACTGCTCTTTGTCCGACGTTACCAACGAAGACATTCCCTGGATTCGTTTGCTGGGCTCACATACGTTTGCTTCCCTGGTTTCTACCTGCTTCCAACAACTAATGCAAGCTATCGCATATCTGCATCGTGAAGGCATTGCACATCGGGATATCAAGCCATCCAATGTACTATTTAGCACTGATGGCATGCTCAAATTGATTGATTTAGGCGTCGCATGGGAAGTCAACATGCGAGAAATCCCCCCATATGGTTTTCATACATCAGATGGTTGCTCGGATCGTGCCTACATTAGCGATGTGGGAAGCGGCGCCTTCCGTGCACCTGAACTGCTATTCGCCCCTAAAAACGGCTACGATGCGTTCAAGGCAGATATTTGGTCACTTGGAACGGTGATGGCTGGATTTTTCACCGTCTTGCTTGAGGAAGAGACACCTTCCATGGACTATATGCCTTGGGAACGCGAGCTCTTCCCTTCTCGGCCTATGCGTCCTCAATCTCGCATCTACCACCGGAGCACACTTTTTGACTCCTCTAGTGGGGACATTACATTGGCTTGTGATATTTTCAAAGTATGCGGTTTACCAAGCAGCGTGTCTGACTGGCCAGAAGCTGAGCACTTCCAACCACCGCTAGGAGAATTTCCTTTTATGCATGGCGCCCCAAGAGAATCACTTCATGAGCGCCTACCGAATTGGACACAATTGTCTATATCAGATACATCGCCCGCTGCTCAAACATTGCAGGTGTTTGTCCAGAAAATACTCCCTACCATGATGCAGTTATCCGCATCCAAGCGACCCTCTATAGACTATCTTGTCACACAACTCTAATTTACAGGGATGGGTTGTAATGAAGCGTTTCTCTGCAGAGCTTGAATTGCCGGCATTGTCGATCCACAATGTTGGCTGTGGTAAATGCGCTCGGCATAGGGCAACCAATGTTGGATATTTGAGATACGCTGGGAATTCACAGGATGTGTGGACAAAAGCTGTCTGGCCGAATCAGCCAGCGGGCCGCTGCGAGCTTCGTCTGCATTCATGCGCTGCCAGAATTGGACAGCCTGTCTTGGATCATAACAAGCCTGTGACATGATTCGCAAGCCCAACTCATCTGCTTCACTTTCAATGCGGCGTGAGTTAGGCAAAGACAATAAAAGGTTGAGCATGATCCGACTGAGACCAATATCTAGGCCCAACATATCCAGTGCGAAAGCTCCTGCCATCAAGATTTTACTGCCGGCCATCTTCTCAGCCGAATGTCGAGCAATTTGGTGGGCCACCTCATGCGCCAGAACGGTTGCCAGACCCGCGTCATTTTCACAAACAGGTAATATGCCTGTGAAAACAAAAATGTGGCCACCAGGGAGAACAAACGCATTCTTTTGGCGTGGATCGTTGACGACATGAACGGTCCATTGTGATGGGGGTGCGCCTTGCGCGCGATGTATATCTAGATACCGACAAGCTTGGATGATACGCTGAGCCACGCGGTTCACCTGAGCATGTTGTACCGACCAAGATGGAAGTATGCGGCCATTGTACTGTTGCAGGACACTTCGATATGCTTCTTGTCCCATTTTCCACTCGTCCAAGGGACCCACATCAATGAATCGCCAACGTCCTGTTGAGGGTACTTGCTCTAGATGACATACATAATAAATGCCTGCACCTCCCAGAATGATTGCCACAAGACTGAGTCGAGGATGATCTACCACCCCAGAAGCACGCCGCCTGGCTTCAACGAATTGGTTTACTGGTTGTGCAGGCACTCTGTAAGTTGATGGTCGCTGGTATGTTGCTCTCTTTATTGGTGGCGTGGAATGCTTCAGTTGTTCTTCCATGCGCTCGCGTAATAGCTCGGCGAATTGCTCGCCCTGTGTACGAGGACGGCGCGGTTGACGAGAACGAACGCGCCCTGTATGAAATGCGTATAACCTTATAAGCCCGTAGAGCCCAGCGGATCGTGAGGCACCGATGCCATGGTATTGCCTCCCACACATGCGTGCCGCTAGCATCATGTTTCAAGAGGTGTATGGCTACGTCATAAAGAATTGCGTAATACAGTATTACGTATGTGACATACGATTGGCACTAACTGTACTTGGCAGAGCGGAGGCATTTCTTTGGTCCCAACTCCATGCCTGAAAAAGGGTAAAACTATTTGACGCCCACATAAAAAAAACTTTCTCCATTGAGTCTCTTGTGCCAAGAAACGCGATGCTCTCTGGTCCTTGGGCAGATGAGAAGAAGAATGTGTATGAAAATATTGCAGACGAGAATCCTAAAGTGGTAATGAAGGACGTAAGTCATCTATCTGAAGCTCTGGACGACGATGATGCGGCTCTGGCTAGGCGTGTAGGCCATCGATCTGAGTTTGCTCGTGAGTTCAAAAGCTTTTCAACCATTTCGTTTGCATTTGCCATTATGGGGCTGGTATCCTCAATTGCAACAACATTTGCTAGTCCATTCTTACTTGGTGGACCAGCGTCTACTGTCTGGGCATGGTTCATTGGCTCTATCTTTAACATGACGCTGGGAACGGCGATTGCAGAGCTTGTTTCAGCATACCCATCCTCTGGTGGCCTTTATTCTGCTAGTGGTCTACTAGTTCCTTATAAATACCGTCCCACTGTTGCTTGGATTACTGGTTGGCTTAATCTAACGGGTCAAATTGCGGGTATCGCAGGCTCCGAGTGGGGTCTGGCTCAAATGATTTATGCTTGGGCTCATGTAATATCTGACAGAAAGTTTTCAGCATCCAGGAATGCTACAGTGGGTCTGTACTATGCCCTTTTATTTATTCATGGTTTGATTAACAGCCTGGATTCCAAGACCCTTGCCCGTTTGACGAGTGGATATGTTGTGGTGAATATTGGTATCACGTTCGTTATCATCATCACACTCCTTGCCACGACGCCTCTGCATGAAATGCACGGTCCCTCGTATACATTCGGCACCATTATCAACCAATCTGGCTGGCAGGGCCAAGGTGGAACAGCGCTCTCGTTCTTGTTTGGTCTGTTGTCTGTGCAGTTCGTCATGACGGACTATGATGCCACGGCACACATCTCGGAAGAAGTGCATCGAGCCTCTATCGCTGCACCTGTGGCTATCACCGTGGCCGTCGCAGGTACTGGAATAATTGGCTGGCTGCTCAATATCGTACTGGTGATTACATCTGGCAACATAGTACATCAAAATGTGGATGACATGCCTGGTGGTCTTCCCATGGCACAAATCATGGTGGATCGAATGGGTAAGGTCGGCTTTCTTGTCGTGTGGCCATTCGTGTGCCTTGTGGCATTTTTTGTCGTCACAACAGCCACACAAGCCAACGCACGTTCCTTTTATGCGTTCTCTCGGGATCATGGTCTGCCAGATTTTGGATTCTTTGCTAAAGTGTGGAAACGCACTGGTACAACGGTCAATGCTGTATGGCTCGTGATTTTTCTTTGCATTTTGTTGGGCCTTTTGGGCTTTATTTCTCAGGCTGCAATCAACGCCATTTTTGCTTTGGCGGCACTAGGTATGGATGTTTCGTACCTGATCCCAATTGTCTGTCGCCAGATCTTCCAAGATCATCCGGAGGTCAAGTTTGAGCCTGGTCCATTTACATTGGGTCGTGGCTGGTTTGGTCGTCTAATCAATATTACGGCTATTCTGTGGACCATATTTGAATGCACAATTTTGAGTATCCCACAAACGCTACCCCTGAAAGCCACTGAATTTAACTACTCATGGGTTATCATGGTGGGCGTCTTGATCCTTTCATTGATTTGGTATGTGGCGCATGCTCATCGTCATTATCACGGTCCTCGGAGCACTATGCCTCCTGAACTTCTTTCCAGCCTTGAATCGACAAATGAAAAACAGGAAAAACAGGACGCTTCGTCCCATGCACCGGAATAGGGTCAATATACCAAAAGGCTCGGACGTTGAATACTCATGCTCCGGCCATACACGGCGCGCATATACCAGCCATGACTGTGCTCCTTTGACTATATTAGGATAGAAATGTTTATACTTGGAGGGATTTCTAATGAAGCTCAATAGAGGTTTGATGTTGATGGCCTTTTACAAGCTCAAATGCGATTGGGAATAGTCTCCATTTCATGCACCGTTTCAAATGCGGTTAATTTTACAGGTACGCAACATGTATAACCCGAAGTATCAGTAGGCTGAATCATGCTACGCATCAGGAAGACGAGATTCTAGGTGCTTGATTCGGTCCTCAAGCCGAGCAAAGTGCGTTTCCCAGGCCATGGTTTCCTGTTTCACGCGCTGCTCTACCGCCTGTTCAAATACTTCGTTGGAACGCTGAAGAGTTTGAAGCAATGTATGGCTTGCACGTATTTGATGCTCTAGCGTAGCCTTAAGTGTCCGGCTATCGGCCAGAGAATCGAAAAAGTCAGAAAAGAGGGATAAGAACTGCGCCTTTTGCGCCATAGGTGAACGAGGCGGAGCCGATGCCAATTCGGCATCAGAAGCATCCGTGACGCGACCTGAATACTCGTACGCTGGAAGCATGCGCTCTACATTTACACGCGGCGTATGGGGATCCATGCGAACGGTATGATAAGCAGGCGAGGGCAATGCGCCCTGAGGTGGAAGGTGCAAGCGTGGCGTGCCTCCGGGTGTCGGAAAATAACCTTGCAAGTCTTGTTGGTGCAGTGCAGTGGGTAGTTGGCGCTTACGTGCGTCTTCATTTTCTGGCAGACTCTCGCGTCGACTCGCACGGAACAAGAGTGAAGGCGGCGGGAGTCGCGCGTCACTACCAAAGTGATGCTGCTGAGGCGGAGCACTGCGCACAGATGGTCCCATTGTGTCTGCTTCTGGTACTTCGCCATCTCTGCTAGGGGTAAGATAAAGGTTAGGCACTTTTTGCATGGATTTTTCGGCTCGGCGCTGTACAATGGTTGGGTAAGGTGCAAGAGTCGACCGATGTTCCGACAGAGCGTCTGGACGCGGTGAAAGCCTTGGTTCCAGGCGTGGACCTTTCCGAGGAGGCTCTATTGCATCAATCGGATAACGTGGCAAACGGTGAGAGGGAGAAGTTCTTGCTGAGTTTCCCCCACCGTCTGCCGACGAGGCGGATAAACTTGGACTTCGTGCACTTCCATGTTCAGGTTCGATTAGAGTCTTGCTACCCGGCGAGGTGACACGAGGACGCTTTAGGCGGCTCGCATCTTGCATAGGGGGAGGAGCCAATGTCTCTGACGTCTCACCACCCTCCAACATCAGGTGGCTGTTTTTTATGGATATGACGAAAGGGAATTATGGCGCCGCACGTTTTTTCTGAGCAAATATATTTGATATGGGGCCTAACTCCAGCTTTTGCTCCAGCGGCTAATGCAAGGATTGGAGGGTTCCAATAATTATTTTTATTTATTTTTGTTTTACAGGGCCCCACTATGTCGTAACGAACTGACACGTGGGGGTCATGCAACTACAGGTACCGAGGAGCCCGCTTGTATCATTCGTAAAGGGGATGTGAAATAAAAGGGTCATACTCCATGGATGTCATGACATGCGTCCACACAGTATCCCAAAAGACGCGTTCGTCATCGCTCAGAACCGCAGCAGTGTTATCTAGCATATCTTGTAGATGTTTGGCATCGGCCAACACTAAGTGGTAAGCATCCGATGAGAGAGAGAGAGACCATATAGCTGCTAATGCTACACGCAGCTCCTGTTCACCTTCAGGAGTCCTCTTGGTGGCTCCACGCATCCATAGTGCACGTACATATTGCCATAATACATTGGCATCTTGTGCGAGGCTTTCACTTCCACCATTGGCTGGCGCGTGCATCAAGGCACCGCCACAAACGCATCCGGGCT
>ERZ1029854.200-NODE-200-length-27137-cov-67.180304_pt1 | contig 27137 bp, 24 predicted proteins | sample MGYA00519239_ERZ1029854 | MGnify/ENA primary metagenome ERZ1029854 (study PRJEB33666, sample SAMEA4610917) | skin metagenome | biome: Human-associated habitat; feature: Malodor aspect; material: skin | place: Philippines | collected 2015-08 ... | reverse complement strand
CGACCAGCTCGCCGAGTCCACGGTGGGGCAGTTCGTCGGCGACGCGGATGCCGCAAACGCCCTCGGCCTCGACCCGGAGACCCACCCCCTCGACCTGCCGGCCGCGCACCTGCGCCTGGCCCAGCTCGCCCAGGTGTTTGCCCAAAACCGTCCGCTCGTGCTCCTCGACGAGCCCGACGTCGGCCTCGACGCCCCCTCCCGCGACCGCGCCCACGCGCTGATCTCCGCGGGTCTACATCGCGGCCAGGCCGTGATCTTCACCTGCCACGACGCGAGTTTCGCCGCGGAGGTGGGGGAGTACGCGGCTGTAGAGTCTCGGAGGATCTAACCTGCGGCAAACAAGCGCTCATGCACCGCATCGGCAACTCTAGCGATCTGGGCCGCATAGTTGTCGCGCTGGTTCCCTTGTGTCCCCTTAATACCGTCACCGTATTCAAGAGCAGCGATTGGTGCGTGGACATCTTGTGCTGTAGCTGGCATGGAATGCATGTGTGGAACGTGACCGAGCAGATATTCGTGGTCATGCTGGCCAAGGGAGCGGCCGATCCGCTGAGCCTCATCGCCGAACTTGTCGCGGAACCGTTCAAACGCTCCGACGAGCTGCTCCTGACCGTTAGCCTTCTTCTTTACGTATTCGAGAGTGGTGTAGCCCAGGTAACGCACTTGGCTTCCGCCATGGCCTGGAATACGCAGAGCACGGGACTTCTTCTCGTAGCTCGCGGAGTAGTCACGCCAGTGATTGATATTGAGATCGGCCATCGCGGAGTACTCGTCTACCCACTTGTCAAACCAGCGTGCGAGGTTGCCAAAGGCGTGGTAGCTGAAAAGGTCTGTAGCAGTCGGAGTGACGAAGGCATCGCAGCCCAGAAGGACAGTGCGATTCAACGGCCCGAGGCTTGGACCCACGTCGAAAAATACGATGTCGTATCGATCATCGTCCGCCATCGCAGTAATGAGCTGCCCAGCCCAATGCACGCGGCGAAACGAGGCTGTTTCGCGGCCCAATGCAGTTTGCCATGCCGCTGACATGACGTCCTCGATCTCGGAAAGTTCGGGGTGGCCAGCAAGAACATCTATCCCAAAGCGATCCGATCTGTAAACGGGAATGTCAGCGTCAATCTCCGGCTCGCCTTCCCTCAGAGGTATGAATAGGCCAGATACAGTCTTGGTAAGAGAGCTTCGGAGCGCCTCTTCAGGATCAGCGGCCGCACCGTAAATCGCCGCGGTTTGATCTCCTGAAAGCAGAAGCTGCGTAGCGTTGCACTGGGGGTCACAGTCGACGTAGAGAACGCGGTAGCCCCGTTTTGCAAAATTAAAAGCGACATTCGTTGAAAGGGTTGTCTTGCCAACTCCACCCTTGTTATTGAAGAAGCTCAGGGTTTTGATGTCGGACATACTTCCCTCCAGTTGGTACTGCGATGGATATTAACTTATGCAGAAAGCGAACTTGCTCCTACATCGCGGCGCGCCCCTGGTCGTAGAGCTGCGCGGGCATCGGGCGGCCGAGCTGCCACTCAAAGCGAATGGGCTTTTCTCCTGAGTGGCTCACGTGAGAAACGTCACCGAGCAAAGTGAACGCCGCAGCTACTCCTGCTGCGTTTTCACGAGTGTTTCGCACACATAGGTAGATCGAGTGACCATTCTCCTCGTGGTGGATGTAGCGTTGCCCATCCTTGGATGTCAGTTTCGTGGTGGATTGAGATTCCCACTGGAACAGGTCTCGAGAAATAGGGAAGTCGGCGTAACGGGTGCTTTCGGAAAACTCGGATTCTCTCTTCAGAAGGGTTACGAAAAAGAGGTCCACACCAGCTTCTTTGACGTAGTACACGCCTTCACGCGGCAGATTGAGAAGCTTCTGCAGAGGAGCCGAGCGCAATGCAGCGGTAAGTTCAGCGGTGGAATAATCCGCGTGAGTAAACAAGACGTCTTTGCCCGGACCGGAAACAGGTTCCGGTGTGGTTTTGGAGTGGTCGATTCGATGGGCAAAGACCTGCCTCAACTCATACACGAAACTGGGTGAACTACGAAGAATGCCGAGTGCTCCGTCGTATTCGGCGGGCGGTTTGAACCCGCTCTGGTTTGCCCAGATCTGTGTGATTAGCATCCGGGTGAAGGTTTGATCGGTCTGGGACATGTTGCCGTACGCTTCTCCGGATGCATCAGCGATGGCCAGGTAGCGAGCTGCCCGCAGAGGGTCGTTGACGTGGAGCATCGATCGAATGCGTCCGAGAAGAAAATCCTCCATTGCTGGGGGATTCTCCGGCGTGGGGAGTAGATTTTGGCTTCGTAACAGCCTCGTCCACCCGCCGTCTTTCTTATTGCGGTAGAGATCCTCCAGCTCCAGTCCCGTGTTGGCTAGGAAACGAGAGAGATCCGTTGTTGCCTCTTGCTGCACCAGCGTCCGGAACCTCGCAATGTTGTTTCGAGTCGCCTTTTGGATGTTGCGCAGCACCCGTTCCTGGGTGACTCGGTCAAGTTCGATGTGGGTGCCAGCTGGCAGCGATGGGAAGCCGCCTTCTGTTGCCTTCACGAGCCGCTTCCCGCGTTTGCCAGTCAGCCCACTGTAACGGGGTTCGAAGTTGAACTCTTCGTGCTGTTCTCCGATGAAATCAAGCACCGTGCACACTTTGCCCGGCAGCTTACGGAGTCCGCGGCCGAGCTGCTGCAAGAAGATGATTGGGCTTTCCGTCGGGCGCAATAGCAAAAGGGTGTTGAGCTCTGGAATGTCGACGCCCTCGTTGAAGAGGTCGACGGTGAACAGAACCTGTAGTTCGCCGTCTTTCAAGCGCTGGATTGCATGGTCGCGTTCGGACGGCGGTGTCTGCGACGTGACTGCTTGGGATGGGATTCCGAAATGCGAGAAGCGGTCAGCCATGAAGCGAGCGTGATCGATGCTCACGCAGAACCCAAGTGCAGTCAGCTCCGATAAATCGAGTACCCGCTGCTGAAGTTCGTTCAAAATGAGCTTGACACGCGAGTCGCCTTGCTTGACGTAAAACTCGGTGAGTGACTTTTGGTCATAGGCACGACTCGAACGGGACCATTTCAATCCGGAGAGATCGGTTTCATCGTTGATGCCGTAATAGTGCATCGGCGCAACGAGACCGAGCTTCAGAGCGTCCCAGAGTCGGAGCTCATATGCGACCCGATAATCGAAGAAGCGCTGGATGTTCACGCCGTCGCCGCGCTCTGGTGTGGCGGTTAAGCCAAGCAGTTCTTTCGGAGTGAAGTATTCCAGAATCTTTCTATAGGTCTTCGCTTCTGCATGGTGGAACTCATCGATGACCACCACGTCGAACCGGTCGGGGGTGAACTCGTCGAGGTGTTGGTGCAGCGTCTGCACCGTGGCAAAGACGTGTTGGCTGCTCTGTGGCTTGTCTGTGCCGTCGTAGAGGTCACCAAAATTCGGGTCCTTAAGTACCTCACGATATGTGCGCACCGCCTGCGTAAGCAGTTGGCGACGGTGAGCGACGAAGAGAAGAGGCGGTTGGCTTTGCGACGACTTCACCATTCCCTTGTAATCCAACGCTGCGACAACGGTCTTGCCAGTTCCAGTCGCTGCGATAATGAGGTTCCGGTGGCGGTCATGCACCTCGCGTTCAGCGTGCAGAGCCTCGAGCATTGCTTGCTGGTACGGTCTGGGTTCGACATCGAGACCGGACAGCTCGATGCGAATGTCACGCCCGCCACCCGCGCGTTCAAGAGACAATGCACTCTTGAGTCGGTTGTGGTCGGCTGAAGGAACGTAGGTATGGAACAGAGGGTCGTTCCAATACGTGTCGAAGACCGCCTCAAACTTGTCCAATACCTCTGGGGTTGTTGTCCGAGAGGTGCGCACGTTCCACTCGATGCCGTCGATCAACGCAGAGTTGGAGAGATTTGAACTTCCGATATACGCGGTATCGAACCCGGAGTTTCGCCTGAACAGCCAAGCCTTTGCATGAAGGCGGGTGTCACTTGTCTCATAGGCCACTTTGACCTCGGCTCCGAACTCGTTGACGAGGGTGTCGATGGCCTCAACCTGAGTGCCTCCGCAGTACGTCGAGGTGATCACCCGGAGGGGGATACCGTGTTCACGAAGATGCTGGAGAGGCTTGCGGATCACCGCGATACCTGCGTTTCTCACGAATGCGCAAAGGAGGTCGACGCCGTCAGCTGTCAAAATCTCTCGTTTGATCTCGGCTGACATGCTGAGGTCGGTACTGGCGTTGGTGAGCAGTGAAGCGCCGGTAAGGGGAGTCGGCGATAACTTCGGGGGATCCGCGAGTGATGCTTCGTAGACCGCGTGAAGAATTTCCTCGGAATCGACAGCGTCATCAGCATCGATGAGGTGGGCGAGCGCATTGATGAGGTCGATGCGTTCCTCTGGAGAATTGATACGCAGAAGCTTTTGCGCGAGATGCTCGCTGATGAGCTCCGAGATGGCGTTTGCAAAGCGGTCTCTATTCGCTGCCCCCGCGTACTCGCGTGCTGCACGAATGCGATCGTTCTGCGCCTGCGTAATCTCCAAGCGCTCAAGCACCCGACGAGTTACTGGTAGTTCGTATGCGCCGAGAGGGAGCGAAGCATCGTTGACGGGCATGGCTACACGAACCTTTCCTGGAGCAGTTTGACTGTTGGAATGTCGGCTGGCGCCCAATCAAGATCCGCGAGTTCCGCAATGTTGACCCAGCGTGATTCTGCATGTTCCGTGAACACAAGGGAGCCCGCGACAAATTCGCATTCGTAGGTCGACAACTCGATAATGGTGGCGCCAACGTCGTGGACAGTGGCGGTGAGAAACTCTCCGACCCGGGCTTCGATCATCAATTCCTCGCGAAGTTCACGGGCGAGTGCCTCTTGCGGGGTCTCGCCTGGTTCGACTTTTCCGCCGGGGAATTCCCAGAGGCCGGCCATTGATTTACCCAGGCCCCGTTTCGCCGCAAGCACCCGATCTTCGTGGATGAAGACGGCACCGACGACCTCGATCCGTTTAGCCATGGGCTCATACTAAACGGCAGCGGGGCGAAGCTGCCGTCGATAAGCAAAGGCTTCTAGAACTCGGCGCGGTCGATGACGTCGCGCAGGGTTTTGGCGGAGCGGCGGAACTTTTCTAGCTCGTCGGGGTCGAGGCGTAGCTCGACAGCATTGCGCACGCCGCGGCGGTTGAGCACGGTGGGGGTGCCGATGTAGATGTCGTCGAGCCCGTACTCACCCTGCAGGAGGGAGGAAACGGGCAGGACAACGTCCTCGTTGCGCAGGATCGCGCGGGTGATGCGAGCGAGCGCGTTGCCGATGCCGAAGGCGGTGTTGCCCTTGCGTTTGATGATGTCGTAGGCGGCGTCGCGGGTGCGGATGAACATCTCGTCGATCTGGGTGTAGATGTCCGGGTTGGTCTCGGCCTCTGTTTCCAACATGGCGTGCAGGGGCACGCCGCCGACGGAGCCGGAGGAGAGCACGGGAAGCTCGGTGTCGCCGTGCTCGCCGATGATGTGGGTGTGCACGGCGGAAGGCGCGATGTCGAAGTGCACGCCCAGGTTGTGACGCCAGCGCGCGGTGTCCAGGACGGTGCCCGAGCCGATGACCTGATTGGAAGGAAGACCGGTCTGCTTCCAGGTGATGTAGGTGAGCACGTCCACGGGGTTGGTGGCCACGAGGTAGATCCCGTTGAAGCCGTTGGCCATGACGTCTTTGTTGATGCCTTCGAAGATGGCGGCGTTGCGGGCGATGAGGTCGATGCGCGTCTCGCCGTCGCGCTGGGCCACGCCGGCGCAGTTGACCACCAGTGCGGCGTCGCGGCAGTCCTCGTAGGTGCCCACCGTGACGTCCATGTGGTGGCCCGAGAACGGGATGGCGTGGTTGAGGTCTTCAACCTGGGCCCAAACGAGGTCCTCGTTGAGGTCGATGATGGCCAGGTGGTCAGCCAGGCCCTGGTTCAAAGTTGCGTATGCGTAGGCGGTGCCGACAGCGCCAGCGCCGATGAGGACAACCTTGTTGCCTTGAGTCACGGTCATGCGGATAAGTGTGGCAGAGTGCGGGCGGGTTTGCGCGGTGAGGTGTGACTTATGGGGTGGTGCGGGGGCTGTCGCCCGATGAGGGTTCTAGGCGGCGTCACCACGATTCGAAGTGCAAATCGCGGCCAGGGAGCGATTTTTCGAAGATCGAATCGTCCCCGCGGGCTTGTCCGATGATAAGGAAGAAGAGTTGAGACGCGTCGAGGCTGGGAAGGTCATGAACAACGGTGTTCATGAGTTCGGCGACCTCGCCCCAAGGGTCTCTACGGATTTCGTTGGCAAATACGCGCCAATCGAAAATGTCGCCGTATTGCAGAGTTGCAGAGTATACCTCGTAGGGCCAAGAAGAAATCGGGTCCTCAGGGGTAGATGAGACGTTGCGGAACATAGCATCGCTGATTACGTGAGACATGTGGCGATCTCCTTGCAAGTGGATTCCACCTTGGACCATGAATCCCATCCGGCTATGACTCCCTTGTAATCGCCAAGATGCTGTTTATTGGTGGCATCGGTTGGGTTCGGGAAAGAAAGCATATAAACAAGCTCCGACAGCACTGAGCAATCCGTGTTAGTGAATTCGGCGTAGAACCTATCAATGTCGCGGAGTACTCCGCAGGCCGACGTTATCCCCATGTGGGAGCCTACCGCAGCGACATCGAGATAATCCCGCACTTGATTTCGCCGCACCACCAGGAAGGCCTTTATGCGAAGCACTTCTTCAATCGTCGGAATGCGGAGAGTAGCTCCGTTGGGTAGTTCGACAAGCTCCACTTCGAGGGGAGCCTTGCGCCGGAGATTGCGTAAACCAGCCTGGTAGCCATCCAACGAGCCCATGATCGTCATTGGTGGTTTTGAAGCGCGGGGGTTCGTGGACCACCCTTCTAACCCCATCACAGCGTCGAGAACCGCATCGTACCGACCTTGAAGGTTCTCAAGGACATGGTCGTGATCGAAAGACATGCGGTGGTTCGCGTAGAACGTGGCAGCGCTGCCGCCGACGAGAACCGCGTCAGGTGCGGCTTCTTGTAATTTGGCCGCAGACTCAAAGAGTTTCTGCATGTCATCCATGATTAGAGAATAGAATCGGTGTTGCTCCAGCTCAACCAAGGCAAGCCAGCAACGCAAAACCCCTGTCCAGGAAAGGACAGGGGTTGAGCTGAGAGGAGCGTGCTATGCCTTCGCGTACTCCTCCTGGGACTGCTCGATCACCTGCGGGCGGCCGGTGGCGAAGTACAGCACGGTCATGATCACCGTGAAGGCTACGCCGATGCCGAGCGCCAGGCGGAAGTCCGGCAGCCACGCCATGATGCCGAAGGTGAACAAGATGAACGCGATGGCGAAGTACTGCCCGTACGGCCAAAACGGCACGGCGAACTTCAGGGCGCGCTGCTCCTCGACGGTCATCTGCTTGCGCATTGCCACCTGCGCCAGCAAGATCATCAGCCACACAAACACCGTGGCGAAGGTGGCGAGTGCTGCGATGGTGGAGAACACGTCCGGGTAGCGGGCGTTGAGGAACACGCCGATAACCAGCACGGCAAGCAGTGTGGCCACGGTCATCACCGGCACGTCGCGGTAGGTCTTGGCCATCTTGCGCGGCGCGAGGTTCTCCTTGGCCAGGCCGGTGAGCACGCGGCCGGTGCCGAAGAGGTCGGCGTTGATGGCGGAGAGGGCCGCGGTGATGACCACGAAGTTGAGCAGGCCAGCCGCCCAGTTCACGCCGAGCGTGTCAAAGATCTGCACAAACGGGGATTCCTCGCCGGTGATGGTGCGCCACGGGTTGAGGATCAGGATGATCGAGATCGCAAGCACGTAGAAGATGAGGATGCGCGCCGGGACGGTGTTCACAGCATTGGGGATGGAACGCTCCGGGTCTTCCGCCTCCGCGCCGGCCACGCCGATGATCTCGGTGCCGCCGAAGGCGAAGAGCACGAGGATGAAGGAGGCGATCATGCCCTGGATGCCGTTGGGGAAGAAGCCGCCGTCGTTCCACAGGTTGCTAATTTGCGATACCTCCGGCTGCTGCCCGAGATTGAACACCAGGATTGCTGCGCCGCCGACGATCATGGCCACCACGGCCGTGACCTTGACAATGGTGAACGCGAACTCCAGCTCGCCGAACCAGCGTACGGTGGCCAGGTTGGCCGCGCCGATAATCAGGAGCGTGACCGCGATCCACACCCACGCCGCCGTGTCGGGGAACCAGAACTTCATGTAGATGCCGATGGCGGTGAGGTCCGCCAAACACACGATCATCATCTCGAAGGCGAACATCCAGCCGGTGATGTAGCCGCCCCAACCGCCGAGGTACTTACGGCAGTACACGGCGAAGGAACCGCGCACAGGGTTGCGCACGCTCATCTCGCCGAGCGCGCGGAGCATGAAGTACACCACCGCGCCACCGAGCAAGTAGACCAGCAGCACGGACGGGCCGGCCGCCTGGATCGCGCCGGCGGAGCCGTAGAACAGGCCGGTGCCGATGGCGGAGCCGAGGGCGATGAAGTGGATGTGACGGGCGTTCAGGCCGGAGCGTTTCGGTTTCGGTGCGGTGGTGGGCTGTGTTGATGCAGTCATAACGGACATAACTGTGCTCTTTCGGGAAGCAATGCGCGAATCGGGGCGCAGTGGGTGGTGGGTTGTGATGCCCAAGGTGGGCGGCGTCTTCCCGGTTTGCCGTCTACCTGGATGCAGCCTGTGGCGCCGCGCGGGGACGGGTCCGGGGGCGCGGCGCGAACGACATTTGCTCTCAGCCGGCGCTAACGAGAAACCCCCTGCGCTACGAGCAGCAGAGGCTGTTAGCGCAGGGGGCGAAAATCGGCCGGCACCGCGCTACAGATGATGATGCAGGCGGGCCGGCTGGGTATTCAGCAACACAAAACGCTCGGCCTGCGCGGCCGAGGCGTTGAGTGCGTTGCTGTTCATCACAACGGTGAATATACACACCGGTGCGGGTTATGTCGGCGGATTGCAAAAAATTATTCAGAATCGGTCTGAGGAGTACTGCCCGTCGGGGCTGACCTCGAACCAGTGGTTCTCCCGCTCCACTCGCGCTGTACCGTCTTTACGCTGCGTAAAGGTGTAGCCGGCGATTGCCACCGTTTCGCCGGGAGCCAAGTTCACCGCCGGGGGCGTGCCCTCTCCACCCCCGACGTCGTGGGTGGTGATGAAGCCCACCGCAGGGTCCCACATCAGCATGTCTGTGGCGGTGCCCTGGCCGTTATCCAGATCCAGCGGCGGGATGTCGCCGGTGAGCTCCACGGGGCAGTCGAAGTACCCGTCACGGCCTGCGCCTTTGTCGTAGTACACGCACCAAGCATGCTCTGAGACCTGTACGGAGTAGGCCGGATACTGCGGGTCGGAGCTCACGTTGAACTCCTCCGGGTCGCGCTCGACCGGGCCCGTCGGCTGCGGTGCCGCGGGTGTGTCGGGCTTGACACCCGTGTCTGCTGTGTCGGTTGCGTCCGGTAACTCCCGGGTCTCATCGGCGGGGGAGCATGCCGCCAGCGCGGTTGCGGTCAGGGCTGCGGTTAAAGCTGCGGCGACAATGGCGGAGGGTGTTTTCATACGGCTGACTGTATCCAGGGCCGGGGGTTGCCGGAGGTGAAACGTCGATAAGCACAAGCTCGAAATAGCAGAATACGGGGTGTGTGCCGTAGGGTTGGCAGGCGATGAGCATTTCCGAAAACGCCACCGGCGGCGAGAATGAGCCGGATATGAATGTGTCGGAAAATCAGGAAAACCCGCAGGATGTCGCGGCCGAGATCGTTGAGGCCGTAGTAGAGGACACCAGGGATGCGGGGGTTTCTGACCAGACCGGCGCCACGGATGCCGTGGCCATTGAGAATGAAGATGATGTGCTGAAGCTTAACGACGAGCCTTCGGCCGCACCCGTAGCCGAGCCGGAAGAGGCTGAGTCGGCTGAGGAGCCCGAGAACGGCTTTGAAAACCTGGGCCTGCCGGACAAGGTCGTCGAGGCGGTGAAGCGCGTCGGCTTCGAGCAGCCGTCGCCGATTCAGGCGCAGACCATCCCGCTGCTGATGCAAGGCCGCGACGTGGTGGGCTTAGCGCAGACGGGTACGGGCAAGACCGCGGCGTTCGCGCTGCCGGTGCTCGCCCAGATCGACCCGAAGAAGCGCCACCCGCAGGCACTCGTGCTCGCGCCGACGCGTGAGCTGGCGCTGCAGGTGTCGGACTCCTTCCAAAGCTTCGCCGACCACATCGGCGGCGTGAGCGTGCTGCCGATCTACGGTGGCCAGGCGTACGGCATCCAGCTGTCCGGTCTGCGCCGCGGCGCCCAGGTGATTGTGGGCACGCCGGGACGTGTGATCGACCACCTGGAGAAGGGCTCGCTGGACATCTCCAACCTGGAGTTCCTCGTGCTGGACGAGGCGGATGAGATGCTCAACATGGGCTTCCAGGAGGATGTGGAGCGCATCCTCGAGGACACGCCCGACACCAAGCAGGTGGCCCTGTTCTCGGCGACGATGCCCAACGCCATCCGCCGCATCTCCCGCGACTATCTGAACGACCCGGAAGAGGTCACCGTCAAGTCGGAGACCCGCACCAACACCAACATCACGCAGCGCTACCTGTTTACGGCGCACCGCAACAAGCTCGACGCCATCACCCGCATCCTCGAGGTGACCGAGTTTGAGGCGATGATCGTGTTCGTGCGCACGAAGAACGAGACGGAGGAGATTGCCGAGAAGCTGCGTGCCCGCGGGTTCTCCGCCGCCGCCATCAACGGCGACATTGCCCAGCAGCAGCGCGAGCGCACCGTGGACCAGCTTCGCGACGGCCGCCTGGACATCCTCGTGGCCACCGACGTGGCCGCCCGCGGCTTGGACGTGGAGCGCATCTCGCACGTGCTCAACTACGACATCCCGAACGACACTGAGAGCTACGTCCACCGCATCGGCCGCACCGGGCGTGCGGGCCGCACCGGCGAGGCGATCTTGTTTGTCACCCCGCGCGAGCGCCGCATGCTGCGCTCCATCGAGCGCGTGACCAACGCGACCATCGAGGAGATGGACCTGCCCACGGTCGACGAGGTCAACGAGTCGCGCAAGGCCAAGTTCATGGACTCCATCACCGAGTCCCTCGAGGCCTCCGACCTGCAGGTGTTCAAGACCATGGTGCGCGAGTACTCCGCGGCGAACAACGTGCCTATGGACGACATCGCCGCCGCCCTGGCAACCCAGGCGCTCGCCGGCGACGAGTTCTTGATGAAGGAGCCGCCGCGAGACAAGCGCGACCGCCGCGATAGGGACCGCTTCGACCGCGACGACCGCCGTGGCGGGCGCGGGCGCGACCGCTTCGACCGGGACGACAGGGGCGACCGTGGAGACCGCCGTGGCGGACGTCGGTTCGACGACGGTGGCAACTTCGACACCTACCGCCTGGACGTGGGCAAGCGCCAGCACGTGCGCCCGGGTGCCATCGTGGGTGCATTGGCCAATGAAGGCGGGCTGAACTCCAAGGACTTCGGCCGCATCACCATCGGCGGCGACTTCACCCTGGTGGAGCTGCCGAAGAACCTGGACCAGTCCGTGCTGGACCGCCTGGAGGACACCCGCATCTCCGGCCAGCTGATCAACATCCAGCGCGACCACGGTGCGCCGCCGCGCGACCGTGGCGGCCGGGACGATAGGGGCGGTTACCGTGGCGGCCGTGGAGGATACCGCGGCGGACGCGGGCGCAACGACGATCGTGGCGGCCGTGGCGGTTACCGCGGGGGACGTGGACGTGACGACGACCGGGGTGGCCGTGGCGGTTACTGCGGCGGGCGCGACCGCTACGACCGCGATTAATCCCACCCCGTAAACCCCCCGCACAGACAGCCGGCACCCCGCCGGCTGTTTTGTTGTTGTGGGGGACCTTTGGACGTCTATACGCATGGCAACGGGTAGGTTTATGCGCATGTCTTCCCAGCGCACGCACGTTATTTTCCAAGTCCTTCTTGCAGCCACCGTGGCGCTGGGGATGCAGGCCACGCCCGCCGAAGCGCAGGTGCGCGCGGTGGAACAGGGAGGTTCCGTGTATGTGCAGGGCACCGGTGTGTGCACGGTCGGGTTTAACGATCCAGCCCGCCAGCGAAGCCTTGTGGCCGCGCACTGTGGACGCGAGGGGGCGCGGGTGGAGATTGTGTACCCGAACGGGGCTCGGACCGGTGCCGTCGGCACGCTATTTCGTTCTAAGGCCTATGACGGCCATCTGAGCAACGACTGGGCCGCCATCCAGTGGGATCCCGGCGTGCACGTGGGCGGCAACCGCTTCTCCGGCAACACGTGGGTGCACCCCAACGACATTCGTCTGGGGGAGACCGTCTGCTATTACTCCAAGGGGCGTCGCGCACAGACGTGCGGACGCTTCTCCGGCTCGGCCGACAACACCTTCTTTGTGGCTGCGCCGCTGAGCCACCCGGGGGATTCCGGCGGGCCGATGTGGGTGCCCGGCCGTGGTTTCGTGGGTGTGGTGTCCAGTATGTGGACCTCCAACCCGGTGCCGTTTGTGCGCGGCGGGGACTTTGTTATCGGCATGGTGCCTCAGGACGGCCCGGCGGTCCCCGAAGCGCGCCTCGTTGGTGTGTGGGGCCAAAACGCCCTGTTGGCGGGGCTGACGGGCCCGGTTGCGGAGGTGCTGCGCAAGGTGGTCGACGGTGTGTTCCGCTTCTTTGCCAGCCTGGGGCTGAGTGGGCCGTCGGCGCTGCGCTACACGTAGGCGGCGTTTACGCCGGGGACGGCAGGAACATCAGGATCAGGGTGAGCAGCCACAGCAGGTTGAAAATGCCGGCGCCGGCTGTAGCCTTCGCCTTGGACTTCTCAAAGTTGCCGGTGACGTCGGACGGGTCGGCGTCTGCGGCCGGTAGGGCACCGAGGGAGCCCATCATCTTGCGCTGCTGCGGAATCACCATGGCCAGCAGGATGGCCCAAGCGATGACGGAGAGCACGATAGCGGTGTGTAACCAGAAGTTGGACTTGTACGCCTCCCAGTCAAACGCCAACACGGCGCCACCGAGCAGCGGCACCAGCAGAGACAGCATGCCGTAGGTCTTTGTGATGCGGTAGAGCACGGACGCGCGGCCCGTAGCCTCCTCGCCGCCTGCGCGGGATTCCGCGGCCTGACGCGGGAACATGGAGGTGGACACGACAACGGGACCGAGCAGCAGGATCGCCGCAGCCACGTGCAGGAAGATAAGGAATGTAGTCATGTGCCCACACCTTACGGCATCGTGGGAAGATCCTCACAGCTCGCGACGCGAGATGAGGCCCGCTACCCCGGAGCAGGCCCGTCGCACCGCCCGCACGTCTGCGGTGGGCAGCGGGAGGGCGTATTGCCGAGCCACGTCCACCAGCCGGCGTCCATACGCGCAGCGCGCACGCCGGCTTGGTGGCATCCACTCGGACGGCAGTTTGTCGCCCTTGGCTTGGTTGGCGGCGGAGGAAACCGCGATGAGGTTCGCCGGATCGTTGTAGAACCGCACGCGGGTGGCGGCGTCCCAGCGGTGCGCGCCTAAGTCCCAGGCGGCGGAGACGGGCAGGATGTGGTCGATCTCTACGTCGTGGGGCAGTAGCGGTGCCCCGGTGTACGGGTCTGGCACGGGGCCCGCATCCCACTGGGGCCATTCCCGGGCGCAGTCGGAGTCGAACGCTGCGGCCATGACGCGGGTGCGGGTGTCGCACCGGTCCGGGCCGGCGGCCCAGCCGGGGCCGAACTCGGCCCTGTCGTAGCCGAGGATGGTGGTGCGGTGGGGGACCGAAGGGACGTCGATAAGCGAATGCACCGTGGGAAACGGCAGGACCAAAAGTGTGAGCAGCGAGAGCACGGCGAGGTAGATGCGCATACCCCCTTAGACGGTGCCGGAACCTCCGCGGTTCCGCAGCGCCTCGGCGAAGGAGGCCTCCGGGTGGGCGAGGGCGTAGTCGGTGGCGGCTGACGCGGCGTCAAACTCCTCGGCCACGCCCGGTTTCGGGCGGGTGACAAGGGAGACCGCCACCATGGCCAGGGTGGCGAGGATGACGCCCGGAACAATCTCATAAATCGCGCCGGACAGCGCGTCCACAGAGCCCCAGACGAAGACGGTGACCGCGCCGACGACCATGCCCGCGATCGCGCCCGGCGCTGTGAGGCGCTTCCAGTACAGCGAGGCGATGACCACGGGGCCGAATGCGGCACCGAAGCCCGCCCACGCGAAGCCGACCAGGCCGAGGATGGTGTCGGAGGGGTTGACGGCCAGCACCATGCCCACGAGTGCGACGCCGATGACCATGGCGCGCGAGAGCACGAGCAGGGTGGTCTGGTTGGGGTTCTTGTTGAAGATGCGGTAGAGGTCCTCGATCAGCGCGGAGGAGGTGATGAGGAGCTGGGAGGACATCGTGGACATGATCGCGGCAAGCACGGCGGTGAGCACGATGCCGGCGATGAGCGGGTGGAACATGATGCGGGCGAGGTCCAAGAAGACGGTTTCAAATCCGGTCTGGTCGGTCACGGACGCGGACTTCTGCCCGAAGTAAACGGTGGACACGAGCGCGGTGAAGATGGCGCCGATGTAGCAGATGGCCACCCAGATCGTGCCCGTGCGGCGGGCGGACTTCGCTTCCGAGGGGGAGCGCAGCGCCATGAACCTGGTGACAATGTGCGGCTGGCCGAAGTAGCCCAGGCCCCAGGCAAGGTTGCCCACGATGGTGGCTACAGATACGCCGGCGACCATGTTGAAGTAGGTGGGGTTGCCGTCCTCCCACGGGCCGTACGGGTTGGAGGTGGCCCAGGAGAAGATGTCGGAGGGGTTGTCCAGGGCAATGAGCGCCATCACGGGCACGGTGATCAGGGCGAGGAACATGAGGGCACCCTGCACGACGTCGGTGTAGCTCACGGCAAGGAAGCCGCCGATGAAGGTGTAGAGCACCGTGATGGAACCGACGATGAGCACGCCGTGCAGGTAATCCCCGCCGAAAGTGGACTCGTAGTAGCGCCCGCCGGAGACCATGCCGGAGGAGACGTAAAACGTGAAGAAGAAGATGATGATCACGGCCGCGGTAAACCGAAGCACGCGGGAGGTGTCGTGGGTGCGGTTTTCAAAGAAGCTGGGCAGCGTGATCGAGTTCTTCGCCACCTCCGTATACGCACGCAGACGCGGGGCGATCCACTTCCAGTTCGCCCAGGTGCCGACGAAGAGGCCGATGACAATCCACAGCTCGCTCATGCCGGCAACGAACAGGGCTCCGGGCAAGCCCATGAGCAGCCAGCCGGACATGTCGGACGCACCTGCGGACAGTCCTGCAACGAGGGGGCTCAAACCGCGGTCGCCGAGCACGTAGTCGTCGTACTTCTCCGTCTTGCGCCACGAATAGAAACCGATGGCGACCATCAGCCCGAAGTACAGGACAATAGCCAAGACCAGCCAGAAATTGTCGGACATGAGCTCCCTCACATTCTCGTCAGCTCCCGCACACTTTAAACCATGCCCCGACACAGCTATCGCCAACTCCGCCAATCGCCGTGTGCAGGGCGAAACGGGCTGTACGAAAACGAGCCGAGGGTGTGTCGGCGCGGGTGGTATAAGGGTGGGTATGCCTGAATACCTCCTCCACGGCCTGTGGCTAGCAGAGTCCGGGCTGACGGTGTGGGTTGAGCGCGTACAGGGCCACCGGATTGTGACCATGGATGACGTGCCGCCCGGCACGTTCCCGCCGATCGTGCATTCGCTTATCGACGGCCAACGGTTCCGCCACCGCCATACCATCGGCGTCCAAACGCCAAAGGGGCGGCAAGTGTGGCTGAAGGCACCTGTGGCGAAGTTCGCGCCGGAGGACGCGGTGCGTTTACTGGAAAACCTGGCGCACTTGGACGGGGATTCCCCTGCCGCCACCCCGGCCCAGCGCGACGCTATCGCCCCGGACATGTACTGGCTGCTGCGCATGTATAACGGCTTGACGCAGTTCGTCCGCGCCGGGCGGGTGAGCATCCATGTGCCGTACAAGGACGGGCAGTGGTACGCGCAATGGCAGTTGGGCACCGGCGTGGAGGAGCGCAGTTGGTTGGCTGAAATGGTCGCGGCGTCTCCCGGGGTACTCACGGTGAACAACCCGAATTTGAGCGAGGACTGTGCCCAGACGTTTACGCACTGGATAGCCTCGTCGCGCTTGCAGGGCGCGGTGGCGAAATCGGCGACGAGGCCCTACCCGTGGCACGACTTTGTGAAGTCCCTGCTGCACAGCCTTCCCCTGCGCCGCGGCGGAGCCAGCCTTGCCCGGCAGGTGGGAGACTGGAACGGCACGATCACCGCCGTCAACCTGCAACTGGTTTTTATTGCGGAGTCGCCGGACCAGGCGGACGAATCCGGGGACAACACCCAGTGGCCCGTCCGCGTGCAGGTGCGCTCGACGACGGATTCGCCCCGTCCCGTGCGGCTGGGCGAATTCGATTCGGCCACCGCGGACGCTTTGCGCAAGCAACTCAACCGCGCGATTCAGGTGACGTCTCTTGTGGATCCGGCGGAGCGCGGCAGGTTCCGCTCCGTGGTGGACTACGGCGTGGACCCGGACGCGGGCGATTGGGACTTGTACCTGCGCGGCGAGGAGATTGTCACCTTCGTGCGCGAGGCCGCGCCGCTGCTGCGCGCGAAGGGGTTTGTGGTGATGCTCCCACGGGCGTGGGCGACGGCGGAGACAGCCTCGAAGCTGAAAGTGAGTGAGCACAAGGATCCCCACGATTCGTCCACGGTGACCATGATGGGCTTCGACACCCTGGTCAAGTACGACTGGCGCTTGTCTGTGGGCGGCGTGGAACTCACAGATGAGGAAATGGCGCAGCTGGTGAAGTCCAAGTCGGGGCTGGTGAAGCTGCGCGGCGAGTGGGTGCTGGCGGACACACGCGAGGTTGCAAAAACGGCGAAGTACCTAGAGTCGCTGCACGACACCTCAGTGGACAATGCCAAGCGCGAGGCGGAGGCCGCGATCAAACGCGCCCGGATCGCTCAGGCCGCAGGCTCCGACGATGCCGAAGAGCTGCAGGCCATAGCCCAGTCGGCCCAGGAGGAGTACGAGCGCCTCAAGGCGGCCGAAGGAGAGGGTGTCGTCTCCGCCGCGGAGCTGCGCCAGCTCGCCCTGGAAGCGGGAGCGGACAGCCCGATCGAGTTCACAGGTTCGCCGTGGTTCACCTCGCTCGTCGGGGGCACAGACCGCCCCGCGCCCGAACGAGTGGAGGTGCCAGAAACCGTCACCGCCGATCTGCGCGAATACCAGCGGCGCGGGGTGGACTGGCTCTACTTCATGTCCCGCAACAACCTCGGCGCTGTCTTGGCGGACGACATGGGCCTGGGCAAGACGCTGCAGCTGCTGACGCTGCTCGCGGTGGAACAAGCCCAAGGCGTCCGGCGTGGGCCCACGCTTATCGTCGCGCCGACCTCGGTGGTGGGCAACTGGGCGCGCGAGGCCGCCCGCTTCGTGCCCGACATGCGGGTGCGAGTCCACCACGGCAGTGGCAGGCTCAAAGGCGACGAGTTCTTCGAAGCAGCGGACGGGGCCGACATCGTTGTCACCTCCTACGGCACGGTTGCACGCGACGCCAAGGACTTGGCAGCGGTGCAGTGGGACCACGTGGTGCTGGATGAGGCGCAGGCGATCAAGAACGCGGGCACGCAGGCGTCGAAAAGCGTGCGCGCGATCCCCGCCCGCCACCGCATCGCGCTCACCGGCACACCGATTGAAAACAAGCTCTCTGAGCTGCGCAGCATCCTGGACTTTGTCAACCCCGGCATGCTCGGATCGCAATCGTTCTTTCGCAACCACTTCGCCAAAGCCATCGAGTCGCGCCGGGACCCGGAGATGGCGGACGAGATGGGGGAGCGCCTCCAGCGCCTTACCGCGCCGTTCATTTTGCGCAGGCTGAAAACGGACACCGAGATCATCTCGGATCTGCCGGAAAAGGCCGAGCACGTGATCGCCGTTGATATGACTCCAGAGCAGGCGGCGCTATACAAGGCGCTGGTGGACGGCATGCAGGCCGAACTCGAGCAGCGCAAGGGTATCGCGCGTAAGGGGCTGGTGCTGGCCACGATCACCCGCATCAAGCAGATCTGCAACCACCCTGCCCACTTCCTAGGCGACGGTTCTTCGGTGACTGACAAGGGCCGCCACCGCTCCGGCAAGGTGGAAAAGCTCATGGAGCTGCTTGAGGAAGCCGCGCGCACCGACCAGCGCGTGCTCATCTTTACCCAGTACAAAGCGTTCGGAGACATCTTGAAGCCGTATTTGAGCGACCGCCTGGGCGAGGACGTGCCGTTCCTGCACGGCGGCGTTGGGAAGGCGGCGCGCGACGCGATGGTGGAGTGCTTCCAGCAACCGGACGGTCCGCGCGCGATGATCCTCAGCCTGAAAGCGGGCGGCACGGGGCTGAACCTCACCGCCGCGTCGATGGTGATCCACCTGGACCGCTGGTGGAACCCCGCAGTGGAAAACCAGGCCACTGACCGAGCCTTCCGCATCGGCCAAGACAAGAACGTCACCGTCTACAAAATCATCACCCGCGGCACGATGGAGGAGTCCATCCAGGACATCTTGGACGGCAAAACCCAACTCGCTGGGGCAGTAGTGGGCCAGGGTGAGGGCTGGATTACCGAGCTTGGCACCGACGAACTCGCGCAACTGATCAGCTACAGGGGGCAGAAGTGAGCCAGCGACCGAAAAAAGACAACGTCATCTACGCCAACTTCGGTGCCCGAAAACGCGTGTCCAGCGCCGCGGAGACGGGCGGGGATGCGCTGGAACCGTCCCCGTCACGCGCGCTGTCGCCTGCGGCGATGCGCGTGTACAACGCGGCGGTGCGCCAAACCGACATCGGCCGCGCAAGGCGTGGGGCGGAATACGCCGCCCGCGGCCACGTTGTGGCGCTGCGTGCGGTGATGCAAGGGGTTCGCGGGGAGGTCGTGGGAAGCCAGAACGAGCCGTTTCGGGTGGCCATGTATCTCCCGCAGCGCTCAAGTGAGGCGATTCGCAGCGCAACCACCGCCCTCGTTCGCTCGCCTGGTTCCATCGCCGCGGCTAAAGTCGGCACCATCGCCGAGGACGTCTTGGACGTGTTGCTGTGCGACGCCCCGGCGGAGGTCACTTTCTCTTGCGATTGCCCCGACGGGGCAGATGTGTGCAAGCACGCCGTCGCGCTCGCGCAACGCGCCGCGGAGCTGATCGATTCCGACCCGGCGGTCGTCTTTGCCATGCGGGGGCTCACGCTGGATGAGCTGGAGAATCGCAAACGCAACCAGGCCGACGACCTCGCGCGGGAGAACGCGGCGCCGGGCTCCCAGTACTTCTGGTCCGGCCGCGACATGCCGGAGCTGCCGCGGCCGAAAGTGGCGCCGATGATCGAGGACTCCGACCTTGACCTGCTCCACCGCGCGATGCAGACGGTTTCTTTCACCAACATCGACCAGCTGCGGGCGGTGGCGGACATTGAGGATCTTTACGACGAGCTGACGCGATAGCACCTATGTTCGAATATATCGTGCCCGGTGTCGGCAGGGGTGGTAGGTGTATATGACATGACGCGGACCACGTTCATCCACACCTCAGACCTGCAGTTGGGCATGCGCAGAAAGTTCCTCTCGCCGGAAGCGCAGTCGCGTTTCGACGACGCACGGTTGCGCTCCGTCACCCGCCTCGGCGAGCTCGCTCAAGAGCGCGGCGCGGAGTTCATCGTCGTCGCCGGCGATGTCTTCGAACACAACTCCCTTGAACCGACCACCCTCGGCCGCGCGCTTGAGGTGCTGCGTAAGCTGCCGGTGCCGGTCTACCTGCTGCCGGGCAACCACGACCCACTGGTGGCAGACAGCATCTTCCATCGCACCGAGGGGATTGAGGGGGTCACGGTGTTGGCAGACTCCGAGCCGGTAGTGGTGCGCCAAAGCGTGGAGATCGTCGGTGCCCCGCTGCTGACCAAGCACGCTTCCGAAGATTTGTGCGCGAAGGCGATCCGCGGCCTCGTACCCACGGAGGCAATCCGCATCCTCGTCGGCCACGGCGCGGTTGAAGGTTTCGGGGAAGAGGACGCACAGGCGCTCATCGACGTGGTGCACCTCGACGCCGCCATCGAACAGGGGGTGATTGACTACGTCGCGCTCGGCGACACCCACTCCACTGCGTCACTGTCCGCCTCGAAACGCGTCTGGTTCTCTGGTGCGCCCGAGACCACCGATTACTTTGACCGCACCCCAGGCGTAGCTGGCGGCGAGGTGGACTCCGGCAACGCCTTGCTGGTCACGGTGGACAAGGACGGTTTGCACGCACAGGTCGAGGTGGAAAAGGTCCCTGTCGGCACGTGGACGTTTGAGGCCCGCTCGTGGGAGGTAACTGGTGCAGACGACGTGGCGGATGTCGTCGCGGACCTTAAGGCGTACCCGGAAAAAGACCGCACGGTAATTAAATACGCGCTGACTGGAACGCTCGGTTTGGAAGACACCCGCACGCTCGAGCGCGAGTTGGCGGATTTGGAGCCTGTGTTTGCGGCGCTGTATCCGCGGGAACGGTTAATGAGCTTGCACCTTGAGCCCGGAGACGAAGAAATGGAAAACTTGCCCCTTACCGGGTTTGCCAAAGAGGCGATGCGCGAGCTCGTGGGGCAAGCTGCGGGCGACAGCGCGGCGTCCGACGCGCAGCGGGCGACAGCGCGTGATGCCGTGAACCTGCTGTTCCGTCTGTCCAGGGAGGTGGACTAGGCCATGCGCATCCACGACCTTGTCATCGATAACTTCCGCGCCATCGAGCACCTGGAGCTGCACGACCTGCCGGACACCGGCGTCATTGTCATTCACGGCCAGAACGAGGCAGGCAAGTCCACCATCCTGGACGCCATCGACACCGTGTTGCAAGAACGCCACTCTGCCGGAGGTAAGAAAATCAAGGTTTTTGCGCCCGTCGGCCGCGACGCATCACCCGAGGTGACTATGACTGCGACGGTGGGGGAGACCAGGTTTACCATCCGCAAGCGATGGCTCAAGGGCAAGCTTTCGGAGCTGGAGATTTCCTCGCCGGTGCACAAGAACTTCACCGGGCGCCAGGCCGACGACGAGCTGGCGCGCATCATCGCCGAGGAAATGGACGGCAGCTTGGCTAAAACGCTGTTTCTGCGCCAGGGGGATTTGGAGCCCGGCATCGCGGCTGCCGGTATCCCGTCGATCTCGCAGGCTCTAGACACGGAGTCCGGAACCGGGCACTCAGGCGAGGAAGACACCGAGCTCATGCAGGTGATTGAGGCGGAGTACTCCCGGTACTGGACGGCTGCGTCCCCGCCCAAGAAAAAGGCCTCTTTCGCCGCGAAATCTGACGCTGTGGATGCGGCCCGTGAGGCGCTGCGCGCCGCTGAGGCGGAGGTGGAGCATCTGTCCGCCTACGTGGACGAGGTTGCTCGCCGCGAGGAGGAGATTCGCGCCGTTGATGCGGAGCTTCCGCAGGCGCACGAGGAGCTCGCTGAGCGGGAGGAGGCTTATGCGCAGGCGAGCCAATTGCAGGACAAGGCCACCTCTGCGTCCGAGGAGCTGGACCGGGCCACCGTGGCCCGCCAGCGAGCGGAACAGGATTGCGCTGAGCGATCCGCCCTCACCGAGCGAGTGGAGGCGTTGCGCGAGGAGGAGCGTACTCTGCGTGGCAAGCTCGCTCCCGCCCAAGAGGCGCGCGACGCCGAACGTGCGAAGATTTCGCAGCTCACCGAAGATGTTGATGCGGCGAAGGCCCACGTTGCAGAGCTCCGCGCAAGTCTCCGCCAGGCCGAACACGCTCGTGATGCGGTGCGTGCTTCTCGGCGCCTGACGGCCGTCACCGATCAGCTCAAACTCATCCGCGAGGCGGAGGAGGCGTACGCAGGCCTGCTCAAAACGGCTCCGACCCCAGTGGTCACGGACGCCGACGTCCGAGGGCTTGAAAAGGCGGAGGGCGAATTGACTCTGCAGCGCCGCCTGCGTGAGGCCGCGTCCGCCAAGCTGGAGATCACCGCCGCCGGCAAGACGATTCAAGTCGACGGCGAAGAGATCGCGGTGGACGGCACCGAAGCCATCGCGGTGTTCGAGGGTACGCAGATTGCCCTGGGTGACTTCGACATGGTTTTTCGCGCCGCCCAAGGTGCTGAGGATCCGCACCGGGCCGTGGAGCAAGCCGAGGACGCGTTGGAGCGCGCGTTGGAGAAGATCGGCTGCGCGGATGTAGACGCGGCGCGCGCCGCCCGCGATGCGTGCAAGGCGCACGAGGCCGACGTGAAATCCGCCCGCCAGCGCCGCGACGACGCGCTGGCAGGCACCGATGCGGACGAGCTGGAAGCCGAACGCGTCCGTTGGGCGGGGCAGGTGGAGGAGCTTGCCGTCGATAGCCTTGAGCTCCCCGAAACCGAACACGAGGCGGAGCTCGCCGTCAAAGGTGCTCAAAAAGCCCTCGACCGTGCCGAAAAAGACGTAGATGCAGCCGAAGCGGCGCTGAAACCGTACGCAGACCGCAGCGCAGCCAGCGAACTGACCATCGTGCAAACCAGGCTCGAGTCCAAACAGTCCGAAGTAAGCCACGCCGCCGCCGAGCTGGAGCAGGCGGAGCAGGCCGCCCCGAAAGAGACCCTGGACCGTGCCGCCGACCAAGCTCGCGAACAGGAGCGTGCCGCCAAAGACACGCACGCTGCGCTTGCAGCGGAGCTCGCTGCTGCGGATCCAGAGACAGCGCAGCACATGCTCGAGGGCGCTCAAGTCAGGGTTGACAACCTGGAAAAGCGCCGCAGTGAAGCCAGAAACCGCATTACCGAGCTGACCGGCCGCATCGAGATCGCCGCTGGCGCCGCTGAACAGGCCGACCGGGCCGCCGCAGTGCTGGACGCTGCGGAGACCGAGCTGGCCCGAACTACCCGCCGCGCCGACGCCGTCAAGCTGCTGCGAAAAACCATGTATGAGTACCGCGATGCCGCCCGCGCCCGTTATTCCGCCCCGTTCAACGACGCGATCCGCGCCCGTGCCCGCGTGCTCTTCGGCCCGACCGTGGACTTCAACCTGACGGACGATCTCACGGTCAGCGAACGCACCGTCGACGGGGTGAGCGTGCCTCTGGATCAGCTTTCCGGCGGCACCAAGGAGCAGCTGGCCATTCTCACCCGTTTCGCCATCGCGGATCTGGTCACCGCCAGCGGCTCGACCTCGCCGGTGCCGGTGGTGGTGGACGACGCGCTGGGGGCCACCGATCCCGACCGTCTTGCCCGCATGAACTCCTTGTTCACGCAGGTGGGTAAAACCGCCCAGGTGATTGTGTTGACGTGTTTCCCGCAACGCTTCGACCGCGTCGCTGCCGCGCGGACATATTCGATGGACGAACTGAAAGCTCCGCAGTCAACGATCAACTAACATCGCTTGGTATGACTACACAACCGCAATGGCTTGAAGAGGACGAGCAGGAGCTCTGGCGGTTGATGATTTCCGGTTTCACCGCTATCTCCCGCACCATCGATGATCGGCTGCAGGCAGGAAGCGATCTGTCGTCGTCGGAGTACGCGGTGCTCGTTGTGCTTTCAGAAGCGCAGGAGCGCACGCTGCGCCTGCGTGAGCTGTGCACGGAATTGGGCTGGGATCGGTCCCGGGCCTCGCACCAAGTCACCCGCATGGCGAAGCGGGGGTTGCTCGCGAAGGAAAAATGTCCTGGGGACGCTCGTGGTGTGCTGATAGCGCTGACCGAGGAGGGGATGCGGCGGCTCCAAGACGCCGTGCCCGACCATGTGGAGACAGTGCGCCGCCTCATTTTCGATCACCTGGACGAGGACCGGTCCGCACAGCTCCGCGGGTTCTTCACCGACGTCCTCGAGGCGGACGTATCGCATCCTGACCAGCGCTAGACGGGCTCCACCGGGGTAGGCAGCCTTGCAGGACAGTGCTTACAGGGGTTTGATTGGCACCACGAGTCTTAACAACGAAAGGATTGTGCAATGTCTAGCCCGTACACCCCGCAGGACTTCACCCCGGATAACTCCCCGAAGCGCCTTGAGCGTTCCATGTCCGACAAATACATCGCCGGCGTGTGTGGTGGAGTGGCCAAGTACCTTAATGTCGATGCCACTGTCGTACGCGTTATTTTCGTGCTTCTGGCTCTTGCCGGTATCTGGCCCGGCCTTCTGGCTTACGGCATCGCCTGGATGATCATGCCCGCCGAATATTAGGGCAACGTTCCGTCCAGGAACGTAAAGCGCACGGCTTCTCCCCGCAGGTGTTCGAGCGCTCGGCGCACCCCATCAGCTGTGCCCGAATGGGGGTGGTTCATGTGCGCGAGCACGATAGCCCCGTCGGGCGCATCCACGATTGAGGTTGCTACTTGGGATGGGGTGGCCGTCGCACCGAAGTCGGCGTTGACGGTGTAGCCCGCGATGCGCACATCGCGCCCGCGGGCTATTTCTACGGCTACGTCGTCGTAGTGCGCAGTCCCCGCGCGGAACCAGTTGGATTCAACTCCGTATTCGGCCAGTAACGCCCGGTTGCCGTCTATCTCGGCGATGGCCTCTGCCGGGCTTGCCGTGCCAGGGATGCCGTACGCCGCAGCCCCGTTGATTGTCAGCGGCAGATGGCGCGTGCCGTGGTTTTCTAACCGGAACAGGGGATCGGCCGCCAAGCGCCGTGTCACATCGGGGTTCGCTCTCATCCAACTCGCGCTGAGGAACAGTGTCGCGGCCACTGAATGCTGCCTAAGCGTGTCCACCAGTTGTTGGTCTACTCCGGATCCGTGGGGTCCACCGCAGGCGTCAAATGTCAGCGCGATGGTGCGCCTGCCCGGAACGGTAGGCACTGTTTCCACAATGCCGGGCAACGACGAGCCGAACAAAACAGGCGCCCGCCCGGCATACCGTTCGGGACCGGCGTAGGCCGTAACCGTTTCGCGGGAGGTGGAGGTGATGGTGGCGGTCTCCGTCACTGCTGTCTCGCGCGACGACGCGCACCCAGCCAGCGCAGACACGCCCGCCGCAGCGGCGACGGACATGAAAGATCTCCTGTTCAGCACGCTCCGTCAGTGTAGTGCTGAACCGGCGCATGCGCGCACGGGGAAAAGCGGGAGCCACACTGTTCGGCTGGCGGACGGTGAAAACAGGGGTGACAACACATCCCGCGTTGGCGATCAGCGCCGGCAGCCGCGATGAGACACTCGCCGACGGTATAGGTCGCGTTACCGTTTCATCCACGAAGCGGCCGGCCTCCTGTCGAGGGCCGGCCGCTTCGCTGTCATTGTTTCCCGTGTCACGCCCCTCCTTGGCGTGCAAGACAAGTATGGGACGCGCACGTTTGAAGAGGGTGACGTGCAGCTGAGTGTTCGTCTAGAGGTGCGTTGGAGAACGCAGCCGCTACTGCTTGATTGCGGAACCCTCGATCTCAATGGCAACCTTCTCGCTGACCAGCATGCCGCCGGAGTTCAGCGGTGCCTGGAAGTTGATGCCGAAGTCGAGGCGATTGATCGTGGTGCGCGCTTCGAAGCCGATGCGGGTGTTGCCGAACGGGTCTTCCTCTACGCCGAAGGTCTCCACCTCGAACGTGACGGGCTTGGTGGTGGACTGGATGGTCAAGTCGCCCGTCACCGTGCGGTTGCCGGCTTCGTCGATATCGAAGCTGGTAGAGGCGAACGTCATCTCCGGGTACTGCTCTACCGCGAAGAAGTCTTCACCGCGTACGTGGGCGTCGCGGTCCTCGTTGTTAGTGTCGACGCTCGCGGTGCGCACGGTGCCGGAGGCAGGCTGCTACCGGTCTGCTGCCATCGCCGCTCGGCCGCGCCGCCATGCAAAACGCGGGTGTGGACCGCATGTGCGCGCTCTACACCGCCATTGATGCTGTTCGGCGCGGCGGAACTATCTCGCTGAGCGGCGTCTACGGCGGTATGAAGGACCCGATGCCCATGATGACGTTGTTTGACAAGCAGGTGCAGATGCGGATGGGCCAGTGCAACGTGCGCAACTGGACCGACGACATCCTCCCGCTGGTCGACGACCCGTCCGACCCGCTCGGCGTACTCGACCTCAAGACGCACACCGCGTCGCTCGACGAGGCTCCCGAGATGTACGAGAAGTTCCAGAAGAAAGAAGACGGCTGCATCAAGGTCGTACTGAAGCCGTAAAGCCCCTGGCCGGCACACAAATATGAAGTCTCGAGACACCGTAGGAACGATGTCTCGAGACTTTAGGGGCTTTTATGAAACTTCCTGACCAGATGTATTAGGTCCGCGGCAACACCCCGGTTATACGCAGTTTCGCCTCGGGTTACACAACAGTAGTAAATTTATGACGTGAGCAGGAGCGCTCTTGAGAACGGGAAGTCAGGAAATTCCGCTTCCGACTTTTCCTGCCTCTCGGCAAGCTCCACGCTCCACAGTGAACGTTCGACAAGTTCGTCAAAGGTGAGCACCTCCGGTGACTTATGGTTCGAGCGGAAACTTTCAACGCTACGGAACTTCGAGCCAATTCGGTTGCCTTCGGCGCGGCACAAATCGCACATGGGCCGATCATCAGAAACGAGCGTGGTTCAGCTGTTTTCGCAACTTTGCCGGAATCTGCGCCATCTCTGCTACTTTCACTGTCTCTTGAGCAGCGCACACAGCTGCACCGCTACCCGGAACTTGACTAGTTCAGTGCATGCTGACTATTGCTTCGCGTCTCGACGTGATGAACCGCCTGGGTCGTGCACTGGCCGACCCCACTCGATCCCGGATCATCATGACCCTGCTCGACCATCCCGCCTACCCGGCGGAACTATCCCGAGATCTGGACCTGACACGCCCGAACGTGTCCAACCACCTGGCATGCTTGCGCGATTGTGGGATTGTCGTCTCCGAGCCCGAGGGGCGTCGGACACGATACGAGATCGCCGATCCGCACCTGGCACAGGCACTGGCGGCACTGGTCGATGCCACCCTGGCAGTAGACGAAGACGCCCCGTGCATGGATCCCGCCTGCACGCTTCCCGGGTGCTACGCAGCTGGGGAGGGTGCGTAATGCTCACCACGGTCTTGCAGGCGATAGGCCTGTTCGCAGCTACCAACATCGACGACATCATCGTGCTCGCCCTCTTCTTCGCGCGAGGGGCAGGCCAGAGTGGCACCACCGCGCGTATTCTGGCCGGCCAGTACCTCGGATTTGCCGGCATCCTCGTCGCCGCGATCC
>ERZ1029854.194-NODE-194-length-27623-cov-9.869668_pt1 | contig 27623 bp, 19 predicted proteins | sample MGYA00519239_ERZ1029854 | MGnify/ENA primary metagenome ERZ1029854 (study PRJEB33666, sample SAMEA4610917) | skin metagenome | biome: Human-associated habitat; feature: Malodor aspect; material: skin | place: Philippines | collected 2015-08 ... | reverse complement strand
GTGCGGCCTTCTCCGCGTCTTCCTCGGTGATGTCGCCGCGGCCGATGAGGTCCTGCGTGTAGCGCGTGCGTACCGACGAGTGCGAGTTGATGCGGTCGTACATCACCGGCTGCGTCACCGTCGGGTCGTCGGCCTCGTTGTGGCCGCGCAGGCGGTAGCAGATCAGGTCGATGAAGACGTCCTTGCCAAACTCGCGGCGGTACTCGGTGGCGAGCTGGGCGACCCATGCGGCTGCCTCCGGGTCGTCGCCGTTGACGTGGAAGACCGGGCAGTCGAAGCCCTTGGCCAGGTCGGTGGCGTAGTAGGAGGAGCGGCCGGAATCCGGGGTGGTGGTAAACCCGATCTGGTTGTTGACCACGATGTGGATCGTGCCGCCGACGGTGTAGCCCGGCAGGCGCGACAGGTTCAGCGTTTCCTGGACCACGCCCAGGCCGGCGAACGAGGCGTCGCCGTGCAGCATGAGCGGGACCACCGGGTGGTCTTCGCGACCCTTGGTCAGCTTGATCTGGTCTTCCTTGGCGCGCGCCATGCCGACGAGCACCGGGTCGACGGCCTCGAGGTGGGACGGGTTGGCGGCAAGCGAAACCTTGATCTCGCCGTCGCCGAACATCTGGATGTGCTCGCCCTCGAAGCCCAAGTGGTACTTCACGTCGCCGGAGCCGCCCTGCTGGGCTGCGCGCATGTTGCCTTCGAACTCGGTGAAGATGGTCTCGACCGGCTTGCCGACGATATTGAACAGGACGTTCAGGCGGCCGCGGTGCGGCATGCCGATGACGACCTCTTCGAGGCCCTGGCCCGCGGCAGTGTCGATGATGGCGTCCATCAGTGGAATGAGCGTCTCGGCGCCCTCGAGGGAGAAGCGCTTCTGGCCCAGGTACTTCGTCTGCAGGAAGTTCTCGAAGGCCTCAGCGGCGTTCAGCTTCTGCAGGATGTACTTCTGCTCCGCACTGGTCGGCTTCGGCATGCCGGCCTCGACGCGGTCGCGTAGCCACTCGCGCTCGTCGCGGTCCATGATGTGGGAGTACTCGGAGCCGACCTTCAAGGTGTAGGCGGCGCGCAGGCGGGAGAGCACCTCGCGCAGCGTCATCTTCTCCTTGCCGCCGAACCCGCCGACGTGGAAGGAGCGGTCCAGATCCCACAGGGTCAGGCCGTGGGTTTCCATGAGCAGGTCGCGCGAATCCGGCTTCGGCAGGCCCGGCTGGTGCCAGTGCAGCGGGTTGGTGTCCGCGATGAGGTGGCCGCGGGAGCGGTAGGACTCGATCAACTGCATGACGCGGGTGTCCTTGTTGATGCCGGTGTTCGGCACATCCTGGGCCCAGCGCAGCGGGGAGTAGGGGATTTCCAGGGCCTGGAAGATGTTGTCCCAGAACTTGTCGTCGATAATGAGCTGCGAGATGTCGCGCAGGAACTCGCCGGACTCCGCGCCCTGGATGACGCGGTGGTCGTAGGTGGAGGTCAGGGTGACAAGCTTGCCCACACCGAGCTCGGCGAGGCGGTCCTCGGAGGCGCCGGCAAACTCGGCCGGGTAATCCATCGCACCCACGCCGACGATGGTGCCCTGGCCCTTGGTCAGGCGCGGAATGGAGTGGCGGGTGCCGATGCCGCCCGGGTTGGTGAGCTGGATGGTCACGCCCGAGAAGTCGTCCATGGTGAGCTTGCCGTCGCGGGCGCGCTTGACGATGTCCTCGTACGCCTCGACGAACTCGCTGAAGGACTTCGTCTCGCACTCCTTAATGGCGGCGACGACGAGCGAGCGGGAGCCGTCCTTGCCCGGCAGGTCAATCGCCAGGCCGAGGTTGATGTGCTCCGGCTGTACTGCGAAGGACTTGTTGCCGTCCTCCTTGTAGTTTTTGTTCATGTCCGGGTGCAGCTTCGCTGCCTGGACAATCGCGTAGCCGAGGATGTGGGTGAAGGAGACCTTGCCGCCGCGGGTGCGCTTGAGGTGGTCGTTAATCAGCGCGCGGTTTTCAAACATGAGCTTGACCGGCATGTCGCGCACGGTGGTCGCGGTCGGTACCGACAGCGACTCGTTCATGTTCTTCGCGATGGCCTTAAACGCGCCCTTGAGCTGGTACTCGCCCGGCTCGACGTCGACCTTGCCCAGCTTGTCTAGCGGGGAGGCCTTCGGCTTCGGGGTGGTGCGCTTCGGGGCGTCGGAAACCTTGGACGCGGCTTCGTCGACCTTGGTCTCGCGGCCGTCCTGCGACGGGGCGCCGGTGGTGCGGGCGACCTTCGGGTCGGTCTTCGGCTGGCTCGCACTGTCCTTGGAAGGGGTGACGGTGGGGGTGCCCTTAGCAGTATTCGGCGCACCCTTCTTCTCGAAGAGGTCGCGCCATTCGGCGTCGACCGAGTTCGGGTCGTCCTTGTACTGCTGGAACATCTCGTCAACCAGCCAATCATTCTGGCCGAACGTGTTTTCGCTGCTCACGGCAGGTTCTCGCCTTCCTTCTGTTTCGATTTCGCGGAACGTTTCTTTGACTGTAATCGTCCGCGCTGGTAGGGCGCGAACTTCTGTTGTTCCTGTCCACTCGGGACCTCCCTTTCACCCCCGTTAGCGGTTGACAGCCCACATATGGGCATACCTACCGCCGGAGGAAAGGAGGTCCTCGTGGCAGCCGTCTTCGATGATACGTCCTTCATCGACGACAAGTATTCGGTCTGCGCGAGCGGCTGTGGCAAGGCGGTGCGCGACGACGACCGAGGTCCGTCCCGCCGTGGCGCGGTCGGAGGCGTCGAGGATGAGGCGTTCGGTGGCGGGGTCGAGGGTGGCGGTGGCTTCGTCGAGAAGCAGCACCGCGGGCTCGAGCATTTCCGCACGCGCGAGGGCGATGATCTGGCGCTGGCCGGACGACAGACCGCGGCCGCGTTCGCCGACGCGCGCGTTGAAGCCGCCGGGGATCGTGCCGACGACGCCGAGCGCGCCGATGCGCGCAACCGCGGCCTCGATCTGTTCAGCACTGGCGCTAGGCAGGCCGTAGGCGATGTTGTCGGCGACGGTGCCGGGGAACAGGTAGGACTCCTGGGGCACCTGGGCGAGCGCGCGGCGCCAATCGGCGAGTGGGAACTGGGCGATGTCGGTGCCGGAGGCGCGCACGGTGCCGGATGTCGGGTCGTAGAAGCGGGCGAGCAGTTTCACCACGGTGGATTTGCCGGCCCCGGTGGGTCCCACCAGCGCGACGGTGGTGCCCGGCTCGATGGCCAGGTCCATGTGGTCGAGCACTGGCGGGGTGTCGGGGGAGTAGGTGAACGTGGTGTCGTCGAAAAGCAACTGCCCGGAGGCGGCACTAGAAGCGCCGGGGCGGGTGCCGGTGTCGGGGACGGTGGTGCGCTCGGCGAGCAGGGCGCGGATGCGGTCGAAACTGACGGTGGCTTGCTGCCAGGAGTCGAAGATCTGGCCGAGCTGCTGGATCGGGCCGTAGAGTTGGCCGAGATACATGGTGAAGGCGACGAGCACGCCGACGGATAAGGTGCCGTCGGCGATGCGGCTCGCGCCGACGCCGACGATGACCGCGGTCATGACCTGGGAGACGAACTGCATGCCGGGGAAGTACAGCGCGACCAGGCGCACCGAGCGCATGCGTAGGCGTCGGTAATCGTTGCTCATCGCGTCGAAGATGGCCTCGAAGTGCGGCTGCGCGCGGTGGGTTTGGGTGATGCGGATGCCACCGATGAGTTCGGCGAATTCACCGTTGACCGCCGAGATCTGCTCTCGGGCGGCCTGGTAGTAGCGCTTGGAAAAGTGCCGGAACGTCCACGTGGCGGCGATGATGACGGGCACGGCGGCAAGCGCGATGAGGGTGAGCTCGCCGTCGGTGGCCACCAGCATCACGGTCACGCCGACAAGCGAGCCGAAGGCGACGATGGCCTGGGCGAGCCCGGTCTGCAAGAAACTCGACAGGGTGTCGATGTCCGTGGTCATGCGTGTCATGATCTTGCCGGACAGCCGCGATTCGAAGTAGCTCAAACCGAGTTGCTGCAGGTGGGCGTAGGAGCGCAGGCGCAGCCCGTAGAGCAGGCGTTCGCCGGAGCGCGACGACAGCACGGTCATTAGCGCGCTCGACGCCCACGCCACCGCGACGACGGCGAGTGCGATCAGGCCGGTGGTGATCAGCGCGTCGCGGTCGCCGGGCGTGATGCCGCGGTCCACCGCGCCGCGCACGAGCGTGGGAAACGCCAGGTCCGCCACCACGCCGACGACCAGCAGCGCCACGGTGCCGGCGATGAGCCAGCGCACCGCCTTGAACATCTCGCGGATGCTGAAGTCGCTGGATCGGGTGCGGATCCGCTCGAGGGTGGCGTCGGCAAGATCCGGCATTTCGCGGGCCTTCGGCAGCCGTTCCACGCGCGCGAGCAACTCCGGGGTGGCGGCGGTGGCACGCGCGTCCGGTTCGGCGTCCACCTCGGGCCAGAGGTCGCCGGTTTCCTCCGGAGCGGCGGCGGCGTCCGGGTCCATCGAGGCGCGGTATTCGGCCGTCTCCATAACCTCGTCGCGGGGGCCTTGCTTGACGACGACACCGCCGCGCACCACCGCAACCCGATCGGCGTGGTCCACCGTGGACTGGCGGTGCGCGACGGTGAGCACGGCGACATCGGAAAGTGTGTCGCGCAGGTTGCGCAGGATGTGGGCTTCGTTGACGGCGTCGATAGCGCTGGTGGCGTCGTCAAGCACGAGCACCTTCGGACGCGCCATCAGTGCGCGTGCCAGCGCGATGCGTTGGCGCTGGCCGCCGGAAAGCGTCAGGCCGCGCTCGCCGACTTGGGTGTCGTAGCCGTCGGGGAGTTTGTCGATGAATTCGTCGGCAAGCGCAAGGCGTGCGGCCTCGCGCACGGCCTGATCGAGCGCATCCGGCGCCATAGTGTCCGCAAGGCCCATGGCGATGTTGTCGCGGATGGATGAGGAGAACAGGAAGGCGTCGTCGAAGACGCACACGACGTTGTCGCCGGAAACGGTGCCGGAATCGGGATGGTAGAACCCGCCGGCGAGCTGCACCGCCATGGTTTTGCCCGCGCCGGGCGGTCCGACGAGCGCGACCGTCTCCCCGGGGTTGACGCGCAGGGTGAAGCCGTTGAGGACGGGGTGGCCGCCGGTGGTGAAGTGGGTGTCGTGAAAACGCAAGCCTTCGTGCCCGGCGGGGTGTTCGGGCGCGGGTTCGGGGGCGAGGCGGAGCACGTCGTCGAGGCGGTCGAACGAGCTCATGCCCATCTGCATGCGCACGTACTGGTTAGTCAGCATTGACAGCGTCGACGTCATGGAGGTCAGATAGGCGGTGAACGCGACGAACTGACCAATGGAGATCTGCCCGTTCATGGCGAGCAGGCCGCCAGCGATGATGGTGACCACGAGCGCGACTTTGGGCAGCTGGGAGAGCACCGGTTGGAAGCGTGCGGTGAGTTTCGCCGCGCGCATTTTCACCGCGTAGAGGTTCCGGCCCAGCGAATCCAACCGGTCGATTTCGCGCTGTTCCTGGCCGAAGGCTTTGACCACGCGCACACCCGAGACGGTTTGTTCCACGTGCTCGGCAAGTTCGGCGGTGGCGTGCTGGTTGACCCAGGTGGCGGCGTAGAGCGTTTTGCGTGAGCGGTTCGCCTCCCACAGGATGAGCGGCAGCAGCGCCAGCGACATCAGGGTCAGCGGGATGTCCATGCGCAGCATGACCACGAGTGTCACGGCGAGTTGGACGATGCGGGTGAGAAGCATCGGCAGGCTGGACAGCACCATGTGGAACTGGTTCAAATCCGAAATGGAGCGCGAGACGATCTGGCCGGTGACTATCGAATCCTGTCCCGGCCCGTCCAAGCGGTGCAGGGTGCGCAGAATTTCAGTGCGCAGCCAGTGCTGTGAGGTGGTTGCGAGCCGGCCTGCGGTGGTGCGGCGGATGAAACTGAACGCGTAGGTGGCCGCGGCCACAGCGACCATGAGCCAGGCCACGCGGGCAACGGATCCGTCGGCGTTGCCGGTGGCGATGTCGATGGCCCGGCCGGTCAGCGCCGGCTCGGCGACGCGGGTCAGCGCGGCGAGGATCGCGGTGGCAAACGCCGCCGCGGCCGGGGCCGCATTCGCCTTGAGTGAGCGGGTGAGAAGTGGGCTAGTTGTCCTCATTGCCCTTCTTGTCGCTGTTCCGGAAGTTGCTCAGGACCCATTCGGCGAAGTCCTTCGGGTTGAACTTGCCTGTAAACCGTCCGGTCTCGTCGGCGGTGTCGTCGATAGTGATCGGGGTGGCAAACTGCGCCGGCACCGGTCCGAGCGACTCCTGGATGTTGTCGATGATGTTGCCCGCGAGTTTGCGGTTTACCGTGGTGCCGGCGATCGCGCCGAGGCCCAGCGGCAGCATCTTGCCCAGCCACGCGCGGCGCATCGAGCGGCGCAGCGAGCGCATCGCCATGCGCTCCAGCACGTTGTTCGCCTCACCCAGGGTTGGGCCGGAAAAGCGCGCGAGGGTCGACTTGCCCGGCAGCTTGCCGGCGTCTTCGCCGAGCAGCGTATCGACGATCGCCAGCCCCTTCGTGCCCATCAGCGTGGTGAGCACGATGGCGCGGCGGTGCTCCGGGTCGGAGATGTCGTCGCCACGCAAGTACGCGGACGCCATGGCGTAAAACGCCGCCAAGTCCAAAAACAGCGCGGACTCGCCAGCAACAGCGGCCGCACCAGTGAACAGACCAACACCGGGCACAGCCGCGGCGGCACCTGCGCCTCCACCGGTGCCGGTGACCGTGTTCTTCAAGTGCTTGTTCATGATCTTCTGGATCTCAGCCGGCGACTTGTCCGGGTTGTCGCGCCGCAGCCAGTCGACATAGCTCCGGATCACCGAAGTCTGCAGGTGGACCGCGGTATCCACCGCACTGATGAAGATCTTGCCGAGCTTGCCGGCGTCCTGTTCCAACTGCGCCGCGTCTTCTTTGAGCGCAGCTTTAATCTCGCGGCGGAGCTCCGCATCGTCCTTCTTCGCGGGCGTTTTCTTACCGAACACGTAGATCCTCCTGCCGTGCACATGGCTTTAATCGTCGGTTCAGCATAGAACGATTCAACCCAGCCAACCCATTTGGTAAACGGTCTAGGCTGGGCCGCATGAACGCCGTGAGCCAGCCTGTCGCACATACCGCGGCCGGCGCCGTGCGCGGCGAGGTGGACCCGCGCACCGGTGTACGCACGTGGCGTGGCGTGCCGTTCGGCGCCTCCACCGCAATCACCGGCCGATTCCGCGCCCCGCAACCGGTCGACCCCTGGAAAGGCGAGTTAGACGCCACCCGCTTCGGCGCGCCCGCGATGCAAGGCACCTTCGGTCTGCGCGGCACGGTGCTCGGCTCCGAGGACTGCCTCAACCTGGACATCGTGCGCCCGGATACCGACGACGTGCTTCCCGTGGTGGTGTGCCTGCACGGCGGCACCTTTGTCACCGGCGCGAGCCACGACAAAGTGCTGCAAGGCCACCACCTGACCAAGGCCACCGACATTGTGTACGTCTCCGTGAACTTCCGCCTCGGCGTACTGGGGTATCTCGATGTGCGCTCGCTTGGCGACGACTGCGTGGCCAACCCCGCCATCCACGACCAAATCCTCGCCCTGACCTGGATCACGGACAACATCGCCGCGTTCGGCGGCGACCCAGACCAGGTGACCATCATGGGCGAATCCGCCGGTGGCGCCGCCGTGATGCACTTGATGTGCGCGCCGGGGGCCCGCGGACTGTTCCACCGTGCGATCGCGCAATCCCCGCCGCCAGCGAGCGTGCACTCGCGCATCCAGGCGACGATGTGGGTGCGCGCCCTGACGGGTCGCGTCGGGCTGCCGCCCACGGCGACGTTGGACGACCTGCGCGCCATGCCCGCCGAGGACCTCGTGCGCGCCGGCCAGTCCATGATGATCAACAGCAAGGAACTGCTGCAGTTCAACACCAGTTTCATGCCAACGATCGACTCCGCCACCCTGGCCGAACACCCCATCGACACCTTCAACCAAGGCAAGCAGGCTCCTGTGCCGATGATCGTGGGCACTAATTCCGACGAGGCGAGCTTCACCAAAGCGCTCTACCAAACCGCCGGCCAGCGCCTGCGCGCCGCGCGCCGGGCGCTCGACGTGTTCGACCCGGACAACGCGGGCGATGTGATCGAGGCCTACGGCGACGTCGGCCAGCGCGGCGACTTCGCCGCGCTCATGGGCGACGCCGTGTTCTGGGCCCCGACCGTCATTGTGGCCACCGCGCACCGCATGGTCGCCCCGACGTACATGTACCGCTTCGCTTACGCCTCAGCCGCGATGCGCATGCTGGGACTTGGCGCCATGCACGCGGCCGACCTGGTCGCGGTCTACGGCGACCCGTACGCCACCAAGGCCGCCAAGTTCGACCGCTTCGGCTCGAAAGAGACATTTGAGAAGGTCAGCGAACTGATGCAGCACCACTGGGGGACGTTCTTCCACACCGGCGCGCCGGGTCAGGACTGGCCCGTCTACGGGTTCCGCCGCGATGGCCAGCCGGGCCGTGCGACGGCGGTGTTCGACACCGGCATGCACGTCGAGCACGACCCGAAGGCGGAACACCGCTACGCGTGGGAGTCCTTCGACATGCGCGAGTGGGGTGCCAACCGTGTCGATTTCTGGGACTAAACGGGATGGGCTCACGCCCGGCTTAAGACTCGGCTTCAGACAATTTCCCGCGCATCGGGGATGAAACGTGGCTAGGCTAAGGCAGGTCCCAAGGTCGAAGGCGGGAAGGAACCCACTGTCATGAGCTTTTTCGAGGACATCGCGGCCGCGCTGGATCGCGAGGGCATTGAGTCGCGCGTCGGCGGGGACACCATGTTTGTGCCCATGTCGGCGTCGCTGGAGCTGCAGTTCGTGGAGATCGATCCGCTGCTGCCGGCGGCGAACGTCTACATCGCCGCGGCCGACGTGGACGAGGATGACGACGAGTTCGAGGCCGTGCTGGTCGCTGTGGTGTTCTCGGTGGAGGCGGCCGTCGCCGCGGTTGCGGAGCACATCGCCACCGACCAGGTGGTTACCGTCCTGCGCGATCTGCTCGAGGGCACCGACGAGCGCATCGTGGACCTCGAGTTTTTCCAGGACCACTTGAACCCGCAGCAAGTGCGCGCCGAGGTAGGCAACAACGCCGAACTCCAGGTCGTGGTCGAGGCCGTCGACGGCGTGCCGAGCGCCGCCGTGGTGTTCGTCGCGCTGCCGGAGGACTACGAGGACGTCATCGATGACGCCGAAGGCGAGCTCTGGGAGTCCGACGGCGATGCGGAACTGACCGACGAAGACCGCGCCCGCCTGTTCGACGTCATCCACGACGAGGCCGTCGCCGACGCCGAGAAGCTCGAGCTGGGCACCTTCACCGACTTCGACCGCCTTTTCGACGTCCTCTCACTCGCCGCCGACCAAGCGGAGGAATGGGAGGCGCAGCTGCTTCCTGTTGAGGACGACTTCGACGAGCCGGACGTCTACGACATCTTCGGCCAAGACGACGAGGACGAAGAGGACGATGACGAAGGCGACTTCGACGAGGATGACCTCGACGATGAAGAAGACGATGAAGGAGACGACGACTAGGCTGCGCTGAGCCCCTCGAACATCGACGGAGGCGACGCGATCGGCTGGAATGCGCCGTCGGTGAGCCAGACGTAACTTGCCGCCTTAGCTCCCGGGATCTCGTGCACGGCCTCGGGGGCGTCGTCCGGGATAAGTGCGCGCACCCATGCTTCGGTCAGTGCGGTGTCGGCGGGGACGCCGGCGGCGTCGGTGAGGCGCAGCTCGATTAAGTAGGCCGGCACTTGCCGCCCGCCGTAGCCCTGGATGCGCGCCTTGGCTCGCGGGCCGACGCGGCGGCGCGTCACCGCCAACGACAACGACGGCCCGTTATCTATCCGGGGCAGCGAAACGACCGGTGGCCGCCAGGTTGCGACGGGTCGCGACAGGGAGCGCGGGTGGTGGATCACGGCGTCGACGGCATCGAGGGTGTCGGGGAAGCGGCGGCGGATGTCGCTCGCCAGCGCGGCGGGGGAGTAGGACTCTGCAAACGTCGGGGTCGTGCGGAACAGGGACAGGGGGTTCTTCGTGTTCAACTTCATGGCGCTGAGAGTAAAGCCCGCGCCAGACACGCAAACCGCGCATTCGAACATGTGAGCGACTGGAACGATTTGCTACGGGTTGTACGCTGCTGGGTATGAGTACAAATAAGGTGGTGAACCCGTCAATCCCGCGCACCATTTGGGTGCTTACGGGCGCCGCCTTCATCGTCGCGCTCGGCTACGGGCTGATCGCTCCGGTGCTCCCGCAGTTTGCGGGCAGCTTCGGCGTGTCCATGGCGGCGGCGGGTGCTGTCGTATCCGTGTTCGCCCTGGCGAGGTTGCTTGGGGCGCCGGGGGCGGGGGTGCTCGTCGACAAGCTAGGCTCGCGCCCGATTTACCTGACCGGGCTCGCGATCGTGGCCACATCGACGTTTTTTGTCGCGTTCGCGCAGGCCTACTGGCAGATCATGGCGCTGCGGTTCATCGCGGGCTTCGGCTCGACGATGTTCACGTTGTCAGCGCAGGCGCTGATTGTGCGGGTGACGCATCCCTCGATACGCGGGCGCGCCAATGCGCTCTACGCCACGGCGTTTCTCGTTGGCAACGTCTTCGGCCCGATCGTGGGCGCGGCCCTGTCGTTTTTGGGATTCCGCATCCCGTTCGCCATTTACGGCGCCGCAGTCGGTGTGGCCGCGGGCCTGGTCGCGTTTATGACGCAGTACCGACCGGGTTCGAAACCACTGCCGAAGGCGAAGCCCGCGATGCGCCTGCGCAGCGCCTGGCAGGTGCCCACCTACAAGGGCCTACTCGTCGCGGCGTTTACCAACGGTTTTGTCAATATGGGCGCACGCGTGGCGGTGCTGCCGCTGTTCGCGGCCTCCGTGTTCGAGCGCGGCGGGGCAGCGGCGGGACTTGCGTTGACCGCGTTCGCGTTCGGCATGGCGGTCATGCTGCAGTTCTCCGGACGGCTGGCCGACCGGCTCGGCAGGCGCCCGATGATCCTCGCCGGCATGACTATGGCTGGCGTGTTCACCGCGGTGCTGGGTACGGCGACGAGTTTCTGGCCGCTGCTTATCTGGTCCGCGCTCGCGGGTGTGGGCTCCGGCACGATGAGCCCAGCGATCCAGGCGTCGCTTGCGGACATCATCGGCAACGACCGCTCCGGCGGTAAGGTGTTGTCCACCTTCCAAATGACGCAGGACGCCGGCCAGATCCTGGCCCCGATTGTCGTCGGCGCGATCGCCCAGACGGCAGGCTTTACCGCAGCCTTCGGGGTGTGCGGTGCGCTGTGTGCGGTCGCTGCGGTGGTGTGGTTGGTCGTTGGCAAGGAAACGATGGCGAAGGAGCCGCGATGAGAGTGATCCTGGACTGCGACCCGGGCGTAGACGACACGTTTGCGCTCATGTGGCTCACCGCCGCGACCCACGCGGGCGCCCACGAGCTCGAGTGCGTGACGACGACCGCCGGCAACGTCGACGCCGACCAGTGCGCCAAAAACGCCGCCTGGATTCTGTCCCTGTGCGGCCTGCCCATCATTCCGCTCGCCGCCGGCACCCCGGCCCCGCTCGAGGTGGATCTCACCACCACGCCGGAAACGCACGGCGAGACCGGCCTGGGCTACGCCACAGCACCCGAGCGCCACATCGAGCATGACTGGGAAGCACTGTGGATCGACGCGATCGAGCGTGGAACGGATGACCTCCACCTCATCGTCACCGGACCTGCGACCAACCTTGCGGTGTTCGCGCACACGCACCCGGAGCATTTCGCTCGCCTGAAGCACATCACCGTGATGGGCGGGGCGGTGAACTACCCGGGCAACACCACCCCCAGCGCCGAATGGAACTTCTGGGTCGACCCGCATGCCGCGGCCGACGTGTTCGCCATGACGCCCACACCCATCACGTTGTGCTCGCTCGGCGTGACGGAGAAAATGCTGCTGACTCCGGAGCGGCTCGAGGGGGTCGTCGCAAAACTAGGCGGCGCCCCAATCGCCGAGCAGCTGGAGGCGATCACGCGGTTTTACTTCGAGTTTCACGACGACGTCGGCGAGGGTTACCTGGCGCAGATCCACGACCTGCTCACCGTGCTCATCGCGTTGGGGGCGGTCGAGCACGAGCATCGCGTGACGACGATCGACGTCGAGGCCGACTCCGACCTCACCCGCGGCACGTCCGTTGCGGACCTGCGCGGCATCTGGGAGCGCGAGCCCAACTGCCGCTTGGTCACGAACGCCGACATCGACGCGGCGTGGGACGCCTTCGCGTGGGCCTGCGACATCCACGCCCGCATTGCAGCAGGCGACGTCGCCCTAGAGGAACTGCGGCACATGCGCGCGGACGACTAGCTGCTACACTGCCGAATCTGAACGCGTCCGCCGAGGTGACATAGGCGACGCGGGACCATCGTCCCCTTCCACCACATGGAGAACACATGTCACACGTTTCAACCCCGGCTGCAAGCACGGCCGAGTGGACCCCGCTGCGCCGCGTCCTTGTCGCGCTCGGCGCAATCATCATCGCCGCAACCTGGCTCTACTTCGTCCTCGTCCACCCAGCGGACTGGGATCAGGTCACCAGCTCCGGACCGGGCATCGCGCTGCTTGCAGGCTACGGCATCGGCACCTTGCTGCTGCTCGCGGCGGTGATCCCGGTGCTGCCGGCGCGCACGCTGGGGCTGATCCCGATTGCGATCATCATTAACTCCGTCATCGGCGAGATCGTCGGGTCTATCGGCCTGCCGCTCTACCTGGACTCGGTGGGCACCGTGCTCGTCGCGGCTCTTGCCGGCCCGGTGGCGGGTATGGCTACCGGCGCGCTGAACAATGTGGTGTGGGGGCTGGTCAACCCGGCCGCACTACCGTTCGCCGCCGGTGCCGCGCTCGTCGGCTGGCTCGCCGGCGTGTTCATCCACCGCTTCAACGCGTTTCGCAACATCGCCACCGTGATTGGCTTCGGCATCCTGCTCGGCATCGTCGGCGGCATGGTCGCAGCGCCTGTTGCGGCCTACGTCTACGGTGGCACGGCCGGTGTGGGAACCGGCGCGCTGGTGAGTCTGTTCCGCGAGATGGGCGGCTCGCTTATCGCCTCGGTGACCACTCAGGCGTTCATCTCCGACCCGGTGGACAAGGTCATCGTCATGCTCATCGCGTATGCCACGGTGAAAGCTCTGCCGAAGCGCACTGTCGCCGCGTTTGCACCCACGACGACAGCCGCCGACTAGACGTCCGTGACCGCATCCCGTAGCCGTGTGAACCCGCTGACCGCCCTGGCCATCGGGGCGTCGTGCTGGATTTTGGTGCTGGGGCTGAACCGGCCCGCGGTGTCGGTCACCGTCATCATCCTCGCCGTCGCACTGGGCTCGTGGCGCACAAAAACGCCGGCGCTTGCCGCCGCGACGGCACTGCTCGCGGCCCCGGTGGCGGTGTCGATGCTGCTCATCCACGCGCCGTATGGGGAGCACCGCATTGCACCGCTGATCACCAGCGACGGCCTGGCAACAGCAGGGGAGTTAGCCGCGCGTTTCACCGCACTGATCGCGAGTCTGCTCGCCGCAGTGGCGTTTTCCCGCACCCCGGATCTGGCCAAAGCGCTTCAGGCCGCACCCGGCGGCAACCGCATCGGCTACATCGCCGGCACGACGCTGCAACTCGGGCCCCAGGGTGCTAGGCGCGCACGCATCGTCCGCGACGCCGACCGTCTCAAAGGCCGGCCGATCACATGGAACACCGTGGTGCCGCACCTGATCATGCCGGTGCTCACCGAACTGCTCACACAAGCAGGCTCGCGCGGCCAGGCGCTGGAGACCGCAGGCTACGACCTCACCGGCCCGCGCACCGTGCTGCGACCAGTTCACGACAGCGCGTTACAGCGCGCCCTCCGTATCCTCATCCCGCTTACGTGCTTAGGCGTGGTCGTATGGATCTGACACTGCTTGAGCAAACCCTGCGCGCACACCGCACCGTCCAGATTGTCGGCGATTCCGGCGCGGGCCTGACCACGCTCGCCACCCAGATCCACCGCGAGTGGCCCGGCGCCGCCGTGGTTCAGCAGGACGCCACCGCGCACGTGTCCTATCTCCGCGACACCGTCATCGAAGAAATCGCCCTCGGCCTCGAACAACGCGGCACCCCTATTCCCGAGATGCGCACGCGGTGCCACGACATCCTCACCGCCGCCGGCCTTGCCGACCTCGCCGAGCGCAACCCCGCGCACCTTTCCGGCGGGCAGACTAGACGCCTCGCCATCGCCGCCGTCGCAGTCCTTCAGCCGGACGTGTTGCTTCTCGACGACCCCTTCGCCGGCCTCGACCCCACCTCCTGCACCCGCATCACGAAACTGTTGGACACGCTCCCATCGAAGGTGGTCCTCCTGAGCACCCGCACCCGATCAATCGATTCCGCGGTGCTCACACTTGCTAGCGGCCAGCTGCATCCCGGCGCTCCAACCCCGCACCCGGTGGAGTTGCCGCAGCGCGTCACCCCCACGAACGCGACGATGGACCTCGGGGAAATCTCGGCCACCCGTGGCGGCACGAAACGAACATGGTGGCGGTTCCGCAACGACACCCAGCCCACCTTCATCGCCGGCCCGGTCCACCTCACCGTGCGCCCCGGCGAGGCCGTGTGGCTGCGTGGCGACAACGGTGCCGGCAAGACGACGCTGCTACGCGCCATGGCAGGCCTGGACGACAACCCGGGACTCGAGCAGACCCGCGGGGTAGCGGTCTCACTCGCACTTCAGCGCGTCGCCGACCAACTCGCGGAATCGACAGTCGCGGCCTTTATCGGCGACGAAGCCGCCGTGCGCGCGCTCGACCTCGACCCGGAGACGCACCCACTCGACCTGCCGGCCGCACACCTACGTCTGGCTCAGCTCGCGCAGGTGTTCGCGCAAGGCCACCCGCTTGTGCTTCTCGACGAACCCGACGTCGGCCTCGACACCCCATCCCGCAACCGCGCCCACGCACTGATCGCCGACGGCCTCGCCCGCGGCCAGGCTGTGATCTTCACCTGCCACGACGCCGACTTCGCTGCGGAGGTGGGGGAGTACGCGGTGGTGACCGAAGCGAGGTTGGGGCACTAAACGTCGTTATTGGTCAGTGCGACCCTTTCTGCGCTGTCCATCCGTTCGCGGCGCACCCGAACGTTGGTGTCCGCACTGGTGAGTTTATTCGCGGTGAGCAGCCTAAACAGTGGGGTGGGTACCGGCTGTCCGAGAGCTAGATCCATTGTGACGACGTCGAGTTTCTCGTCCGCTTTATTTCCTGGCATGTGGTGTTCTTGAGGACTACGCGCATCTGCTTGACCCAGGTAGTAAAAATCCTGACCATCGGCGTCTTCACGCTTTACGAACAGGTGTAGTGATGCCTCGCCGTTGATGATCGGTTGGATTTCTTTGCTCTTGGGCGTTCGGCCATGCCTGGTGAACCACCGCATCGTCGATCGGTCGAGGAAGGCGTCTTCGTAGCGCACACTCGCGGTGATGTCCGCATCCTTGTGGTAGGTCACAAAAATCGGGCAGCTATCCGTTTCCGGATCTACCTGGTACCCGTAAATAGTCGATTCCTTGTTCACCTTCCAATTGAGAAGCCGGGCTGCGTCCTTTCGGGTATAGGTCTTTCCAAGGAGGAACTGGTCGCTTTTCTCATAGGTACGGCGGTTCACCTCCAGCCCTGTACGGATGAGGTCATCGACGTGAGCGCGGAAGCTGATTTCAGGGGTCGGATGGTCAGAGTCGTAAGAGAAGTAAAGCTCCGAGAATCGCTGACCTAGTCGGAAGATGCCGTTCTCACGCGTCACCAGGGGTTGATCGCCATAGCGCTCCTGGGCCACCTTGGAGAACCAGTTCAGATTCAAGATCTTTTCAACAGTGCGAACTGCGTGTTCTGAGCAGTCCAAGCCGGGCGACCAGTCCTTAAGTACCGCTGCGTAATGGGAATCGGAAAGGGTCGAATTCGGTCCGAGTTCCAGCAGTGTACGAAGCAGTAGCAGTTCCTGCGGGCGTTTGCCGTTGAGAAGTTCGGACGAAAGAAATGTTAAGAAAGCGCTTTGTTCGTCCGTCGGTTTAACGGAGACCTCTTTGAGTCGGTGGAGGAGAGACCAGTAGTTCCTGGTCTTCGCATCGGTCGAGCAGAGCAGGGTTGGATCGAACGAATCGTGGTAGACAAAATCGGTCAACTGCGGAATTCGGCCGAGACGATACTTGAGATCGGCGACCGCGTCGCGCTTCGCCCTGAGATTGGAGATTCGAGCCTTTTTCAATGACTCGATGACCCGGGATGCGGAGACCTTGTCGAAACTTATTGTCGAGGTACCTGCTTTAGGACGATCGTCGCTCAGATCGTCAAGGATTTGGGGTTTGCGACCAGATTTGTTGCCAGTCAGGGCCACGGCGATGAGGTAGTTATTCGCGTAGTTACCGATGAAATCGATAACTCGGAGAGAGTGTTTACCAGTGTGTTTTCGTAGTCCTCGACCGAGCTGCTGTGTGAACACGATGGATGACTTTGTGCTTCGTAGCAAAACAATGACATTGGCTGAAGGGATGTCGATACCTTCGTTGAAAATGTCGACGGTAAAGATGTAGTCCAGTTCGCCGTTTTCTAACTGTTTGACTGCCTGCTCGCGTTGCTCAATCGTGTTGGCACCGGAAAGGCTGATGGTTCGCAGCTGGCGGCCGTGAACTTCGCGGGTGGAAAGCGCCTCAGCGAGGAGCCGAGATTCCTCATTGCTGCTGCAAAACACCAGACCTTTAGTGCCCTGCGTGAAAGAATAGTTTCGGAGTGTTTCTGCGATGTAATCGACGCGCTTTGCAGCGACAAGATCTTCCAGCGTCGACTTGTCGCCAATAGAACCTTGGGCCGATTCGTAGTCGGTCACGCCGTAGTAGTCGAATGGCACGAGCATGCGGTTTTCCAAGGCGCCCTCGAGACGGATCTCGTACGGCACGTTGTAGCCGAAAAGTTCAAATACATTGAACCCGTCGGTTCGCTCTGGCGTTGCGGTGAGCCCAAGTGCGAATTTAGGGCGGAAGTGATCAAGGATTGCCTGATATGAACCCGCGCCTGAACGGTGGACCTCATCAATGACAATTAAGTCGAACTGTAGCGGCGAGATATCGGCAAGATTTTCAGGACGCGAGAGCGATTGCACCGTTGCGAAGACCACTTGCTTGTCGGTCTCTCGGCGGTTGCCTACGAAGAACCCAATTTGGGAACCATCGATTTCTAGAACTTTGGCAAACTCCTCAGCCGCCTTCGACAAAATCTGCTCACGGTGTGCGATAAACAGAGTGCGCTCGGGATTGATTTGCCGTGTGGCGAGAGCCGCAAGGATGGTCTTTCCGGTGCCTGTAGCCGAAATGACAAGTGCCCGCTTCTTCCCAGATTGAACAACGGCGTCTAAGTTCTCAAGTGCCTCAACCTGCATTTTGTTAGGAAGTATGCGCTCTCCAGCAGGGGACACTTCGATCGGTTGTGTCTCGGTAAACACAACTTTTCGGTTCGCGCGACGCCGCTCGTACCGTGCGATCCACTCCTCGGTAAGTGGAACTGCCTTCTCGAGGTGCTGGACAATCCCGGCGTTGAGTTGGGACGCGATATCACCATCGCGGTGTGTCGACACACGGAGGTTCCACTCCTGGTTCACCATGAGCGCGTAGCGGGTCAGGTTGGAACTGCCGACGAGTGCCGTCGTGTGGTCACCGTGGTTGAAGATGTACCCCTTCGCATGGTGAACGTAATCGTCCATGACGAAGACATCGACGTTGTTCAGTGTGAGCAGCTCTCGAAAAGCGGCAGGCTCGTTAAAGTCTTGATACGCCGAGGTGATGATTGTTCCGGGACCCTCGAATTCAACGAGCTGCTGCTTGATTGTCCCGATGCCGTCTTCAGTGACAAACGCAACGGAAAAGATGTAGCTATCGGCAAACTCCAGCTCGTTTTTGAGCGCTTCGTACATGGTGTTCGCGTCAGCATTATTGATGAGCTCAGGGTTCTCGAGTTTTTGGGAGACGAAGCTTTCGTCGATAAACCCATGCCGAATGTCGCGCTCGAGAGACTCGATCGTCCTCTTGCTCATGCGCTTTGCACCCTAGCCACGGTTTCAAGGTCGGCGGGTGCCCAGTCCAGATCGTGGAGGTGATGGCGGGGCACCCACCTCATTTCCTGGTGTTCAGTGAGCGTGGGAGTGCCGGAGACGATCGAGCAGAAGAACGTAGTCAAATAGATGACGGCGGTTTCAGTTTCATGTCGGGTCGTCACGATCTTGTCGCGCACGTCGACGGTCACGTCGAGTTCTTCGAGAAGTTCACGCCTCAACGCTTCTTGTGGGGATTCGCCGGGCTCGATCTTCCCACCCGGGAACTCCCAGAGTCCTGCCATCGATCGACCTGGCCCGCGCTGTGCAGCAAATACAAGATCGTCGCGCACAATCACGGCGCCAACAACGTCGATCGCTTTGGTCATGCCGTAATAGTAACGAAGGGGCACAGACCGCGTACCGGCCTATGCCCCTTCGTCGCTAAGCGAGTGCTTAGATCTCTGTCGAGTCGATAACCTCGCGCAGGACCTGGGCGGAGTGCTGGAACTTGGAGGTCTCGTCTTCGTCGAGCTGCAGTTCAACGACGTTGCGCACGCCGTTGCGGTTCAGCACGGCCGGGGTGCCGATGTAGATGTCCTCGAGGCCGTACTGGCCCTCGAGAAGCGCGGAGACCGGCAAGGCGACGTTTTCGTTGCGGAACAGCGCGCGGGTGATGCGTGCGAGCGCGGAACCGATGCCGAAGGAGGTGTTGCCCTTGCGCTTGATGATGTCGTAGGCGGCGTCGCGGGTGCGCACGAACATCTCGTCGATCTGCTTGTGGATCTCCGGGTTGGACTTTTCTTCTTCACCGAGCAGGTGCGGCAGTGGGACACCGCTGACGTTGGCAGTGGAGATCACCGGAAGTTCGGTGTCGCCGTGCTCGCCGATGATGTAGGACTCGATATCCGACGGGGCGATGTCGAAGTGCTGCGCCAGGTTGTGGCGCCAGCGTGCGGAGTCGAGCACCGTGCCGGAGCCGAGCACCTGGTTCGACGGCAGGCCGGTCTGCTTCCAGGTGACGTAGGTGAGCACGTCGACCGGGTTGGTGGCAACGAGGTAGATGCCGTTGAAGCCGGAGGCCATGACGTCCTTGTTGATGGACTCGAAGATCTTGACGTTGCGTGCCACCAGGTCCAGGCGGGTTTCGCCGTCGCGCTGTGCGACACCTGCGCAGTTGACGACGAGCGCTGCGTCCTTGCAGTCCTCGTAGGTGCCGAGCGTTACCTTGGCGTGCTGGCCGGAGAACGGGATGGAGTGGTTGAGGTCCTCGACCTGGGCCCATGCGAGGTCCTCATTGAGGTCGATGATGGCCAGGTGCTCGGTCAGGCCCTGGTTCAAGATGGCGTATGCGTATGCGATGCCGACTGCGCCGGCGCCGATGAGAACAACTTTCGATCCTGGGGTCACATGCTGTGAATTCATATCACCTATTGTTGCACGTTTGCGCGGATCGCGCTGTGTGATCTCAAAAGATTCTGCCCCCGCCCGGTGGTCGGGCGGGGGCAGGGGGTCGTCGTCAAGCAATCGCTCTTAGGCGGACTCGGCGACCTCGATTGCCTTGTCGCGGCGGGTGAGGAAGTAGAGCACCGTCATGATTGCGGTGAACGCCACGCCGATGCCGAGTGCGAGACGGAAGTCCGGCAACCAGGCCATGATGGCGAATGTGCACAGGATGAACGCGATGGCGAACCACTGACCGTACGGCCAGAACGGCACCGCGAACTTCAGGGCTTTCTGCTCCTCGGGGGTCATCTGCTTGCGCATGGCGACCTGGGCGAACAGGATCATCAGCCAGACGAAGACGGTGGCGAAGGTTGCCAGGGCTGCGATGGTCTCGAACACGTCCGGGTACTTCGCGTTGATGAATACACCGATGACGAGGACAGCGAGCAGGGAGACGATGGTCATCACCGGCACGTCGCGGTACGTCTTGGCCATCTTCTTCGGTGCGAGGCCTTCCTTGGCCAGGCCGGTGAGCACGCGGCCGGTGCCGAACAGGTCGGCGTTAATCGCGGACAGCGCCGCGGTGATGACCACGAAGTTCAGCAGGCCGGCGGCCCAGTTCACGCCGAGGGTGTTGAAGATCTGGACGAACGGGGACTCTTCACCCGTGATCGTGCGCCACGGGTTGAGGATCAGGATGATCGAGATCGCCAGCACGTAGAACAGCAGGATGCGCGCCGGGACGGTGTTGACCGCCTGCGGGATGGAGCGCTCCGGGTCCTCGGCCTCGGCGCCGGCGACGCCGATGATCTCCGTGCCGCCGAACGCGAACAGCACCAGGATGAACGAGGCAATCATGCCCTCTACGCCGTTGGGGAAGAAGCCGCCGTCGTTCCACAGGTTGCTGATACCGGTCATCTCCGGCTGCTGGCCCAGGTTGAACACCAGGATGGCCGCGCCACCCAAGATCATCGCGACCACGGCGGTGACCTTGATGATGGTGAAGACGAATTCCAGCTCGCCGAACCAGCGCACGGTGGCCAGGTTTGCCGCGCCGATGATCAACAGTGTCACGGCGATCCAGACCCAGGCGGCTGTGTCGGGGAACCAGAACTTCATATAGATGCCTATGGCTGTCAGGTCCGCCAGACAGACGATCATCATTTCGAAGGCGAACATCCAGCCGGTGATGTAGCCGCCCCAGCCGCCGAGGTACTTGCGGCAGTACACTGCGAAGGAACCTCGCATGGGGTTGCGCACGGACATCTCGCCAAGCGCACGGAGCATGAAGTAGACCACAGCGCCGCCGAGCAGGTACACCAGCAACACCGACGGGCCAGCCGCCTGGATGGCACCGGCCGAGCCGTAGAACAGGCCGGTGCCGATGGCGGAACCCAGCGCGATGAAGTGGATGTGGCGGTGCGTCAGGCCGCGTCGTTTCGGTTGGGTAGTGCCAGTTGGCTTCTCAGATGGTGCAGTCATGGTGGACATTAACTGTGCTCTTTCGTGTGGGTTTGCGCGAATCGAGTCGCAGCGAAAGGGAAATTGTGATGACAGGTGCCCGTGCTGGGCTGCGTCTTCCCGGTTTGACCGTCCGGCGGTTCACACATCGAAAGGGGGCTCGCCGCGGGAGAGGGTCTCCGGGTGCGCGGCGTAAGTCCGACAGATACCTGGCTAACGAAAAAGCCCCCGCGCTAGTGCTGCGAGGCGGTTAGCGCAGGGGCGAAAAGTCGGCCGACACCGCGCTACAGATGATGATGCAGGCGGGCCGGCTGGGTATTCGGCAACGCGAACGCGACGGCCGGGGTGGCCGTAGCGGAAAGTGCGTTGCGGTTCATCACGAGAAAGACCCTAACACGAAGTTTTGGTGGATGTGCAGAAATTGCAAAATTAATTTTGCAGCAGGCCTGCTTCGGACGGATCGAGGAGGACAACGCCGCCGGAGCCTTCGGTTGCTGGATCGCCGCGCCTGTCGCTATCGCTGCAGGCCACCCTGCGGTTTTCGGGCAGGTCCTCTTGGCCGTCAAGGACGTAGCGGGCGAAGCAACCCCAGCCAGTCTTCTTGTTCGTCCATGCGGAGATCTGGCCTTCCGTCTCTCCGTTGTCCAGGGCCTTGTCGTATGCGGCAACAGTATTCATGGCGACATCGCACGTGGTGCCGTCCTCGAGCGCGTAGACGCCGAACTCCTTTCCAGCCATGTCCCACGTGCCGCACCGCTCGCCCTTGGCCACGGAGTTTTCCTCGCTGATGCTCTGCGTCTTGCCCGGGCGGTGGTAGACGCCGTCGTGGACCTCGAACGCGTCGTCCGCGTACTCGACGCGGATGCCGCCGTCGTGCATGTGCGTGATCTTCGCGTCACCGATGGTCACACGCTCGCCCTTATGCAGCGGCGTCGGTGGGTCCATGTAGCCCTGGGAACCGGGCGAGAATGCGGTAATGAAGCCGCCACGGTCTGGCTTGTACCAGGCCACGTTCGGCTCATCGATCTGCGGGGCGCCTCCGTTGTGCTCCACCGGCGGCAGCGGGGCGGCGAAGTTCACCTGGCAGAACACCGGGGTCTCACCCTCGGCTGTGCGGACCGTGCAGCCGAGCACACCGGAGTCCAGCCCGACGATGCCGTACTCGAACTTCGACGGGTCCACATCTGTGTACTCGTCCTGTGCCGCCTTCTTGGACTCCGAGGTCTCCTCTTCTTTTGAGGTCTTCTCTTCTTCTGAGGGTGTCTTCTCGGACGTGGAAGGCTCTGCCGAGGTATCGAAGGTCGGTTCCTCGAGTGCGTCATCGGAGCTACTGCCGCAGCCGGAGAGGGCTGCGGCGGCAATGAGACTCGCCGCTGCGAGCGTGAAAATGCGTGGTGCGCGGGAAATATGCATGCGCACAAGTGTATTACGGCGAAAAGTGGTCCGAGGCGTATTGGCCATCCGGGGAAACCTCGAACCAGTGGCCGTCGCGCTTGCCGCGCACGGTGCCGTCCTTGTCGTGGCTGAAGGTGTAGGAGGAGATTGTCACCTGTTCGCCCGGCGCGAGCGTTTCGCCGATCGGGTCGACCTCGCCGCCGCCGGTGTCGTGGGTGGTGGCGAAGCCGATCTCGTCGTCCCAAAGCAAGGCGTCGGTCGGCGTACCTAGACCGCTTTCGATATCCAGCGGTGGAATCTCGCCGGCGAGGTCAAGGTAGCAGGCGAAGTAGCCGTCGCGGCCTGGGCCTTTGTCAAAGTAGGCGCACTTTGTGCCGCGGTTGAAGGACACGGCGTAGACCGAGGGCTCGCCGTTCATCGTGAAGTCTTCGGGATTACGTTCGACGGGTGCGGAGGTGTCGTCGTCAAGCACCTGCTCCGGTTCTTCGAGGAATTCTTCCTCGGTGGAGCAGGCGGTGAGCGCGAGTGCGACGGCGACGGTGGCGATGAGCGTGCGGGCAGGTTTCATGGGGCCGACTCTATTAAGCAAAGACACCCACTGCCCAGGAACCGAGCACCAGCGCAACGGAAAACGCCCAGCAGATAGGGAACGCGATGCGCAGGTACTTGCCCATCTCCGCACGCGCGAGCCCCAGTGCGAGCCAGAGTGCGGGGGAGAAGGGGCTGACGAAGGTGCCGATCACATTGCCGACGATCATCGCGGAGGCAGCACCCATGCCGGAGACACCGAAAGCCTCGGCGGTCTGCTGGACGATGGGCAGGACAGAGAAGTAGTACGCGTCGGTGGAGGTCGCCAGATCCAGCGGCACGCCGAGCAGGCCGACGATGACGTGGATGTAGGGGCCGACCGAATCCGGTAGCACCGCGATGAGCGACAGGGCGATCTGCTCGAGCATGCCCGTGCCGTCTAGAACGCCGAGGAACATCGCTGCGGCGAGGATGACGCCGGCCATGGACAAGGCGGTGGGGGCGTGTCGTCGTAACGCATCGCTCTGGTCGTCGAGAGTGGCGAAGTTGATCACCAGCAGCAGCGCCGTGCCGACGAGGAACGCTGGCGCGGGCGAGGCGAGGCCTGCGACCAGCACGCCGATCAGCGCCAGCGTGATCAAGGTGTTAACCCAGGTGACCCAAGAACCGGAGCGCTGGGTGAACTCCAACTTCGCGCGCTCTTCGCTCTGGTGGCGGGAGAAGTCCTCGGCGACGGCGTTGACGTCGACAAGCTGCGCATCGGCGTGCTGTGCGGCGCGGCGCTGTTCGATCACGCCGAAGATCGCTGCAACGGCAAACACCAGCACAATCGCCACGCCCTGGACGGGAAGCAGGTGCGCCCAGATCTCGTTCGGCGACGGACCGACGACCGAACTCGCACGGCCGACCGGGCCACCCCAAGGCAACATGTTCATCACCGACGCCGACAGTGCGACCAAGGTGAGTAGCACGTAGCGCGACATCCGCATCGCCTCATACAGCGGCAGCAGCGCGGGGATGGTGAGCAGGAATGTGGTGGAGCCGGAGCCGTCTAGGTGCGCCACGATTGCGATCGCCGCCGTGCCGAGTGTGACCAGCAGCGGCTTGCCCCGGGTCGCTTTGATCAGGCCCTTGATTACCGGCTCGAATAGGCCGACATCCGAGAGAATGCCGAAGTAGATGATGGCGAAGATGAACATCACCACGACCTTCATCACCCGGTCGAGGCCGTCGAGGTAGAAATCCGAAATCTCCGCCACGCCGGCGCCCGTGAGCACCGCGCCGATGATAGGGATGAGCGTCATGGCGACGATCGGATGGGTCTTCCCTTTGAGCAGCAGCCCGACCGTGACCACGATGATGGCCAACCCGAGCAACGTCAGCGCGAGAGGGGAAGTCATGTGTGGATCCTAAGACAGCGATGAGAGCGTCTTTGGCGTTTTCGTTGAAATAGCAGATTATGGGGCTAATGCCGTAGGGTTGGCAGGCGATGAGCATTTCCGAAAACGCCACCGGCGGCGAGAAGAAGCCGGATACGAATGTGTCGGAAAATCAGGAAAATCCGCAGGATGTCGCGGCCGAAATCGTTGAGGCCGTAGTAGAGGACACCAGGGATGCGGAGATTGCTGATACCACCGGCGCCGCGGACGATGCCGCGGCCATTGAAGTTGAAGACGACGTGGTAAAGGTGACCGAGCCGGCCGAGGCTGCTGAGGTTGCTGAGGCTGCTGAGGCTGCTGAGCCGGCGACTGAGGAGGAGCCAGAGAACGGCTTCGAGACCCTCGGCCTGCCGGACAAGGTGATCGAGGCCGTCAAGCGCGTCGGCTTTGAGCAGCCCTCGCCGATTCAGGCGCAGACCATCCCGCTGCTAATGGAAGGCCGCGACGTTGTCGGCCTCGCGCAGACGGGTACCGGCAAGACGGCGGCGTTCGCGCTGCCGGTGCTGTCCCAGATCGACCCGAAGCAGCGCCACCCCCAGGCGCTCGTGCTCGCGCCGACGCGCGAACTCGCGCTGCAGGTGTCCGACTCCTTCCAGTCGTTCGCCGACCACCTCGGCGGCGTGAACGTGCTGCCGATCTACGGCGGCCAGGCCTACGGCATCCAGCTCTCGGGGTTGCGTCGTGGCGCACAGGTGATCGTCGGCACGCCAGGCCGTGTCATCGACCACCTGGAGAAGGGCTCGCTGGACATCTCCAACCTGCGCTTCCTCGTGCTCGACGAGGCGGACGAGATGCTCAACATGGGCTTCCAAGAAGACGTCGAGCGCATCCTCGAGGACACGCCCGAGAACAAGCAGGTTGCACTGTTTTCCGCGACGATGCCGAACGCGATCCGCCGCATCTCGCGCGACTACCTGAACAACCCGGAAGAGGTCACCGTTAAATCGGAGACCCGCACCAACACGAACATTCGCCAGCGCTACCTGTTCACTGCGCACCGCAACAAGTTGGACGCGATCACCCGTATCCTCGAGGTGACCGAGTTCGAGGCGATGATCGTGTTCGTCCGCACGAAGAACGAGACGGAAGAAATCGCCGAGAAGCTGCGCGCCCGGGGTTTCTCCGCCGCTGCCATCAACGGCGACATCGCCCAGCAGCAGCGCGAGCGCACCGTCGACCAGCTTCGCGACGGCCGCCTGGACATCCTCGTGGCCACCGACGTCGCCGCCCGCGGCCTGGACGTCGAGCGCATCTCGCACGTGCTCAACTACGACATCCCGAACGACACCGAGTCCTACGTGCACCGCATCGGCCGCACCGGACGCGCGGGCCGCTCCGGCGAGGCGATCCTGTTCGTCACCCCGCGCGAGCGCCGCATGCTGCGTTCCATCGAGCGCGTGACCAACGCGACGATCGAAGAGATGGACCTGCCGACTGTCGACGAGGTCAACGAGTCGCGCAAGGCGAACTTCATGGACTCCATCACCGAGTCGCTCGAGGCCAGCGACCTGCAGATCTTCAAGACGATGGTGCGCGAGTACTCGGCGACGAACAACGTGCCGATGGATGACATCGCTGCTGCGCTGGCCACCCAGGCGTTGGCCGGCGACGAGTTCCTGATGAAGGAGCCGCCGCGCGACAAGCGTGACCGTCGCGACCGTTTCGACCGCGACGACCGCCGTGGCCGTGACCGCCGTGATCGCTTCGACCGCGACGACCGCGGTCGTGGACGTCGCCACAACGACAACGAGAACTTCGACACCTACCGTCTTGATGTGGGCAAGCGTCAGCACGTGCGCCCGGGTGCGATCGTCGGCGCGCTGGCGAACGAGGGTGGTCTGAGCTCGAAGGACTTCGGCCGTATCACCATCGGTGGCGACTTCACCTTGGTGGAGCTGCCGAAGAACCTCGACCAGGCGGTGCTCGACCGACTGGAGGACACCCGCATCTCCGGTCAGCTGATCAACATTCAGCGCGACCACGGTGCCCCGCCGCGCGATCGCGGTGGACGCGGCGGCCGAGGCGGCTACCGCGGCGGCCGTGACCGCGACGACCGCGGCGGACGCGGACGTGGTGGCTACCGCGGCGGCCGTGACCGCGACGACCGTGGCGGACGCGGACGCGGGGGATACCGCGACTAAATTTGCAGGCGCGTAAGCGACAAAGGCCGCCCTGGCAACGGGTAATGTGTGCACTCACATTGCTCCGCCCGGGCGGCCTTTGCCGTCATGTTTGAAGAAAGCTCTCACGCTATGCACTACCAGCGCTTTTCGTCTCTCTTCGCCGCGTTTTTGATCGCTGTGGTTGCCGGGGCGGGTATCACCGCTGCGCCGGTGTCGGCGCAAACCCGAACTGCCGAGCAGGGTGGCGCGGTGCTGGTGCACGGGACCGGTATTTGCACCCTTGGATACAACGACCCGGCACGCCACCGCAGCTTTGTCGCGGCGCACTGCGGGGCGGACGGCGCCCGCGTGGAGCTGGTGGGGGCGAATGGGGTGCGAAGTGGGGTCGTCGGCACGCTGCACCGCTCCAAGGCCTACGACAACCGCTTAGGTAACGACTGGGCGGCGATCCAGTGGGCGCAGGGTGTACGTGTCGGCGGCAACCGGATCTCGGGTGACGCGTGGGTGCACCCGAACGATATTCGGATGGGGGAGACCGTGTGCTACTTCGGACGCACCTCCCACGCGCGCGGTGGGCGGACGTGCGGGAAGTTCGGTGGGTCGGCCGACAACACCTTCTTTGTCAACGCCCCGCTGACCCGCCCGGGTGACTCCGGCGGACCGATGTGGGTGCCGGGGCGCGGGTTCGTGGGGGTGATTTCCAGTACGTGGACGTCGAACCCGCTACCGGGTGTGCGCAACGTCAATTTTGTCGTCGGGGTGGTTCCTCATGACGGTCCAGCGGTGCCGGAGGTCCGGTTGGTCGGACTTTGGGCGCAGAATGCGTTCCTGCCCGGATTGACCAGCCCCGTTGCGGAGGTGGTGCGAAAGATCTTCGATGCGGTGTTCGGCCTGTTTGGGAGCCTGGGGTTCCGCGGACCGTCCGCGTTGCGCTACCTGTGACCATCCCCACTCGAAAGATTCGAACATATTCGAGCTTGGGTATACGGCTCGGGCTAGGCTGAACCCCCAGCGCTGTGGAACCTGTATCAGAGCTTTGCCAAGTAACCCGGTTGCGGGTTAAACGACAAAATGTGTGTCTGGGTTCGGCGTGTCGTGGGGTTAGATGTGGCCTTTTTGGATGCCGATTGAGTGTGTGTAGTTGGTGTCGAT
>ERZ1029854.170-NODE-170-length-29524-cov-26.920323_pt1 | contig 29524 bp, 33 predicted proteins | sample MGYA00519239_ERZ1029854 | MGnify/ENA primary metagenome ERZ1029854 (study PRJEB33666, sample SAMEA4610917) | skin metagenome | biome: Human-associated habitat; feature: Malodor aspect; material: skin | place: Philippines | collected 2015-08 ... | reverse complement strand
GGGGCGTCATCGACAGTGTCGACGATGTCGCGGACGTCCGTTTCCACCGCTGTCATCATGCGCCCATCACCCCGCCCAGCGTCTCCGCCGCGGGGGCGGCCGGCGCTGGCTGGTAGTACCCGGTGCCGCCGCCCCACTGGTTGGTCGGCGCCGAGTAGTAGCCACCGAGTCCGGTGCCGCCGTTGTAGGCGTTGACACCCCAGTACACCGGGTTAGCCGGTTCAAAGTACTCAAACTCCTGGCCCTCCAACTCGGTGTCCAGGAACTGCTTCCAGATCTGGGACGGGGTGTTGGAGCCGTACATGATGCCGCCCCACTCGTTGAAGATCGGGGAGGTGTTGTCGGCGGTGCCCACCCACACGGCCACTGCGAGCTGCGGGGTGGAGCCGACCATCCAAGCGTCCTTGTTGTTGCCGGTGTCGCCCATTTGGGCGGTGCCGGTCTTCGCTGCCGCCGGGCGGCCACCGGCCAACACGGCGTTGGAGTAGCCCGGCACGGTCTGCATCGCGTCGAGGACGTTGTCCGCCACCTGCTCGGAGACGCGGCGCTCGGTGTACTCGTTGTCGTTTTCGTAGAGGACCTCGCCGTTGGCGTCGACGACCTTTTCCACAAAGTGGGTCGGGTGCATCGCGCCGCGGTTGGTCAGCGTGGACACGGCAGTAGCCATATCCAGCACGCGGGATTGGTACTGGCCCAGCACGATGCCTTCATACGGCTGGCCGCCGTTTTCACGCAGCGTGACCGGGATGCCCGGAATCGAGCGGGCCACGCCGAGCGCGTGCGCCATATCTGCGGTGTCCTGGGTGCCGTTGTCCAGCTCGTCCTGGATGCGCATGTAGGCAGTGTTCGACGATGTCCGGGTAGCTTCCTTCATCGACAGCATGCCGCCGCCACCACCGTCCCAGTTGGTCACGACGTGGTTGCCCGGCAGGGTCACCGGGGAAGAATCGAACATGGACGTCAGCGGGATGCCCTGCTGCAGGGCGGCCGCGAGCGCGAAGATCTTGAACGTGGAGCCGGTCTGCAGGCCAGCGTTGGCGTAGTCCCAGCCGCTGGCTTCCTCGCCGCCGTAGTAGGCGCGCACGGCGCCGCTGCGCGGGTCGATGGCGACGACTGCGGAACGGGCGTCGTCCTGCAGGGCGGACAGGCGCTCGCGGGTGATGTTTTCCACGTTGTCCTGGGTTGCCGCATTGATCGTGGTGGTGATCTGCAGGCCGCGGTTGGTCAGGTCGTCCTCAGTGATGCCGATGGTGGCCAGCTCCGCGACGACCTGGTTTTTGATCAGGCCGTTCGCGCCGGTGGCCTCGGTGTAGGCGGAGTAGGTCGCCGGGTCGCGGGTTTCCGGGTAGCGGGCGTTGGCGCGCTGCTCCGGGGTGATGGAGCCGGTTTCCACCATGCCGTCCATGACGTAGTTCCAGCGCGCTTCGGCGGCCTCGCGGTTGGTCCACGGATCGAGCTGGCTGGGTAGCTGGATGGACGCGGCGAGCACCGCGCCTTCCTCCAGGGTGAGCTGGGAGGCAGGTTTATCGAAGTAGGCGTGTGCGGCGGCTTCCACCCCGTATGCGTTGCGTCCGAAGTAGACGGTGTTGAGGTAGGCGCGCAGGATGTCCGCCTTTTCCCACTGGTTGGTCATCTTGACCGAGTAGACGAGCTCCTTGGCCTTGCGCTCGTAGGAGTGCTCGTTGCCCACCAGCGCGTTTTTCACGTACTGCTGGGTGATCGTCGAGCCGCCGCCGGCGGAGGCGTTGCCGGTCAACTGGCCGATCGCCGCGCGGGCGAAGCCGGACGGGGAGAAGCCGGAGTTGGTCCAGAAGTCGCGGTCCTCGGCGGCTAGCACGGCGTTTTGCACGTCCTCGGGCACCTGGTCCAGCGGGATCTGCTTACGGTTGCCCTCCGGCGGGACGATGCGCGCGAGCTCTTTTTGGTTGTCGCTGTAGAAGATGTTGGAGATCTGGGCGGTCTCGATCTCCCCCGGCTCGGGCACAACTGCCTTGGCGTAGTTGAAGAAGAACCAGCTCGCCGGGATGGCGGCGAGCATGAGGAGGAAGAGAAGGACCGCGACGATCCATTGCCACACGCGCGATTTCTTCTTCTTTTTCACCTTCGTGGAGCCGCCGCTTTTCTTCGACGTGCCGGCTTTATCCGACGCGGTTTCGCGTTCCTTATCCGCCACCGAGTCGCGGCGCTTCGCGTTTTCTGTCACTCGTTTTCCCTGCACAATTCGACCCGCGGCGCCCGCGGGAAGGGCAACACCACGAGCTACCTACTCGATTCCTACCGGACACCCTACCCGGCCAAGGCGAAATCACACTACTGGTACAGCAGTGACTTCTTTCAACAGATGGTTCCATTTGCAACTGTGACAGACCTCGACGAAGTGCACCGTCACCGGCCCGACCTCTTGGACCATCCGGTCGATCTCGTCGGCGCTGCGCGCCGTGCCGGTGCGGCGGCCGAGTTTTTCGCTGTAGACCCACTTGACCTCGCGCAACGCCTCCCCGCACACCGGGCAGTCCCGCTCCGCGTCAATGCCGTGGTGTTCGGCTGCGGTGCGGAGGATGAAGTCGGCGTCGCAGACGTCGTCGTAAAGCAAACGCCCCGCCTTGAGCTCGCGGATTGCGTGACGACGACGCCACTCATGCGAAACCTCACCCTGATACACGAACACGGGATAGATGGTAACGCCTGTTTTTATGTGGCTGGTAGGGCATTTATGATGTGGACAATCGAATAAATACCGAGCCGAGGAGGAGCGACGTGGGCGATCCCGCCATTTCGCCCGAGTCCGCCAGGCTGCCGAGCACCGCGGACGCGGACTCCCCCTTGCGTGTCGTCGTCGGCTGGGACATGGCCGGCTCCGAGGCTGTCGATTTCGCGGCGTGGCTTGGCCGGTCGCTGCCGGTGTGCGTGAAGGTGGTGTCGTCGGCACGCTTGCCCCGCATCCAGGCGCTGACCAGCTCGGCGAAAAACCGCAAGAAGCGGCTCAAAGAGATGGACACGGCGTTTCGCAAACGCGTGACCAAAGAACTCGATGGGCAACTGCCGCGCGGTCAATGGGCGGCCGCGGTCACGGAACTGGTGGACAGCAAGGACACCCTGCAGGCGCTCTACGGCACCGCCTCCGACTTCGGCGCGGACCTTATTGTCATGGGCTCGCGCGCGAAGACGCCGAAGGGCCGCTTCCGCCCCTCCTCCATCGCCGACGAGATGCTGTACTCCTCCCCCGTTCCGCTCGGTCTCGCGCCGCGCGGGGTGAAGCTGTCCAAGAAGGGCTTGACCCGGATCACCTACGCCATCGTGCAAACCGACGACCCGGCGGAGCCGAACTTCTCCGGCCTGGACTACGCCACCGCGCTCGCCTGCACCCTGGAGCTGCCGCTGCGCATCATCGCGTTTTCGCCGACGCGTTACGACGACCACGAGCCGCACTGGTACGAAGAAACCCTCGGCATGCTCGACCACGCCCGCGACCGGGCCTGGGCGTACGCCACCGAGATCTCACCGGAACGCATCGAGCACTTCGACGTGACCAGCTCGATTTCCACCGGCAAGAGCTGGAAGCGCTCGATCGACTCGGTGAAGTGGAAGAAGGGCGACCTGATGTGTTTGGGTTCGCAGCCGGCGCCGCAGTTGCGCAGTGTGTTCGTGGGCACGCGCGAAGGCGAGTTCATCCGCTACGCCACCGTGCCTGTGATCATCTGCCCGGAAGCGGATAAGTAGGTTGGGGCCCATGCGCGACCACCCGGAAAACGACCTGCACTCGGCCAACGACCGGTTTTCCCGCTACCGTCCCGAGCCCGAGACGTTCGACGACCTAGCGGATCAGCCGGACCCGCTCGAGGTGGACCGCCGCAACAGGCGCTCGACCCGCGACGCAATTGTGTGGGCGGCGGGCACCGTCGCCATCACCCTGCTCACAGCCCTTGTGCTGGGCACGGTGGCGCGCCTGCAGGGCGGTCCGCTTTGCGACGACTCCGGCGCGACCTGGCTGTGCACCACCGGCTGGCGCAAGTGGTGGGCGCTTGCCACTTCCCTGCCGCCGGTCGCTGGCCTGCTCAGCTGCGCGGTGATCATGGTGCGCAAACTGAACAACTACGAGCGGTGGATCCCGTGGATGGGCGTGTTTTGGATCCCGCTCGTGCCGTTCACCATGGGCTGGCTGATTCTGACTATCGGGATGTTGGCGACGCTGTAGCCGCCTTGTGTTCCGCGGTGCACGTCGCGCAGTACGGGTTTTTCTCCCGGCACGCCTCGCAACTTAAGTACTGCTGGCGGCATTCAGGTTCGTTGGCGCAGTTGTAGAACTGGTTCGTGGGCTCGCTGCAGTGCACGCAGTGGCCCAGTTGCACGTAGTCCGGGTCGTCGGGCGCGCCGAACTCGGTGTGCATGCGGTCGTCGAACACGTAAAGGGAGCCTTCCCACAGCCCGGAGTTGCCGTAGGCCTCGCCGTAGCGGACGATGCCGCCGTCGATCTGGTAGACCTCCTCGAACCCGCGGTTTTTCATCATGCTGGACAGCACTTCGCAGCGGATGCCGCCTGTGCAGTACGAGATGACTGGCTTGTCTTTCATCCAGTCGTACTTGCCGGAGTCGAGCTCTTTGATGAAGTCGTGGGTGGTCTCCACATCCGGCACCACCGCGTTTTTGAACCGGCCGATTTCCGCCTCGCGGGCGTTTCGGCCATCGAAGAAGACCACGTCCGGATTCGCCTCGACGAACTCGTTGACCTGCTGCGGTGTCAGGTGCGTGCCTCCGCCGACGACACCGTTTTCATCAACTTTGAGCTCGCCCGGCGCGCCGAAAGAGACGATCTCCTCGCGCGCCTTGACGCTCAGTTTCGGGAAGTCTTCCGCCCCGCCTTCGGACCATTTGAACTCGATGCCCTTGAAGTATTCCTTAGTCTTTTTGGCGTAGGTCTTGCAAGCGCGGATGTCGCCGCCGACGGTGCCGTTGATGCCGTCTTTGGAAACGATGATCCTGCCGGTCAGCCCGAGTCCTTCGCACAGGTCGCGCTGCCACAGGCGCACCGCGTCCGGGTCAGCGATGGGTTGGAACTTGTAGTAGAGCAGGATCTTGCTGGTCATGCTTGGCAGTCTACGGCTACCCCATCTTCTGCTTATAAGCGTGGGCGTCGCGCGTGTACACGCGGCGGTGGGTGCCCACCTTGTGCCCTTCGAGTTTGCCTTCGTCGATGAGTTTGACCACGAACGGGCGCGAGACGCCGAGCAGGTTGGCCACCTGCTGGGTGGTCATTTCGTCGTCCGGTTCCGGCGGATGGACCAAGCGGCCCTCCGCGTAGTCTTCCAGCAGGTCACGCACCCAAACAGCGGTCTGTTTGGGCAGGGAGACATGGTCTTCGGACTGCGCGCGGGCAACCGCGAGGTTGCCGTTAAGTTCGGCCAGCGCTGCCTCTACCGGGGACAATTGTTTTGGCATACATCTGACCATAAACCACATCCGAAACCAGCGCAATAGTTTCCTCAAGGAAACCTTAACGTTTGTGATACAAACCCTTACGCCAATACTGCGGTTCGGACGTGGCCAGCACGCCCAGGTTGCGGAAGATGCCCTCGTCCACCGAGCCTAAGATCGCCGTGATGTGCGCGTCGCAACCCCGCAGGCTGCGCAGATGGTCGAGCGCGAGCGCCGCGTCCGGGTTCGCGGACGCCGACACGGATAGCGCGATGAGCACCTCGTCGGTGTGCAGACGCGGGTTGACCGAACCCAAGTGGCGGGTCTTTAGCGTCTGGATCGGCTCGATGGAGTCTGGGGAGAGCAGGTGCACCTCGTCGTCGATGCCGGCCAGCAGCTTCAACGCGTTGAGCAGCACCGCGGCCGAAGGCCCGAGCAGGTCCGAGGTCTTGCCGGTGACGATGCGCCCGTCCGGCAGCTCGAGTGCCGCCCCCGGCTTGCCGGTGCGCTCCGCCACCTCGAGCGCCGGCGCGACCACGGCGCGGTCGGTGGAGGAAAGGTCCGCTTTGCGCATGACGTTCATGATGCGATCGGAGATGGCGGAGTCGGCGTCGGCGCGGCGTTCGTCGACAAGCGCCGCGTAGTAGCGACGAATGATCTCCTGCTCTGCGGCGTGGCGGCAGGCGGCGTCGTCGGAAATGCAGTGGCCCGCCATGTTGACGCCCATATCGGTCGGGGACTGGTACGGCTCGGAGCCGGTGACCTCGCGCAGCAGCGTCTTCAGCAGCGGGAAGACCTCGATGTCGCGGTTGTACGAGGTGACCTTCTCGCCGTAGGCCTCCAGGTGGTACGGGTCGATGACGTTGACGTCGTCCAGATCCGCCGTCGCCGCCTCATAGGCCAGATTCACCGGGTGGGCGAGCGGCAGATTCCAGATCGGGAACGTCTCAAACTTGGCGTAACCTGCGGCAATGCCCCGCTGGTGCTCGTGGTAGACCTGGCTGAGGCAGGTGGCCAACTTGCCGGAACCCGGGCCCGGCGCGGTCATCACAATGACGTCGCGGGAGGTTTCCACGTAGTCGTTTTTGCCAAAGCCCTCGGCGCTGACCACCTTCGCGGTGTCGTGCGGGTAGCCCGCGATCATGTAGTGGCGCGAGACCTTCAGCCCCACGCGCTCGAGCCGCTCCAAAAACGCCTCGACGTTCTGGTTATTGCCCTCGAGCTGCGTGCACACCACGTTTTCGACCAGGAAGCCGCGGTCACGGAACACGTCCACCAGGCGCAGCACGTCGTCCTCGTACGTGATGCCCAGGTCGGCGCGCACCTTCTGACGCACGACGTCGCCCGCGTTGAAGCAGATGACGATCTCCACCTCGTCCTTGATGTGGTCGAGCATGGCGATCTTGTTGTCGGGGGTGAACCCGGGCAGGACGCGGGAGGCGTGGTTGTCGTCGAAAAGCTTGCCGCCCATCTCGAGGTACAACTTGCCGCCCACCTCGGCACGCCGTGCCTGGATGTGCTCGGACTGCATCTGGATGTATTTCTCGCGGTCGAACCCGGTCGTGTACGGCATGCGCGCAATTCTATTGCCTATCGACGACACCCCGCACCCCGCCTCACATCCAATAGCTGAAAGTAGCCCGCAGTCGGCCAGAAAACCGCAGGTCGCTGTTTCCCGGGCGGGCTACTTCCAGCTATCGCCTACCCTGGCTAGTATGTTTGCGTCCACGTTTACCGCAGACCAGATCCGCGCCGCCGAAGCCCCGCTGCTTGCGGCGCAGGAGTTCGACGACCAGCTGATGCAGTCCGCGGCCCACGCGGTGGCCGAGGTAGCCGCAACGATGCTGGACGGACGCGCCCGCGTGCTCGTGGTCGCGGGACCCGGCGGAAACGGGGGAGACGGCCTCTACGCTGGCGCGGAGCTGGTGCTGGCGGGCCACCGGGTTGAGGCGTTGTTGCCGGCCGGCAAAGCGCACGAGCGAGCACTGCAGGCCTTCAGCGCGGCAGGTGGGGAGGTGCTGGACGATCTCCCGGAGCGCGACTACGACCTCGCCGTGGATGCGATGACCGGCATCGGCGCAACCGGCGAGCCGCGAGAGAACCTCCACGCGGCGGTGCGGCTACTGAACACGATGCGCGCCCCCGTACTGGCCGTTGACGTACCCACCGGCGTCGAGGCCGACACCGGCAAGGCGGCGAAACACCACGTCACCGCTGATGTCACGGTCACCTTCGGCGGTTGGCGCCGCGCCCACGCCCTCGCCCCGGCGTGTGGCGTGCAACTGCTCGCCGACATCGGCCTGCGCGAGCAGCGCTTGCACGACACCCTCGTCGAGCAGCTCCCAACCTGGTCCCACGACGGCCCGCCGCTGTTGCTCGCCAACCACGCTGTCGTGCCCGAGCGCACCTGGCCGGAACACCTTCACACGCTGCCGCAGGCACCGCTGCTAGACAGCACCCCGGGACCGCACGACGACAAGTACTCCGGCGGCGTCGTCGGAATCCGTGCCGGCAGCGACGGCTACCCCGGCGCGGCCGTCCTCTGTGTTGCCGGCGCTGTCAACGCCACGCCGGCGATGGTGCGCTACGCCGGCCCGCAAGCCGAGGAGGTAGTGCGGGCGCAGCCGGAGGTCGTCGCTACGCAAACGCTCGAGGACGCCGGGCGGGTCCAGGCATGGGTGTTCGGCCCCGGCGCGGGCACGGATGCTGATGCGGCGGACGAGCTGCGGTGGATTCTTGCGCAAGAGGTACCCGTGCTTGTCGACGCCGACGGGCTCACCCTCCTCGCCGAACACCCCGACCTGCGTGCCCTGGTCGCGAACCGCGAACAGCCGACCGTGCTGACCCCACACGACGGCGAGTTCGCGCGACTGTGCGAGGCCGCCGGGGTGGGGGAGAGCGACCGGATGACAGAGACGATCGCGCTGGCTCAGGCGCTGGGATGCACGGTGGTCCGCAAGGGGCGCGCGACCGTCATCGCGCACGAGGACGACCCCCACACCGCCTACGCTGTCGACGCCGGCCATTCGTGGGCCGCGACCCCCGGCTCCGGCGACGTGCTCTCCGGGATCCTCGGCGCGCACCTCGCGCTGATGCACGCGAAGCCGCTGGGGGAGGAGGCGGCAATCGCAGGTGCCGTCGCCGTACACGCGGTAGCTGCGAAACTGGCCGCGCACACCCCCTTCGGCGACGCCACCGCGCCAGCCAGCCGCATCGCCGACTATGTCCGCCCTGCCACAGCAAAGGTGCACCATGTTTGATGCCGTAGTTATCGGCGGCGGCCAATCCGGCCTCGCCGTGTCCTACTATTTACGCAAGTTTGATGTGGACTTTGTGGTCCTCGACGCCAACGACGCGCCGGGCGGCGCTTGGCCGCACTACTGGGACGCGCTGACGCTGTTTTCCCGCGCGGAGGTTTCCAACCTCCCCGGCTGGCCGATGCCCCCATTCGACGGCTACCCACCGCGCGACCACGTGATCGACTACTTCACCCGCTACGAGAAGCGCTACGACCTGCCGATCCGTCGTGGCGAGCGCGTGGAGCGTGTGCTTTACGACGACCACCACTTCGACATCCACCCGCAACAGCTCTCCGCCCGCAACGTGGTGGTAGCCACTGACATCTGGTCGGCTCCGTTCGTTCCCCATGTGCGTGGAAGTTTCGCGGGCACGCAGATGCATTCCGCCACGTACACCGCACCGGCCGACTTCGCCGGTCAGCGTGTGGCCGTCGTCGGCGGCGGCAACTCGGCAGCGCAGATCGTCGCTGATTTAGCGCTCGCCGGGGTGGACACCCAGTGGTTTACCCGCCGCGAGCCCGCGTTCATGCCGGACGACGTAGACGGCGAGCAGTTGTTCCGGCGCAACCGGGAACGCTTTAACGCCATCGCCAAGGGAAAGCCGGATCCGGGCGGGGCGGACTTCGGCGGCGATATCGTGGTCGTGCCAGACGTGCGACGCGCACGAGATGCCGGATTGCTCAGCGCCCAGCCGATGTTTACGTCACTGGATGATGTTGCCGCGGACGTGATCATCTGGGCCACCGGGTTCCGCCCGGCGCTGGGTCCGATTCGCGGCCTCGAACGTGAGACCCCGGGAATATATGTCCTCGGCTTCGACGGGTTGAACGGCCCGGGTGCCGGGACGATCGGGGGAGTGAGCCCGTTTGCGCGGGAGATCGCGCGTGAAATTGCGAAAAGGTAAGCCTCTTTAAGCGAATCACAGACATGTAACTTCCCGCTTTACGGGCGTAAATAGGCGAACTACCCCCTCGTACTACCTATTCTTTTTCTTTTATTTAGCTGAGAAGCATAAATTAAGCTGGGCGTAACCTGCAGGTATAGTCTTTTAATACGGAAACGGCCGGTTATGAGACTCCCGTCACCGCAGCACGGGGTGCAATATTTTTGAACGACTGCGCTACGCTGAACCATGTGTTGAACAATCGGAGAATTACCGCGCTTGCCCTTACGGTCGCTACTGCTGCGGCCGCCCTCAGCGTGCCCTCCGCAGGTGCGACGACCGTCGGCGAACCTAAAGACGGCGTGTGCACATTCACGATGAACGCTGCGGAGAAAGACTTTGTCTCTTCCTTGCCGCGAACGTTGAGCCCCGGCCCAGTCCAGGACGTGCAGCACTGGCTCGATGCATTTGAGACCGCCTTCCCGCAGACCCAGCCGATCAGCCAGGAGTTCCTGGATCTGTTCCAGGGCAGCTACGTCGAGGTCTTCAACAACGACCTGGAAAACAACATCGACCGTTGGATCCAGCGCTACGTCGCCGCGGGCATCGACGAGCCGGCCGCCCGCTGGTACTTCGTGCAACTGTGGAACTCGAAGGCGTTGTCCGACCACGCCGGCATGGACATGACCGCCTTCTGGGCGGACGTGGAGAAGGCGATGACCAGCGGCGAGATCGCTGGCCTGACCGGCCAGGAGCCTTACCAAAAGTTCGAGCTGACGACGAACAAGAAGGTCACTGACGCGCAGTCCGCTATGTCGAAGGCGCAGAAGGACAAGTGGGTTGCCGCCTACCAGGCGTCCCAGGGGGTCATCGACGCCGACCGCGTGGCCAAGTTCCGCGACGGATTCATCGATGCGCGTGACACCTGCGCAAACGGCGGCGGCGTTGTACTGCTGCCGACGGACGGTGCGAACCCGGACGCAGACAAGGTCGCAACCACCACCCCGACCTCCACGGCCCCCACCCAGAACGGCGGCCCGAAGTCGAACACCCACAAGCAGGAAGTCAACATCTCGGTCTCCACGACCGTGAACAAGGCTGACTCGGCGTCGAAGAACACGCAGGCTCAGTCTGGCTCCAGCACCGGTGCGGTCATCGGCATTGTGGTTGCGCTGCTGGTCATCCTGGGTGGCGGCGCCGCGGCAGCATTTGCGATGGGTGGATAACAGCCGTACTTTGGCCGGGTGCTGAACACCCGTACTGCTCACAACCAGTTTCCTGTCGTGCCGTTGGCGGCGATGAGTTTTGCCGCCTTTGTGTACGTCACCTTCGAGATGTTCGCCGTTGGGCTCATCTCGCCGATAGCACGCGACCTCGGCGTGTCCGAAGGCCAGGTCGGCCTGCTCATGAGCGTCTACGCGGGCTTGGTCGCGGTGGTGACTATCCCGCTGATCCACGTCACCAGAAACGTCAATAGGCGCCCGTTGCTCATTGCGACGCTGGTGTTCCTGCTCGCCGGCATCGTCCTGCAGGCCACCGCGGCGAACTACTGGATGCTCGTCGCCGGGCGCGTGACCGCGGCCTTCACCCACGGCGTGTTCTGGTCGTTGGTCAACCCGATGGCGTCGCGCCTCGCCCCGCTGGGCCAGACCGGGAAAGCGGTCGCCGCGGTGTCGATCGGTTCTACGCTGTCACTGGTTCTCGGCTCGCCGCTGACCACCGCTCTCGGCGCGGCGATCGGGTGGCGCGCGTCCACGTGGGTGCTTGGCGTAGCGACGATCGCATCCCTGGCCATGCTGTTTACCTCCCTGCCGTCCATGCCCGCCACCCGAACGGCAAGCGCCGCGAAGGCCAAGACCACGAAGTCGGCGATCCCATCGCTGGTGGTGTACGTCCTGCTCGCTGTCACGTCGATTTTCGCCACCTTCACGTACCTCGCCCTGTTGGTGGAGGCCACCGCCGGCCACCGCTTCGTGCCGTACGGTGTGTCCCTGTACGGTCTCGCGGGCCTGGTCGGCATCACGTTCGCTGGGCGCCGCGTGGACAGGCGCATGATCCGCCTCAACGCGGTCGCGGCGGCCCTGCTCATCATCTCCGCCATCGCGGGTCTCGCAGCGCTGAACTCCGGTACCGGGGTGGGCATGTTCGCCGTCATCGCCGTCTTCGGCATGGCCGCGGGTGCGTTGCCCACGGTGGCGACCACGATCTTCCTGCACGCCGGCCAGCGCAACCAGGACCTAGCGAGTTCGGTCTACGTAGTCACGTTCCAGGTCGGCATCGCCTCCGGTTCGGCCCTCGGCGCGGCCGCGGTGGATGCTGGCTACCTCTCCGGCACGCTTGCGTTGACCGGTCTGCTCGGCGCGCTGGCGTTCGCGGTGCTGGCGCTCTGGTCGCGCACCCTTCTGCGGTAGCGGCGCGGCTCGACGAACCTCCCGGCCGGGACCAGATCGACGTAACCGGCGAGGAACTCCGCCGTCGCACCGGCGACGTAGGTGCGCTGGCCCCACTCGGGCACCCGGAAGATCCCGTGGGGCACGCGCACCAGGTCGCGCCCGCGCAGCATCGTCGGCCCCATCTCCTGCACCGATGTGACGATGTAGGCCCCGTCGACTTCGTACGCCACCACATGAGAATCCACGGCGCGGAGCTTGTCCACGAACCCGCGTCCCGCCAGGAGGTAGCCGTCGCCGGTGCAGATGTCGTCGTCAAGCACATGCGGAAGGCTTGTTACCTGCGGGCCGCACGATGAAAGCCCCGCGCGGCGCGCGATCTCTCGGGACAGCAGCCCGGGGTCGAGCGGGGCGGGGCCGGCGGCAGTGAAGAACATGCCAGCAAGTTTATGCGTAGGCGGGGGCGGAAACTCCCATCTCGAAGACCTCGTCGCTGCTTTCGATCAGCGAGCGGTCGTGGGTGACAAACCCGCAGGCGATGTCGCGCTCGGTGGCGAGTTCGCGCAAGAGCGCCACGATCTCCTGGGAGCGGTCGGCGTCGAGGGAGGCGGTGGGTTCGTCGGCAAGCAACAGCTCCGGCTCACCCATGAGTGCGCGCGCGATGCCGACGCGCTGGCGCTGGCCGCCGGACATCTCGCCGATGCGGCGGTCGCCCAGGCCGTCGAGGCCGACGGTGGCGAGGAGCTCCTCGGCGCGGTCGCGGCGCGGCTTCACACCTCGAATGTGGTCGGTGACCAGGAGCTGGTCGCGCACGTTGAGCGCGGCGATGAGGTTGGCCTGCTGGAAGATCATGCCGATCTTGTCGCGGCGCACCTCGTTGTCCACCTCCACGCCGTTGAGCTCCGCGGTGCCGGAATCGGGTTTGATCAGCCCGGCGGCGACAGACAGCAGGGTGGACTTGCCGGAGCCGGACTCGCCGATGATGAAGGTCATCTCGCCGGGCTTGGCGGTGAACTCGAGGTGGTCGAGCACCGTGCGAATTTCTTGGCCGTCTTTGAAGGAGACGGTGACGTCGTTGAGTTCAAGCATTATGCGACACCTCCGAGAGCCGCCTGGGGGTTGACTTTGACGATGGAGCGGGTGGCGATCAAGGCGCCGACCATGCCGAGTGCCCAGATCGCGACCGGGGGAACGATTGCGGTCGCCGCGGTCAGGGCGAACGGTGCGCCGGACTGCATCCACAGGCCGAGGCCGAAGGCGAGCACGCCGCCGATAAGCGCACCCGCCGCGAGCAGCACCGCGGACTGGCCGAGCGCGTCCTTGAGCAGGTATGTGTTCGACGCGCCGATGGCCTTGAGGATGGCCAGGTCGCGGGTGCGCTGCATCGTCCACACGGTGAGGAACGCGATGATCACCAGCGCGGCGATGGCGTAGAGGAAGCCCTGGATGAGCTTCAGCGAGCCCTGCTCCGAGGAGTAGGCCGGCAGGCCGGCAAACGAGTCCTTGAGGGAGACGCCACCGTCCACCTTGTCGTCGGCAAGCAGCACTGTGCCGTCGGCGTCGGTGTGCATGACTTCCTTCCAGAAATCGGTGGGCACCCACAGGACAGGGGAGTGGGAGAACGCGAGGTCCTCGCCAATCGCGCCGACGGTGATCGGGTTGCCGCCGACGGTGACCTCGTCGCCCGCCTGAACCTCAAGGCCCGGCGCAGCGACCGCCTCGGTGCCCATGGTCTCGCCGCCGGGCAGCGTGGTGCCCTCCGGCAGGGAGAGGATGGACACGGCGGCGTCGGTGCCGTCCGCCTTGGTCAACAGCATCTGGCTGGTGCCCAGAGGGGTCATGCCGTCGCGCGCCTCGACGCGGGAAGTGGTGAACGACGGATCGTCTGGATCCTGGAACACCACGGATTCCGGGGCGAGCGCCTCGAGCGCGGCGGTGTTTTGCTTACCCAAGCCGGCGGTCAGGCCCGTCAGCACGACGACCAGCAGCGTAATCAACGCCACGGTGCCTGCAATCAGCCCAAAGCGCCCCTTGGCTGACGTAATTTCTCTCAGTCCTACGAACATGGTTCCAATCATGACTGTGACCTGGGGTGTTCCACATCGGGCGGGCGGTTGAAATCCCGGTCAACCGATCGGTTGATCTACGCTTTGAGCCATGTTGTCCACCTCTCGGATCCTCGCCTTTTTACGCGTGAGCCTGCACGTGCTTGTCGCGGTGTTGCTCACTGTCGGCGTCGCGGGGCAGTTGCGTGACGACGACCCCGTAACCGGCCTTGTCCTCACCGCCTGCTTCGCCGCCGTCTACCTGGTGGGCACCGTGTGGCACAACGAGGGCAAGCCGCACCCGCAGTGGGCGGAGGCGGCCTGGCTGGGCGTGGTCTGCGTGCTGTGGGTGTGCCTTGTGGTGGTCTCCTCCGACTTCGTGTGGCTCGAGTTCCCGCTGGTCATGCTGGCCTGCGTGATCTTGCCGGGGTGGTGGGAGCTCGTCGTCACGGTCGCGCTGTTGTGCGTGACGCTCTCGGCGGCGGATCCGGCATCGGGTGCGGCGGCGATCATCGGGCCGACTATCGGCACGGTGCTGGCCGTGTTCATCGTGCACGCGTACCGGGCGCTGCGCGCGGAGGCTGACCACTACAAGCAGATGGCCGAGGACCTGCGCGCCGCGCAACGTGAGGCGGCGAAGGCGGAGCATGCCGCAGGTGTTGCCGACGAGCGCGCACGCCTGGCCCGCGAGGTGCACGACACCATGGCACAGGGGTTGAGCTCGATCGTGCTGCTCGGCCGCGCGATGGACAAGCAGCTCGCGGCAGGCGACCCGGCGCGCGAGACCTTGGACGTTATCCGCACCACCGCCTCCGACAATCTGGACGAGGCGCGCCGCTTCGTCGCAGAGAACTCCGCGAACACGGCCGAGACCCAGGCCGCAGCCACGACACGCCCGACGCGCCACCCGCTGCCGGAGCGTCTGGAACGTCTCGCCACGGCGGCGGAAGACCGCCAGCGCGCGCTCGGCGACGTGCTTAAGGTCCGTGTCGACGCCGTGGACCTGCCGGAACCGGCCGCGTCGGTGGTGGAGCGCATCGTGCGCGAGGGGCTGAGCAACATCGTTCGCCACGCAGGCGCGTCGAAGGCGGTGATCACAGTAGATAGGGTGGGTGCCACTGGAACCGTCGACGTCTTCGACAACGGTCGCGGCATCACCGGCAAGGAGGGCTACGGCATCAAAGGCCTGCGCGCCCGCGTCGAGGAGATCGGCGGCGAACTTTCGGTGGAGGGCAACGTCCTCGCCGCAACCCTGCCTGTGGAGGACCAATGACCCTGCGCGTGATGCTTATCGACGACCACCCCGTCGTCCGCGCCGGCCTTCGCGCCGTGCTGAACTCCTTTGACGACATGGAGGTCGTCGCCGAGGCCGCCGACGGCGACGCCGACGTGCCGGACGGGGTGGATGTGGTGGTCTCCGACATCCAGATGCCGGGCGCGTCCGGCATCGACCTCACCCGGCGCCTGGTCGCCGCGGACGGGCCGCCGGTGCTGATTTTGACCACCTATGACACCCAGGCCGACGTCGTCGAAGCGGTGGAGGCGGGCGCGATGGGCTACCTGCTCAAGGACGCGCCGGAGGATGAGTTGCACGACGCGGTGGTGCAGGCGTCGAAACGCACCCGCGTGCTTTCACCGCAGGTGGCCAACGTGCTGGCGGACCGCCTGGTCAACCCGGATTCCGCCCTGTCCGCCCGCGAGATCGAGCTGCTGCGCGCACTGCAGACCGGCGCGTCGAACAGGGAAATCTCCGAGCAGCTGTTTATTTCGCAGGCGACGGTGAAAACGCACCTGATCCACATCTATTCGAAACTCGGGGTGGACAACCGGACAGCCGCCGTGGAGCGGGCCAGGCAGCGCCGCATCATCTAACCTTGGGCGCATGGCTTTCATCGAAGTGAGTTCCGGCCCGTGGCGCGGGGTCGAGTTCCTCCGCGGCCTCGCCGCCCCCGACGACGCTCCCGCAGGTTGCACCCCTTTGACTTGGCGCCATAACGGCACCGCGCGACTCGGCGGTTTCATCGCCCGCGCGCAGGCGCAGGTGCTTATCGACGACACCTTCGCCCCCGAAGGCACCCAACGCGCCAAGCCCGACGCGTTCAGCTTGCGAAGCGTCACCACCGCGTGCGCCGGCGAGGCGTTCGTGTTCATCGGGGAGATGTTCGGCCGCACCGGCTCCATCGAAACGAACGAGCCGTGCGTGGCGGCGCAGCTCACCATCGCCCCGGAAACCGAGTTGGCGATCACGCTCAACCCGGACTTCGAGTACGCCTTCGTCGCCGCCGACGGCGACTTGGCCGTCAACCGCACCCCGGTGCCGGGCTCTTCCGTGGGGCTCGTCGACACCGGCCACCGCACCATGGGCCTGGAAAACCGCTCCGACGCAATCGCACACGTCCTCATTCTCGGCGGCGCGCCGACGGGGAGCGACTAACATGCCCGTCTCCGTGCTGATCACCGTCGAGGGAACCTCCCCGGAAATTTCCCGCTGCATCAACGTCGAGGAGCACATGACGCTCGGCGATCTCGCCCAGGTGATCGACGCATCCCTCGGGTTTTCGGGCGCGTCGTCGCACCTGTTCGTGGGCAAGCACGGCACCCGCCGCCAGGTGTACGCGGAAGCCCCCGGCGCGGGCGAGGACCACGAGGACACCATCACCGTCGGCGAGATGGAGCCGATGACCTACATCTACGACGCGGCGGCCGATTGGTCCATCCACGTCGAGGTCTTAGGCCCCTCCCACATCGAGGGCCCGACGCCGATGCTTGTCGACGTCGCCGGCCCCGACGTCATCGAATCCTGCAATGGCCCCGCGCTGATGACCGAGTTCCGCAACCAGGCCCGCCTGCTTGCCGCCGGCATCGAACCGGAGCTGGAGACGGTCACGCTGATGTTTAGCTTCCTGCCGGTGATGCCGCCAGAGCGCATGCTCGACCGGCTCACCATTGCGGACCCGGTCACGGTGGCATCGCGCATTGCCAACGTGGCGGAGGAGCAGTTTTTCGACGAGGTCGCCGGCGTCGAGTCCGACGGCATGGGGCTTGCGGACCACTTCGACGACTTCATCAACTCACGCCCTGAATTGCGCGAGATCATCGACCTCGACCCGCACCCCGAGCGCAACCCGAACATGATCTCGGCGGTGACGGATTTCTTCAACGACATGCTCGGCGACGTGGTCGACGACGCCCCGGGCTTCGCCGACGAGCTCACGCTGACGGAGCTCGTGACCCGCCTGGTGTCCCTGTTCGCCGACGGCGTCACCTTGGAGGGCGGTGTCGTCCTTCCGGAAGAACTCGACGTGCAGATCCAAGCCCTGACCCAGATGCAGCACGCGTGGATCATCGCCGACCTCATCGTGGACTCCGGCCTGACGAAGAAGCGCAACGGCACCATCACACTGACCAAGGCCGGCGAGAAGTTCCTGGCCAGCGGCGATCCACTGCGCGAGTTCGACACGCACTTCCGGCGCATGTTCGAAGCACTCATCGGCCGCGACGAGTGGCTCACCACCGTCCGGTGGTTCATCGGCGATCCGCCGTCTGCTCCCCACCCGAACATGGACGAGTTCATCCCATGGCTGTACACCTTCCGCATCGTCGAGGAGTTCGAGCCGGGCCACTCTCGACTTTCCGAGGAAGGCCGCCAGATGATGCACCAGCACCTGGCGTTCTACAACCGGATGTAGAGCAGGTCGCTTTCCCCCTAACCGCGCCGGTTATCAGTTATGTTTCTGGATAGCAGGGTGCAGACAGTCGACATAACCAATCCCGCACCAGCAACCCAGATAAGGGCCTCCGAGAAAATAGCCGGTTGCCCATCGCCATTTACCCCGATGAGCAACCCGATCGCTATTGAAGCGATGCCGACGATCATTGCGGCTACTTGTGCCTTCGAGGACTGTTTTGACAGGGCGAACGTGGTAATTGCGGAAACCACGGAAAGAATTATGGCGACTGCACCAATCCAACTGACTCTGATTGGGGCCAGAAGCAAGAGAGCTACGCCCGCGGCTGCCACCACCAACTCAGGCCAAAATGGACGAACTCTTCCGTTTCCCAAAGTTACTCTCCTTTCAAACCCAACATAACGACTACCGCCAGGGTCGGGGCGGGACGTGCGACGTACGGGAAGCCGCACAGCCCCTACGCCACCACGACCAGGTAGAGCGCCACGCAACCAACACCGACGATCATTGCGGTGAGCAGGAAGATGGAGGCGGTGTTGGGGGCGCTGCGCTCGTCGGCAAGCGCGGATGCTTCGCGCAGGTACGACCGGCGGTTAAGCACCTCGATGACAAGCCCGCCGAGAGCGAGCGCGCACACCACGACCACCATCAACGCGGGGTAGGCACCGGCCCAGCGCAGCAGTGTCGCGGCGGCGACCAGCATGGCCAGGCCGGTGCGCGTCCAGCTCATCGCGGTGCGCTCGGGCTGGAGGCCGGGATCCGTGACGGTGATCAGAACAGACTCACCCCAACCACCACCGCGGCGACGAACACGCCGACGCACAGCACGGGGATGATGGCGGGGGCGGGGATGGGTTCGTCGTGACGCAACGCGCGCTCGATGCGCACCCACCGCACCGCCGCGCCTGCCGAGATCGCCATGGCGATCACGATGATGGCGGCGGCGACAAATGTGCGCACTTGGTCGTCGATACCCGGCAACTCGAACGCTTCGAGCGCAATGCCGCCGGCGAGAAACGCCAGCGCAGTGCGGGTCCACGCGAGGAACGTGCGCTCGTTGGCAAGTGTGAAGCGCGGGTCCGGCTCCCCGCCATCGGGGAAGACCCGCCTGGTGAACCAACCGCGCTCGCTCATGCACCCAACCCTAGCGCCGCCCACACAATGAGGATGACCAGCCCGGCCGCGGCGAACGTCCACAGGACGCTATTGCGTTGCGACGACCCCCTCGCCCACAACGCACCCAACCACGCACCCGCGGTGTTGCAGATGACATCGTCGGTATCGCTGTAGCCGAGCGACCAAATGTACTGCGCGGTCTCGATGCCCAGACTGCACACCAAACCGGCCACGACCGCCCGCGCCACCGAACCGCGGTAGGCGATGAACCCCACCGGCACGAACAGCGCAATGTTGCCGAACAAGTTCAGCCACGGGCCCCACCACACCCGGGCGTAGGCGAACGTCTCCAACGGATTGAGCCGGATCTGGCTCAACTGGTGCGACTCCGCCGTCCACAACCCCGGGATGGACACAAACGCTTTGCCCACCGTGAACGCGAGCACGACAGCGCAGGTCACCGTGACGGCGGCGAGCACGGCTGGGACGCTTCTTGTCGTTTTCACCCGCCCTACCGTAGACGGGCATTACGCTAACCACCATGAACAACAGCTTGCTTGTTACTGACAACGGTCCGGAGATCGTGGAGACTCGCGAGGAGTTTGCCGGCGAGGGCGACACGCTGATTAACGTGTCGCACTCGTCGCTCAACTACAAGGACGCGATGGCGCTGTCCGGCAACCGCGGCATCCTGCGCGAGATCCCGATGGTGCCGGGTATCGACGCTGTGGGCACGCTTGAGGACGGCACGCTGGTCACCGTGAACGGCCGCGGGCTGGGGGAGCGTCGCAACGGCGGCTACACCCCGCAGGTGCGTATCGACGACACCCACATCACCCGCGTGCCCTCTCGCTTCACCGCAGAAGACGCGGCGGCGATCGGCACTGCTGGCTACACCGCCGCGCTGTCGGTTGCCGCGTTCGAGCGCGCCTCCCACGAGGTCGACGGGCCGGTCCTGGTCACCGGCGCGACCGGCGGCGTGGGCTCCATTGCGGTGTCGCTGCTCGCGGAGCGCGGCTTCGAGGTGTGGGCGCTGACCGGGCGTGTCGACGAGCACGGCGACTGGCTGCGCGAACTCGGCGCCTCCGACGTCCTGGACCGCGCCGAGTTCACCGGTGAGGGCAAGCCGCTGCAGAAGGCACGCCTCGGCGGCGTGGTGGACACCGTCGGCTCCGAGGTGCTCGCCAACGCGATCGCCCAGTTGCGCTGGGGCGGCGCCGCCACCGCGTGCGGCATGGCCGCCGGCACCGACCTGCCGGCCTCCGTCCTGCCGTTCATCCTCCGCGGCACGCAGCTCATCGGCGTGAACTCCGTGGACACCCCGAACAACCTGCGCGACGAGGCGTGGGCGCTTCTCGACGAGTCCCTAAACACCAACGCCATCCGCACCGAAAAAATCGGGTTGGATGGCGTTGCGGAAGCCGGCCGGAGGGTGTTGGAAGGCCGTGGTGTGGGACGGGTCGTCGTTAAGCTGTAGGCACCGGACCAGCAGAAACCTGGCGGTATGCGTAGGCGAGGGCCAACAGCGTCACCGGGATGGTGATCACGAGGCCGGCGCCGAACGGGATCGTCGCCACCAGATTGATCAGGCCGACCAGCACCGCCAGGCCGAGCAGGCGCAGGTAGTTGCGGGCGCCCTCCTTAAAGCCCGCGCCGAACGCCTGCCCGAAGGTGCCGTTGTTGTCCGCCGCGTACCACATCTGGAGCATGACAAACGGCGAGATCAGAAGCGCGACTAGTGCTGCGATACCCATCGCGGCGAACACGGGGCCAAAGAGTTCGAAAAACAGCTCTGGGTCGTCCATGAGCACCTGCGGGTCATCCGGCAGGGCGTTGACGTCGATCTGGGTCATAGCGCCCGCCGCCAACGTGCCGAACAGCACAAAGAAGACAACGAAGAAGATCGCCATCAGCAGCGCCGTCATTCCGAGCGTCTTGCCGAACGTCGGCGACTTCACATCGCCGTAACCCAGGTCGCGCACCAGGGTCTGCTGCAGCGCAGCGCCGAAGAGCCACGGCACGAACAGGAACAGGCCGATGATCTGGATGAACGGGCCGACGATCGGCACGAACTGGCCGGCGAACGTGAGCAGCAGGTACGCCGCGCCGAGCGGCAACCACAGCTTGGCGTTGCCGAACGCGGCCTTAAACCCCCAGGCAATCGCCCCGAGGGTGTCCGGCTTGCCGGTGCCCTTCACATGCGACCAGCCGTTGTTGGCCGGGTCGTTGATCGGATGCGGTGAGGTTCCATCGCCGGGGACGTTGTCGGTCAACTGCTCGCCGTGGAAGCGCAAGGCAGTGTTGCCCGCCATCTGCGCCGCGGTGTTGACCTCGAAAGCGTCGTAGCCGGGGTAGGCATCCTGGCTCTCGTAGTAGCCGTCGTTTTCCGGGTGGCTGCCGCGCGGGTGCTCCGGGTACGGCTCGTAGCCACCGTTAGTCGGTGTGGACATAATTTCCTTCGGGTTTTGGATATTTGCCCAAGCGAGCCTAACAGCCCGGCCGCCGGCGGCCCCGGCGCGGCGGTCTACTTCACCACCAGGTTGACCATGCGGCCCGGGATGGCGATGACTTTGACGACGGTCTTGCCGTCGATGAGGCCGGCCACGCGGTCGTCGGCAAGCGCGGCGGCTTCGAGGTCGTCCTTGGAGGCGTCCGTGGCGACGTCGATGCGCGCCTTGACCTTGCCGTTGATTTGGACGGGGACCTCGACAGTGTCGTCGGTAAGCCACTGCTCCTCGAACTCGGGGAACGGCTCGAACGTGATCGTGTCGGCGTGGCCGAGCACCGACCAGAGTTCCTCGGCGATGTGCGGCGCGAGCGGGGAGACCATCTGCACCAGCGGCTCGACGGCGGCGCGCGGGGCACCGTCCGGGTACGCCTTGGTGAGGTAGTTGACGTACTCGATCAGCTTCGCGGCGACGGTGTTGTCGCGCAGGTGGGCGTAGTCGTCACGCACGCCGGCGACGGTGCGGTGCAGCGCCTTGAGGTCGTCTTCCGTCAATGAGGCGTCCACCACGGAAACGTCACCGGAGGCTTCGTCAACCACCAGGCGCCACAGGCGCTGCAGGAAGCGGTGCGCGCCGACGACGTCCTTCGTCGCCCACGGGCGGGAGGTGTCGAGCGGGCCCATGGACATCTCGTAGACACGCAGGGTGTCGGCGCCGAAGTCGCGCACCACATCGTCCGGGGCGACGGCGTTCTTCAGCGACTTGCCCATCTTGCCGTACTCGCGGTTGACCTCTTCACCGTTGTGGAAGAACTTGCCGTCCTTCTCCTCCACCTCGGCGGCCGGGACGTACACGCCACGGGAGTCCGTGAAGGCGTACGCCTGGATGTAGCCCTGGTTGTACAGGCGGCGGTAGGGCTCCTTCGAGGTGACAAAGCCCAGATCAAAGAGCACCTTGTGCCAGAAACGCGCGTACAGCAGGTGCAGCACCGCGTGCTCGACGCCGCCGACGTAGAGGTCCACACCGCCCGGGTCGTTCGCGCCGTGCTCGTCGGGGCGCGGGCCGGTCCAGTAACGCTCGTTCTCAATGTCCACAAACGCGTCGGCATTCGTCGGGTCGATGTAGCGCAGCTGGTACCAGGAAGAACCCGCCCACTGCGGCATGACGTTCGTGTCGCGCCAGTACTTCTGCTTCCCGTGGCCCAGGTCCAGTTCGACCTCGACCCAGTCAGCGGCCTTCGCCAGCGGCGGCGCCGGCTCGGAGTCGGCGTCCTCCGGGTCGAAGGCGACGGGGTTGTAGTCCTCTACCTGCGGCAACTCGACCGGCAGCATGTCCTCCGGCAGGCCGTGCGCCTGGCCATTCTCGTCGTAGACGATCGGGAACGGCTCGCCCCAGTAGCGCTGGCGGGCGAACAGCCAGTCGCGCAGCTTGTACTGGATCTTCTCTTGGCCTGCTCCTTCGCCGCGGAGCCAAGAGATGGCCTGATCGATGGCTTCTTGCTTGCCCAGGCCGTTCAAGTCCAGGCCGTCGGCGTTCGCCGAGTTGATGTGCACCGCGTCGCCGGTGAAGGCGGCCTCGGAGACGTCCCCGTCCAACACCGGGGTAATGGGCAGGCCGAAGACGGTGGCGAACTCATAGTCGCGCTCGTCGTGCGCCGGCACCGCCATGATGGCACCGGTGCCGTAGCCGGTGAGCACGTAGTCCGCGATAAAGACGGGCACCTCCTCGCCGCTGACCGGGTTCACCGCGTAGGAGCCCAAGAACACGCCGGTCTTCTCCTTGTTCTCCTGGCGCTCCACGTCGGACTTCGCGGCGATGGCGGCGCGGTAGGCGTCCACGGCCTCACGCGGGGTGGCGGCGTCGCCGGTCCAGCGGGTGTCCACGTCGGAGGGGTAGGAGGGGGCCGTCAGGGCGTCGACAAGCGGATGCTCGGGCGCGAGCACCACGTAGCTCGCACCGAACAGCGTGTCCGGGCGGGTGGTGAAGACCTCGATGTCGCCGGCGGGGGAGGCGAACGATACCTCCGCGCCGCGGGAGCGGCCGATCCAGTTGCGCTGCATGCTCTTGACCTTCTCCGGCCATTGAAGCAGATCAAGGTCGTCGAGCAGGCGGTCCGAGTAGTCAGTGATGCGCATCATCCACTGGCGCAGGCGCTTGCGGAAAACGGGGTAATTGCCGCGCTCGGAGCGGCCGTCCGCGGTGACCTCCTCGTTAGCCAGCACCGTGCCCAGGCCCGGGCACCAGTTCACCATGGAGTCCGAGAGGTACACCAGGCGGAACTCGTCGATGGCCTTGTGCTTCTCCTCCGTGCTCAGGTCGCGGAAGTTACGGCCGTCCTTGGTCTGGCGCTTGCCGGAGAGCAGGTCCTTGACCAGATCCTCGATCGGGCGGGCCTTCTGCTGCTCCTCGTCAAACCACGCGTTGTAAATCTGCAGGAAGATCCACTGCGTCCACTTGTAAAACTCCGGGTCGGTGGTGGCCACGGAGCGGCGCGGGTCGTGGCCCAGGCCCAGCATGGCCAGCTGCCGGCGCATGTTGGCGATGTTCGCCTCCGTGGTCACGCGCGGGTGCGTGCCGGTCTGGATCGCGTACTGCTCGGCGGGCAGACCAAAGGCGTCGTAACCCAACGTGTGCAGCACGTTCTTGCCCAGCATGCGGTTGTAGCGCGCGTAGACATCGGTGGCGATGTAGCTCAGCGGGTGGCCCACGTGCAGGCCGACGCCGGAGGGGTAGGGGAACATGTCCTGGACGTTGAGCTTGTTGTCCGGCAGTTCCTCCCCGGTGGCAAGATCGCCCACCGGGTTGGGGGCATAAAACGTCTGGTTGTCGCGCCAGTACGCCTGCCACTTCTGCTCGATGTCGTTGGCCAGCTCGGCCGTATAGCGGTGCGGGGTCGCCTCAGTCATGGTTATGCAGTGTAGTTAAGGGCCTTTGCTTCTCGACGCACCTCCGGCCCTCCCCGCCACCCGGCGTACCCTCGGCACCATGTCACTCAATGCATCGCAGATGGACGCCACCCGCCGCGAGCTGCAGGCCAACTTCGAGCGCTCGGGCCTTTCCGCCGAGGCCGTCGCGGCGCGGCTCGGCGTCGGCGCCGCGGACGTCGATACGACGCTGCAGATGCGCCACCCCGACCCCGTGCTCGTGTGGGCCGTGCGCAACGTGCTCGAGACCGCGGTCCGCGAGGCCGGCGCGGAGCCGGTGCCGTACACCTCGTTGACCGAGGCAAACAGGGCGAACGCTGAGCGCTGGTTCGGCATCGTCGACCACCGGTAGCCCGGTGTTTGTGCGGGCGCCAAGTACGTCGGCCATCAACGCCTGCCTGCAGGGCAAGGACTACCAGTCCAAGACGATGACCGAGGGCGAAAAGACTGGCATCATCATCGGCGCCGTGGTCTCTGTCTTGATCACCGCCGGCTCGGCTGAGTACCCGTACATCCAGCCGATGATCCAGCAGTACCTGCCTCACTAGTCGGCACCCCAGGCGCTACCATCACGGGTATGCGCCTGTACACCGTCGGCTACTCGCAGAAGACCGCGGAGGAGTTCTTTGACATCCTCCGCAGTCACGGCGTAACGCGGGTGGTGGACATCCGCCGGCACAACACGAACCAGCTCGCCGGCTTTACCAAGCAGTCGGATCTGCCCTGGTTCCTCAACACGATCGCCGGGATCGGCTACGCCCACGAGCTCGCCCTCGCGCCCAGCGAGGGGCTCATGCGCGCGTATCGCAAGGAGGGCCTGCCCTTCGACGAATTTTCGCAGCGCCTGCGCGCCGAGTTCGCCGAGCGCAAGATGCCCGAGCTTATCGACGGCTCCGCCCTCCTCTGCTCCGAACCCGACCCGGGCGTGTGCCACCGCTCCGTGGCGGCCGCCTACCTCGCCGAACAGGACCCGAGCATCGAGGTCGTGCACCTGTAGTCGCTACAGCCCGTTCGGGTTGATGAAGCCCAGGCGTTACATTGGCACATCATGAGCACAACGACAGAATTGCAAACAGAAGGGGTGCCGGAGGGGCGTCGTCACGCAATTGCTCTGACGATGACCGCACTCGCCGCCGTCGCCGCCGCGCTGCCATTCGCCGCCGGCGCGCGGGAGGACGACTCGCTCGTCCGGCAGCCCGTCGCCGCCTACAACCACGACGAGTCGGTGCTCGAGGCCTACCGCCCGGACGGCGCGCCGCTCGAGTGCGACGGCCCAGACGAGCACTCGTCCATGGCCGCCTTCTCGTGCGACGGCTTCGACGCGGCCATCGCGCACGTCGAGCGGGGCAACGAGGACCCGGACGTCACCCTGCGCCGCGCGCAGCGCGCCACGGCGCTCACCGACAGCCTCTCGGACGCCGAGATCGAGCGGGGCGCACACACGCGCATGCTTATCGACGGCTCCGCCGCCACCGTCCTCGTCCCCCTCGACGAGGAGTCCGGCAATAAGGCCGCCTTCATCAGCCTCAGCGGCGAGGGCGCCGGTGATGTCGCCCGCGCCACCGCCGAGCACTACGAGGAGGCGCACCGATGAGCCGAGTGTTGTTGGACATCTACCTGCTGGTACTCGCGGCGGTCGGCGTGTTCGTGTTCCTACCCACCGGGGCGCTCGTGCCGTCCGTGGCCGCTGCCGGCGCGGGGTGGGTGGCGCTTGTTGCGCTGGTGAACTGGCTGCTCGTGCGGCGCCACCCGGCGCGGCCTGCCGGCACGGGGTGGGCGTTCGTGGTGGCGTTCGTCGCAGGCGTGCTCGTCTTCGGCGCGATGGCGCCGGTGAACGAGGCGCTCATGGGCGCGCTCGACGGAGCCGGGCGCTTCGCGCGCTGGGCGGCCTCCCCGATCGAGGAGGAGACGCTGAAGTTGCTCGCCGCGGTGCTGGTTATGACGTCGTTCAAGCGCATCGACAACCCGGTCGTCGCAGCGCTTATCGGCATGACCGTCGGCTTTGGCTTCCAGTGCGTCGAGGACGTGTTCTACGTGGACAAGGGCGTGCTCTACAACATGGTCAGCGACGCCGACGGGTTCGCGCAGTCCGCGCCCGGGCGCGTGATCACCCCGGTGAGCCACTGCCTGTTCACCGCGCTGGCGGCGTACGGGGCGGGCAAGGCCATGTTCACCCCGGGCACGTCCGGCGGCTGGCGCTTCGGCACCGCGCTCGCGTGGTTCCTCGCCGGCTACGCCCTGCACGCGGCGAACAACGTCGGCGCCGAGTTCGCGGGCGATAGCGTCGCCGGGACGGTGTTCATCATCGCGCTGCTCATCGCGCTGCCGGTGCTGGGGATTTGGTTGTACGTGCGGAGCCGGAAGAGCGCAGCTACGCAAGCATCTGCCACACCGCAACTGCCATGATGACGAGGCCGAGGACGAACACGAACCAGGTCTCCGGCAGGTTCGCGTAGTGGCGGTAGGCCTTCGCGTTGCGGAACAGCAGCTTGGGCACGATGTAGACGAGGAACGTGATGAAGATGCCGCCGATGACCGAGATCAGGTCCAGGATCGACGGGTTGGCGATGCCGGCGGCGACGGCCGTGACGAAGATGAACACGTAGATGCCCCAGCGCATCGCCGCGGGGCTCGTGCGCTCCGCGAACCCCGGCGCGACCGCGCGCACGAGGTACGTGGTGCCAAATCAACAAAGCCCGCCGCTCCGGTACACGACCGGGGCGGCGGGCCTGTCTTATTCGGCGCTCCGAATGCTAGGAGCGTGCGTCGACGTGCGGGAGCACGGCGAGCGGGGAAACGTCGGAGAACGTGGCGATGCCATGCTCCTCGTCGCGGAACCACGCGCGGATGTTCTCGAAGAACTTCATACGGGTTCACCTCCTTTCATCTCTGACGGGAGGTTGTTCACCTTCCGTTCATCTGGAGGTAACTCTAGGTTCCACAAAATTAGTTTGTCAACACCAACTATTGGCGTTAAGCCATTATGGCTGCGCGCGTACTAAAAATTCACTCCGTTACGGCTCCTTGAAACGGCAAAAGCCGGGCCCCGCAACGGGAGCCCGGCAGCGCCGTACTGCGGCTAGAGGAAGGGGTACGGATCCCAGCCGGTGAAGTACTCAATGCGCTCGCGAGCAATGAGCAGGATGGCGGCGACAACCGCCACCAGGACGATGACCAGGAAGATCCAGCCGATTACGCGGCGGCCTGTTGAAGGCGCGGAGCCGTCGCCCGCGGGGGAGAGGAAATGGATGCTCAGGGAGAACAGGGCCGGAAGGCCAGCGCCGAGCAAGATGCCCACAGCGGTGACCATGAACAGGGATTGCAGCAGTTCAAGCATGGTAGGTGTCCTTTCCGGCTAGCCGCGCGGGTGGTGGTGGTCGATGACCGCGGTGGAACCGTGGGGAGCCAAGCCGCGGGAGGTGTCCACGAAGTCGGCGGGCTCGCCGGAGTCGCGGTGGGTGTTTTCGGACTGCTGGGCGCCGCCGGTCGTGTGGGCAGGGGACTTGGAGCCGCCGTCCCAGTCGTCGTTGACGTTGTCCTTGTGCACCGGCTTCTGGGAAGCCTGCCAGAACATGTAGCCGCCGCCGATGAAGATGATCAGCGCCAGGGCTACGCCTCCCCACAGCAGGTCCCCGCCCAGCTCAGCTGCCCAGTGGCCGATCCACCAGGTGACGAAGGACACTAGTGCCGCGATGGGAAGGGTGGTGATCCAGGCGAGAGCCATGCGGCCGGCAACGCCCCAGCGGACCTCGCCCTTCGGGCCAGTCAGACCGGAGCCGAGGATGGAGCCGGTGGCCACGTGGGTGGTGGATAGCGCCATACCCAGGTGGGACGAGGTGAGGATGATCGCGGCGGAGGACGTCTCCGCGGCCATGCCCTGCGGCGGGTGGATTTCCACCAGGCCCTTGCCCAGGGTGCGGATCACGCGGAAGCCGCCAGAGTAGGTGCCGATAGCGATGGCCAGCGCACACGCGAGCTGGATCCAGAACGGCATTGGATGATCCGAGCCGAACTGGCCGGCGGCCACCATAGCCAGGAAGATCACACCCATGGTCTTCTGTGCATCCGAGGTGCCGTGGGCGAGTGCGACCAGGGAGGCGGTGCCGATCTGGCCCCAGCGGAAGTAGTTGTCGCGGTGCTCCTTCTCGGCGTTGGCGGTGAGCTTATATACCAGCCAGGTGCCGATCGCGGCGATCAAGCCCGCGACGAACGGGGCGAACAGCGCCGGGAGAATGATCTTGTCCAGCACGCCACCCCAGACCACGCCGTCGAAGCCGATGGCGGCGATAGCCGCGCCGATCAAGCCACCGAACAGCGCGTGGGAGGACGACGACGGGATGCCGAAGAGCCAGGTAAAGAGGTTCCACATGATGCCGCCGGCCAGGCCGGCAAACACCACGAGGAGGAGACGCTCGGAGTCGAGCGTGTCGTTGAGGTCGAAGACGTCGAGCTTCACAATGCCGCCCGCGACCGTCTTGGCCACGGCAACGGAAAGGAAAGCGCCGACGAGGTTAAGGAAACCGGCGAGCGCCACAGCCACTTTGGGCTTGAGCGCACCGGTAGCGATGGAGGTAGCCATCGCGTTCGCAGTGTCATGGAAACCGTTAGTGAAGTCGAAGAACAACGCAACGACGATGATGAGGACGAGGAGGATGGTGATGCTCACGCGGAAAATTATGCCCTGCGTTAACAGAATGGAAGCTGGCGGAAGTAAAAGTTCACCTTTTGGTCATATGTAGAACTGGCGCTGCCGCCAACTAGCTGTGCACATGATGTTGGTAGCACCAGAAATTCATCTTTTGTACATCGTCGCCTACCCCGCGACCATGTCCCACACTGTCACGGCCATGATCACCAGCCCGGCCACGAACACGAAGATCGTGTCCGGTCTGCGCGCGTAGTGCTTGAACGCCGTGGCTTTGTGGAACAGCAACACCGGCATGATGTACACCAGAAACGCCACGAAGATGCCACCGACCACGGAGATCATGTCCAGGATTGACGGGTTGAGGATGGCGACAAGCACTGCTGTCACCAACACGAAGATGTTGACGGCGAGCCGGAGGGAAGACGTCGATAGGCGGGATGCAAGGTTCGGCGCGATACCACGCAACAGGTAGGCCGTACCCTCCTCCGTGCCCAGCAGGTGGCCGAAGTATGAGGTGATGATGGCGGCGATGGCGATGATCGGGCTGATCCACGCCATGAACGGCGCATCGGTCTCATTGGCCAGGTACGACAGCACCGGCACGTTCGCCTCGCGCGCGGCGTCCATGCCGTCCGCACCCAGCGACAGCGCGCACGACCACACGAAGAACA
>ERZ1029854.160-NODE-160-length-30460-cov-12.836968_pt1 | contig 30460 bp, 21 predicted proteins | sample MGYA00519239_ERZ1029854 | MGnify/ENA primary metagenome ERZ1029854 (study PRJEB33666, sample SAMEA4610917) | skin metagenome | biome: Human-associated habitat; feature: Malodor aspect; material: skin | place: Philippines | collected 2015-08 ... | reverse complement strand
CCTCCCACGCCACCTCGAGCATGATGCGCTGCTGCGGGTCCATGTTCTGCGCCTCGAGCGGGGAGACGCCGAAGAACTCGTGGTCGAACGACGCGATGCCGTCCATGTAGCCGCCGTCGGTGTTCTCCTCGGCCATTTTGGTGCGCACGACCGGGTCGCCCAGGTATTCGTGCCAACGCGGCGCGGGCAGCGGGCCGGTGGCGCCGCGGCCCTCGATGAGCATCTGCCAGAACTCGTCGGTGTTCTTCGCGCCCGGGAAGCGGCCAGCGGAGCCCACGATCGCGATGTCGTGGCCCTTCGCCTTCGCTTCTCGACGATGCCACACCGGCGCCGCCTTCTCCGGCGCCGTCAGCGCCGCCGCAAGGGCGGTGATCGTCGGATACTGGTAGGCGATTGTCGGGTCGACGCGCCTGTCGAGCAGCTGCTCCAGCTCGCCGGAGAGGATCACGGCGTCGCGCGAGGACAGCCCGTAGGTCTCCAGCGGGGTGGTCGGATCGACGCGTTCGGCACCGGTGGCGCCGGCGACCCAGCTGGTGAGCCACTGAATCAGTTCATGCTCATTCATAACAGTTGAGAGTATCGCCCGGCGCGGGCGTTTTGTTACTTGGAAGCAGCGTGTTCGCGCTCAGTGAAACGCTTCGCGTTGACGCGGCGGGCGATCTTGCCCGCCGACGAGCGCGCGATCTCGCCCGGCGCGTAGAACTCGACCACGTCCGGGGAGATGCCGTGTTTGGCGGTCACGGCGGAGCGCACGGCGTCGATGGCGGCGGGGTCGCCGTCAGGGGTGGCGTCGTCGGCACGCTCGGCGAGGATGACAAGGCGCTCCACGTCGTCGCCTGGGACGGCGAACGCGGCGACGGAGTCCTTGCGCACGTGGTCGGTGGCCTCCATGGCGGTGGCTTCGATGTCCTGCGGGTAGTGATTGCGGCCCGCGACGACGACGAGGTCTTTCACGCGGCCGGTGATGTAGAGGTGGCCGTCGAGCATCGTGCCCAGATCGCCGGTGGCGCACCAGTTGTCCTCCGGCAGGCCGTCCTGGATGGCGCTGGCGAGCGTGTTGTGGAACGTCGCCTCGGTTTCCTCCGGGCGGTCCAGGTAGCCGGCGGCGACGTTTTTGCCGTTGACCCAGATTTCGCCAATGGTGCCGTCGGGCTGCTCGGCGCGGGTGTCGGGGTCGACGATCGCGAAGTGCATCCAGTTGACCGGCTGGCCGTTCGACGCCATGGGCACGCCGCCGTCGGCCGGCACGGCCTTGCCCGCCGCGAGCGCGTCGCGGTCGAATTCGATGAACTTCGGGCGGTCCTCGGTGCGGTCGGTGGACACGAGCAGCGTCGTCTCCGCGAGACCGTAGCTCGGGCGCAGCACGGTGCGGTCGAGCCCGGAGGCGCCGAAGGCGTCGATGAACGCGGACACGCCCGGCTTGGTCACGGACTCGGAACCGACGATGATGCACTCCACCGCGGAAAAGTCGTACTGCTCCGCGGTATCCGGCGCGGCGTAGCGGGCGGCCAGGTCGAGCGCGAAGTTGGGGATGCAGGTGTAGATGTGGATGTCGGACGGGTCGTCATCGCGACGCGACAAGCGCTCCACCCAGCGCTTCGGCTGCTGGATGAAGTTGCGCGGGGAGAACAGTTCGATCTCCTGGCCGAGCACAACACCCACCATGGCGACGATCATGCCCATGTCGTGGTGCAACGGCAGCCAGGTCGCGATGCGCATCGGGGTTTGGAATTTCAGCGCGTCGTTGATCTGGATGACGTCGGTGACCAGCGCCTCGTTGGTGATCATCACGCCGGCCGGATTACGGGTGGAGCCGGAGGTGTACTGCAAGAAGCAGATCTGGTTCGCCGTTTCCTCGCCTTCCACGGGCGCGGTCGGCTGCCACGCGGCGGCGAGGGTGTCCGGCAGCGCGTCCACCGCGATGATGCGGGGGCGCTCGAGACCGGGCAGGTGGGCGAAGTGGCGGCGCACGGCGGGCGCACCGGCGGAGTTGGTGATGACGATGTGCGCGTCGGCGTCGGCAAGCACCGCCTCCATGTGCCCCTCGTGGCCGGGCTCGTTGGGGTCGTAGAGCGGCACCGGGACCAGGCCGGCGTAAAGGGCGCCCATGAAACCGAAGAGGTACTCGGCGGAGTTCGGGGCCATAATGGCCACGCGCGAGCCGGGCTCACCGACCTGGCCGAGACGCGCGGCGACAGACTTGATGCGGGTATTGACCTCGACGCGCGTGTACACGGTCGCCTCGCCGTCGGCGTTGTGGGTGAAGTCCCAGTCGCGAAGATTGACCACGTCGCCGGCGCCGGCCTTAAGGTGCGCCTGATAGAGCATCTCGGCCAGGCGCGGGAGGGTGAAGTGCTCCGGCAGGGCGATCTCGCCGTCGGCGCCGATGAATTGTGCTGTCAGTTGTTGCAGGTCCATGGTTTACAAACTCCCTACTTGTTCGCGGACCCAATTTACCGTCCATTCCGGCACCCTCGTGCCCGGGATGACGGCCGGGTTGGTCGCGTACATGGCGTGGTTTCCGTTCGCCGCAATCAGCGCGTGCGCCCGGTCGATGGCGTTGCCCACGCCTTGCGGAGCGTCGCAGACGGTGTCGTCGGGCGCGCAGATCTCAAACGCGCGGTTCTCCACCAGGCCGAAGCCGCCAGGCCGTGGTCCGGTCATCGTCGCGCCGGGGGTGACGGCGTCGGCGACGCGCTGCAGCGGCTGCAACGCAATTTCCGCGCCGGTGCCGTGCACCTCCGCGCCCGGGTTGACGCCGACGCCGTTTTCGCGCCGCCCGTCCGCGATCATCACCGCGCCGAGCAGCCGGTCCGGGTTGATCGGGCCGGCGCTGTTGCCTATCGACGACGCCACGTCCCCCACAATCACCGCACCCTGCGAAAAGCCGGCGATGATGAACTGTGTCGACGGGCACGTGCGCGCCACGAAGTCGAGTTCGCCGCGCAGTTTCGCGGTGCCCTCGGCGCGCGAATCGTCGTACGTCATCTCCGCGCGGCCGCGGGCAGTCTGGATGTTGCGGAACTGCGCGGTGTACGGGACGGTGAACACACGCACATGGTTGATGTCGTACATCTCCTGCAGCGGGCGCGTGATCGACAGCATGAAGCTGGCGGGGTTGGCCTGGGGGTTGAAGGGGTCGTCGTCACGCGAGGATTCCCAGGTGCCCGGCACGGAGACGACCTCCACCGCGGGGCACCAGTCGGGTTCGGCGACGGTGGCCTCTGAGGTGGTTTCGCGTGGCCCGTCCGCGGACGGCAGCTCCGTCTCCGAGGTGGTGCGCCACTGATAGATGCCGAGCCCGATCAGCGCGAGCACCACGATGACGGCAGCGACGACAAACACGTTGCGCGATTGGCGCATGGGGCCTCCTTTTTAGCCGCAGAGGTTGGCGCGCGCGGTGTCGCCGATCAGCGTGGCCACAGCGGCCGCGTCCATGTCGGTGCGGCGCTGCTCCACCAGCTGGCCTGCCACGGCGTCGCGGGTGATGGTGTCGTTGTCGCACACCGTAAACCCGGTTGCTGTGAGCTGGTCTTCAAGACCGTCCACGTTCACCCCGTTTTGGCTGAGGTGATCCAGAAAGGCCTGCTCCTCAGGCGAATACGCCGGCGCCTGGTGTGGCACGGAGTCCACCTCGCGGGCCGGCTCGTCGCCTGCGCCATTGCTTGCCGACGACGCCGGCGCCGCACTCGTCTCCGCCGACGCCGTCGTCGACGTCTCCGCGGTGGTGGAGGTGGCGGTCTCAGTGACCTCAGTGGTCTCGGTGACCTCGACGTCGTCCGAGTCCACCGTTGCGCCGCCGCAGGCGGTCAGGGCGGTGCAGGTGATCGTCGTCAAGCAAAGTGCGAGTTTGCGCATTACTTCTTCCTTACGTCCACCACGCCGTTGACCTGCTTGATCGTGCCGCGCTGGAACTCGATGGTCAGGCCGCCGGCCGGGATCTTCTCCATGTCCTTAACCGGCCAGCCGAGCTCGCCCTGCTCGTAGCCGCGCTTGCCCCACTCGTTGAAGATGTCGCCCTTGAGAATGGTGTGCGCGCCCGTGGCGGCGGACCAGTAGATGTTGCCGTGCTCGAACTCCTGGAAGAAGCCGCCCTTGATCTTGATCTCATTGCCCACCGGGAAGCCGAGCGCGGAGGTCGCGGTGCCGATTTGGCCGTACTTCTCGCCGATCGCGCCGTGGACGATGAAGTGCTTACCGTCCGGGTTGCGGGTGAGGTAGCCACCCTGGAACTTCTGCACGTAGCCGTTGCCCACCTTGTTGGCCTCGGAAACCGGGTATTTCAGGTCGCCGGTCTCGTAGCCGTTGTTGCCCCAGGCCTTGAACATGTCGCCCGGGATGGCGTACGCGCCGGTCTGCGGGGTCCAGTAGATGGAGCCGTTTTCGAAGTGCACGAAGCGGCCGACGCCGTCCGGGGTGCGGGTCTCGCCGGTGGTCGGGAAGCCGAGCCAGCCAGCCGCGCCGCCAAGCGCGTTGTACTTGGCCAGAATTGCGCCGTACAGGGCGTGCGCGCCGGTGGTCGGGGACCAGAATGCGGTGCCGCCGCGGAAGTCCTGCGCCTTGCCGCGGGCGTCCTTGCCGGCGTTGTACTCGTCGTTGACGCAGGAGCCGATCACACCGGACTTGGTCTCCTCGGCGATCGCACCGATCGGGGTGCACTTCGAGCCGCGGTCCGCCTCCGGCACGTCGAGCGCGTTGGCGATGTACGGCCAGGCCTGCGCCATCTCGAACTGCCAGTACTCCCACGAGTGCACACCCGACGGGCGGAAGCGCACGATCGGCTTGACGGAGGTGCGCGACGCGTAGTCCACGAACGTCTGGGTGGACAAGCGCGAGATGACCTCCAGGCCCATGCCGGCGGCGTTCGCACGACCCTTGGCCACGGACTCCGCGTTGCCGAAGTCGTCGCGGCCCGAGCCGGAGGAGACGTAGACCGTCATGTCCTTCAGGTTCTCGATGCCCAGCTTCGGGTCGTGGTCGATCCAGTCCTGCGAGCCAAGCGGGCCCCACATCGCCTCGGCGTTGTAGCCGCCGGCGTCAAGCTGCGCGGCCTTGATCGCGGTCGGCATGCCGGTGGTCGTGGTGTCCAGGTAGCCGGAGAAGGAGCCGACGAAGTCGAACAGGTGCGGGTTGCGCTCCGCGAGGTTGACCGCGGCAGTGCCACCCATGGACAGACCGACGACGGCGCGGCGGGAGTTGGAGCGGAACTCGTTGTTCAGCACAGGGACGAGCTCCTTGGTCAGGAACGTCTCCCACTTGTAGTGCTTGCCGTTGTTCTCGCGCTGCCAGTCGGAGTAGAAGGAGGACTCGCCGCCGACCGGGAGGATCACGTTGACGTTCTTGTCGGCGTAGAACTGCTCGATGTTGGTTTCGATGGTCCAGCCGTTTTCATCGTCACGCGCGCGCAGCCCGTCGAGCGCCCACACCTCGGGGAACTTCGCGGTCGGGTTGGAGTGCCAGTCGCGCGCCAGCAGGATCTGCACCTGGATCGGGTGCTCCGGCATGGACGGGGAGTTGATGAACACGGCGACGCGGCGGCTGGTCAGCCACTCGATGCGGTCGACCTTCACGCCCGCCGGTAGGCCCGGCACCTCGGGGTTCTTCTCCACCTCGATCGGGGTGCGCTTCGGCGGGTCGGACGGGCGCAGGCCGTCGGACAGTCCGCGGCTCGACGACAGTGACGACAGGTCGGAGGACTGCGCGCCGGCGTTGGGCGCAACCGCAGTCGCCAGCGGCACGGCCAGCGCGGCGGGCAGCAGGGCGGCCATGAGCCTGGTGGTGGTGTTCCGGTTGTCTCGCATGAGTCTCCTACCTCGTCGGGCTACTAGTGTCACAAGAGTTTCACTTTGGATCTTAAGTTTCACTTGAGGGTTTAATCGGTCGCGACACGCGGCGTGTTACCGGCACCCGCACACGGGCACGAAAAAACGCGCCCGAGAGATGCTCCCGAGCGCGTCTATATAGCCGGTGTTACCAGGCGTTCATCACATTCAAAATGCGCGGCTTGGTGGCCTCGAGCTGGCTGCCGAACTGGTCCCAGTTGTGCAGGCCGGTCGGGGTGAACACGGCGGTGTGCTTCACGCCGGTCAGGTTCGCCTTGGCGGACCAGGCGCGCGTGGTGGCGTTGGCCACGCCCTCAAGTGCGATGCCGGCGGCTTGGTGCTGCGGCAGGTACTTCTGGTCGGCCGGGCCCGGCACGGCGGAGCCGGCGGAAACGTAGACGTCCTTGCCTCGCAGGTTGCCCATGTTCAAAAACGGGTCGTTCTCGTAGCGACGCGGGTTGAGCGAGGAGCCCCACATGGCGTTGACGTTGTACATGCCGCCGTCGAGAAGCGCGGCGCGCAGTGCGGTCTGGCCGCCCGGGATCGTCGTGGCGAGGTAGCCCGAGTAGGACAACACCTGGCGGAACTGGCGCGGGTGCAGCGCGGCGAGGTTGACCGCGGCGGTGCCGCCCATGGACAGGCCGAGAATCGAGTTGTTTGTCGGCGACACACCGAAGTGGCGCTGCAGGTACGGCGGGAGCTCCTTGGTCAAAAACGTGTCCCACTTGTAGGTCACCGGGTGGTTGAAGTCGTACGTCGCCGGCGCGTTCCAGTCGGTGTAGAAGGAGGACTCGCCGCCTACCGGCATCACCAGGGTGATGTTGTGGCGCGCGAAGGTGCGAGCCGCGTTGACGTCGTTGACCCACGCGTTGGTGCGCTCCGTGGCGCGCAGACCGTCGAGCATGTACAGACCCGCGTTGCCGCCGCGTTGCGCCGGCTGGATCTGCACCGGGATGTGACGCTTCATCGCAGGCGACCACACATTGCAGCGCTGAACCCAGTACTTCACCGGATCCCAGGTGCAGCCGGGGCGCAGCCAGTCACGGTTCGCGGCGCTGGCCTGCGGCGCACTCACGATGGAGATCGCGCTCAGAATCGCGACCAGCACCGCGGTGAGCTTGCGGCGCACAGAGTTTCGGGTGTTCATACATTCCCCTCAAAACGTGTTTTTCAGGCAAAAGACACGATTACGTTACCAATCCGAAACCTCGACCGCTATTTTTCGCGCTCCCAGGCGATCTGCCTGCCGGTCAGCCCGGGGTCCTCTCCATCGCTGATCTCGCGCAGGGTGGCGTCGTCGAGGTAGGTGGAGGGGTCGTCGTCAAGCATGAGCGTGCGGCCGGGGCCCAGCGAGTAGCGCACGTTGGCCCAGAAGCGGTCCCAGCTCATCGGCTCGCGCGAGGTGGCCAGCAGCTCCGCGATGTCGTCCGTGCGCAGCGCCGCACGTGCCTGAAGCGCCTGTTGCTTATCGACGAACTCCGGCAACTTGTCCAAATCCGTATCCGCATCCGCAGCCTGCCAGATCTGGTCGAGCGCCTTGTCGTGGCCGACGCGGCCGTCGGGGTCGCGCGGCATGCGCGCCGCGATCGGGGTGGCCAGGCCCACCGTGTCCAGCACGCGCACGTTCAGCGGCGCGTTCATGCTGGTCATGCCAAGGTTGACCATGTAGATAGTCAGCGGCTGGTTGCGCAGGTCGGAGTCGGTAGCCTCGCGGTCGCGGACGAACCATTCATACAGTTCCGGTTCTTCACTCACGTACGCGAGGCTCATCTGGGCGGAATCCTCATCGATGCCGCGCTCGAGGGCGTCTTCCCAGTTGCGCATGAGCTTTGAGGTGGTGAAGTCCTCCGCGAACATCGGCGGGTCGCCGGCTGGGCGTTTGACGGCCATGGTCCAGAAGTCGCGCTCGTCGACAATGCCGAGTTCTTTCTCGCCGGTGTTGTATGGCTCCCAGTCCACAGGGTGCGCGCGCAGCACGATCACGGTGGCCCACACGACAATCGCCGTGCCCACCGCTGCGACGACCCGGTTGTACGGCGCGGCCATCACCGGCAGCAGCAGCGCGAACAGCGGCAGCAGCCACATGCGCCCGTGCATGAAGTCGCCGCCGACGCGCAGGACGTACAGGATGTGGGTAAGCGCCACGCCCGTGGTGAGCAGCACAATTGCTAATCGACGACCCCGCGCCCCCCACAGCTGCCACACCGCCACCGCGGCCGCGCCGATGATCGGCAGCGCCAGCCAGTAGTAGCCGAAGAAGTCCGCGAAGTACTCGAAGCCGCTGCGCCACTCGGACCCGGATGCTGATTTCGCCACCGCGGTGTGCGGGGTGAGCAGGCCGTAGTAACCCATGCGGAAGATTTGGTACGCGGCCGGCACCGGCAGAGCTGCCGCGAGGATGCCCAGGGTCTTGCGGGGGTTATACGCGATGAGCACGATGCCGGTCACGCCGCCGTAGAGCGCCAATTCCGGGCGCACGAGCCAAGACATGCCGCACCAAAACGCGAGGAAGTAGCCGGCCAGGGGCGCGCGTCGTCGCAAAGGTTCCTCCGCCCACGCGACGAGCAGCGCCCACCAGATCGCGATCCACAACAGCGACAAGCCCCACTCCAAGCCGGAGGTGGCAAAGTCGCGCGCCGGCGGCAGTGCGATGTAGATGATGATGCCCAGCGGGATGACCGGGCCGACGCGGCCCCAGAACCTGCCCGAGGCGTAGGTGGCGGTAGCGGCGGCCGCGACGGTGCACAGCAGTGCCAGCCACATGGCGATGGACTCGAGGCGGGCGTCGGTAAGCCATGCGAACGCGGTGATGAGGTACTGCCACAGCGTGGACGTGTTGGCCTCGACGCGCTCGCCGGCGTTGAACACTGGGCCGTTGCCGGCCAGCAGGTTGCGCACGGTGCGCAGCACGATCAGACCGTCGTCGGACATCCAGCGGCGCAGCCAGCCGCCCCAGAAAGCTGCGACGCCCGCAACCACTGCTGCGGCGAGCGCGGAGATGCGGGCGTTTTTGGTCATTGCGCAGATGTTACTGCTTTACGCGCTACCAACCTAAGTTCGGCACAACGTAGACCGCCATGACGATGCAGAAGATCCAGGCCGCGGCGAGCAGTTGCAGCACGCGGTCCTCCAGCGCGATCTCGTCCGGCGCGCCGCCCTGGCCGCCGTCGACCACGGAGGCGTAGCGCAAAATCGCGATGACGAACGGCACCATGGACACCTGGTACCAGATCACCGTGGTGCCTTCGACCGCGTTGGACAGCTGGAAGCCCCACAGCGCGTACGACATGACCACGGCGGTAGCGGACAGCGTCCACACGAACCGCAGGTACGTCTCGGTGTAGCCCTGCAGCGAGCGGCGGATCTCCGCGCCAGTCTCCTTGACCAGCAGCAGTTCCGCGTACCGCTTGCCGGAGGCCATGAACAGCGAGCCGAACGCGGCGACGAGCAGGAACCACTGCGACAGGGCGATGCCCGCGGCCACGCCGCCGGCCATGGTGCGCAGCATGAACCCGGAGGACACCAGCGCGATGTCGATCACCGGGATGTGCTTCCAGCCGAAGCAGTAGCCCAGCTGCAGCGCGATGTAGATACCGATCACCCAGGCCAGCGCGCCGCCGTCGGTGGCGAGCAGCGACAGGCCGAGCGCGAGCGCGATGAGGATCGCCGCCATGGCGTACGCCAACCCCACCGGCAGCATGCCGGAGGCGATGGGGCGGAAGCGCTTGGTGGGGTGGCGGCGGTCGGACTCGATGTCGCGGGCGTCGTTGATCAGGTAGATCGAGGACGCGCCGAAGCAGAACACGATGAACGCGAGCAGGATGTCCACCGCGGTCTGCGAGTTGAACGAGTCCGCGCCGGCAGCCAAGGGCGCGGCGAGCACGAGGACGTTTTTCACCCACTGCTTCGGGCGCAGCCCCTTGATCATCGCGTCCGGGAGGTTCTTCGGCGGCGATTTCTTCATCACCTGGTCCACACCGGAGGTGTGGGGCTCCGACTTCAGCAGCGGCTCGTCGACAGGGTTGTGCGTGTGTGCCACTTAAATCCTCTTCTCCGCTTCCATCACTGCCTTCGCGCAGCCCGCGCCGAGCAGCGCGCCGGCGAGGGTGTCGGTCGGGTAATGCACGCCGAGCACGTTACGCGACAGCATCATCACCGGCACGAGCAACCACGGTGCCTTCGACCCGGTGATGTTCGCTAGGTGCGCGGCCGCGGCCCCCGTGTTCGCGGCGTGCGAGGACGGGAACGACAGTTGCGACGGTGTCTTCACCCCGATCTTCACGCGCGCGTCGTTCGGACGCGGGCGTCGCACGATCCGCTTGAGCACCACCGTCGCGGCGTGCGCGGCAAATGTGCCCACGCCGAGCGCGACCCACTTGGAGCGCCGTTGCTTATCTGCGACGGCGCCAGCCGCCGCAACCCCGAGCCAGCCCAAGTCGTGCTCGCCGAAGTGGCTCAAGCCCCGGGCGATCTTCGCCGTCGTCGGGGTGTACAGCGCATCCTGGATGGCGACGAGCAGGTCGGTTTCCTTACTGGGCATCGAACACCTTCCCCCAGTTGTCGTGGCTGGTCAGTTCCTCGCGCTCGTCGCGGTAGGTGCGCTTGAGTTCCGGCCAGCGCTGCTTGATTTCCTCGCGTAACTGCTTCTGCTCGCGCATGAGGTCGTCGGCAAGCGCCTTGTCCCGCTTGCGGAAGGCAACGCCTGTGCCGCCAGCAGTGGAGACCGTGGCGGAATCGACGCGGGCCAGCGTGTACCAGCGGGCCTCGTCGGCGGTGAGGTTCAACTGCGGGGCGTCCCAGTGCGCGCGGTCCTCGTCCTTGCGCAGGTGCACCAGCGCCTTGACCGCCCACGGAATCTTCTTGATCTTGGCCAGACGGCCGCCCATCTTGTTCGTGGGCACGCCCGGCGCACCGGTGGCCGCCGGCAGGTCGGTTGCGGACGGCAGCACCTGCGCGTCGGAGTATTGCTTGCGGATCCCTTGAATCCGCGGCAACGAGGATTCGAGGATGTCGAAGAGCTGCTCCGGGCCGGCGAGGAAGTCGCGCATCGCCTCGTTTTGGATCGCAATGGTGGAGTACTCCATGCAGAAGTAGTGCTTCGCAGTGGACTTCTGCATGTTCTTCAGCATCGCCTCCGGGTTGTCGGGCCCGTAGATGGAGGCGACGATGAGGCGGTTGCGCATGTGGAAGTAGGCCTGCCAGTCGATCGCGTCGTCCTTGTCCGCCCAGGCCATGTGCCAGATCGCGACGCCCGGCCAGGTGACCGTCGGGAAGCCCGCTTCCTTGGCGCGCAGGGCGTACTCGTTGTCGTCCCACTTGATAAACAGCGGCAACGGCAGGCCCATCTTCTCCGCGACGACGCGCGGGAACAGGTTCATCCACCAGCCGTTGTAGTCCACGTCGATACGCCGGTGCAGCGGACGCGAGGTGGTCTTGCGCGGATCCAGGTCCTCTTCCTCGGTGCCCACGTAGCCGAGCGGGTACTTGGCAAAGTCGTGGTCGTACACCGCGTGCTTGGCCGCGGAGAACATGAAAATGTTCGGGTCCACCGTCTCACCGGTGGTGCGCAGCTGGCTGCGGTCCTGCAGGTTAAGCATCTGCCCGCCGACCAGGATCGGCTGCTTGGCGTAGCGCGCGGCCTGCACAGACCTCACGATGGAGTCCGGCTCGATGGCGATGTCGTCATCCATGTACAGGATGAACGGCGCATCCGTGCTGTTGAGCGCCTCGTACATGATGCGCGAGTAGCCACCGGAGCCGCCCAGGTTGCCCTGTTGGAAAATGCGCAGCTTGCCGTTGAGGTTCTTCTCGGCTTCGGCAAAGTCCGGCTCGTCCGCTGGGTGCTGGTCGCCCTGGTCCGGCATGAGCACATGGCTTATCGACGACTCAACGTACGGGTCCTCCGCCAACGCATGCAACGCGTTGACGGCGTCGCGGGGGCGGTTGAACGTCGGGATGCCCACAGCCACCTGTTTGGGCTGGGGTGGGACCACGGTGCCGTCGTCAAGCACTTGCTCCTTGGGCTCCTGGGGAGCGCACCACGCCGCATCGCTGATGCGCGAATCGTCCTCCGCGGTGACGTCGAACCACAGCCAGCCGCCATCCTCGAAGTTGCTGAGCTTCAGCGGGATTTCGACGTCGCCGGTGGCCTCGACGTTGGTCACGGCGACGCGCGTGCCGTCGTGCTTCGAGCGGTACACGGAGATCGTCGCACGGCCCTCGACGCGCATCGCGAGGACCACGCTTTCCAGTTGCGACCAGCGGCGCCAGTAACTCGCCGGGAACGCATTGAAGTACGTCTCAAACGAGACCTCGTTGCCCGCTGGGATGTCGAAACTGGTGCGTTCCGACCAGCGCAGCCGCTGCTTATTCTGCTCCTGCTCGATGAGGTAGAGCATGCGCACATCGTGCGGCTCGCCCTTCTTCGGCATGAGCACGCGCGCGAGGGTGTCCACCGCGAGGTTCTTCGTTGTCTCCACAGCTCTCACTTTCTGTTGTGGGCAGTCGGAGTCAAGCGTAATCGCTGGGTGGCAAATCCCCCGGTGTGGCTCGCGGGGTGTCGCAAACCGCCGTAGGCTCGGGCGCATGCAGCCTTCCGATTACAACGCCGACGGCCTTCCACGCTCTTCCGGCCCCGCCCGCTCGCCCGGCCGCTACTACGCCATCGGTGGCGCGCTGATCGTCGTCGCCGCGCTGGCGCTTTCCTTCCTCAGCGGCTCCACTGCCGTCTTCGTCGGTATCGCCGCGGCTGTCTCCGGCGCAGTGTTTTTGATCATGGGCGTGCAAGCCGGGCAAGACGCGCCCAACCTGGAGCAGCACTACTTCGATTCGCAGCCCGAGGTGGACTGGGACGACAACTTCAAGCGCGAATTCGGCGACGGGCGGTAATGGGGCGCGCCGCCTGGCCCTCCTCACCGCTACTTGTGAGGGGCAGAATGTGAGGGCCTCGCCATTGCGTGCGCGGGCCCGCTTCGAGGTCGTCGACCCCCTCACTTCCTGCCCCTTACTTTTAGGGTTCTGGGAACGACACCCGTCGGCTAACTTCGAGATGCCCCCTTTTCCGTACCAAGGTGAAGTCCGTGAATACTCCCAAGTTCCCCTGGCCGCACGTCCAGACTCCCCACCCCCACCGGCAGACATCTCAGCAGGACCGCCAGAAAACCGAGCACACGGACGACACAACCGACGCTACGACAAGCTCAAAGCCCGCGGAGCTTCCAACCCTTGCGCCTAAGGATCTCAAGGATGTCTACTGCAAGGTCTGTGCTGGAACTTTCGATCTTTCCGAAACGGGCGTATTCCCGGAACACTTCTTCAACTTCAGGTCGCTTCGCAAGCCGTGCGGTGCCAGCGGTACGCGCTACGCCCACGTGAAAGGGGCACCTCCTCGAAGGCCGGCAACACCCGTGGCATCCGCGCCCCGAGAAAAACAGACCACACAGCGGCAGGCTCCGTCTCCTAACTATCCAGTTATTCGTATTTCGAAAAGCGGTCGAGCCCAATGTCCTGCATGCGACCGACTGCTAATCCCCAATCTGACCAATGGCACGCTTCCTGTGCACAAAAGCGACGGCCAACGATGCCGGATGAGCAACCGGAAGTTTCAGTTCATCGGGAAGAAAGGGAAGCAGGCGCAGAAACACTCCGCGACCGTGCAACAGTACGCAGAGAAGTACAAGGTTCGTTCGGCCAACGAAATCCGAGAGGAACGGAAAAACGCCCAGCGCTCCAAAGACCGGAAGCGCAATCAGACAAAGGATAGAAGACGGCGTCAACGTCACTCTGACAATTACGCACTCGACTGCCACGACAGCTGGGGGCAGGACGACCACAGCATCGACGACAGCGTGAGTGTCAGGACATACCGGGGTGGTCTTCCGGGGCAGGGCAAGCGGCGTTAACAGCCCGTAACCCGTTTTGTGAACGAACATAATGCATTTCAGTTAACCGGTTGACAAACAAATTTCCCACTTTCTACCTGCATAAATAAAGTGTGAACGCACATAGGGTTGACATAACTGTGAACGTAGGTTAGATTGAGTCTCGTAAGAAGGACCGTACAAAAGAAAGTGATCAGGCCATGAACACCAACAAGGCCTCCAAGATCTCCGGATCGCACACCGCCCCCCGCCGTCTAATCCTCGTTGACATCGAGAACTTCAACGGCTGCCCAGTCAAAAGCACCGTCCAAGCCAAATGGTGCAAGAACACGCTCACCCGCTGGCTCGACATCAAGGAAGGAGAGATTGTCATCGTCGCAACCGACCAGAGCAACATTTTTAATGTGAACGCAGGTTGGGAGAGGCCGCGTTTGCTCGCAGGCACGGGGCCCGACGGCGCAGACCTTCGCCTGGTCGATGAGATCGACCGCATGATGCTCGGCCAGTTCGACGAGATCGCGCTGGTCTCCGGCGACGGCATCTTCGCTGGTCCAGTCGCTCGAGCAGCGGACCGCGGTATCCCCACAACCGTGTACGGCCACGGAGGCGAGATTTCGAAGCGATTGCAACTCGCGGCTTCGCAGGTCCGCGTCTCGCAGAACGGCTACGATCCAACCCCGATCACGCCGGTCGCGGAACCCGCCCAGACCGCCAACGTTATCCAGCTCATTCACCCGACCAAGGAGGTAGCGTAAATGAACACCGCAACAGGACACCTCACTCTCAAAGACATCGCCGAGCTCGCGCAGGTCAGCCGCCCCGCAGTAAGCAACTGGCGCAAGCGCTACGACGATTTCCCCCAACCGGTTCCCGAGTCCACTCCCCGGAAGCCATTGTTCGATGCAGAAGCGGTAGTGGGTTGGCTGAAGCGAAACGACTTCTTTTCAGATGGAGCGGAGCAAGAACTCAGGCTTGCTTCCCTCTGGGCGGTAGCGAACCTGTTGCGCAACCACGTCCCGGCGGAACAGATTCCACTTGTTGTGCTCACGCTGCTCGCAGTCGATAAAGACCCGGATTTTGCCCCGCCCGCCGAGTACGAAGACCTCGCCTCGCAATTGTTTCCGCAAACGCTCAGCGAAGTAAAGCGCGGCATCGCGCATCTGCAGCTCGAGGATTACGCCGAAGCCGCCACCGAGGTGGTGGACCGGTTCCTCGGGTTAGGCTCCCGCGGTGACCGCAGTCAGTACGGTACGAGCGGATCGCTCTCAAGCGCTGCGCTCGTCGCCGCGGCTTCCACCACCGAAGAGGCCCACACAGTACTAGACCCGGCATGCGGTATCGCGGGAACACTCCTCGGCGTTGGCAAGGCGCACCCCAAAGCCCAGCTTCTGGGAGCTGAGTTGAGCCCAACCATCGCTACGCTTGCACGGTTGCTCGCGCACCTCACCGACACCACCGCGACGATTCATACTGCGGACTCGTTGCTGCACGACCCGTTCGCACGCACCCGCGCAGATGTGGTGGTGTGCGAACCCCCCTTGGCAGTTCGCTTCTCCCCGGAGCAGCTGCGTGGAATGCAGAGCACATTCGGTCCATTGCGGGGGCTGCACAGTGAAGACATATTCCTGCTCTACGCTGCGCAGCATCTCTCCACCGAAGGACGTGCCTTCGTACTCACCGGCACGGGTTCCACGTACCGGCCGCAATTCCGGGAGCAACGCCAACGCCTCGCGGCACAAGGTCAGATCGAAGCGGTTGTGGAGCTACCAGCAGGCGTGTTCTCAGCCACGCGCATCCCCGCAGTGCTGTGGGTGTTGCGGTCGCAGGGAGCAGAGGAGCCATTGCTTATCGACGCCTCCGCTCACGCCCCCGAAACAGTGCCCGCGCGCGTTGCGGAGTGGCTCACCGCCGCACGCAACCGTGAAACGACCGACGTGCCGTACAAGGCAGTCACCCTGGCAGATGTCGTCACCAACGACGGCTCACTTTATCCGTCTGCCTACCTCGCTGAACCCCTCAGCGCTGACGAGGCGGAATCCGAATTCGATTCCGCCATGCAAACCCTCGAAACAACCAGCAAGGATCTCATGCGTATTCGCACCCCCCGCGTCACTGCCGACGCCATCCCCTCTTCCACCTCTTCCATCTCGCTCGGTGACCTTATTAAGTCCGGTCACTTCAAGCGCATTAACGGGACCTACCGTTCCGACAAGGAACTTAAGACCGGCGAGGCCCGTATCGCCCGGCCCAACCGAAACGTGGAACCCGCTTTCGTCGACGATTTCAGCGCTGACGATGTGCTCCGCCCCGGTGACGTCCTCATGCCGACCCTCGGTGCAGCCTCCGCCTGGGTACACAAAGATGACGGCCAGCAGTGGGTCCCATCACACCACCTCGTCGTGCTTCGCCCCATCTCGGACGAGTATGACCCGTACTTCATCGCCGCGTGCCTCAACGCGTCCGTGAACGTAGATAGCCGCGGAATGGTCCCGAAGCGCCTCCCGGTTGCTCGAATTGCCATCCCGGCCCTCGAGAGCAACCAGCGGGCAATCGTCGCAAAGGCGCACCGCTCACTCGACGATGCCAGGTCCGCCGCACGGCAGATGGAGCGCGATGCCGAACACGCGAGCGACGCCCTGCTCAACCTCGTCTTCTCCGGAAAGTAGGCTGCCAGACATGACTGCCACCCCCATCAAGGAATTCCAGGACACGCTGTGGAAGGCCGCCGACAAGCTGCGCGGCTCCATGGACGCCTCGCAGTACAAGGACATCGTTCTCGGCCTCGTGTTCCTGAAGTACGTCACCGACGCCTTCGACGCCCGCCGCCAGGAGCTCCAAGCTGAACTCGAAGAAGAAGGCGCCACCGAAGAGGAGATCCTCGAGGAACTCGAGGACCGTGACGCGTACTTGGAAAAGAACGTGTTCTGGGTCGCACCGGAAGCTCGCTGGGATCATCTCCAGCGTCACTCCAAGGGTAAGACCGAAGAGGCCGGCGGCGAGTTCAAAGCCATCGGCAAGCTTATCGACGAAGCCGCGGAAACCCTCATGGCCGACAACCCCTCCCTCGAGGGCACGCTGCCGCACAACTACAACAGCGACAGTGTGGACCAGCGCCGCCTCGGCGAGCTGGTCGACCTGTTCAGCACCACCCGTTTCACCGCTCAAGGCCCAGAACGCGCCCGCGATCTGCTCGGCGAAGTATACGAGTACTTCCTCGCCCGTTTCGCGTCCGCTGAAGGCAAGCGCGGTGGCGAGTTCTACACCCCTCGCCCGGTGGTTCGCACGCTCGTGGAAATCCTTGAGCCGACGGAGGGGCGCGTCTACGATCCGTGCTGCGGTTCCGGTGGCATGTTCGTCCAGGCGGAGAAGTTCCTAGACGCGAACCGCAAGGACACGTCCGCAATTGCGATCTACGGCCAGGAGCTCAACGAGCGCACGTGGCGCATGGCTCGCATGAACCTCGCCATCCACGCGCTGAGCGCGAAGGGCCTTGGTGAGCGTTGGGGCGACACCTTCGCTCGCGATATCCACCCTGGTGTGGAGATGGATTACGTGCTAGCCAATCCGCCGTTCAACATTAAGGACTGGGTCCGTAACACCGACGACAAACGTTGGATCTACGGGGTACCACCGAAGAAGAACGCGAACTTCGGCTGGATGCAGCACATCATTTCCAAACTCGGCCCCCAGGGTGAGGCGGGCGTGGTAATGGCCAACGGCACCATGACCTCGAATACCTCCGGTGAGGGCGAGATTCGCAAAAACATGCTCGAAGACGACATCGTCTCCTGCGTGATCACGCTTCCCTCCCAGCTGTTCCGCGGCACACAGATCCCGGTGTGCGTGTGGTTCTTTGCCAAGGACAAGGGCGCAGGTTCGAAGGGCACCGTCGATCGTCGTGGGCAGTTCTTGCTTATCGACGCCCGCTCCCTCGGCCACATGATCGATCGCACCGAGCGTACATTCTCAGATGAAGACATCCAGAAGATCGCGAACACGTTCCGCGCTTGGCGTGGACGCGAATCCGCCGAAGGCAAGTACGAAGATGTACCCGGCTTCTGCAAGTCGGTGTCGTTGGAGGAAATCCGCGAATCGAACTATGCGCTCACCCCGGGCCGTTACGTCGGCTTCGCTGAAACCGAGGAAGACAACGAACCGATCGACGAGAAGATCGCGCGGCTCACGTCAGAGCTCACCGCGGCTCTCGACGAGTCTGCCCGACTCGACACCGTCGTCCGCGAACAGCTGGGGAGGTTGGGGTAATGAATTGGACCGAAACCACTCTCGGTGAAGTACTCCCGTTTCGGTACGGCAAAAATCTGCCTGCGGGCAAGCGATCCCATTCGGGAGAGTTCGATGTCGTCACTTCGGCCGGGGTTGTCGACTCTCATTCCGAGCCATTCGTCACCCAGCCTTCGGTGGTTATCGGCCGCAAAGGGACGATAGGCTCACTCACTTATTGCGCCGAGCCATGCTGGCCCACCGATACAACTTTCTTCACTACGGGGTCTGCCGAATGCGACATCCAGTTTGGCTACTACTTTCTGAAGACGGTGCCTCTGGGTGAGATGAACAACGACAGCGCGGTACCGGGACTGAATCGCGGTGAAGCTGAGGCTCTGTCGATCCGCATCCCTGCGTTAAGCGAACAGAAACGTATAAGTCGTTTGCTCGGATCCCTCGACAACAAGATTGCGGCGAATCAGAACGCGGTTCAGAAAACGAATGCTCTTGCTATCGCGTTGGCAGGTATGCGTTCCCAGAACACTTCTCAAACCCCATTGCGCGAACTGACCTCGCAAATCTCACGCGGCGTCGCGCCGAAGTATGACGATTCAGGCAAGTATGTGGTCTTGAATCAAAAATGCATTCGGGATTCTCAAGTTGATATCGCACGTGCGCGATCAATGAAGTCTCTACCAAAAAGCCCCGGCAAAGTTTTGCGCCAGAATGACGTACTAGTGAACTCCACCGGGCAAGGCACGCTGGGGAGAATCGCGAGATGGACCTCCTCTGATCCCAATACCTCCGTGGACACCCACGTGTCGATTGTCAGATTCGACCCGGAAGTAGCCGACCCCGCGTTTGCAGGAACGGTTTTGTCGACGATGGAGCGTCTGGTGGAGGATCTTGCCGAAGGCAGTACTGGACAAACCGAGTTGAAGCGCGAACTCTTGGGAAGTCTAGAGCTCAGCCTTCCCCCTCTAGACGTACAACGAGAAGTAGGTCGGCGGATCGAACTTCTGGATGAGCTTTGCCGAACACGAATCGAAGAAAACTTCATCCTCGCGAAAACCCGCGATGAGCTGCTTCCACTCCTCATGAGTGGAAAGATCACGGTGAAGGAAGCGGAGCAGGAAGCCACCACTGCTGGCGCGGTTATTACAGGTGAGGAGAACGAGGCGTAGCACCATGGTCTACAGCGAGGCAGCATTCGAAGTCGACACGCTCGACTTGCTCGGTGATCTTGAGTGGAAGCCAGCCAACGGCAAAGAATTCGCGCCTGGCAGTGGAGAGCGCGACAACTGGCGCGACATCGTGCTTCGCGGTCGTCTCCTTAACGCTCTGCACAATCTCAACCCGGAGGTACCGGACGAGTATTTGCGGCAAGCGATGGCTGAGGTGATTACTCCGCAATCGCAAAGCGCGATTGCGGAGAACCGCCGTCTGCACGAAATTTTGGTGGAGGGCTACCGCGGCATCGAGTACTACGACGCTAACGGGAAGCGCCAGAATCCCACCATCGTTTTCTTCTCCCGCGATCCGTCGAAAAACGACTACATTGCAGCCAACCAGATCACGATCCGAAACCTGGACAAGGAGCGACGTTTCGACATCGTTCTGTACGTCAACGGGATGCCGTTAGCCATCATCGAGTTGAAGCAATCAGGCTCCACGGCCACCGTCGAAAATGCGTTTAACCAGCTGCGCACCTACGTCGAAGAATTTCCGATGGCGTTCCGTTTCGCCAACGTAGTGGTGGCCTCCGACGGTGTCTACGCTATTTACGGCACACCATTTACGCCTCGCGAGCACATGAGTAGTTGGCGTGTCGATGATAATGGAGACCCGTTCGAGCAGGGACCGGTCGTAGTGGTCGATGCCGAATACATGACGGAATTCGACATGCTTATGTGGGGCCTCTTCAATGTTGAACGTTACGGCCAAGTCTTCGTAGATTTCACGGCGTTCGATGAGATCGACGGCGAACTACGCATGCGAGTGGCAAAACCCCACCAATACTTCGCGGTAACTAAGGCTGCTGGGAGAACCATCCAGGCAGCCCACAGCGACAAAAAGGCGGGCGTGGTATGGCACACGACGGGCTCCGGCAAATCCATGGAAATGGAGATGTACACCGCCAAGATCATGCGCGATGCACGGCTGGATTCACCCACCGTGGTTGTGCTCAATGACCGCAACGAACTAGACAAACAACTTTTTGACACGTTCTCGGTCTCTACCCTGTTGCCAGAGGACCCCGTCCACATCACCAGCAGAGAAGACCTCCGCGAGCAATTGAGTCAGCGCCAATCTGGTGGTATCTACTTTGCCACCCTGCAGAAATTCGGTCTGCAGGGTGCGAAGGAGGAACGCGAGCTGGAGCATCCGGTGCTTTCACAGCGCCACAACATCGTGGTGATCTCGGATGAGGCGCACCGCTCCCACTACGGATTCGGTGACACGAACGCGGACGGCTATGCGCACCACCTCCGCACTGCGCTGCCGAACGCCACCATGATCGCGTTCACTGGTACCCCGATCAACGAGTGGGATCGAAACACACGAGATGTTTTCGGCGGTGAGATCGATGTCTACGACATGAACCGCGCAGTCGCAGACGGTGCGGTAGTCCCGGTCTATTTCGAACCCCGGTTGATCCCGCTCGAGCGGATTCAAGGGATCACAGATGAAGACATCGACGATGCAGCTGCGGAAATCCTTGCCAGCATCGACGAGGAAGATCACGAAAAGGCGCAGCGCTCCGTCGTTGTCTTAAACACCATTTACGGTTCCGACCAGCGCCTCAGCACACTCGCTGAAGACTTCATCCGCCATTGGGAAGATCGGCGCGAAAACATGCGCCAATTCATCGGCGGGCCGGGCAAAGCAATGATCGTGGTGCAGACCCGCGACATCGCAGCCAACCTGTACGAGAAGATCATCGAACTACGTCCCGACTGGCACAGTGATGATGACCTCCAAGGCAAGATCAAGGTCGTCTACTCCGGTGCAGCCTCTGATCCTTCACATCTGCAGAAGCACATCCGCAATCAAAGCCGTATGGACCAGGTCAAAGACCGTATGAAAGATGCGGATGACGAACTTGAGATCACAATCGTGCAAGGCATGATGCTCACCGGATTTGACGCGCCTCCGCTGCACACGCTCTACCTCGACCGACCTCTCAAGAGTGCACTGTTGATGCAGACGCTCGCGCGCGTTAACCGCAAGTTCCGCCAAAAGGAAAACGGCCTGTTGGTCGCGTACGCACCGCTCATCGACAACCTCCAGGCTGCAATCGCAGAGTTCACAAAAAGCGCTTCGGACGAGGACGAGAAAGTCATTGGTCAGAATATCGAGGAAGCGCTCGCGATTGTTCAAGGTTTCATCGACAAGCTCAACATTCTCGTTGGCGAGGAATGGCGAGTTCTCGAGGCCTCTGGCGAACAACGACAGGCGCGCCTGCAACTCCTTGGAAAGTTACGTGATCCGCAGAACGCCGACGAAAACGGCCGCTACCCGCTCGCGCAACAATTCAAGGACAGTGCAGGGAAACTCGCTAGAGCGTGGGCATTGGCTTCGGGCAGCCCGAACGCTAGTCAGTACCGCGACGACGTACGCTTTTACTCTGATGTCCGCAACCAACTCATCAAAATGGAAGCGGCAGACCGACGAGCGCAGGGTGAGCCGCTTAGCGACGAAACCATCACCTTGCTAAGCCAGCTGGTGGTTGACTCCACAGCGTCGTCTGAAGTTATCGACGTATATGACGAAATCGGCCGCGAACTTCCAAATCTCCAGGATTTGAACATCGAAGCCCTCCAGCTTGCACACAAAGGTGACTCAGAAACCGCGTTGCTTATCGATGCCCTCCGCCGTTCACTCCTCCAAGAATCCCGCACGGCTACCGGAAACAACGAAGTGCGTGCGAAGCAATTCTCTGAACGTATTCGCGAACTCATGAACCGCTACACCAATCAGCAACTTACCTCAGCGGAAGTAATCGCTGAACTCGTCGAATTGTCCAAAGAGATCGTCGCGGAGAGCAAACGCGGCGAACAGTTTACTCCTCCGCTGAGTAACGATGAACTTGCGTTTTACGATGTCATGGCCGCCGACGCGTCTGTTGACGAAGTCCTCGAAGATGAAGTCTTGGCTCAGATCGCCCGTGATCTGGTGGCTACACTTCGCCACGATGCAAAAACGGATTGGACTGTGCGCGACGATGTCCGCGCCAAGTTACGTCGATCCATCAGAACCCTGCTGCGCAAGCACAAGTATCCGCCGGAAAAACGTAAAGATGCTGTCATCCTCGTACTCGAACAGATGGAGCGGTTTGCTCCACGGTGGTCGGAGGCGGCGTGATGACAACGATGCTGCTCAAGTATCGCGATGTGGAATTCGAACGCCCTCAGCATTTCGACGATAGCAATTGGGCGGGACTGCTTTTGGAACAGCAACGATTCGATAGGGCCGTTCTAGCAGAGGATTTAGGTGATGTGGTCGGATCTCTAAAGACGATGATTGAAAGCATCTCAAAAACCGTTCTGGAACTAGGCGGAGAATCCCCGAACAGCAAAGCGACATTTCCTGTCGTTTTTCAATCAGCCCACGCCAAACTGCTCGATCAATCAATTGAAGGGCACAACGTTGAGGGCCCCTCTAGAAATGTCCTTGAGCAGACAAGGAAGATGATTCTTTCCTTAGACGAGATACGAAACCAATCGGGCTCTGGGCACGGCCGCACTTTCTCGCCCGACATTAAGCCTGACACGGTTGAGGTTCTTTCCGCTATTGCCTTTTCGTGGATCCACTGGGCGCTTCCACGTATCGACAATTTCGCAGAAGGTCGGCCTGATGTTCTAATCAGGGATTTGATAGTAACAAACAACACTTTCACACGCGGGCGGCTGGTGAATCGGCTGTTGGACGCAAACCTCGAAAGGCTCGAGCCGAAGCAGCAGAAAGAGATTGGACTCGCAGTCGCAAGACGCGGCATGCAGGGAACATTCGTAGTTTGGGAAGATGGAGTCGAAGATTGTGCGAGATCCGACTCAATTAAGGATTGGCCAATCGGTTATCGCGAAGGTGTCTTTCAAGGTCTCTACACCGATAAATTCGGCACTTTCCATGCGAATTCATCTTCGATTCTGGTCAGCCTGCGGGTCATCGATCCCATCCCAGACATTGAGGACCTCGTGAAAGAAACAAATGAAGTGTGCAAAGCATCAGTACCCCTTCACCCCGACCGGGCATGGGACGACCTAGTCACGAAACGACGTCTGGATGCAGCCTTCCAACAGCAGATTGATCACCGTGCCTCTGAGGAAGCTGAACAGCTGTGGCAACTAAAGGCCACACTCGGGTTACTTCCCTTCTAAGGTGCGGTGCGCCGCGCGCTGTTCCTAGGGCCCCAGCGCCCCGATCGGGATCACCGTGACGCCATCGTTTCGTCGGATGACGGGGCCACCAGAAGTGATGACCACCAACGCCGGATCGTCCTTTAGGTGGCCAGCGAACCGTTTGAGAGTGGCGGCTGCGTGATCGATTACCTCGGAACTGAAGCCGAGTTTTACCTCGACGAGCACGTGCCGACCGCTGACATTCGCGACCGCGTCTACCTCTAACTTCGTGTTCAACCGGGCGTGGTAAACAGTCCGGCCCGTGAGCGCTCGCAGTTCGTGCACCACGAGGGACTCAAAGAGTTGGCCGAAGTAGGCAGGATCGCGTAGCAGGTGCTCCGGACCGCGGTCGAGTGCAGCCATGGCAAAGGAGGGGTCTGCGAGGTGGCGCTTTGGTGCCTTCCGCAGCGTCGCCTTCGAGCGGAGGTGTGTGAACCACGCGGGCTGATCTACGGAGACGAAAATACTCGCCAGTGCGTTGAGATAGTCCCTTGTCGTTTCACGCGAAGAATCAGAATCGGTCGCAATGGTCTGCAGCTCTAGCTCTGTACCGACGCCGCGAGCAAGCGAACGGATCATCCGTCTCACGCGCTCCGAGTCACGATTCACCCCTCCAACAGTGTGGATGTCCACGTCCGCAACGGTTTGGATGTAGTCCCGGACGTTCTCTAACGCGTCCTCGAGCGGTAGACCAACGTTGTACGGTAGGCCGCCTCGGCACACACGTTCGGCCAGTTCAGGCACGGTTAATGAGGGAGCAGAAAACGGCAGCGAATCACCGGCGACCACTGCGGCGAGAGAAACAGACCCATCGGACTCCCCGGTCTCAAACAAGGTCATCGTCGACATAGTCATGCGGGCGAACCGGCCCGCGCCCGAGTGGCTGGTCGCGTCCGCCCCGGGTGCCGTGGAACCGGTGAAAATGAACTGCCCTTTCGCCTGACGCTCATCAATCGAGTGCCGCGCGAAATCCCAGAGGCGCGGGTGCAGCTGCCATTCATCGATCAGGCGCGGTGTCGCGCCCTCTAACAACAGTCGCGGATCCGTATTCATGGCAAGTAAGACACCGGGATCCGTCTCCACGTTGAGGAAACTCGAGGCTTGCCGCTTCGCCGTCTCTGTCTTACCGCAGCCTTTCGGCCCCTGAATGAGGACGCCGCCCTGCCTGCGAAGCGCTCGTTCCAATTCTGCGTCTGCCAAGCGCGGAATGTAGCCGTTCACCATACGACCGCATAGTAGCAGCTAAAAGAGTCAGCTTGGCATTTTGAAACGTTCTCACTTGGCATTTTGAAAGCGGTTCACTTGGCGTTTTGAAAACAGGACGCATGCGATCGTCGATTAGCGCTCCGGCTCCCAGATCCTGCTCGGCGCGGCCAACGCGTTGCGCTCGCGGGAGAGGATGAGCCGGTCGAGGTCCGAGAGCACCGCGTCGACATCCGCGGGGTTGTACCTGCGCTCCCGGCGGGCCCGCTGCAACTCGCGGCTGGCTGCACGCAGCGCGACGGTCTGCAGTTGGGCGGCACCTGCGCGGGCGCGGTTGAACGCGGCCTTGCGCTCTTCGGAGCCCTCCGGGTCCTGCAGCCGCTGCTCAGCAATCGAGTCGAGGCGTTCCTGGATCATCGCGTAGGCCTCGGGCGCGTACTCCTCGGCGTGCTCGCGCACCGCCTTGCGTGCGGCAGCGAAGGCTCGCTGATTGAGCTCTTCGATGTCCTTGTCGCCGGCGGGTCCGTTCTGCAGATCAAGCTTGCCGACGAGCCACGGCAGCAACAGCCCCGGAATCACCATCGTGCAGGTCAGCACCGTCAGCGCGATGACGGACAGTTCGCGGTGGTAACTGGTTGCCGACGCCGGGATTGCCAGCACGAGCGCCAGTGTCACCAGGCCGCGCATGCCAGCCCATGCCATGAGCAGGACTTCCTGCATCCGCAGCGGCGACACGTTCGCGCGGCCTTTGCGCTGGTTCATCTTGCAGAGCACCCACATCCAGGCGAAACGCACGGCGAACGCGACGAGCGAGAGCACCACTCCAACCTGCACCGCCTGCCAGATGTGTGTTCCGGCGGTGTCCATCGCATCGCGCACGCTCATTCCGATCAGCCCGAAGGCGACACCGGTGAACAGCAGCTCGACGGTCTCCCAAAACGAGTGGCCGGTCAGGCGATCTTCCGCAGTCATGGCGGAGCGTGATGACATCTCCACCGCGGCAATCACGATCGCGATGACGCCCGAGGCTTCGATCGCCTCGCACCCGGCGTAGATCGCGAACGGCAGCACCCAGGTAAACGCGGTGCGGATCACGGGATCGGGCACGGTGTTGGCGAACATCGCGGCTAGCCTGCCGACGACCAACCCCACTAACACTGCCACCACCGCCGCATAGAAGAACTGCAGCGCACCCTTGCCAAAGTCGACCTCGCCATGTGCGACCGCCGCGGCCATGGCGACGTTGAAGGTGACGATGGAGGCGGCGTCGTTAAACAGCCCCTCCGTCTGCAGCGTTCCAGTGATGCGCTTCGGGATGCCGGCCGGGCCCGCCACCGCGTCCACCGCCACCGGGTCCGGCGGGGCGATCGCCGCCGCAAGCACCATCGCGGTGGCCAGGCTCAACCCCGGCAGCATCCACATCGCGGTGGCGGTCAGCGCAGCGATGGTGAGGAACACCAGGATCACCGACATCGTGACCACGACATTGAGCTGCGAGCCGATCTGCCCCCAACTCGTGCGTCTGGCGAGCGACCACAGCAGCGGCGGTAGGAAGATCGGCAGGATGAGGTGCGTCGGGATCGAGACCGTGTCCACCCCGGGGATGAAAATGACCGGCGCCACCACGATGGTCAGCAGTGCCGGCCATGGCAGGCCGGTGCGTTCACCGATCGCAGCGACAAAGACGGTGGCGAGCAGTAGTCCGATGATTGCGATGAATGTTCCCACGCTGGCCTATAGTACGGCGCGGTGTTACACGGCAACGCAGACTGTTGCAGAGAGTCCGAAACCGCAGTTGTTCGAGCGCCTCACCGAAGTTGTTTTAAACAACCCCGAAACAACTCATTGCAAAACTCTCCCTAAAATGACATATCGTCGCAGGTCAGAGTAGTTGTTCTGAGTTGTTTCGAGTTGTTTATTACTCGGCTGCTTACACGGAAACCCAACGGACACTCGGGCCTCGCATTGGGCTACCGTCGGCGATTTTCGCTTTACCTAAATCTCGAAGGTGACGAAGGATTCGGCTCACCGATTCACGTTCTACTCCGAGTTCATTCGCAACTTCACGCGCGTTTAAAGAATTCCCTTCGCGCAACTGGGCAATGATCCAGTCCTCTGTGGTCACGGATGCGATCGCAGAGGAATCATTCTTTTCAAAGGCCGTCCGCGCTCGAACAGACAATATCCACTCAGGAGCGTCCCTCAATGGTTCTAGGAAGCCTTGACTTGCGTACCACCCCAAGATTTCCTGGGCCTGCGCTTCCGGGATCTGCATAAGCCTGGCTGCTGTGGACGTCATCAAGATCTGGTTGCTCGCCAGATGACGCGCCACTAAGAGCCCGTTCAAACTGTTGAAGATCGCCTCTCCGAACTCAGCACGCAACAGATACAGCGACCGAATAAAAGCCGAATCTACATTTCCGGCGGGCAACGTGACTTCAACAAACGGCCCATCGGCATTCAAGCTGGGGGCTTGCCTACCGCTGGCCAACATGGAGACCCACATGCGGTCGAAGCCTCGGGAGGATTCTTCCGCGAGTCCCAACTGCCGCAGCGCACCCATCAGAATCGGGTTGCGCGGAATCGACTGGGTGGTCAGAATCCTCTCCTCAGGAACGCCTATAGGGAGACCACCAGGAGACCACACGGTCAGACTGGTCGGAGACTGGTCGATGACGATTGCGGTAGTCGCTTCCCAGTCCCGGTGAGCGAATGCGTTTGAAACAATTTCGTCTACCGCGGTCGCCGGAAACGCCGGAATGGGAAACTCTTGTCCGTTCGGGAGTTGCACTCGCGCAATCTCCTGCGACGTATGAGCCTTAATCAACGCGCGAAGCTGTTCAGACGCAGTAATTAACGGTGCGGAGATCTCAGTTACTTTTGGATCGCCACTTGGTACGTCGCGGAGCAAATGCCTCACGACCGTCCGATTGTGCAGTGGCGGCATGAAGAGGATCTCTGACGCAAATGTCAACGCTCCATCCACAGTCAACAACCCCAATTCACTACAGAGTTCAAGCCCCGTCTGGGGAACAGGCGAATCATCACCCAGGGCATGCTTTCGGTTGGCAAGGAGGGCTTTAGCCTGCTCGATTGCTTGCGAGTCGAGATCTTCAGGGCCTCGTCGAGACGCAATAGCGCTGAGATCAGGGTTCGAACGGGACAGGTGAATGTGACGGCGTTCGTCTTCACTCAAAGGCTCACAGTTCTTACCGACACGTTTACTGGCTTGACCTTTGGAGCGTTGATACAACGCCATCCCCCGTGGGATGCGCAAAGCAATCAAGCGCTTATCGCAGTGCATAATCTCAACGGCTTCAACCTGGATATGAGGCTGCGTCTTGCTGTAAATTTTTTCCACTAACCATTCGCATGAACGATCAGTGCCAGTGAACGCAGAAGGGCCTGCTTTTTTGTCGTTCACGCCAAGGACAATGTAGGCGACACCGCCGTCGGCATTGGAGAAACAAATTACTTCGTCTACAAGAAATTCCACAAGCCCCGCATCGGGGTTCTTGTTCATCGGGTAAACGGCAGGATCCTCCTTGAAATCCAGAACCTGGGATTCCCATTTTCCAGCGCTATCTCCGGCCTCAATTGCCGACAGCGCTTCCTGCACACCCTCAAGACCCGAATCGAGCATGGGGTCAGAATAACAAAAGTTGTTTCAGAGTTGTTTTAAACAACTCCCTGCAAAACTCTCCCCAAGATAACATATCGACGCAGGTCAGAATAGTTGTTCTGAGTTGTTCTGAGTTGTTTTGAGTTGTTTATTACTCGACCGGACGACCGGCCGAGTTCCCGCAACCCGCCCCTAGTGGCCGCGGGGCTGCGACAGGGCGGCGCCGGATTCGAAGAACGGGCGCAGCTGGTTGTCGAACAGGGTCAGCGCGGAAGCGATCGCCATGTGCATGTCCAGGTACTGGTAGGTACCCAAACGGCCGCCGAAGAGGACGTTGTTTTGTTCGGATTCTTCCGCCGCGAGTCGTCGATAAGCCTCGAGCTTCGCGCGGTCTTCCGGGGTGTTAATCGGGTAGTAGACCTCGTCGTCGCCCTCGGCGAAGCGGGAGTACTCCTTCACAATGACCGTTCGATCAGAGGGGTACTCAGACCGCTCCGGGTGGAAGTGGCGGAACTCGTGGATGCGGGTGTACGGCACGTCGGCGTCGTTGTAGTTCATCACAGGTGTGCCCTGGAAATCGCCGGTGTCCAAGACTTCCTGCTCGAAGTCGAGGGTGCGCCAACCCAGGCGGCCTTCGGCGTAGTCGAAGTACTGGTCCAGCGGGCCGGTGTAGACCACGGGTGCGTCCGGGGATTCGGCGCGGATCTCGTCTGCGACGGCGAACCAGTCGGTGTCGGTGCGGACGTCGATGAGCTCGGAGTCCGCCATCTTCTCCAGCCAAGCGGCGTAGCCGTCGACGGGCAGGCCCTCATACTTGTCGTTGAAGTAGCGGTTGTTAAAGGTGTAGCGCACCGGCAGACGCGAGATGATCTCCGGCGGCAGGTCGGTGGGGTCGGTCTGCCACTGCTTGGCGGTGTAGTGCTTGACAAACGCCTCGTAGAGCGGCTTGCCGATCAACGCGATGCCGCGCTCCTCCAGGTTGGTCGCCTCGGCTGGGTCCTTGCCTTCGCGCTGCTGCTCGATAAGTTCGCGCGCCTCGTCCGGCGAGTAGTAGCGGCCGAAGAACTGGTTGATCAGGCCGAGTCCCATCGGGAACTGGTAGGCAGTGCCGTCGTGCATCGCGAAGACGCGGTGCTGGTAGTCGGTGAAGTCGGTGAAGCGGTTGACGTACTCCCACACCCGCTCGTTGGAGGTGTGGAAGAGGTGCGCGCCGTACTTGTGCACCTCGATTCCGGTGGTGGGTTCGGCCTCGGAGTAGGCATTGCCGCCGAGGTGATTGCGGCGCTCCACAATGAGCACCTTCTTATCCAGCTGGCTAGCGGCGCGCTCGGCAACCGTTAGACCAAAAAATCCAGAGCCAACAACGATGAGGTCATAAGAAGTCATGGCCTCCACTTTATTGCACTACGGCAGCTGACACGGCGCATCGGCGTGTCGCAACAGATTTCACAGAAGTCACAAACGTACCATCACTATCAACTCTTAACTTTTGGCAACCGTTTTTACAGCTGCACAACCCTAGGGAGATAACAGTGCAACAACGACGTCGACTAGTACCCACCAGGTCAAAATGGTCCACCCCCGTCATCGCGGCGGTCACCTCCATCGCGCTCGCCGTGACGGCCGCATTCGGCGGACAGCAAGTTCTCAAGACCCAAGACTCCGGCAACGGCGGCCCCATTGAGGTCAAAAATTCCTCCTCTAGCTTCAGTGACGGCGAATCCATCGTCGTCGATGACCCAGCCGTAGCCGCTCAGGGCGACGGCGAAAGCCGCCGCGCGGTCAAGCAGTTTCACCGCGACGAAACCTTCAATATGTTCGCCGTCACCTGGGAAGGCAAGCGAGATATCAACTCCTTCGTCCGCTCCAAGCAGCAGGACGGTTCCTGGAGCGAGTGGCTGCCCATGGATGCAATGAATTACACCGAGGGCAAGAACGGCACCGAACTCATCTTCGTGGGCGATACCAACGATGTGCAGGTCTCTATGGCCAACGTTGACCTCGTGAGCGGATCCAACCTGGACAAGAAGGAAGACTCCCTCCTGGACAAGGCCGCCAAAGGCGCTGATGCCAACCGCCCCGCGCCGCTTGCGTACAACGTCGGCGATATCTCCCCCGTGGCCGATGAGCGCACCCAGGTTGCGGATCTCGACGCCGTGTTTATCGACGGCAACGCCCAAGAAGGCGAAGCCATCGAGCCCACCGCAGAAACCGCGGGCATGCCCAAGGTAGTCACCCGCGCTGGCTGGGGAGCAGACGAATCTAAGCGCTGCCAGCAGCCAACCTACGATGATGGCTTGAAAGCCC
>ERZ1029854.156-NODE-156-length-30860-cov-12.311443_pt1 | contig 30860 bp, 27 predicted proteins | sample MGYA00519239_ERZ1029854 | MGnify/ENA primary metagenome ERZ1029854 (study PRJEB33666, sample SAMEA4610917) | skin metagenome | biome: Human-associated habitat; feature: Malodor aspect; material: skin | place: Philippines | collected 2015-08 ... | reverse complement strand
AGTGGCGGTAGAACGCCTCCTGGTCCTCGGTGGTGAGGTGGCCGTTCTCGTCCAGATCCGGAGCGTCCTCAATGCGGTCCTTCGGGAATGCGAGGTGCAGCTCGCCGTCGCGCAGGGTGTGGCCGCGCAGCGGGACGATGGAGTCGCCGCCACCGAAGAGGCCGTGGTTCACGGAGACGAAGTCCGGCTGGCCGGTGGTGTCGTTGACGTAAACGTCCTTGACGCCACCGACCTTGTCGCCGTTGGAGTCGTAAGCGGTCGCGTTTGCGAGGTCCTCGATGCGGTTGAAGTCAGCCATGATTCTCCTTAAAGATTCGGGCAAGTAAGTTTTGTTCGGTTCCGCATTAGGTTGAGCGTTTCGCTCGGTCGTTGCGGGAACAAAATCGAATGTAACCACGGCCACCCCGCCACGCCTGAACAACCGTCCAAATATAAGAGGCTGAACGTATGTTCGAGGGACAAACCCGTCAGCTTCAGGTAGCGCCTCGATTGGGCTTATGACGTGCCGTAACGTAAGTCGCACCCTCCAAAGGGGGAGTTGCGAATGCGAACGCGAGGTTTCGGCGGGGTAACGGGCACATACCGAAGGAGCATAGAAAACCCCTATGTGAGATAAATCACATAACGTTTCTAAGAGTCCCGCACGGCTTGAATGTCGCGCAGATGGCGGTAGAAGGTGACGCGGTTGACGGTGCGGGGGCGCAGGTGGTCGTCGATACGCACTGCGATCTCGTTGCCGCCCGACTGGAGCGCGCGGCCGGTCAGCGCGCGTGTGCCGTCGAGTCGCGGTGTGCGGCGAAAGAAACGTCGCTTATCGACGACCGGTGTCACGTACGGCACCGCCGCTATGCCAGGCGCATCCGCCGTGGGGACCAGGCGCGCGCCGTATTCCTTCTCTGGGGAGACGAGAACGTCGGAATCGACGACGACCTCGCCGACGTAGCGCCCCCCGCCGTCGCCGGTGAACAGTTCGGCGGAGCCGGCAACCACTTCGCCGAAGTCGGTGCGGATGCACGGGATCGGGCGCACTGGGCCGGATACGGCGAGGTCGACCGAGCCCGCGCCCCAGAGCACTGCAGCGGGGGATTGGGGATCAACCGGCAGGTAGGCGACCTGCGCCCACATGGTGTCAGCGCGCATCAGGCGGGTAAGTACCAGGCCCAACGCGCGGTCGGAGCCGGAAACGACAATGCGGAGCGGCTCGGACGGGCGCTGCGGAGCGAAGTTCGGCGCGCCGAGGTGGGCGACTGCGGGGTTGCGCTGGATTTCGTCAAGTGACGGTGTTGGGTCCTCCGGCAGCACCTCGCGGGCGATCCGATCGAGGAATTTCAGGTCCTTCTGTGTGGGCAGCTCCGGGAGGGTGAACTGCTCGGCGGTGAGGGAATCGTCGAAAAGCGAGGCGCCGCATGCGCAGTGGATGAGCCGCATGGCGCTCACGCTACAATATGCGCGTTGAAACGCCATATATAAGGAGTGCGTGATGTCCGCCATCATTATCGTCGGCGCCCAGTGGGGCGACGAGGGCAAAGGTAAAGCAACCGACATCCTCGGCGGCAAAGTCGACTACGTGGTCAAACCCAACGGTGGCAACAACGCCGGGCACACCGTGGTCGTCGGTGGGGAGAAGTACGAGCTGAAGCTTTTGCCCGCCGGAGTCCTGTCTGAAAACGCCACCCCGATCCTGGGCAACGGTGTGGTGATCAACCTCGAGGCACTTTTCGACGAAATCGACGGCCTCGAAGCCCGCGGCGCCAACGCCTCGAGGCTGCGCGTATCCGCCAACGCGCACCTGGTCGCGCCCTACCATCAGCAGCTGGATCGCGTGCAGGAGCGCTTCCTGGGCAAGCGCGCAATCGGCACCACCGGCCGGGGCATCGGCCCCACCTACGCCGACAAGGTTGCGCGCGTGGGCCTGCGCGTGCAGGACGTCTTCGACGAATCCATCCTGCGCCAGAAGATCGAGTCCGCGCTCGACGTGAAAAACCAGATGCTGGTGAAGATGTACAACCGGCGCGCTATCTCCGTCGAAGAGACCATGGACTACTTCGGCCGCTATGGCGAGCGTCTCGCGCCGATGGTGATCGACGCGGAGCGCGTGCTTAACGACGCCCTCGATGCCGGCAAACACGTCCTCATGGAGGGCGGCCAGGCCACGATGTTGGATGTCGATCACGGCACCTACCCGTTCGTGACCTCGTCGAACCCCACCGCCGGTGGCGCCTGCGTGGGAGCGGGCATTGGCCCGACGCGGATTACGGCGTCGCTGGGCATTATCAAGGCCTACACCACCCGCGTGGGCGCGGGCCCATTTCCGACGGAGCTTTTTGATAAGTGGGGCGAATTCCTCCAGGTCACCGGCGGCGAGGTCGGCGTGAACACCGGTCGCAAGCGCCGCACCGGGTGGTATGACAGCGTGATCGCGCGCTACGCCTCCCGCGTGAACGGGTTTACCGATCTGTTTTTGACCAAACTCGACGTGCTCACCGGCATCGGTGAAATCCCGATCTGCGTGGCTTACGACGTGGACGGCAAGCGTTTCGACGAAATGCCGCTCACCCAAACCGACTTCCACCACGCAACGCCCATCTACGAGACGATGCCGGCGTGGGACGAGGACATCACCGAATGTCGCACGTTCGAGGAGCTGCCAGAGAAGGCCCGCGACTACGTGCTGCGCCTCGAGGAGCTCTCTGGTGCCCCGATCTCCTACATCGGCGTGGGCCCGGGTCGCGACCAGACAATCGTGCGCAACGACGTGATGGGGCGGTGATTTACCCCGTTAGTGACGCCGCCCAGCCCCCTCCTTGTAACGCACGGGTCGTATGTGACGATATCCTTTCGAATCCAGTTCACTGTTTTCGAAAGGAATCCTGCATGTTTAAGAACAACGTTGCTCGCAAGGGCACCCTCGTCGCTGCTGCGCTGTCCGCAGCCCTCGTCGCTCCGTCGCTCGCACCGGTCGCGTCCGCGCAGACCGATGGTGTGAACCTGTCCTCCAGTAATGGAACCGACAAGGCCGCCGATAAAGACACCGACGCGAAGGAAATCAATTTCAAGCGCGACATCACCATCAAGCGTGGCGAGTCCACCAGCTTCGACCTGGGCACCATCGCCAACCTTCCGCTGGGCACGTTGTACGAGCTCAACGCTGGCGGCGAGATCGCCAAGCTGGACGGCTCCAAGCTGAACCTCACTGCGCCGAAGTCCGGCAGCACCAAGGTGCAGCTCAAGGCGAACCCGAAGGTCGGCCCCTCGCTGAACATCGACCTCAACGTCTCCGCTGGCGACACCACCGAGATCGAGGAGAGCACCGAAGATACCGAGACCACTGCCGGTATCGCGGACCTGTTTGACCGTCTATCCTCCTCCTCCGACAACACCGAGAACAACGCCGACGGCAACACCGGTTCCTCCATCGAGGGCACCGGCTCCTCTCTGGCTGACTCCGGTTTCGCCACCGAGGGCACGCTGTCTTCTGAGGACGGCACCGGCTCATCCATCGAGGGCGCAGGTTCCTCTGCTGAGGGCCAGGGCACCCTGAATGGTTCCTCTCAGGAGTCCGGCCTGCCGGGCAAGTGTGAGGTTGCCCTGCTCGGCCTTGGTGTGCCGCTGCTGGCGCTGATCCCGGTTGCGCTGGTATCCCAGCTGGCGATCAGCGGCGCGTCGCAGCTCGGCGACCAGCTCGGTGCGCAGATCCGTCAGGCCAACTCCGCGATCCAGTCGCAGGTTGGCCTGCTCAACCCGCAGGTTGCTTCCCAGGTTGAGGCCGCGAATGCCGCGCTGAAGCAGTTCGGCCTGACCGCAGGTTCCGCCGCGCTCGCAGTCGCTGGCGCTGGCGTCGGCCTGACCCTTCTGGCTGGTGTGCTCGCAGCATGCCTGGGCAACGGTTCTTCCTCCTCGTCCGCCCCGGCTGACCGCGGCTCTTCTTGGAGCGGCAACGTGAGCAAGAAGGAGACCGAGGCACCGAAGGCAGCGGCCACCAACTAATTCCGCCTCGCCGGATAGGGGTGAACCCATAACTATGGGATAATCGGTGCCCATGACCGTTCCGCATAATGCAGAGCAGATGGGCACCGGCCCGAACAGCCCACTGGAGCCGCGTCGCACGCTGGTCCTAGGCACTTCGCCGATGGCGCGTGAGCTGGCGCAGGCGTACCAACGTCTGGGCAACGAAACCCAAACAGGGACCGTGTCTCAGGCGAGGGAATTCCGCCCCCAGCTGATCGCCACCACGGGCGATTCTCCCGACACGTTGGCCGAGGTTGCGGCGGTGGCGGAGGAGACCGGGGCGGAGGTGGCGCCGTCGGTAAGCGCGTGCCACCACACCGCGGACCGCCTCGCAGTACGTAAGCAGGCGAGCGAGGAACTGGGGCTTCCGACGCTGGAATATGAGTTCGCGTCCACGCCACAGGAGATGCAGGACGCCGTCGAGCGCATCGGGTATCCGTGTGTGGTCAAGGCGCCGACGTCGAACGACGGCGAGGGCTTTAGTTTCGTGCGCTCGAGCGGGGATCTTGCGGTCGCCTGGTCGAACGCCGACCGTGGCGTCGGCCAGGGTGCAGTGGTGGAGCGGTTTATCGATTTCGATTTCGAGTGCACCATCCTCGCCGCCCGTTCCATCGACCCAGAGACGGGCCAGTTGGCCACATGGTTCTGCGAGCCGATTGGCACTCACCACCGCGAGGGTCGCCTGGTTGAGGCGTGGCAGCCCGCGCCGCTTCCGCAAGGTGCGATGGACAACGCCCGTTCCATCGCCGCGCGCATCACCGGCGCGCTGGCCAGTTGCGGCGTGTTTTCCATCGAGTTGTTCGTCTCCGGCGACGACGTCTACTTCTCCCAGGTCACCCCGCGCCCGAGCCGCGACGGCCTGGTCACCCTGGCCACGCAGCGCGTCAATCAGTTCGATCTGCAGGCGCGTGCGACGCAGAAATTGCCGATCGATTCCACGCTCGTCAGCCCGGGCGCGGTGCGTTTCCTTCCGGGCGTCCGCCCCTCGCTCGAGGCAATCGCCGCCGCCATGGCCGTCGAGGAGACCACGGTGCGTTTGCTTAACGACGACACCCTGATCTTCTCCACCGCTGACTCCGCCGCTGAAGCGCGCGTGCGCACCGACAATGCGGCCCGTGCAATGAAGAAAGCCCAGGAAAACGCCATAGAGGGATAGGTCACACCATATTGTGTATCGCCGTGTCGGGTGCACCGGTAAACTAGGGGATGTTTGCCAACAACGAAAGGTGAAGCTTATGACCCAGTCCCTGCTCGTAACCCTTGCGAACCGCACCTTTGACGGTGTGGATTTGCAGCAGCTCGCCAGCCGGCTGAACCTGGATCTGGTGCGCGCCGAAGGCGACGATGTCGCCGAGGTGTTCAACTCCGGCGCCCTGTCCGGTGAGGCCGTGCTCATCCAGGGCACTGGCGACTACAACTTCGACGCCGAACTTGCCGCGGCACTTGGTGTGCCGGTGCTCCTGGTTGCCGGCGACGAGAAGACGGCTGCGCTCGCGCAGCGCCGGATTGAGCAGCTCGGGGCGGTCGTGGTGTCGTCGATTAGCGAAAGCGACATCGCCACCTTCGAACCGGCCACAACTGACGCCAAGCAGGTCATGAGCCCGGTCGTGTTTGAAAACCAGCTCACCGAGCAGGCCAAGGCCGCCGGCTCCCACATCGTGCTGCCGGAGGGTGAGGACGATCGCATCCTGCAGGCAGCCGACCAGGTGCTGCGCAACGGCATTGCCCAGATCACGATTCTTGGCGACGTCGACGATATGCAGCGCCGCGCCAGCGAGCAGGGCCTGGACCTGTCCAAGGCCAACCTGGTCAACCACCTCGAATCCGAACACCTCGAGGACTTCGCGGCCGAGTTCGCGGAGCTGCGCAAGAAGAAGGGCATCACCCTCGACGAGGCGCGCGAGACCATGCAGGACGTCTCCTACTTCGCCACGATGATGGTGCACAAGGGGCTTGCCGACGGCATGGTGTCCGGCGCAGCCCACACCACGGCCCACACGATTAAGCCGTCCTTCCAGATCATCAAGACCGCCCCGGGCGCGTCCGTGGTGTCCTCGATCTTCCTCATGGTCATGCAGGACCGTCTCTGGGCGTTCGGTGACTGCGCTGTGAACCCGAACCCGACCGCCGAGCAGATCGGCGAGATCGCGGCTGTGTCCGCCAAGACCGCAGCACAGTTCGGCATCGACCCGAAGGTCGCCGTACTGTCCTACTCCACCGGTTCCTCCGGCGCCGGCCCGGACGTCGAGCGCGCCGTCGAGGCCACCGCGAAGGCCAAGGAGCTCGCGCCGGACGTCGCCATCGACGGCCCGCTGCAGTTCGATGCCGCCTGCGACCCAGGCGTCGGCGCGAAGAAGGCCCCGGATTCCCCGGTGGCTGGCCAGGCAAACGTGTTCATCTTCCCTGACCTCGAGGCCGGCAACGCGGGCTACAAGATCGCGCAGCGCACCGCCGGTGCCCTCGCCGTCGGCCCGGTGCTCCAGGGTCTGAACAAGCCTGTCAACGACCTGTCCCGCGGCGCGACCGTGCCGGACATCGTCAACACCGTCGCCATCACCGCAATCCAGGCAGGAGCGAAGTAAATGTCCTACGCACTCGTTATTAACTCGGGCTCGTCCTCGATCAAGTTCCAGATTGTCGACCCGGCTGCCGACGCATCCGACGACCCGTTCGTCTCCGGCCTGGTCGAGCAGATCGGCGAGCCGCAGGGCCGCATCACCGTCAAGTACAACGGCGACAAGTTCATCGTGCAGAAGCCGGTGCCGACCCACGGCGTGGGCCTGCAGGAGACCTTCAAGATCCTCGATGCCAAGGGCATCGGCCCGACCCAGCTCGACATCGTCGCAGCCGGCCACCGCGTGGTCCACGGCGGCATGGTCTTCTCTCAACCGGAGCTGATTAACGACCAGGTCGTCGAGATGATCCGCGACCTTATCCCGCTGGCTCCGCTGCACAACCCGGCCAACATCGACGGCATAGAGGTCGCCCGCGCGCTGCTGCCGAACATCCCGCACGTCGCGGTGTTTGATACCGGCTTCTTCCGCGATCTGCCGCCGGCTGCCGCGCTGTACGCTATCAACGCCGATGTCGCGGAGAAGAACCTGATCCGCCGCTACGGTTTCCACGGCACCTCGCACGAGTTCGTCTCCTCCCAGGTTGCGGAGATGATCGGCCGCGATCCGATGCACACCCGCCAGATCGTGCTCCACCTGGGCAACGGTGCCTCCGCCTCTGCAGTGGCCAACGGCAAACCGATCGATACCTCGATGGGCCTGACCCCGCTCGCCGGCCTGGTCATGGGTACCCGTTCGGGCGACATCGACCCGGGCATCATCTTCCACCTGGTGCGCCAGGGCGGCATGTCCATCGACGAGATCGACAACCTGCTCAACCGCCAGTCCGGTGTGAAGGGCCTGTCCGGTGTCAACGACTTCCGCGAGTTGCGCACCATGATTGACAACGAAAACACCGACGCCTGGCTGGCGTACAACGTCTACATCAACCAGCTGCGCCGCTTCATCGGTTCCTACATGATCGAGCTGGGCCGCGTCGACGCCATCACCTTCACCGCGGGTGTTGGCGAGAACGACAAGGATGTCCGCCTCGACGCCCTGGACAACCTCGAGATGTACGGCATCAAGGTCGACCCGGAGAAGAACGACCTGCCGAACGACGGCCCGCGCGTGATCTCCACCGACGACTCCAAGGTCAAGGTGCTCGTCATCCCGACCAACGAGGAGCTGGCAATCGCCCAGAAGGCTGCCGCAGTGGCTGCACAGGTGTCCTAATTTTTTGCTGAGACACCGTAAACGCCGTGCACAGTTATTGCTGCGCACGGCGTTTGTGTTTCGCGGTAGCGGATAAGTAGCTGCTTAAACGTCGTTTTGTGGCCGAAATTATGTTGTCATTCGACTGCGAAAAGCGATAGATTTGTCAATTGATATGACCGTACCGCGGGCTGAATACGACATTAAAGGGGAATTGAAGATGGCCGGAAAGCACCGGAAGGTTTTGAGCGCGCGCCGACGCGGAACGTCGATCGCGGCAACTGCGCTCGGCCTATCGCTTGTGGCGGGCGGTGTGCAGCCGGTATTGGCGCCGGAAACGGCAGACTTCGCGCAGGCGCAATCGCGTACCGAGGCGCAGAGGTCGTTGGTGAAATACCCGCGCTCCACCGCGGTGCGTTTCGGTCAAACGACGACTGCTAGCCCGAATGTCAATAGGCTTACCGCACACCCGCCGGTGTCCTACGAAATCGCGAGCTCCACCGATCCGAATTGGGGCGCTTCTGTCGACCCCGAGACCGGCGAAGTGAAAATTACCCCGAACGTGGATGCTGGCGAGGATCTTCCGCAGTCCGGACAGATTGACGTATTGGCCACCTTCAAGGACGACTCGACCAAGATCATGCCGGTCGCGGTCACGCTCGCGCAGGATCCCTACTTCGACCCGGTCAACGACGCGACCTTCTGGGTGGGAAAGGAGTCCAACCCGATCCACGTGCGCGGCGTGTTCGTCCCGTCTGGCTACACCTTGGCTATCGACGAAAACACCATCCCGGCGGGCATGGTCGTCGACGATTCCCGCGCATTGAACCGCTTCCAGCACGTGTACCTCATGGGTGCACCGTCGGAAGCCGGTGTTTACGAGGTCACGGCAAAGTTCGTCGGTACGGATGGTTCCACCTACGTCGGTGCCGGCGGTGAGCTGCTGCAGACCTTCACCGTCACGGTGAAGGATCCGGCGGACCTGCCGGCACCGGTGGAGGCGGACCTCGCGGATGAGCCGCAGGAGCCGGTCGAAGCAGGCCAGGAGCTGAACATCCCGGTCAACACCGAAAACGCAGCCTCGGTGGAGGTGTCCGGCCTGCCGGACGGTGTCACTTACGACTCCGAAAACAGCACGATCACTGGTACGCCGACAACTCCGGGTGAGTACGAGGCTGTTGTCGACATCATCACCAAGGACGAGCAGGTCCAGCAGGACCGCGTGAAGATCTCGGTGAAGGACCCGGCAGCGACCTCGGACGAGACCACTCCGGCAGAGTCGACCACCGAGCCGTCCACCTCGGGTGAGTCCACTCCGGCCGAGCCGACGACCTCGGGTGAAGCCACGACCGAACCGTCGACGTCGGAGGAACCGGCTTCGGATCAGCCGACGACAGAGCCGACGACGGACCCGTCGACCTCGGGCGAGCCGACGTCTGGTGAGTCCACTCCGGCCGAGCCGTCGACCTCGGGTGAAGCCACGACCGAACCGTCGACGTCGGAGGAACCGACTTCGGATCAGCGGACCACGGACCCGTCGACCTCGGGTGAGCCGTCCACCTCGGGTGAGACCACTCCGGCGGAACCGACGACGGACCCGTCGACCTCGGGCGAGCCGACGTCTGGTGGGTCCACTCCGGGCGAGCCGACTTCTGGTGCGTCGACGTCGGATCAGCCGACGACAGAGCCGTCCACCTCGGGCGAGCCGACCATGAAACCGACCGCAACTGATCAACCGACTACCGGTGAGCCCACGCCGGCGGATCCGACGGTGGGGGAGTCGTCGACAAGCGAGCCTGCTCCAGCGGAACCGACCGATCAGGCTGGCGTCTACGAGTGGGCGCCGATCATCGTCAAGGCGGGCAACACTGCCACCGGTGAGCCAGCGCGCGAGCCGGCCGAGCCGGTCGTGATCACTGCCGACGCGGACGCGCCGGAGTGGGTGACCGTGAACCAGGACGGCCGCATCGATGTGAACCCGCCGCGCGGTACTGCGCCGGGCACGTACTCCTTCGGCGTTACCACCGCGACCGGTGAGCGCGATACGATCACCGTCGAGGTCACTGCTCTGGACGCGGACGATAAGCGCGTTGAGATGGAGTACAACGACGACTACCTGCGCGCCGGCGAGACGGCGTCGAACCAGCCGCCACGCGCAAACATCACCCGTGACGGCGTGGAGTACGCAAAGCAGCCGATGCTCAAGGGTACGAAGTTCGCGCTCGCGAACCCGGACGTCAAGCCGTACAACGAGTCCGTCGACCCGGAAACCGGTGCGGTGACGGTGACCGCACCGATCGACCAGGTTGCGGACGCGCCGATCGAGGTTGAGATTCTCGTGACCTACCCGGACGGCACGACGGCGACTGTCGTTGCCACGTTCTACGCCGACCCGGCTCCGCTGAACCAGACCAACCAGCCGGCATACGAGCAGGGCAAGGGCGCCCAGCCAGGCCGCACGGTGTCGGTGAAGCAGATTGCTGACCTGCCGGACGAGACGGAGTTCTCGCTGGCGGATCCGACTGCGGACTTCAAGGGCTGGGACATTCGCGTGAACCTGGAGACTGGCGAGATCCTCGCCACCGCGCCGGAGGAGAACCCGCAGCCGATCGACATTCCGATTCGCGCGACGTACACCGACGGCACCATCGACCAGGAAGGACGCCAGCACGGCGAAACCACTATGGTCCACATCGAGGCGCTGACCGGCACCACGCTGGCGGACACCGTCGAGGGCTCCAACTACAGCCAGCCGGTGTACGACGCCGACGGCAACATCCTCATTTACCCGACGGGCTCCCTGCCGGAGGGCGCAACGTTCGAGGTCGACGGTCTGACCGCGCTGCCGGTCGAGGTCGATCCGGAAACCGGCGCGATCAAGATTGTGGTGCCGGCGGACGCCCCCGCGAACGCCCCGTTCGACGTGCCGATCAAGCTGGTGCTGCCGGACGGCTCCACCCAGGAGATCGTCGTTCCGGTCGCAACCCGTTCCGACGCGAGCGGCCAGGTCGTGTCCTGGGCGCCGATCAAGCTCACCGAAGGCGGCGAGCCAGTCACCGTCGCGCCGACCACCGCTCCGGAGGGTGTCACGTTCGGGCTCGCCGCGTCCTTCGATGCCCAGGGCTGGCAGGTGCTTGTCGACGAGCGCACCGGCGCCGTGACCGCCTCCCACCCGGGCTCGGACGCGGATACGCTGGCGACGCTGATCCCGGTCGTGGTCACGTTCCCGGACGGCTCCCAGCGCATCATGGACGTCCCGGCGACGGTCGTGCGCGGCGAGGCTGCGCTCAACGACGTCACCTACGCGCCCGCCGAGATCAACGCCGGCGGCAGCGTCACCATCAACCCGGACGTCGTACCGGGGTCGTTCTCCCTGGTCAGCCCGGTTCCGGGCCTGGGTCTGGCGATCGACCCGGCCACCGGTGCCTTGACCGTCACCGCGCAGGCGAGCGCCCTGGCGGGCACCCGCGATGTCCCGGTCGAGGTCACCTTTGCCGACGGTTCGCGTGCTGTAACGTCTGCGCGGATCACCGTGCTTGACGACAACACCGCGGCCGCCACCGGAACGGGGTCCTCGAACGGTTCGTCGGAGGGGTCCTCGCTGGGGTCGTCGTCAAGCTCGAGCTCTTCGAGCGTGGGCACCTCCGCGTTCGTGTGGATCCCGGCGCTGCTTGCGGTGCTCGGATTGTTGGGCGCGGCGAATAAAGCGCTGTACGATAACCGTGAGTTTTTCCAGGATTTCCTGGTCTGGTGGAAGTAAGGACACATTATGCGAGTACATAACAAAGTTGCTGCGGCCGCGGTCGTCGCGAGCCTCGGCGCTGGTCTCGTAGTGCCGACGCAGGCCGGTGCGGTCATCGAGCAGAAGCGCAGCTTCTCCGTCGACGCTGTCACTAACGCGGTCGAGGGGTTCCAGCGCGTTGAGGTGAACAAGGGCCGCGTGTCGTGGCTGACGTACAACAACCCGTCGTACGGCACTATGTCCACCGCGTTCTACCTCGACGCCTTCGCGGGCGGCTCCAAGCTGCCGTTCGCGGGCGACGCGACCGCCGTGCAGTCCTCCTCCGAGGGCGATACCGACATCATCACCATGACCCACACCGCCAACGGCGTGGAGGTCATCCGCACCTTCACCGTGACCCCGGACCAGGTGGACGTCGAGGTGAAGCTGCGCAACGTCTCCGGTTCCACCCAGAACCTCGGGCTGAACCTGACCACCGGCCTGATGGCGTACGACTACGACATCACCGCCAAGCAGGAGGACACCGGCTACGATCTGTCCGTCGGCGGCCGCTACAACCTGCAAACGCGCTATGGCGGCGCCGACGCCATCGGCACTGGCGACAGCCAGGCCAGCGCGGTGAACGGGGCGAACAACGACGGCCGCTTCCAGGCCGCGAAGTGGAGCCAGTCCGTCCCGGCAGGCGGCGAACTGAAAGCCACCGCGACCGTGAGCGGCAACGCCTCCGAGTCGCTGCAGGATTCTGACGGCGACGGTTTCCCGGACGAGTGGGAGCTCAACGGCTACACCGCCGCCGACGGCACAGCGCTGCCGCTACACCGCTGGGGTGCGGACCCGGAGCGTAAGGACCTGTTCCTCCAGCTCAACTGGATGAAGTCCGAGTGGGAGACCAACGGCTGCTCCGAAAAGCGCGACTTCGCGCCGACCGAAGCCGACTTCGAGCGCTTCCTCGAGTGCTCCCGCGCGAACACGAACGTGTACCGCCCGTCGCGTGAGACGCTAAACGATCTTGTGGACCTCTTTGACAAGAAGGGCTACAACCTGCACATCGACGCCGGCGCCTACTACAGCAACATCCCCGGCATCGAGCGCCATGGTGGCCAGACCGTGGACTACGCGCCGTACTACTTCGACGGCGAAGTCCCCGGTATCCGCCTGTTGAGCGACCGCAAGAATCTGCTCGGCCCGCGCCAGAGCGTGTTCCGCGTCGGCGTGATCGGCGACATGCAGGATCGCGGCAACCTGTCCTCCGGTAACGCACTGGTCTCCGACGGCGCCTTCTACGTGGCCAAGAATTACCTGATGACCTCGCAGGACCAGGTGCGCAACACCATCCTGCACGAGTTCGGCCACAATCTCGGCCTGACCCACTCCGGCGCGTCCAGTGTGGAGAAGCCGAACAGCGCCTATGTGCCGAAGTACGTCTCGGTGATGAACTACCTGTACCAGTTCAGCCACTTCGACTATTCGGACAAGGACTCTTCTTCCTCCGACAACGTGGCCACCCCGCAGGCTTGCCTCAACGGCACCAGCAACTGCTACACGGGCGCCTATGACATCAAGGCCGACTGGCAGAACCTGGATCTGGTCAACGGCGAGATCAAGAAGGCCAACGGCAGCACCGGTGTGGACGAGCAGTTGCTCGAGACCCTGGGTAAGAAGCACCCGACCGTGCGCGACCTCGAGGTCATGGCCGCTGAGCAGAACAACGGCAAGGCCGGCTTGCGTGTGATGAACGAAAAGAAGAACGTCATCATCGCCAACCGTTCGGATTCGAAGGTCAACGTCGAGCTGGCCAACCTGGGCATCGACCTGCACAAGTTCACGCTCCAGGTGAACTACCCGGGCGGCAAGTTCCGCAAGGAATACCCGATCGAGGGTGCGATCACCGAGTACTCGAAGCTCCCGGTCGAGGTGCCGATCGCAAACACCGCCGGCTACACCGACTCCACCATGCCGGTGCAGTTCCGCGTGTACAACGAGGAAGGCAAGCTGGTCGAGGACCAGACGATCGACTTCTCCGTGCTGAACTACACCACCCAGGACATGGACAAGCTGGTCAAGGAGCTCAAAGCGAAGAAATCAGCGCTGCTCGCCGACGCAAAGGACACTGTGGCCAAGAAGGACCCGGCGGCCCCGACCCTGTCCAAGGCGGCGCCGATCCCGACCGCGACCCAGCAGCCGTCGCAGCCGGGCGGCCGCAACACCCCGGTCACCGAGTTCAAGCCGACGCCGGAGCCGAGCGTAAACAAGCCGGCCCCCCAGCGTGGCGACGCCACCGGTAACCAGACCGGAGCTAAAGCTGGCGGCGGTGGCGGCAGCATTGGCGCGATCGTGGGCATCATCATCGCGATCCTCGCGCTGGTGGGCCTTGGCGGCGCGGCAGCGGCGACGATGGGCTAACCCACGCGCGCTAGCCGCCTAGATGGCGCATTCTGCACGGTACATTTCACGCCTAATCGGCGAAATGTGCCATGCAGAGTGCGCCATTTGGCATTTCGCCCCTAGAACCAGGTCGCGGGCCGCACCTTGTTGGCCATGTCGACCAGCGCGTAGCGGTGCTGCGCGTACGGAGCGACGCGGGCCTGGGCGCGAAGCGTCAGCGCCAGCCCCCGGCGCAGCCCGCGGACGGTGAAGGGGTATTCGAACAGCGCCGCGCTGGAAGATGCACGGTGGGCCAGCAAGAAGTTCAGCCCGGCGTCGAGAACCACCGTCTTGATCTGCAGGAATCGCGGCTCGGTGGAGGGGATCTGGTCCAGGCGCTGAGCTGCTTCCCGGATCTGCTCCTCGGTGGGGTCGAAGGACCCTGCGGACGGGCTGACCAGGCAGAGCACGGCAGTCAGCTGTGCCATGCGGGAGTGCCGCGACGCGTTTGGCACTTTGTCCAGCGCGCGAAGGGCGAGCGAGACTTGCCCCTCTCGCATCAGCATGCGCGTCAGGCCGAAGGCGGAGGAGACAGTGGTGGGGTTGGTCATCCACACCAGCGCGTAGAGGCGGATGGCGTGGAAGCGCAGCGCCTGCGGCTCGAGCGAGCGCATGGTCCATTCGGCATCCATCTGGCCTGTGTCGATCATGTCCTGCAGGCAGGCGGTGGGGATGTCGAAGAGGCGTTGGTCGAGGGTGGTGAAGGACCGGGCGAGGGTGTCGTCGAGAAGCGATTGCTCCTGCAGGCCCTGCTCCTGCAGCGTCAATTCACTCACGGCGGCGAGTGCGAGTTTGGGGGCGGCCTCGCCGGGCAGGTGGTTGAGCACCTCGGAAAAGGATGCGGTGGCGGTGCGGAAATCGCCGAGCAGCGTTTCCACGACACCCGAGTACCATGCGAAGCGCCACGTGCCGCCGAAGCGCTCGCGAAGCGTGAGCAGCCAGGAGCGGGCCTGGCTGGTCAGGCCGAGGTCGATCATGGTGCGCACGACGCCGAACGGGATTTCCACGGAGTGCTCGTACTGCGGGGTGGTCATCGCCTGGCGCAGCGTTTCCAGCGTCTCGCGCGGCTCGGCGTAGGAGGAGCCCTGCAGCATGGCGGCGCCGACGTCGTCGCGGTTGACCAGCGGCGAGGGGAGTGCGGCGACGACTTCCTGCGGGGTAATGCCGACGGAGCGGGCGATGCCGTCAATGAGCTGGTCGGTGCGGAACACCAGGTGCTTGGTGCCGAAGGTGGTGCGCTGCGGGGAGAACAGCGAGTGCTGCGCTGGGAATGTGCGGCCGTCGCGCACGGCGACGATTTCGCGCAGCACGCCGAGCAGCTGGCTTTCCAGCTCGCCCATCGAGTGGAAGCGGCGGGCGGGATCCGGGTCGCAGCAACGCTTGATCAGGCGGTACAGGGAGGTGTACTGGCGGAAGAGGGGCTCGTCGGTGGGGGTGGGGATGTCGTCGTCAGGCAAGTCCACCACCAGCGAGCCCAGCGTGCGCCCCACCGTGTACACGTCGGAGGCGATCGACGGGCCTTCAGTGGCCACCTCGGGCGCCTGGAACCCCTTCGTGCCGTAGATGAACCCGTAGGCGCCGATGCCCGAGACCGCACCCATGTCGATGAGTTTGACCTGGTCCTCGGTGACAATCACGTTGTCCGGCTTCAGGTCGTTGTACACCACCCCGCGCGAGTGCAGGTAGTCCAGCGCGGGCAGCACCTCGAGAATGTACGCGATGGCCACGTCCGGCTCGAGCACATTGCTTGACGACGAATTCCGCCTCGCCCGAAGCGACGGCCCACCGACGTACTCCATGACGGTGAAGCCGCCGGGCACGCGGGGGTCGTCGATGAAGTTGAAAATCTTCACAATCCCCGGGTGGGTGATGTCGGCGAGGAACTCGCGCTCCGCCGCAGCGGCCGCCGCCTCGTCCGGGTTGTCGGTGGAGTGCAGGCCCTTGAGCACCACCATGCGCCCGGCCACGTGGTGGTCCTGGGCGAGGTAGATCCAGCCCATGCCGCCGTGCGCGATCACGCCGGTGATCTCGTACTGGCTGGCCACGATGTCGCCCGGGTGCAGCACTGGCGGCGCAATGCCCTTGTTCACCACCGCCGGCTCCGGGTCGATCAGCGCATCCTTCGGCTCTGTCGGCTCCACCCATGGAAGCTCCACCATGCCGTCGGCGATGATGCGGCTCGCGCGCCTGGTGCCGCGGCGCTCGCGGAAGGTATCCAGCGCGAGTTGGCGGGAGCGTTGCGACGTATCCTCCCGCCCCGACCCTTTCCGCAACTTGTCCAGGTCTTTGAGCAGCCCGGCCATCTCGCCGAGGCCGGCGTACGCGGCGTCGGAGTCCTCGTCGTCATCGTCGGCAAACGGGTCAAAGGCGACCGCTTCGGTGCCAGGGGCGTCGTCATCATCGTCCGCGAACGGATCGAAGGCGACCGCCTCGGTGGGCTGGTCCTTATCGTCAGCCATCGGATTCCTCCTTCCGGTACCGCAGCGGCGGCGGAGACGATTCTGCGATGGACCCGCCGAGCCAGTCGTCGTAAAGCGCGCTCCAGCTCCCGTCGTTTCGCATCCGCTCAAGCGTGCTGTTGACCTGGCGGACCAGGTCGTCGTGACCTTTCTGGATGCCCACACCGTAGTACTGGGTGGCGAACGAACCCGACAAGATCCGCGCGTACGGGTCCTGGGCGGCGAGACCGGCGAGGATGGCGTCGTCGGCAACAATCGCGTCCGCCCGGAACTGCTGCGTGGCCAGCAGGCAATCCGACCAGGAGCGGGTGCGCAAAATATCGGACTCCGCCGCGTAGGTCTGGGCGATTCGCAACAGGTTCGTGCCGTCGACGATGCACACCGTGTGGTCCTTCAACGAGGCGATCGAATCGATGTCCCGGTCATTCGGCACCATCACCCGCACCCGCGACGTCAGGTACGGAGTGGAAAACTCGATCTTCTCGGCGCGCTCCGGTGTGATCGACATCGTGCGGATGATCACGTCCACCTCCCCGGAATTCAGCGCCTCGGTACGCGCCGCCGAATCGACAAAGCGGAAATCCACCTGGGCGTCGTCCTCCCCACCGAAGATGTCGTTGGCGATCGCATGTGCCAAATCCACCTCCAAGCCCTGCAACTGGCCGCTCGCGGTGTCGCGGAACGACAACAGGTACAACGACTGGTCAATGCCCACAATCAACCGGCCGCGCTGGCGGATCCGATCCACGTTCGGCGTCGCCTCTTCGGCACTCTCCCCGCGGGGGTTGATCGAGCCTGCCCAATCCAGCTCCCGCGGGGTGAACGGGTCCTCCGGCGGGCCGGCCGCCGGGTCCAACTGCGCGCCGGGCGGCAACGGCACCATCTCGCGGGTCGGCCAGGGGGTGGCAATCGTCGCCGACACCCGCGTCTCCGCATCATCCGGGGCGGCGCAGGAGGTGAGCGTGAGCGCCATTACCGCAGCTAAAAGCCGTTTCACAGATACTCACCCAACCTGCGGCGGATACCCCACCAAATCGCCACCACGGCCAACAGCGACAGCAACGCCACCGCCGCCGAGACGCGCCGGGTCGCATCCAACGACTCCGCAATGTAGAGCCGGGTCGACTCGCGCGACGACGCAATCAACTCCGCCAAACTCGCATCCAGCCCGCGGAAGGACGCCTCGCCGCCTGACGCCCCACGCGAGCCCAGCAACGCCGCTGCCTGGTCGTAGCTGCCGGAGTTCAGCGCGGAGACAAGTTCGGCGTGTTCGTTGGACCAGGCGTTTAAGTGGGTGCGGGTGTCGTCGATAAGCGGTTGGCTCATGCCGTAGCCCTGCGCGGTGCCGGCCGCCCCGGCGACGGAGGCGTACGTGTCCTCGAAGTCGCGGATGGAGTGCGACACCGTCTCGCGGCGCAGCAGGGCGAAAGTTTCGTCGGTGCGGGTCTCCAAGGCGTCGATACGCGCCGCGGTGAGCTCCTCCCACGGCTGCGCCGCACGCTCGTAATCCACCGAGCCGGAGCGCCACGACAGAAAATTGGACACACCCGCCCACGTGACCGCCACAACCACCGCCAGCGTGGCCGCGAGGAACCCCCGGTTGAGGCGGCGGCGGAACGTCAACCACAACCACCACTGCGCCAGGCCCAAAAACGCCAGCGCCGCCAGCAGCCCCGACAGCGTAAACCACTGCGGCTGCGACAGGCGGCGCATCTCGTCGGCGACGTCCTGGCGGGTCAGATCGTTAACCTCCTGCGCCGCGTCCAACATGCGGGTGCGCATAATCCAGCTGGCCTGCGACATGTACGCCACGCCCACCGGGTTGCCCATGCGCTGATTCACCTGGGCGCGCGCGTTGAGTGCCGAGTACACCGGCAGGTCGCGCTGGATGTTGACCATCAGCTCCTCAATGCGGTCGCTCGTGGCCGAATCCGCCTCCACCGCTCCCTTGTAAATCTCGGAGGCGGAGCTGGCCGCCTGGTCGATCGCCGCGGTGTAGGTGCGCATGTCCTCCTCCGACAGTGGCCCCGCCTGCACGAACGACCCGGCGGCGATGGTGTCCGCGCGCAGCAGCGATGTGGACAGCAGGTGCGCCGCCGCGCTCATCGGCTCCGTGGCGTTGAGCACCGTGTCCAGCGACTGGTTGCGCATGGACATCGACTGGCTCATCGACATGCCCGCCGCGAGCAGCGACATGGTTAGAACCACCATCATCGCGATGAGTTTTCCGGGGGTGGTCTCCAAAAACGCCTTGCCGCGCCGGCCCATGTGCACCGGGCGCGCGAGCCTGCCCTGCAGCCGGTCGGACAAACGGGCGCGATGCTGTCGCGGCTCGAGCTCGTCGAGCCAGGCATCATCGCTCGTCATCTCCAGCGCCCGCACCATTCCGCAATAATAACCGCTACGACCTACAGTGGGGGCATGCTTGGCGACGGAAACGGCTGGGTCACAGCACCCAACGGCACGAAACTCTGGGGCGTTCACGGGGCCGCCGGCCTCTTTCTCATCGCCGGGTCCGGCACTTCCGCCCGCGTGCTCCTGCAGCACCGCGCCACCTGGACCGCCCAGGGCGGCACGTGGGGCATCCCCGGCGGCGCGATCGATTCGCACGAAACGCCTGCTACGGCGGCGCTTCGCGAGTCAGTGGAGGAGTGCGCCATCGACCCCGCTTTGGTCACGGTCGTCGACACGTTCGTCTCCACCGAGTTCCCGAATTGGACCTACACCACGGTCATCGCGCTTTGCGACGAACCTCTGACCGTCACCGCCAACGAAGAATCCGAAGAACTGCGCTGGGTCCCCTTGGATTCACTGCCGTCCTTCGCGCTGCACCCCGCCTTCGCTGCCTCGCTGGACACGGTGCTCGCCCGCGCGATGGTGCATACTGAACCGCATGATTGAAGTCCAAGGACTGACCAAACGGTACGGACCCGTCCAAGCCGTCGATGACCTCACGTTCACGGTCAAACCCGGCGTGGTCACCGGCTTTCTCGGCCCCAACGGCGCAGGTAAATCCACCACCATGCGCATGATCCTGGGCCTGGATAAGCCCACCGCGGGCCACTCGCTTATCGACGGCACCGCCTACCGCGACATCCCCAACCCCACCCGCAAAGTCGGGGCCCTGCTCGACGCCAAGGGCGTGCACCCGAACCGCTCCGCCCGCGCGTCGCTGCTGTGGCAGGCCCAGGCCGCCGGCATCCCGCGCTCGCGTGTCGACGAAGTCCTCGACCTCGTCGGCCTCACCGACGTCGCAGGCAAACGCGTCGGCGGTTTCTCCCTCGGCATGGGCCAGCGTCTCGGCATCGCTGCAGCGCTGCTTGGCGACCCCGAGTACCTGATCCTCGACGAGCCCGTCAACGGCCTCGATCCCGCCGGCATCCGCTGGGTGCGCGGCCTGCTCCAGTCGCTGGCCGCCGAGGGGCGCACCGTGCTGGTGTCTTCTCACCTGCTCGCCGAGATGGCGCAAACGGCCGAAAACCTGATCATCATCGGCCGCGGGCGCCTCGTCGCGGACACCTCCGTCGCCGAGTTCATCCGCGAAAACTCCGGCGTGACCACCGTCGTGCGCGCGGTTGACCCCCAGGCGCTCGAAGCGGCGCTTGGTGGGGTGGCCTACCAGCGTGTCGTCGATAGTGAAGGCCGCCCCGCCTTCGAAATCCCGGACCGTTCCTCCGACGACATCGGCGCCCTCGCCTTCAACGCCGGGGTGCAACTTGCCGAGCTTTCCGAGCGCCGCGCCTCACTCGAGGAGGCCTACATGCAAACCACCGAAGACCAAGCCCAATACGTCTCCGCGGAGGTGCCCAATGCTTAACCTCATCTCGGCCGAATGGACCAAACTGCGCACCACCGCCTCCTTCTGGTGGACCTCCGGGCTCATCGTCGCCTTCTCCGCCCTGTACGGCCTGCTGTTCGGGTACACCTCCCGGATTAGCGGCATGCCGTACGCGCCGCTGACCGTCGTCGCATCCGTGGGCCTGACCGTGGGCATCGTCGTCATCGTGCAAGCCGCGATGACCGTGACCACCGAATACCGCTTCGGCATCCCGGCCACCAACTTCCGCGTCGCCCCCAAGCGCTGGCGGGTGGCGCTGGCGAAACTCCTGCTCGGGGCCGTCCTCGCCGCCGTTGTCTCGCTGCTCGGACTCGTCGCCGCGTTCGTGCTCGGCGACCTTGTGGCGCTCGTGCCAGCGAACTGGGTGTCCAACCCCGCCTCCCAGCGCGCGCTGTGGGCCGTCCCCCTCGGCATGGCGCTGATCACCATGTTCACCCAGGGCCTCGGCTGGCTCGTGCGCAACACCTCCGGCGTGATCGTCATCGCGATGGGTCTGATGCTGCTCGTCGAAACCGTCGTCGGGCTCATCCCGCGCTTCGGTGCCGACGTGGCCAAGTTCCTGCCGTTTGGCAACCTGATGGCGTTCATGGCTAACCAACCAACCCCGCACTGGGGCCTCGGCGTGTCCCTGTTGATCTTCGCAGTGTGGGCCGTCGCGGTGTGGATCGCCGGCGTGGTCTCGCTGGAGGCGCGCGACGCGTAGGTGGTTTTTTGGGGGGCACCCCTAGATGTAGAGAATGCAAGCGGGAAAACGCCGGATTTTGGCCGTTTTCCCGCTTGCATTCTCTACATCTGCGAAAACCGGCCAGTGCGGTAGGATCTCACGCGGGACATAAGGGGGGCTATGGACGCCGCACACAAAAACACATTGCTGGGGCATCTCGTCGATATCCGGCGCACAGCAAGCAACGACGACATCACGTTCAACCAAATCAACGACGGTGAACTCGAGCAGCTCACCAAGTCGATCTACGTACAGAAGACAACGTGGGAAAAGCTCAAAGTCCACGAGCAATCGTTTCTCCGTTGCTGCGCTGCGTCGAAGCAAGGCACAAAAGCCGTACTCGTTGGCCGATCCGCCGCGCGAATCTGCGATGTGTGGCTCGTCGGAAGGCAGGACGAGACGGTGGAAGTTGCGCTCAAACACGGCAACCCGCCGTGGACTGGGACGCAACCGCTCGGCTACCGGTACAAACGCACCGTTCTCGCGGACGGGGACATCCAGGTTCGCGGTGATCTCCGCTTTACCAACGCCGTCCGCACCGCCATCGATGTCGCCCGCGCCGGCGATCTTTGCGACGGCACCGTCGCTTTCGAAAGTCTGCTCTGCCGGCACAACGCGTTCAACACCGAAATCATCAAAGCGGAGTGTCGCGCGGTGATGTTTCGAATGCAACGAACCCGGGGGATAGGGCGAGCACGTGAGGCACTGGATCGGGCGACGAACCGTTCCGAATCGCCGTACGAAACCCGCATGCGCCTCCTTGTCCAAGCGGCAGGCTATCAATGCATGGCGCAGGTGAAGATCGGAAAGTACCGCGTTGACCTGCTCGTCGAGGAGAACCTGATCGTTGAAATCGACGGCCGCGTCAAGCTCAACATTGACCCCGACAAGGTGTACAAGGAACAGGTGTTGCGTGAGGACTGGCTGCGTGAGCAGGGGTATGTCGTCCTTCGTGTGCACACCTGGGAGCTCGACGTCGACGAGGCCGCCGTCTTACGCCGCCTCCGCGAGAAGCTACGCACCGCCGATCGCGTTCTCCCGGTGCTGGAGTCACCCAGGTTGGTGGAGTCAAACTTTCGCGGCCGGACTGCCTTCTTTCCGCAGAGGCTTATCGACGCCCTCCACCTCCCCGGCTAACCCACCGAACCCCCGCCGAACCCCCGCCGAACCGCTAGATGTAGAGAGTGCAACCGCGAAAACGCCGAAAATACGGCGTCTTCCGCCTTGCATTCTCTACATCTGGGTGGGGAGGGGGCGGCGGCATGTGGGTGGGGCTGGAGGGGCTGGTGTGGCGCGGGAGCGCGGGCACACGGGGGAACGCGGGCACCGGGGGGAAGATGCGGGGCCACGCGCGGGCGCCGGGGGAGCACCCCTACTGCAGCGCGGACGTCAGTTTCAGCACGTTGTCGATGTAGCGACGGTACCAGGGCCGTTGCGCCCACCGCTCCAGCGTCAACTCGCGCGAGACGGCCAGATAGCGCGCGCCCAGCGCAGACAGCATCGACAAGAGCGACCCGGAAGCGACGAACAGGGACGATTCGTAGTTCAGGGTGAAGGAACGGATGTCCATGTTGGAGGAGCCGACGACGGCGACGGAGGTGGGGAGGTGGTCGTCGATAAGCATGAACTTCGTGTGCAGCACGAACGGCGCCGGGAACTCCCAGATGCGCACGCCGGCTTTCAAAAGTTGCTCGTAGTAGGCGGATTGCGCGTGGTGGACCATGAATTGGTCGGATTTGGCGGAGACGAGCAGGTCGACGCGTACGCCGCGGTAACAGGCGGAGGTGATGGCCTCGAGAAGCGATTCCTCGGGCACGAAGTACGGCGAGCACAGCGTGATGCGCTCTTTGGCGTTGTGGATCATGGACACGAACATGCGCAGGTTCGGCTCGGTGAGGTACCCGGGGCCCGAGGGGACGAGTTGGAGCACATTTTCGCTTGCCGACGACCCCTCCACCGCCCGCTGCGCAATCACCTCCCCAGATTCCGTGTACCAGTCCACCGCAAACATGGACTCGGTCGACGCCACGATGGGCCCTTCCAATTCCACGAAGGCGTCGACCCATTGACGGCCGGCGCGCACGTGGCGGCGGATGAGGTAGCCGCGGTCGATGAGGTTGAAGGAGCCCAGAAATGCCACGCGCGAATCGACGACGACGAGTTTGCGGTGGTTGCGCAGGTCGGGGCGTCGCCAGCGGCCGTGCAGCGGGTCGAGCGGCAGCATCATGTGCCAGTCCACGCCGATGTCGGTGAGCCGCTTTTTCAGGCGGCGGAAGCCGGGGTATTTCTGGGAGCCGATGTGGTCGAACAGGAGGCGCACGTGCACGCCGCGGGCGACGGCGCGTTCGATGGCTTGGAAGACCACGTCGGTGGTGTCGTCCCAGGCGACGGCGTAGATTTCGATGTTGACGGTGGTGGTGGCGTCGTCGATAAGCGATGCTATGCGGTGCATCGTTTTGCGGTAGTCGGTCCACAGGGCGTGCACGTCGCCGGGGACGGCGGGGTAGCCGGTCAGCTCGCGGTTGAGGCGGACCATGGAGGCGGTTTCGGCAGGCAGGTCGGCGGTGAGGTCGGGCACGCCGAGGTTGATGTCGTCGATGTTGCGGCGCGCCTCGACTTGGATGCGGTGGCGGCGCCGCGACACGAACGTCGAGCCCATGAGCAGGTATAGCGGCAGGCCGACGAACGGCAGCAGGAGGATGAGCAGCAGCCACGCGTTTGCCGACGACGGCTTGCGCCCGCCCGGCACCACACCGATCATGATGAATTTGATGGTGTAGTCCACGAGCATGGCCGCGAACTGCCACCAGGACAGGTCGAAGTTCATCGCACCTCGTCGTAGGCCAGGCCGCGGGTGTCGTAGTCCACGTTCACTGGCGCGTGGTCGGAGGCGCCTTTGCCGCGGCGCTCGTCGATGTCCACCCAGGCCTGTTGCACCAGGTCGCGCATGGGGGCGGTGGCGAGCTGGAAGTCGATGAGCATGCCTTCGTTGTGCTGGAAGCGCATGGACTTGTAGTCCCAGAAGGTGTACTGCGAGTCGTGTTCGATTTCGTACAGGCCGGCCTCGAGCAGCATCTGGAACGCGGCTCGCTCGGGTTCGGTGACATGCGTTTTGCCTTCGAACCAGGAGACGTCCCACACGTCCTGGTCGCGCGGTGCGACGTTGAAGTCGCCCATGAAGACTTGCATGTCGCCGGGGCGGACGGTGTCGGCGAGCGACCAGAGGAACTGCAGTTTGTAGTCGTAGTGCGGGTCGCCGATTTCGCGGCCGTTGGGCACGTAGAGGCTCCACACCTCGACCCCGCCGCAGTTGGCGCCGACGGCGCGCGCCTCCACCTCCGGTGTGCCTTTCTTCGCAAACTCGGGCTGGCGGTCGAAGGCATCGCGCACGTTGGCCAGGCCCACCCGCGAGGCGATGGCCACCCCGTTCCACTGGCTGACCCCCACGTGCGCGACCTCGTAGCCTGCGGCTTCGAAGGTGGCGTAGGGGAATTTCGCGTCCGCGGTTTTAGTTTCCTGCATCGCGAGCACGTCCACGTCGTTGCGCTCCAGGAATGCGGCGATGCGTTCCGCGCGGGTGCGCACGGAGTTCACGTTCCAGGTGGCAATTCGCATGCGCCTAGCCTAGCGCCAGCCGCCGACGGTGGTGTTCGAGTGCGCCACCAGGCAGTTCGCTTAGCGACGACACCCCGTACCGCCCCCCGTCCACCCAAGCGATTTGTTCTTCGGCGAGTGTCCACGTGTCGTCGAGAAGTTTCAGCGCCGGCTTGCCGATGCGCTCCGGGATCAGCAGCCGCACCGGCAAGTCCCGCTCGCGGTAGAACGCGCGGATGGTGTCGATCGGCACCGGTTGCAGGCCCGCGGAGGGCCCCAGCGGGACCGCGGAGTTCGCCTCGTCGGTGTCGCCGGTGCGCATCAGCCAGCCTTCGGCCCAGGCTTCATCGGTGGTGGGGAGGTCGTCGGCAAGCTTGCGCTCGAGCGAGCGGATTTCGGAGTTGCGGACGGTGCGGGCGGACAGTTTCTTGATGATGTGCACGTTGTCCACCCGGATCGCCTCCTTGGACGACGGGAAGCCGCCGACCTCCTGCGGGCGCACCACCAGCGGGTCGAGTGAGACGACGTGGCCGACGATGTCGCTGGCGTGCTCGCCGCGGCGTTGCCGGACCACGACGCGGTCGCCGACCACCACGTCGTCCGAGCGGAAAATGCGCGACACGGTTTAGCGGCGCGCCGCGCGGGAACCCGGCAGCAGGAACGCGACGCCAGCCAGCAGCGCCAGTGCGCCCAGCCCAATCAGGCCGCGCATCGGGGTGCCGGTGTCGGCGAGGTCGTCGTCGCGTTCGTTGCTCGTCGTGGTGGTGCGCGACGTGCTTGACGACGAGCGCGTCGTGCTCTTACTCGTCGTCGACGTCGCCGACGTAGTGCGGTTTTGCATGATCGACGGGGCTGTCGAGCTGGAGGACGTGGTCGAAGAGGACGAGGAGGAGGTGGTTGTGGATGACTCCGTCGTTTCCGTGGGGGAGGTCTCGGTGCTCGACGGGCTCGACACGGTGGAGGTTTCCGTGGTGGTCTCCGTCTCCGATTCCGACGGGGTCGTGGTCTCCTGCATGCGCTCGGCGCGCAGACGCAGGTTGGAGGCAGCCGGGGTCGGCTCGGTGGTCACGGTCGGCTCGGTGGTAGGGGTGTCCGCGCCCGGGATGGCGTAGACGATGCGCACGTCGCCGTCCTCCGAGCGCTCTAGGGCGTCGAAGAAGGTGGTGCCGTAGAGGCCGGAGAGTTCCTCGGCGGCGGTGGGGACGACCACGGTGTCGTCGTCAAGCAAAAGCTCCGCGCGGAGTTTGCGCACGCCGGCGCGCTCCGCCTTGATGGCGTCGGCGGCGTCGTCGAACTCCGCTTCCTCGTCCTCGGTCAGCTCGCCGGCGTCTTCGCGCAGGTCGGCGACGGTGTCGGCGGCGTCGATGAGGTCCTTGCGCCACTCGGTGAGGATCTCGCGGACCTCGTCGTCACCTTCCGCGTCCTCGAGGGCGTCGAGGGAGGTGGTGCGGGTGGCGGTGACGTCGTCAAGCAACGCCTCGAGCTCGCTTCCAGGCGCTGCGGGGGTGGTCAGCGTGAGCGCCGTCGCGGCGATGGCAGCGGTGATGCGCATGGGGGCCTCCGGAAAAATAGACAGTCCCACGCATCATAGCGCGAACTAGTGGCCGAACGGGTCCTCGTCCTCGCCCGGCATCCAGGTGTTGCCGGCTTCCTTCCAGCCGTTGTCGCGGATCACGCGTTTGGCCTCCTTCTTAAACCGGCCGGTGAGCACGTCGGTGTAGAGATAGCCGTCGAGGTGGCCGGTCTCGTGCTGCAGACAGCGGGCGAAAAAGCCGGTGCCTTCGACCTCGACCGGGTTGCCGTTCTCGTCCAGCCCGGTCACCTTTGCCCAGTCCGCGCGGCCGGTCGGCCAGCCGTAGCCCGGCACGGACAGGCAGCCTTCCTCCTCGCTGCCGTCGTCGGCAGGCATGGTCTTCGGGATCTCGGAGGTCTCCAGCACCGGGTTGATCACGGTGCCGCGGCGCATCTCGTCGCCGTCGGGGCAGTGGTAGACGAACAGGCGCAGCGGCACGCCGATCTGGTTCGCCGCGAGGCCGACACCGTTGGCGGCGTCCATGGTCTCGTGCATGTCGGCGATGAGCTCCTGGAGCTCCTCGACTGGCTGGGTGACTTCCTTGGTCGGTTCGTGCAGCACAGGGTCGCCGTGGATAACGATGGGTCGGATGGTCATGCCAATATATTAGGCATGCTTACCGACACCGACCTCGCCGTGCTCCGCTTCGCCGCCCGAGCCCCGCGTTCGCTCGGTGCCCGCGAGGACGCCATCCGCACCGAACTGGGCATGTCGCCGATCCGCTACTACCAGCGCCTAAACATCCTCCTGGACAACTCGGAGGCGCTTGCGGCCGAGCCCCAACTCGTGCGCCGGCTGCAGAGGCTTCGCGACGCCTAACACGGTGTGTTGCCCCACCTTTGTAACTTCCTGTGGTTAGAGTTGCCGATGTGACTAAAGACCAGTATGGCAACGAACCCTTCGATTACGACTCCACCGACAGCGCGCGTTACGACGAGCCGCTCGACGCCGAAATCGTCGACGAGCCCGAGGATTACCGCGGCGCCCACCGCCGCGACGACGACGCCGACTACATCGAGCCCGACTACGACGAGGGCTCCGATTACGTCGACGGTAACTACATCAATGCCCCAGCCGAGGAGACGGAGCGCCGCGGCTCCACCGCCGTCGCCGCTGGTGCTGGTTCCGGTGCCGCCGCGGGCGGCCTGCCCCGTCGCGGCCTCGCCATGATCCTTATTGCCGTCGCCGCCCTGCTCCTGCTTTGGGCACTGTGGGCGATGACGCAAAAGGGCGGCGACGACAACGCCGCAGATAACACCGCCTCCACCGAGACCTCCACCTCCACCGAGGTCGTCGCCCCCTCCGCGTCGGCGGCTACGGCCGATGGTCAGCAGCAGGGTGAGCAGGGTGCCGCTGGCCAGTCTGCGCAGGCTGGTGCGTCTGACCAAGCGCAGGACCCGAACGCCTCCCAGGACCCGAACGCGCCGGCGTCCGAGACCGCACCGCGCGACCCGAACGCGCAGGACGGCAATGCGCGGGACGGCGACGCCCAGGCCCCGGCGCCGGCTGCGCCGGCACCGCAAGGCGCGCAGCTCAACAGCGGCAACGCTGAGGTGTTCGTCTACAACAACTCCGGCGTCGCCGACCTGGCCAGCCGCACCGCCGACCAGCTCCAGGGGCAGTTCCGGGTGGCTAACCAGTCGCCGGACGCCGCCACGATGAACATGCCGGAGCAGCAGTACGGCGTGTTCCCGGAGACCTACGTCTTCTTCGACCCGGCCACCCCGGGCGCCGAGCAGGTCGCGGCCGACATCGCTCGCCGCGTCGGTGGCACCGCGCGTGCGAAGAACGACATCCCGGAAGGCGCCGTGCGCCTGCCGGAGCAGGTCGCGAACAACCGCAGCGCCGTCGCGGTGGTGCTCGCCGGCTAGTTCTGATCGGCACCGCGCGTGGATGTCCGCGCCTAGATGTAGAGAATGCAACGGGGAAAATGGCCAAAAATGGGCATTTTCCGCCTTGCATTCTCTACATCTTCGGTCAAGGGGCCGGTCAAGAGCGCAGGGACGGGCACGCCAGCAGCGCCAGCAGCCGCAGGACGCATAAAAACCCCGCCGACGTAGCAACGCAGGCGCCGGAACGGGATAGGCTGGGCGCTTATGGATCCGTTTCGTGATTTCGCCAGGTCGGCAGCCCCCACCCTCGGCGTGGAGTGGGAAATTTGTCTCGTCGACCCAGAAACGCGTGACCTGGTGCCGCGCGCGGCCGAGGTCATCGACGAGGTGCAGAAACGCAACCCGGACGTCCACCTGGAGCCGGAGTTTCTGAAGAACACCATCGAGTTGGTCACGCCGATCTGCACGAACACCAAGGATGCGATCGCGGCGCTGCAAAAGGACCTTGACGCGATCAAAGAGGTCACGGACGAGATGGGCCTCAAACTCTGGGCAAGTGGCGGCCACCCGTTTTCGGATTTCCGCACGAACCCGCTGAGCCCGAAGAACACGTACCAGGAGATCGTGAACCGCACCCAGTACTGGGGCCAGCACATGCTGCTGTGGGGCATCCACTGCCACGTCGGCATCAGCCACGAGGACAAGGTGTGGCCGATCATCAACGCGGTGATGATGAAGTACCCGCACCTGCTGGCCATCAGTGCATCGAGTCCGGGGTGGGATGGCATCGATACGAGTTACGCGTCGAACCGCACGATGCTCTACCAGCAACTTCCCACTGCGGGCATGCCGTACCAGTTCCAGGATTGGGACGAGTGGGTCGGTTTTATGCGCGACCAACAGACCTCCGGCGTGATCAACCACACGGGCTCGATGCATTTCGACGTCCGCCCGGCCGCGAAGTGGGGCACGATCGAGGTCCGCATCTCGGACGCGACGAGTAACTTGCGCGAGTTGGCGGCCGTCGTCGCGCTCACGCACTGCCTGGTTGTGCACTACGACCGCATGCTCGAGCGCGGCGAGGAACTGCCCACGCTGCAACAGTGGCACGTCGCGGAGAACAAGTGGCGCGGCGCGCGCTACGGCATGGATGCGCTGGTGATCACGAGCCGCGACACGGACGAGGACTGGATTAAAAACGAGCTCACATTGCTTATCGACGAACTCATGCCCGTGGCCGAAGACTTAGGCTGCGTCGACGAGCTGCTGTTGGTCGGCGAGATTGCGGAGCGCGGCGCGGGGTATGAGCGTCAGCGCGCGATCTACGAGCGCACCGGCGACTGGAAGGATGTCGTCGACGCGACCTGCGACGAGATGTGGGAGCTGACCATCTAGGTCGGGCGTTCCACCTCGGTGGGCTTGTTGGGGTTGATGCGACGCGGGTGGTAGCTCGCGGGCCGGTCGTTGCGGGTGAGTTGCTCCTCGCCGCCGTAGAGGCCCTCGCGTCGCGCGATGCGGCCGAGGCGCTGGCCGGTGACCGGGTTGGTCATTAGGGCGAAGATGACGAGCAGCACCATCATGCCGATGTCGCCTTTTTCGTGTACTCCAAAGCGCTCGGCGGTGGTGACGCGGATGATCGTGCCGGTCATGAGCAGCACCAAACCGGTGGTCTGGGGTTTGGTGATGGCGTGCACGCGCGCGAGTGTGGAATTGAAGCGGGCGGCGCCGACGGCGGCGGAGAACACCATGAACGCGCCGGGCAGGATGAAGATCAGTGAGATGATGTCGGCGATCATAGGGAACCATCCCTTTTGCGGAAGCGGGCGACGGACAGGGACGCGATGAAGCCGAGCATGGCGATGACCATCATGACGTTGACCACGGTGGTGTCGAGCGTCCAGCAGATGTAGAGCGCGAGCGCGCACTGCAGGGAGGCGGTGATGCCGTCGTTGGCCAGCACCCGGTCCATGGAGTCGGGGCCGACGATGACGCGCCAGGCGAAGACGAAGAAGCCGGCGAAGAGGAAGACGGCGGCTATGGCGAGGAAGATGTTGTAGATCGTGTCGCTCATTTGCTCCTGCTTTCGAAGATGCCGATCATTTGGCGCTCCAGTTTCTGCACGTTAGCAATTTCGCGCTCGATGTCGGCGTCGGTGTCGGCGTCGAGGACGTGGATGGTCCATTCGCGGTTGGCCAGGTCGATGTCGGTGATGGTGCCGCCGGGCTGCAGGTTGTAGGCGCTGGTGGCCAGGTAGAACACCATCTCGTTGCTCACACGCATGGGCACGCGCAGGATGGCGTTCTTTGGCTGCGGTTGCGGGCGCAGCGACAGCCACGCGACCTTGGCGGAGGCGAGGATGAGGTCCCAGAGCCACTCGAGGACGAAGCCGATAAGACGCGGCCAGTGGATTTTGTTGCCGGAGCGCGGCACCTTCGGCAGTGGCAGGGCGAGCACGATGAGCACGGCCAGCAGGAAGCCGGCGACGACGTTGCCCCAGGAGACTTCGCCCATGAGCAGTACCCACATGAAGGTGAGCCAGGCGACGAAGGCGGGGCGGAAGCGGTGGCGGAAGCCGCGGATCGGTTGCATTTACTCATCCACCTCGTTCGATTCGGCGTCGACGGGGGCGGGCACGCGCTCGGTGGTCACACCGGTTTCCACGGGGGCGGTGGGGCGTACGGATTCGCGGTTGGTCAGCGAGTCGTGGCCGCCGTCGGATTCGTCGGGTTCGGTGAAGCCAGCGGGGTTGCGTGTGGCGTTGGCGGGGTCGTCGATAAGCACTGCGCTGCGGTAGATGGACACGTCCTTGGCGGATTGGGCGGCGCGGTCGGTGATGTTGGAGATCGGACCGGCGAGGAACGTGATCGACGTGGACGCGATGACCAGCAGCGCGGTGGAC
>ERZ1029854.155-NODE-155-length-30912-cov-7.942315_pt1 | contig 30912 bp, 17 predicted proteins | sample MGYA00519239_ERZ1029854 | MGnify/ENA primary metagenome ERZ1029854 (study PRJEB33666, sample SAMEA4610917) | skin metagenome | biome: Human-associated habitat; feature: Malodor aspect; material: skin | place: Philippines | collected 2015-08 ... | reverse complement strand
TACTTGACATGACGGGCTCATACTCAGATGCAGGCAGGTACGTCGATACAAAGCTCGATAAGCGCTGAAAGGTAGACTCTAGACCCTGATGCGGTACTTGAAGTCGCGCAATAAATGCCTGCTTCACCATTTGGATACGTGCGTCACTGGGATCAGATTCGAGAAGGGCCTGTTCAAACGCCATATACAGATCCCATATCAGGCAGCTCTCGCTCAAATGCCATGCGCACTGGCTGTATAACTCACGAAGAGAGTCTCGTACTTGGTGCTCGTCCAGATCCAATGTCATGCCAAAGTGAGCAGGATCGTACATGCCGCACGGCAAGACATTGGGAGATGACAGACCCGTCCATGCTTCCACGAGTTGAGTCACATTGTACGGTGCACCATCTGTATCTGTGGGCGTACCACTCAGCTCCAAGGATATGAATGAACGAGTGTGGCACATCCATGCACAGAGCCAGAAACTGGCGCAGCGGACAAACAGACTCATGTCAAAGGTATCACGAACACTGCGCTGATGTAAAGCACACATTTGATGCACATCAAGTTCGCCCTGCATCATATGCACACTAAGATAAATATGCCAGTCGCGTGGTCGAAGCGCCATCACATGGAGCGATTCTTGCATTGCGCGAAGCAAGTCGGGAATATATGTAGGGCGTTCCGACGCATTCTCGCAGCCCAGCATTTTCCGCTCAATAGATCGGATCCAAGCATCGTACTCCCATGGATCTAGCGTAGGCTGCGGTGTGATCGACTCGGTCTCCATAGCCTCACCCATGCCGTCGTGGAGAACTCGTCGCAGGTGGCACGACTGGCAGTGTTATTTCATGACTAAACAGAGACTATGGCGCACGAGATAAACTCTGCATGGCGAGTCGACGTGCTTGAGACCAGGAGATGGCATCGTGCCGGAGGGCGAGAGTTTGACCATCGTCGCCTTCAAAGCGGATTTCATTGTCAGCAGCCGCTTCAGAGGCTAGCACATCGTCATCCGTCATGAAAGCATCATCCCCATATCCATCGCCATCGTCATCGTCGTCCATATCCATGGATGATGTGCGATAGGATTGGTCATTCACACGTGCCTGATGTGGCGTGCCTGACGTCTGCATGCGCAGCTCCGGATTCGCCTCGAAGGCCTGAAAATCTTGCAGCATGTTTCGCGAGGGGGTTGGTGTGGTGTGGATGCTTGACGCAGCAGGCATAATTCGTGGCACCGGGTGCCATGCTTTGCCAGCGTGACTGGCTCGACGCATGTCCAAAAACTTTTGACTTAGGCGCGATCCGATCACTTTACGAATATGGGGGCGGGCAGAGAACACATCGGGTGCTTGCGACCACACACGAATATTGTGAGCAGATTCCTCGCTTTCACGGTAGATGCTTTCAATGATGAGCTGCTTAGTATTTTCATTCCGCAATAACAACTTCTCATGAAGCTCAGATGAGACCTGATCTACTAGTCGCATCATCGCCGAAGAAGGATCGTTGGTTTCCTGCTCGTCCAAATGCAAGCTTAGGCCCTTCATACGCTCCAAGACCGAGTCACCCAATTCGCGGTGCAGGCGATCCAAGTCCATGACTTCGCCTGCGGCGGCAATGACCACATGACTTAAAAGAGACGCGGTTGTTAACGGTACTGTCATGCCGCCCGTTATGCTGACTAGGCCGTGGTAAAAGTCCACAGCATGTTGGTATCCAGAAAGTGCAGGCTCACAGGCGACGACAAAGAGGGGGATGCCCATCGCTGACATTTTGCGCGCAAGTACGATGGGATCTTGGCCATCTGGCGAGCCGTTAGGGAAGCCATCACCATACTCTCCAATCCCATGAGGTGGTGCATCTGTAATGAGAATAGCCATTTTAGAAGCGCTTGGCCGCCAATCCAAATCTGTGGCAGCTTTGAGCGCGGCAGTCGTGGCCTCAGGTCCATCACCACCGCCTGCGGCGAAGAGGCTATTCAAGTTTTCTTTCATTTGTAACACAGAAGTGGTAAAGCCAACTTGACCGTCAGCACAGCGCACATACAGTTTTTGACGATATACACATGGTCCTGTGGCGGGTGATCACGATAAGCAATGAGACCTAAACGCAAGGCTCCTTCTGCTGTCAAGTACTCCGACTGTGTGATCTGATGTTATGAGCGTCATGATAAACATACCTGGTCGCAAATCATTTCGATATTCCGCGTCGCAGACAGAGGTTAGCAGTCTCCTTTGCGTACATTGATACTGCATGTTAGTGTGGTGGACTCACTATGATCCCATAGATCCTGTTGCATCGATAATCTTTTCTGTTAGCTCATAGCACATACAAAAACAAGGTCCAGCGCACGTCCCGATTCAGCCGCTACGCTGCTGGATGCAAGTGACGAGTCTGTTCCATGCGACATCCAAGATGGTACGCCCTCAGCACCCGCGGCCGCTCCAAACATGCTTCAGGGTCAGAATACAAAGGTACACACCCTAAGACACCGCGATTGGTCCCGGAGCCGCTGCCGCGCTCCATGCTTGCCTCCTCAAGAATGATCAGGTTCTGGCAGGCACAAGTATCGCGCTTTCGACGCGCTCCGATACCGGCCGCTGGCCTTGTGGGGCGTGATTAGTCATCGATGATGCCCTGAGGCGCTGAGACAGCATCATCCTTTCAGCGGTGACCACAATGATGGGTGCGGCGCGAACGGAAGGGTCCGCGCTCCCATCACCAACCGAGTGCGTACATGCTATCACTAACCATAGTCTCGCTGAAACATGGAAGTTTCTGCGAAGTGGGGTGGATGACATGGTATGTTCCACCGATGCTCACGTCGCAGATGAGGCGATTCACGGAGGGCATGTCGTATGAGCGGTACATGCAACTGTATACGGCCACATACAACTATTGTATTTATACAGGATACAGTGGCTCGATTGGATCGGCCACAGGAGCTCAGCTTGTGGGTGGGGAATTGCATAATTGTGTGTCCACGTACTTCCAGCAGCACGCGCAAGAGTTGTACGCCAAGTTAGGAGGTCTCGCAGGTGAAGAACTGCTGCGGTCTTATGCGGAAGAGTGGGAACGCTACACAACCGGCGCGAATTTTGTAAATCGTTTGCTGGTATACTTGAATCGCCACTGGGTGAAGCACGAACGTGAAGAAGGTCACACGGATGTGTTTACCGTATACACTTTGGCGTTGAAGCAATGGAAGCTGCACATTTTCGACTTGATTCAGCGTGATAATGCACTTATTAATGCGGTCATGGACCAGATTGAAAGGCAGCGACGTGGTGACATGGTTTCAACGACACAGCTGAAAAGTATACTGAACAGCTGTGTTTCGCTAGGAATCGACGAGACAGATCTGCTGCGGCAGAACCTTGATGTGTATCAGCAAGTATTTCAAGGTGTGTTCCTGGAAGCTACGAGTGCATTTTATAGGACCGAAAGTGTCAACTCACTTGCTCACCATTCTGTGACAGAATACATGAAGGAGGCAGAGTCACGCTTGGAGGAAGAAGAAAATCGTGTGGAACTGTACATGCACGAGAGCACCAGGGTACCACTACTGGAACTATGTCGCTCTGAGCTTATAACGGCGCATCGTGAGGTGCTGTGGAACGAATTCGAGAAGCTGCTGGTGAACGATATGGTAGACGACCTGGCACGAACATACAAGCTTTTAGCCCAGGTTCAGCATGGCCTTGATCCGCTTCGTCAAAGATTTGAAGCGTACTTTATCTCGCGCGGTCTAGATTCGATTGGTCGGGAAATGGATGGGAACCTCGAAGTGGTAGATCCAGCCACGTATGTGTCTGCCATTATTCGTGTGTATCAAGATGGAGAGCGTATGATTGCCAAGGCATTCCAGTCCGACTCGGGTTTTCATGCTTCTCTCGACAAAGCATGCCGCTCGTATATCAACAAGAATCAGTTGACATCCATATCGCCAAGTCGCGGCCCCGAGCTCTTGGCTAAATTTGTCGACAGTGTCTTGAAGAAGAACACACGCAACACTGACGAGACTTCCATCGAAGAGTCTCTTGATCATGCTATGACTGTATTCAAATACATCGAAGATCGTGACTATTTCCAAAAGTTCTACATCAAGTTCCTATCGAAGCGGATCGTATCATTTTCAACCGTGTCGATGGATGCAGAGGAGAGCATGATTGCTCGATTAAAGGAGGCTTGTGGTTTTGAATACACTTCGAGAATCCAGCGCATGTTTACAGAGGCATCGCTGACCAAGGAGCTCAATGATCGATTCCACGACTGGCGATCCCAGCAGCACTTTGACACGGGCATGCCTTTTTACGCTTTCGTGCTTACTTCAGGTATCTGGCCATTGCAAACAATTGCCACAGACTTTATCGTTCCTGCGGAATTAAAGCAGACTTATCAAGACTTTATGGACTTTTATCAAAGAGCGCATGCGCATCGGCAACTTTCGTGGCTGTGGCACTTGTCGACAAACGAGATACGTGCTACATTCGACTCGCGCAAGTACATTTTTACGACTTCTACATACCAGGCAGCTATATTGCTGCTTTTCAACACTCAAAGTGTCCTGACATACGACGAGATCGCCGCCGCCACAGGACTAGATAAAAACGCGCTGAATGCTGCGTTGTTTCCCATGACCAAATTCAAGCTACTGCTTCAGCTGGACGACTCATATTCGCTCAACACGGACTTTAAGGCCAAAAAAGTACGCGTGAACTTGCACGTTCCTGTGCGATCTGAGCAAAAGGCCGAGTCTGCTGAAGTGGCCCAGACCGTCCACGAAGATCGCAAGATGCTTATTCAGGCTGTTATTGTGAGAATCATGAAGGCGCGCAAGACATACAGGCACAACCTGTTACTGAATGAGGTCATCATGCAGCTGCAGTCGCGATTTCAGCCCAAGGTGCCGGACATCAAAAAGGCCATCGACACGCTCATTGAAAAGGAATACCTTCAGCGCGTGGAAAATGAGAAAGATGTCTACTCCTATGTCGCATAAGAGTCTACGAAGCTTTGCAAAAATGGGATAAGGTCTCCTTGGCCAAGGGCGATGTATCCCATGGCATGTGCAGCCGTTCTCTGACGAGTGATTGGATGCCAAAACTGAGTAGGACGACCAGGGCGCCGGCTGTGGGTTTCATCGGCAAGACAGCCGCTAGCGCGACACCGGCACTCATACCGCCCATCATGTTGCGGATCGTCCATTCAGTCATACCATCATGCCCGGCCTGTGGCAGGTACGCTGACAGATTTTGCCAAATATAGGTAGGCATCATCGTAGTGGACGCGGTGGGGTATGTGTGAGAAGGTGCCTTGGGTGCCCATACAACACGAAGTGCCAGAAGAAACACGGTGCTGAGACTTGCATAGAGCATGGCGACGGAGGGTAAATGCAGCGCGTACATGTCCCAGTACATAGTAGACTTGGAATGGGCACGCCAAGCCCACTGAACGGCCGTGCACCCCACGACAAGCGAGACGTGCAGGCTGAGCATATGAAGGAGCGTGTAGAAGCACACGCGTATCGCCCCATAAGAAGCTGAGCTGAGCAAGTATTGTGACATGTTCTGTGCATTCGACGGCCACAGTTGGATGTTTTGCTGAGCGCATGGACGCACACATAAAGAGAACCACGCCAAGTAGCCTTCCATAAGCACAAGGGCAACAAAGCGGCGAGTGTGAATGTAGAGCGGCACAACACTCGGCGCTGAGCTAGGAGGTCCGTATGGCCGCGATGGCATGAAGCTGTGCGTCGATACGTTGTACAAAATATGGCGATAGACGCGCGGCTTGGCCAGAATCAAATCGACCACTAGCACAGCTAGGCCATATTCCAGGTAGGGATCGACAATGCGCTCACAATGCATGCATCGTGCAAGTACGACATGCCCAGATCCGAACGTGGACACTGTGGCGGGAACAGGCTTTCCACACTGGACACATACCGGCATGCACGCGTGCCGCCGAGGGCAACGCGGCAGGTGCGACGCCAACGCGTGTCTCTAGCAAAGGTGTACACCTCCATTCCGAAGACAGGCACTACTTTTCGACGCGACTATCTCAACGCAGTAGGCGCTGCTGACCACCTTACTCGTCCTTGGCGCGAATCGAAGCAGCCACTTTTTCAGCCTCTTTGATTGAAGCCTGTGGTAAGACATTCGCGCACATACCTTGTCCGTCTGAGGTCCATTTTGCTGCTGCATGCCGCCAAACAGACCTGCGGGCGGCTTGAAAGGCCGCTTAAGATCGCCCGTGGCAGGCATACCCCAGATCCAGATCTTGGCCATGTTGGACTCCATGGCATTTTTCAGAGGAAGAATACTCTGGATCACGAGACTGCACGTATGTCAGTGGGTCGCATACATACGGGTTCGTGTAGCCAAAGTACAGGTGCATCAGACCCACCATCAACGAGCCCATCAGAATACCACGCATACTCTTGCTAATTTCAGAGAGGTCATAGTCGCGGTGCGTCGTTGTCACGAGCTCACCAGGGTCCTGCGACTGCAACGTAAGAAAGAACAACGTACCATAGGATTCTTTGCATTAACATACTTGAGCACTGTCAAGTCGTTCTTGCGCTTGATCTGAGGGTCAGACGTGCATGCCCACGTACCTGAATGCTGCAGTAGTAAAACACGGCCAGACACAAGAGCTGCGATGTGACGTAGACGAGCTGTGCGTATCGCACATACTCTGGGTTTTCGTCGAATGGAATGCGCTTGGCCACCTGCATGGCGCCGAACATAACAGCCATGTTTGTCACCGCGGCGTTCATGATGCAACTACGCTGAGGTTTCGTATGAAGGAGAAAGAAAGGCCAGGGGCGTGGACCCTGGCTGAGTAAGACACGTGGCACAGCTGCGGCCCTCTAGGTTGGCGGAAGCAGCAGCCTGGGACCCCACCCGCTTTGGCCACCCAACATCATCGGAGTAGACTGGTCGTCCTCCCATGGTGAATCAGGTGCATCAATTATCCTACAGCCCACTGACGGCGCATGCGTTCAATGCAGACCGCAGTAAGGTCGCTGTCTCACCCAACTCAAGTGAGATTTGCATTTTCGCATCCACGCCACAGGGCTGGGTGCTCGAGCATTCCCTCACGGGCCATGACAAGGTTGTGACGGGCCTGGACTGGGCACCGAACACAAATCGCATCGTGAGCTGCTCACAAGACCGAAATGCGTATGTGTGGACATTATCTGGTGCGACATGGAAACCGACCCTAGTACTGCTTCGTCTGCACCGCGGTGCGACAGCGGTTCGTTGGAGTCCCCGTGAAGACAAGTTTGCCGTTGCAAGTAGTGCTCGGATCATCTCCGTGTGCTCCTTCGAGGAAGACAATGACTGGTGGGTAGCCAAGCACATCAAGCGTCCCCTGCGGTCCACCGTCACATCGATCGACTGGCATCCTAACAATGTACTACTGGCCGCAGGCTGTGCCGATTTCCACGCTCGTGTATTCAGTGCGTACATCAAGGGTGTAGACACAAAGCCGCCTCCCAGTGTATGGGGTGAGCGCTTACCGTTTGGCACAGTCTGTGGTGAGTTTCCAACACCCTCGGCAGGATGGGTTCATGGCGTAGCGTTTAGCCCGAGCGGTGATGCCCTAGCCTTCGTCGGCCATGATGCCTCGCTCACAATCGTGTACCCATCTGCATCACAAGACTCGCCTCCTACGATGCATGTGATCCGCCTGCCGAGTTTGCCGTACGTGTCAGTGATGTTTATCAGTGAGAGTGCCCTCGTAGCGGCTGGCCACGATTGCCAGCCGATGGTCTTCGAGGGCTCGGCAGAAAATGGCTGGCGGATCACCCGCAGTCTCGACACGGTCGGTACAGCGGCGTCCAAGCCGAAGCCGCCGCCTCCGCCGCCCAAAAAGCCCGGTCTGGGTGGCGCCCCCGCGCCCAGCAGCGCTGGCGTGGGTCGGCTCAACAACGAGGCGTTTGCGCGTTTCAGAGAGGCCGACACGCGTGGCACATCAGCGATGCCGTCGGCACAGTCAACAGAGACGCCGCACTCTTTTGGTGCCGTCGCTGGGGCGAGTATCGCCGACGATGGTGAGTTGCACACCACGCATCAAAATACCATCACTGATATTCGCATATACAGTGGTCAGCGTGGCCAAGTGGAAACTATCAGCACAAGCGGCGTAGATGGCCGACTATGTACCTTTGAAACTGGCAAGGGTAGCACGGCTATCGCGCCTATCTTGCGCGGCATTGCCAGCATGCGTATGTAGTCTATTATCTAGCTACCGAGCTTACGACTTTTGACAACATGCGTCGAAATACCTGACGCCTCACCGCCGTAGCCGCCCTGTAGAGCGCTTTGGCCACCTTTGTAGACAGCTCGTGTACTCGAGAGCCGCTTCTTGGCGCGGTCGTAGCGCATACGGCGCTTGACACGCGGGTTGCGTATGCTCTTAGGTCGATTCGCAGTCAGACCCTTGTTCTTATCAATCGCATAATCAATGGCGCGGTGATCACCTGGCGCCAACGTCTCGTCATCATACACACGACTTGCCAGGCGCTGCTGATCATGCTCTTCCTTTTGAGCCGCTTTGCGCGCGCGCTTGCGAGATGATACGAGGTCGTAGTATTCAGCACCATCTTTGTCTTCGGCGTCATCATCGACCCAATCCTGATCACCCCATGCTGTTTCATCTTCAGCGATAGGTTCTTGTGACTTAGAAAGGCGATTCGACTTGGCTGCTGCCACAGCATCGCGGATTTGGCGCTTATCACGGTACGGGATATCGGCATCACCTTCGAGGTGTGCCGCCTTTTTATTCGCCTGCTTTGTATCCAGCGCAGATGCTTGGAATTGGACGGCTCGTTGGCGCTGGGCTTTGTCTTGCCGCTCCACACTGTGCATGAGTGTTGGCTCGCCATAAGCATCGTCATACTCAGGAAGCGAGGGCAAAGAATGCGTCTTTGGGCGTGGCTCAGCATCGCTGGCCTTGACCCTAGCAACGTCAGCCAGCACATTTGGTGCAGGCTCTTCTACGCTTTGCTGTGACTTGCTCTTCTTTTTCTTTTTGGAAGTCTCTTTCGATCGTGGCTCATCCCTGGCATCGGCCAATAATTCCTGTAATTCATTGGGCTCCAAGTCACCCAACTCTTCATACTCCGCATCCTCCGTTGTAGGCGCGCCCATCACACGATCTACGCTTTCGTTGACAGTTTCTTCACGAGGCTCGAAGAGACCAAGGTTTTTCATCTCCAACATTGCATGCTTGAACTGAGTGAGGCGAGCCATGACAGGATGTGTAAGAAGAGACTCGGGATGGGTAAGCATACGTGGCGACGAGGCAAGTTGGAAGAAGAACGATAGCAGCATGGTGTAGTTGGACAGCGACTGGATATAGAGATGAGCGATTTCGGCGAGCTGCGTCTCGCCCTCTTCAGTAATCGCTTCCACAGTCGCGCTCTCCTCCTTGAGCTGATGCAAGGAGTCGCGAAACTCTTCGATAAGAGCCAGAACAATGGGTGAACGATGCTCGAGCAAAGAAACAAGCTCATCATTGGTCTTCGACGCTAGCTCATCAGCATCATCGGCTTCTGCTGCATCCAATTCACGTCGCCGTTTGGTACGCGCAGCTTCACTCTGCTCGTCCGCAGCAATCTGTGCTTCTTCCGCATGGATAGCATCTAGACCAAAGTCGTCATCTTTCATTTCTGCGCGACTCTGACGCTGAAGTCGAATAGCTTCGTTCGTTTCCAGCTCATGAGCCTTATCCTCATCCATATCCGAGTCTGAGTCAAAGCCCTCTAAGGTATTGCCGCTGTAGTACGAATATTTGTTTCGACCCCAACCAAGACCACCATCTTGGTCCTCATCGTCTGAAGCTTCTTCTTGCTCATGATGTGCTTCATCTCGTGCTGCGCGTCGAAAAAGAGAGTCTTCATCCAAGGACGCTGGTAGAATCATGTTTTGGTATCGGTCGAGATCGCCATCATCCTCTTCGTCATCCTCATCGTTCTCATTCTTCCATTCTTCCTCCTCATTTTCTCTATCGGCTTCATCCGTGTCTGGCTCAAAACCAAGCACCTCCTGATGATCACCTGCTAAGTCGTATTCATCATCGTCTTGGTCTTGCTCCTCATCCAACAAAATCTTATCGCGAGACGCATGAAAAGCATCTACATCATCTTGCAAAACATCTTCGTGCATTTGCATTGCATCTTTGCTACTCGCACCGCGCAAGCCGCCAGCTCGGCGACCACGCCCCTTGCCCATCGTGCCACGAGAAAAAATAAAGCGCTGCTGCAGTGCTCGACACGAAATGCGCTTGTGCCACGTGAGAAGCCAAAAATTTTTTGAGGGCCCACGTAAATATGTGCGCATGGCCTGGCAGGCTTCGTATTCTTTCATTGTCATCATGTGGGAGAATGAAGAGGCGGCGCTAATCGAAGCCTCGCGTAAAGCATATCAAGAAAATTCGAATCTAGATGATCCGTCACATAACTTGAGGGAAAGTTTTGCCGATGGGACGGAATTGATAAGGCTAGATGATGATGAAACTATCATGGTTCCTCGTATCGCGAAAGAGGATAGTGCAAATACATCTCGGCTGACCAAAAAGAGGGCAAAGAAGCACGGAAATCGTCTTGCTGTTCTCCCAGATACCCATGAAGACTCGCTCTCAGCTCTTGAAGTGACGGGCGGGACACCTGTCGCGAAAAAGCCATCAAAGCGTGAATTGGATGCATATCGCCGTCGAAGTGCCGGATCAGAATGGTTTGGAATGCCTGCATTCCCAGGATCATTATCAAAAAATGCTTCCAAGGATTCACGCATCGAAGGAGGCAAGTCAAGCTATACAGGCGGTGATGCAAGGGCTGCTACAGAAAAGGAGATGCGACAACAGCTAACTGCCATTCGTTTGCGCAATGCTTTAGACCCTAAACGTTTCTATCGCGGAAGCGGTGGAACAGGATCTGATCGCTCTATCCCAAAATATGCACAGCTTGGTAAAGTAGTGGGAGGTGGCTTGGAACCTACTTCCGTGCTCACCAAGACCCAGCGTGCAAATTCAGTTGTGGGCGAACTCATGAGGGACTCAGGCGCCGTGTCATACTCAAAGCGCAAATTCGGAGAGGTACGTTCTTATGGCTACTCACACATGTCAAATAGCTACAGGAAAAGCGTATGGCTCACTCAAACCATAGCCGTGGAAAGCCACATCGTGGCAAGCGGCGCCGTTCCTAGCGGTATGCCCTCCACTCACCCGAGATTTCACATGAACTTGTGGCCACGTGAGGGACTCGGTTGTGTCCTGGGTAAATGCGAAAATAAAATGCCGACAACACTGGTATGTGACCTTGTAGGCAGCCAGTGGTCATCCCGATTTGGTGGTTGGCTATTTTTTCAGTCGGTGGCGTTTGTTTTCACGCAGACTGACTCGCAGAGGGACCCAGTGACTACCCGCCCCTGCGTGGCATATCGGACACACAATCGTCCTAGCGGGCTTAGGGACATTGCTTCCGGGTTTCCCTACCCGACTATACTACATTCTACGGTGCTCATCGTATAGTGCTTCAGTCCTTCATTGGTCTGAAGTACCGTTGAGTGTCCGCTTCTATTGATAATGACTGCACAAGTCTCGACGGTAACCGCCACCACCCCTCGTGGGTCGGGCATGGGCCACGCTTCCTCTTCCCCTTTTACCTCCGTACATATGACGAGCAGTCGTATGCGGAACAAGAAGCTCTCATACAAGCAAAAGAGTACGTACGCCAAGCTCAGAGGGTGGCTCTTGTGTCTCAGTATAGTGAGATATTGGGATTTAATTTTATGACATTGAAAATTAAATCCCAGTCACCCGAGCCATGAAGACGCTTACTAACATTCCAGTCGCTGTTCATCGAGGCGCATTCCAGAATGACGCTGCAAACGCCTTTGTGAGCGCTATCGCACCAGAGTTTGAATCTAGCGACAATCAGCAGGATTCAAACTTTGGTGTAGACTCACATGAGATCACTGAATACCATTTGCAGGCCGCGCTTTCTTCCACTCAGGTGGATAACGTTGGTAATGCGCCGACAAAAAAATACCACATCCCCACCCCGCAAAGTGTGGAAGTCTTGTCGCAAGCGCAGTATCATGAGCAATATCCGACGAATGTGTATTTTGACCCCGTGACATATGTCCGCTTCTCGGACACAGTGGAAGCTTGTAACCGTGGTTCTCCTTACTGCATGGATGAGGACGATAAAGGATGGCTGGACAAGCATAACGAAAAAGTTCAGTCTAATTTGGAAAAAGCGCTAAAAGATTCAAAAGCGGAACCCACTGAGGCAGAGGCGGCTCGTGTTGAGGCTCTCGTGCGCAAGGAGGCACCGGAATATTGCTCTATTTCAGAGGATGAATTCGAGACAATAATGTATGTGTTTGAACGTACGACATGCGAGCGCCATCCCTTGTTGGAACTTGATATGTCTAAACTCCCACCTCTCTCTGAGCTTCTGCCCCAATTTGAACCCAACTCTTCGTGCTCTGCGCTGGCTCTACCAGAACTCCCAGCTCTCCCCAATGATCTTTCATCGTGTGTTCCTGCTCCAGCAGAGAAAAACAATAGCAGCAAAAACACTCCAAAACCAGGCTCAGGGGAACCAGTCTGGTCAGCAAAAAATCCATTTCGATATCTGCATTTACTTAAGCCCGGCGCTCATGCAGTGTACCCGTGGTGGAAACTTCGCCGCCAAGCTCGTGAGGGAAGGCCGATTGTGCCATCGCTCAACTTTGATGAGAGCAACGAGAATGACCCCTACGTCTGCTTTCGCCGTCGCGAAGTCAAAAGTGCGCGTAAAACACGTAAGACAGATACCCTTCAGCTTGAGAAACTTGTTCGACTCGAAGTCGAGATGCGTCAAGCTGCGTCTTTGTTTTTCATGATTGCTCAGCGGGAGCGTTTGAAAGAGCTTAGCGTTAAACAGGCTAAGGCATGCTGGAACACAGCTCAAGAACTTTTAGCATTTAAGCGCAGTTGGGATATCACTGGTCCTAGTAAAGGTAAAGAAGATGAGAGTCTCTTGTTTGGGATCCAACCTGATCCTCTCGAACCTGTTCCCTCTACAACAGCCTCTCAACACACACAATTGCTGAAGAAAAAACGTAAGGCTGATGAGGCGGCATCATCTACATCGTCGACTGTGCTCAAGTTACGACGTCCTAAAACAGAACCAGAATATACTCATTCGACTACTAAAGCTGGTATTGAAAATGTGAACTCTTCGACCGGCGTATCTTCTATCATGGACCGTATGCTCGCTGTACAGCAGTACATCGACCATGAATGTACATTGAGGCAGCAGGCGGATGCAGGTATGGAAGATCTCACAGACTCCGCATTCCAGCCGTCAGTTGCGCCACCACCGATACGTGCATTCCGACCAATTCAGTCTGACAACAATGATACCCACTTTTGGTCTAATCATCCATTTGCGCGGCCTGGACGACAGTCTTGCTTCCGTCGACGCGTCGGCCGTGGAGGACGAGTGTTTCTGGATCGTCGCCCCATTGCAGTTAGCCCTGCGCCTGCTAACATTGGCGCTTGGCCTCGACAACGCCAAAACGGATTTCCACTCGCTACTTTCGGTTTTGACCGCTCCTCTGACTCGATGAAACGCATGGATGGATTTAACAGGATTCATGCGGGATTTGATACATTCCGTTCTTATGCACCCGTGGTTCAATCTTCGCGCGTGGCGCCAATGCTTCTGCCTACACCTGATCTGTCTTGGGACCCATTGAATTCAAAGGACCCGCGTGAGCCGTTGACACATGATCCAGACTTGAAGTTTAGGCGTGTGAATAAAACTGGTGTTTACCATGTTGAGCCACAAAATACCGAATCGGCTAGTACAGCATCAGACTCGACAGATCGAACGCAGAGTTCGGATGAAATGGGTGACGGTCAAAGTACTCAAGCGACAGATATTGACCAGGAAGAATCAAAGCCTATGGATGAAGACAAATCACCTGAGCTTAAATCACAAAGTACTCTTGCAACTAGGGAAGAAGCGGTCGAATCGGTGGAAGAGCAGATGGAGCGTGCTCAGAAACTCGCTGAACGTTGGCGATATGATGAAGATGGCGGGCGATATGCGGGTCTTGGTTTGCTGGGTCTCGGAGGAATGGAAGGCGATGAAGAAGCAGTGTTAGACGACTTCGATCAGCGTTTCATTCGCTTCCGCATGTCCCTACTCGACGAAGCCAACTTGTTAAAGTTGTCAACAGACTGGACGCATATGCGACAGGCATTGATTGCCGCATCTTCAAATTTGCATACGAGGCCTTCATTTTCTGTCGCGGATGCTCAAAAGAATGCTGCTGGTGGCGCTGCTAGTGTCACTGTAGCTAATGAAACTTCTAACACAAAGCCCGTCGTGTCTTCAACTACAAAAGATGGGTCGAACAGCTCGAAACCTAGCAATGAAAAGTAATAACTAAGTTTGTCACACACAGTTCTTACTTGCCGTATTCAATATAACAGCGAAGCAGTATCCGACCTTGGGATATTTAAAAAAATCAACGATGATTGTATCTTATGAATAGTGTACCATTAGCAACTTCTCAATATATGCATCAAACCAAATATCTCAAAGGAGCAGCGATAGCGATAAATGCCCAACACCGATGTATAATGGGGATAATGTTGTTGTACTGATTCATTGCACAGCAAAGTGCGGCTAGCAATGTGAAAAATGCTTCGCTAAGTGATTCATTTTAGTTGGGCTATAAACCACTTCTGTCTATGAATATATTATGGCATAGACGAATAGGAGGAGCAGTGTGATGGCCATTAAAAGCCCGGCGGGCGCAGTCCCTCAGGCTGACCAGATACACCAGGGGGCGAGAGCGGGTTTGTTGGGACACCGGCACCTTGTTGCTGGGCAGCAATTTCTTTTTCTTGTACAGCGAAGCGACTTTCATCCTCAACAGCCAGTGCAAATGGAAGACCAACCACCAAAGCAGACGTCACACCAATCCAAATGAGCTTGCCGGCAATCCAGCCGCCAAAGAAGCCATATGCCGACGTCGTCTGCCACATTTTTGACAACTTAGCACGCGTAGTGGGAGATATTATGTCCCTCAACGCAGAAATACGATCCCAGAGACTTTCATTGGCAAGAATTACGCCACGTTCATCCACATCTTCGTCATCTGAGAGATCATCATCCTGCTAGTGTTAGTCATTAAAAAGGCATGATAATACACATACGTCGTCGGTATCTGCATCGATGGCCTCCCACTCATCGTCGTCATCTTTTTCAGTAGCAAGCCCTTGTTGCCTGAGCTTTTCGGTTTCGTCTTGAACTTCTTCAATCCGCACCATAATCAGTTATGTTGGTGATGGATAGCTGACAATTGCGATTCGGAAGAGACCGAGTGCCAAAGGTCACGTGAGATTTGGGACTCCGCTGGTACATGGTGGCTTCTAACGCAACGGGATTTGGACAAGCAATTTTTTGTGGCAGGTCAGACCGTACCACGCTGCGCATCAGAAACCAGCATTTATGAGCTGTGATACCAGTATTGATGATGATGCTTTGTTATCTGGATTGCCTAGCTGGAATGAAAAAGTGAAGTACACCAACAGAAGTGCAATGCCTGAGCAGATGGAGCCTGCTTTACCAGATATGACAATCGAAAGCACAACACGACAGAAAACGATACCCAGTATAACAAAAATAACGGCAGAGGACGATAAACGTATGGCTCTTCGAATGGCAGCACTAAAAACTTTAAAGACGCGTTCTAAGAAAAAGCTCGCTAGAGAGATACCTCAAGCAAATGCAGTAGACGAAGCGAGGCCTATGAATGATGCAGAATCCATCCATTCTTCAACATCATTAAAAGAAGATGGTGATAGTGATGCTACTAACATAATAAAATCTGATGAAAAAACAGCAATGAACATGAATGTGGAAACTTTAAAACAATCCACGCAACCCGTGATACAAAGGACATTCGATTACACTGACATTGATGCACCTAGAGCACAATCAAGAGGAAGCCTGGACTACATTCCCATCGAAAATAAAGAGACTTCTAATGAGGCACAAAGCTCAAGAAAGCGCATCTCATATGCGGATGAATTCAGCGCGCATCCCGTGGCACCATCCGGGGATGATGGAGGCCCAGCTTGGCTCAATAGGGTGTATGATGCTTCGTCCAAATCAGCATCAAGCCCATTCAAAGGTAAACCTCAACATTTTCATATGGAAAAGTCAGGCTCACAAATGTTTTCAAAAATACGAGAGCAGGGTCCGGCAGGACGCTTTATTGATGAACCTTGGCGACCAATAATCATTGAATGGTCTGATGATGATGACGAGAATCTTAATGAAGACGAAAGTGATTATGGAAAAAGAAAATTGGAAAGCAGCATACCAAATACTGCTGAGTTGGAATCCCTGAAGGCTTTCGCAACATCTGAATTGTCTTCGCCACGAACGCCGCATTCATCTCGTACTGAAAACAGAAATAAGTCGTCAACATTGTCTTTGAAAGAGCATGAAATTCAGAATATGATGGCAAAGATTAAAGAACTAGAAAGCAGGAAATGCCACGTTGGTTATGATGATAATCATTCAACCGCGGGTAATGATTTCAAGAGCACTTTGCGGAAACGGAGCACAGTAGACTTTGAAAGTTCTATCACAGATCAAACTCAAGAGCATATGGAGATGCAGGAATCAAGAAAGGTAAGTCATTCTTTTTGATTGAATGTAACATATTTAAGCGTGCTCGAACTGAGCCTGCTTCATCCGCTATGTCATGGATTAAAACAAGTATTGCTAACGTATGTGTCTTTCTGGTTGATTTTGCCATCGAAGCGTCAGTTTATGAATATGCTAACGTTGATTCTCTTTTAAAAATAATTGCACTTGCTAGTTTGGTTCATGGGTGGCTAGGCGATTAAGCTATTCGAGTGAGCCGCCAAATGAAGACGTTGCGGACACTAGAAACGAGACAGACAATTAGACACCCTTAATGTCAGACTAAGCTCCTTAAAAAGACTCATTTCCTTAACAGGCGAATAATATTTAGGCGCTTAAAATAAAAAATCCGCAGAAAAAAGTGCCCACTGGCTGGATCGAACAACCGACCTCGTCATGTCCCTAACGGGATTCCGCGAATCGCGGGAGGTACTAGTGACGCGCTCTACCACTGAGCTAAGCGGGCGAGCGTAACTATTTTTCCTAAGTCTAACAATCATACCCAATTCGTGGTATGTTTTCGTGACATTTTAGGCAAGTTATCTAATCAGACATGTGTTATTCACGCCGAGAGATAACGCGTACGATGGATGTTTGACAAATCCTAGCTTCTTGTCCATATGGGGGAGTTACTCGAAGGACAAGAGCACCACTTCAACCCTGTTAATATTTCTGCTCCTCACATCATTTATGTGGCTCTAGGATTTTTTATTGTACTGGTATGTTTTTTTGATTTCATCTAATCTATTCAAGTTTGGCATATTCTCCATGCTTGTCAAAGAGCGTTTGTACATGGGCGAGGCGCCACTAGCATTGGTGTTTGGTATTATCATCGGTAAGTATTCTCTCTTTCAATTAACCAAATTCAGGACCAAGTGCTGCAAATATTTTTCATCCGAATGATTGGGGATCTGAACATAACCCAGCGCCAGGGAGCACCACAACCAATACAATTACTTTGGAGATAATGAGAGTATGTATCGCCCTATCTGTATTTTCTGTGGGCGTAGAGTTGCCAAAAAAATACGTTTGGAATCATTGGCGAACTATTTTTATGTTATTAGGGCCTGTTATGCTTTGGGGCTGGTTAATCACGGGTCTTCTAATTTGGGCGTTGATTCCAGGTATTGACTTTTTGGCGGCCCTGATGATTGCATCCTGCGTCTCACCCACAGATCCAATTCTTGCACAGGCTGTTGTTGGTGGACCGTGGGCTGAAAAACATGTGCCAGCACATATTCGGCATATGCTTCAATGCGAATCTGGCTGTAATGATGGTGCTGCCTTCCCATTTCTTTTCCTCGCATACTTCTTGACTGTAAATCGTGGACAAGTCGGGTTTCCCGTTGCGAAATGGTTCTATCAAACCATGGCTTGGGAAATTGTTTGTGGTACAATCATTGGAGCCCTGATCGGGTATATCGCCCGTAAGCTCATCCGGTTTAGCGAAAAGCACAAGCTTGTCGATCGTGAAAGTTTTGTGGCACAGTACCTCAGTCTAGCAGTGGCAAGTATGGGTTTAAACGTTCTTATTGGGAGTGATGATTTGCTGGCCGCTTTTGCTTGTGGCACAGCTTTTGCCTGGGACGGATGGTTCCAAAAGCAGACTGCCGACTCGAACTTTTCTAGTATTGTCGATTTGGTCTTCAATATTGCGACTTTTGTATATATTGGTGCTGAGATGCCTTGGAAGGAGTTTGTGGATGGGTCTATCAATTTGAGTGTCGGGCGCTTGATCGGACTGAGTATTCTTGTTTTGTTGTTGAAACGATTGCCTATCGTTCTTTTGACTTGGAAATTTATTCCAGACATCAAGACTTTCCATGAAGCAGTTTTCACTGGATACTTTGGTCCCATGGGTGTTGGTGCGATATTTATGTGCACATATGGACGCATTTTGCTACCAGACGATGCGCCAATTCCACCCCAAACACCAAACGATGTGCTCGTGCATACCATTCAACCTATTGTGTTCTTCTTTGTGTTGTCATCTGTCATCGTGCATGGCTTCAGCATTCCATTTTTCGCGTTTGGAAAACGCGCCCATGTAAATTTGAACCGTACACTCACCATGAATACTTCAGTATTTCCTAACAGTGAGCCAAGCTGGGTCAACCGTGTTCGTCGCTGGAATACAATGTTTACTACGCCTGAAACTACCGACCTCGATCAAGAACCTAGCTCTGTGGTACAGGCCATGCAAGAAGGATACAAGCGCCAACAGTTGTATGGCACTACAGAGAATGATGATGCTGAAGAAACCGAACCGCAATCAGAGAAGGATAAGTCCAATGGTAAGGAACGTGTACGCACGCGAGTTGATTTTGGTCGGGCCGAAACCATTGATGATGCTGAAGATGCCGCTTTTACAGATGGTGATGACTGGGATGGTGAAGATACTGTTGAGACGCGGCGTTATCGTAAGAGACTAGAGAAAGAAAGGCTTGCACAGGCGGCAGAAGGACAAGATATAACTGATGTGCATGACGTTGGAGGGGAAGACCTAGAAAAGCAATTGGCTTTTAAGGATGATGAAGATGATCCCGAATATCCGAGGGTAAAAGAGTGGATTGAAGGGCATAATATCGTCTTGGAAGTGATAGAAAAGCCTTTGGACGAGCCAAAAACAATTGTGATCCCCTTGGATCAAGAAACATATGACGAAGTGGAAAAAGAACAGAGTCCGCTCCGTTCATTTATTTACAAATACGAAGACAAGATTGCTCACGCATTCGAACAAGACCAAGACACTAAATTGTCTGAATTAAATTTGGCACAGCTATATTCACGGAAACTCCTAGCAAAGATCTCTTCATTTGCGCAAGAGCGGCGTAAAGGTAGCATGCCAGAGAATATTGCTACTACCAGCTCCGCAACAAATATACCTGTGGCATCTAACGGAGATACGATCCGTGTTGCTAAAGAACCAAGTCGAAACTTTGACGTTATAGCTGTTCGTCCTGATGGCACAATCTTGGAATAATCATACGATCATTACCAACAAATCTTTATGCGTAACGCTTGCGCCAATTCGTGCGCATGTATCTCAATGTGGAGTAGATAAAAGGACGATTTTTGTTCATCCCGACTTCTGACAACTGAAGTGACTGGCGTTGCAGGCCATGGTTGACCATGCCATCCGCATGCCGACAGAATGCACGCCGTATTTTAACACGTTTGGCTTAAGGATTTGTGAGACGGGGACTGCTGGTCGTAGTGTTTTCGCATCACAGCCTATTGAAAGCAATACCATTATTGAAATTAGTCCAGTTCTACTTTTTAACCCAGAAGAATACGAGGCTCACGGGCGTCACACCATCCTAGATTCGTATACGTTTGTATGGGAAAGAAACACCAGTGGGAATACCATGGCCCTCGCCCTAGGGCTTGGTTCACTATTTAACCATCATCCAACATCTGCGAATGTATCGTATGAGCTTGACAAAACCACTCGTTCTATTCGATATCGGACTGTGCGTCAGATTCATAAAGGTGAAGAACTTTGTATATGTTATGGGGTAGGTCGCATGTGGTGGGAATCACCTGAAGAAGAACGTGTAACGACGCCAGTTTCCGAGACGCATGAATTGAGTCTATTTGGCAACATGGATCTGGATGCTGAGACAGTTGATTGTCTCAGGGCGCCTGTGGATTCATCATACCACGCACCTTTGTGGCGTGTTACAGCAGCTCCTAATCCAAAAACTATGCCACTTGTCACTACACTAGCCTGGGCTATGGATGTTCCTGCTCGTTCGTGTTCACAAGTGGCACAGTCTCTCAAGATGATGGTGAAAAACGGCATCCTCAGATCGGGTGATTTGTATCCCTGGTATTCTATCCGACATTTGCGAGGCTTTCGAAAGGCAAGCGAGGTCCAAAAAATTCCAGATGAATTAACTGATCCAACATCGACAAATTTGTCTGTGCTTTTATGCTTGGAAAAAGCTCATTCCCATACTGAGCTAGCATCAATTTTATCAACTCACCTTGATACGGCTCTGACTGAGTCAGTACAACTCTACCGTGTGCGTGTTCCAACAGGGCCCGCTCCAAATGTTGAACGATTATCGGAGTGGTCTGCTGTATGGCCCAGCGTATTTCTTCCGCCTGGTGCGGGTTTTGCATCTAAGAGTGGCTTGCCTGGAAGTGATGCAGCGAGGTCAGTTGTGCCAGTGGATCGCGAGGCCGATTCTGCATACTGGAGAGATTCGGCTCTTGTGAATCGTGTGCGGCATAATTTCCAGCGTTGCCTACACACTGCGCAAAAAGCTCGGGCATCTGGCGAACTTGGCGTCGGTGTTTATGTGACGAGTCTGGACGAAAACAATCAGGGCATTTCCGTGGACGCTCATGATACGCGTACGAGTGAAGCACATCCGCTCCGTCACGCAGTGGTGAATGCAATTCGGCATGTTGCTGATATTCGCGCGCGTTCACGCTCTGAACAGCACGAAAGCGTAAATGGTCAGGACTACTTGCTCACTGGACTAGATTTATTTATTACTCACGAGCCTTGTGTCTATTGTTGCATGGCCCTGATTCATTCTCGCGTCCATGCGGTGTACTTTTTATATCCATCTCCTTATTCGGGAGGTTTTTGTGGGGCACCTGCAAACGGTCACGCACAATGTGAGGGCAGTGAGGACGGCGGTCCTTTTTCTATCCATGAACAAAGTGGTCTCAACCATAAATACGATGTATGGCGATGGATCGATCCAAATGCGTTTGACCGTCTGGTAGACCCACACATCGCACTAGACGTTTGAATTGATTACACACTATGAAGCGTCCGACTCGTTAGCCTCTTCCTCCTCCTCCTCATCTTCCAAGTCGTCGTCAAAATCTTCGTATGACTCCTCTTCAGTATAGTCACCATTGTCCTCTTCATCCTGCGCGATAAACTCTTCAAGTGTTAAGTCGCGAGTCTCCGAGCTTGCCGTCGGCTGTGGTCCCACGAGGCCTTCAAATGTTGTATATTGAGCTGAACTGGTTGGATTGGAGTGAGACGTTAGAGTGGGCAGAGTAGATAGACGCTGAAACGCTGAAGTGACCTTCTGCCTCGGTTGCATCGGGCTGTGTGCATGAATACCATTTGGCGTTGCTGTTGCCAGAAAATTCTTCGTGGATGGCTCTGTCATAACCAGCGTCTCCGATTGTTTGCCTTTATCAGATTCCTGAACAGGAACTTTCTGACAAGTTGGCGCTTGCGAACAATGGAGTACAATAGGCGACATTTGGTACGGAACAGAAGAAATGAACTTGGTTTGGCTTGCTCGCGTCACCACAGGGGTCTTTTTTGATTCCCATATTGCATCACAGATGTCGTGCATCATACCAGCTTGGTTAATACCGGTAATCTCACTGACTTCTGGCAATGCAGTGTCCAAATCAGCCATGTTATCCAGTGGCCGTGCAGGCGAATGGGGGGTACGTGCACGCACAGTGGACCGCGGTACTGCAGCATCAACATCCTGCCCCATCTTGTCTAGTTCTCGAATTCTCGCTGATACGAGGCGGCCAATATTGTCAGCAGATCGATAAATCGTATCGAGCGTGGGTGCACGCAATGTAGTTTGACCTTGCTTGGCGTTTAGAGTGGACTTTTGTAGACCATTGAAGTACTCGCCCAGTTCACTCAGTCGCTCACGAACAAGATGCGACGAGCGACGAAGGCGCGTCTGATTTTCAAGTTGCTCAGGTCCCAAGTGTCGAACGCGAACCATCTTAGCAAAATCTGGGTCCTGTCTAGCACGAAGAAAACGCGCAATCTCTTCTCGCTTTACCTCACTTTTGAGCTGAACACTTTCAATACTGGCAATATGTTTTCGTGTCTCTGCCACTTGGTCTTCAGACTCTATTACTGCTTGCAAGAATTCACTCGTCAAAGAGCTGAGGCTTTGTACGTCACCAAATACCCATGCATCAGCATTAGATAGATCATCGACACTCTTGGGTGATGTCGAAGGAATTCTCAACCGCTTAAAAAAGTCTGTGCTTTGTTTGGTCTGCCTTCGAAGCGTGCGTAACTCTTCCTCCAATATTGCATAAATTTTGACAAATTCTTGCTTCAGTTCATCATCTTCCTTGGGAACATTGGGATCAGCCACTTGAGTCAGGTCAATTTGAGGCACAGATTCAGCCAGGGAAACACCAATAGCGGGCAATTCATTATCCACCAGCGCATTGGATGACGGCTCAGCAGCATGGTTAGTGCCGAATTCACTGCCCTTGGACAGCTTTTGCGATTCAATTAGTCTTTCAGGTGATGCTTTGTGAGAGAAAACTTCGGTATCACTCCCCGTGGTTTTATTCTTTTCTAGCTTCTCTTCAGGTGGCTTTGCGAAAGAGAAAGCCGACTCTTTTGGTTTCTCTTCAACTGGCTTTGCGAAAGAGAAGGCCGGTTCTTTTGGTTTCTCGTCAGACGGCTTATTGAAAGAGAAAGCCGACTCTTTCGGCTTCTCTTCAACTGGCTTTGCGAAAGAGAAGGCCGGTTCCTTTGGTTTCTCGTCAGACGGTTTTGTAAAAGAGAAAGCTGACTCTTTAGGCTTCTCCTCAGACGGCTTATTGAAAGAGAAAGCTGACTCTTTAGGCTTCTCCTCAGACGGCTTATTGAAAGAAAACGCCGCCTCCTTTGGCTTCTCTTCAAATGGCTTATTGAAAGAGAAAGCTGTCTGTTTAGCCTTCTCTTCAGATGGTTTATTGAAAGTGAAAGCTGACTCTTTCGGCTTCTCTGCTGTCGGCTTTGCGAAAGAGAACGCCGACTCCTTTGGCTTCTCTTCAAATGGTTTACTGAAAGAGAACGCTGACTCTTTAGGCTTTTCTGTTGGTTGTGCAAAAAAGGAAGTCGACTCCTTTGGCTTCTCGTCAGATGGTTTCGCGATAGAGAAAGCTGGTTCTTTAGGTTTCTCTTCAGATGGCTTTGCAAGAGTGGACAGACTTGCGTCGAGGTTATTACCTGCCGCCTTAATGGGCGAGATTTCTGTTTCTTTGATTCCTTCGCCTGATTCATTGAACGAAGATGTTTGATTTTCTTGCTTGCCTTTAAATAGATCGAAGGTGACTTTGTCTGCTTGCTCAGACTTTTGTACGGTAGGGGTATCGTGAAGAGAGGCAAAATTTCCTTCATGAGCTTCATCTTGCTTCGCGTCAACAATGGCAGACTCCAAGTTTTCAAAATTCTGACTTTCAGCTTTTTCAAGATTGTCTGAATCATTCTGCGACGCTTTGCTTGAGGACTCTGATAAGACACTTGGTGTAGCTTTTGAAGGTTCAGAGTTTTGGCTTATTTCAGACGGAAATTTCGCTTGGTGAGAGAGGTTTAGATTCGCCGACGGTTGGGAGCTCATTGGCGTGTTCGATTTGGACAGCATGTCGCTCAAACCACCAAACGAGAATGTCGAGTCCTTTGGTGCGTCCTCATCGACAGGCTCCTCACTCTTGGGCAGAGCTTTTGGCGCTGGTGTGACAGATGCAAAGGCAGGCTTGCCAGTGTCGAAACTTCCACCTGAACCAAATACAGAACCTTGTGAGGAGACAGATCCAAATGCATTTTGCTTATTTGATAGTGCACTGAATGCCGTTGGGCCAAGTCCTGAGGCTGTACCCTGCTGGCTAAACTGCCCAAACGCCGAATTCGAACCAGTTATTGGCTTCTGTGCGCGAGCAAATGTCGAAGCCGCTCCAAATGTCGGTTTCTGTAACTGTCCGAATGCAGAAGTGGATCCGAATGCAGGTTCTGAGGATTGACCTGGTGCCGGCCCAGATGGAGGCTGTGTTGACTGACCGGATGCAGGCATTTGCTTTTGCCCGAGAGCATTTCCGCCACCAAATGCAGTAGCGCCGCTTGCGCTAAACTTGCTAAACGGACTGCCATTAGAAAAAGCTGAACCAAATGAGCTTTGTTGCCCAAATGCTGATGTTGAGCCAAAGGCGGGTTGTGACACAGCACCGAAAGCTGACGTTGATCCGAAAGTTGGCGTTCTGTTCGGGGTTGTACTGCCATGAACAGACTCAGCAAAAGCTGGCGGTATGGATGCAGATACATTTGTCGAAGCATTGGGGGAATGAGAAATAGCGCCTTGTCCAGTGATCATACCGGGATAAGGTTTGTCGGTTTCTGTGTAGATCACATGGTATCCAAGAAGGACGCCATCGTTAGTATAAATATATAAAATCGGAGTCGCTGGTAATGTTGCCGAGGGATCTTCACCCTTTTCAGCCGCATTCGGATCTGGGACTGGGTCCTCAGCCGTTAAATCAAGGGCGAGTGCCATGGGCGACGAATCACAAAAGTCATCTCCAGATAAGAAAGGCAATACAGGGCGCGACGTTTCTTCAAGAACCAGTGCTTTCCATCCATCTTTAAAACCTAAAACGCCCACATCCGTACTCGCTGAGCATGTCATGAATACGAAATGTTTCATAGGTGACCAGTCGCGAAGCATGCAAGTGTAGCGATATCCCCATCGAGTCCTATCGCCGAAAGGCGGGGACACGTCGTAAGGAAATGCTGCAAACGTGAGTGAATTGGATTTGGCATCCCGATATAGCACATAAACTTCGTTCTCATGGATGGGTTCCGGCTCGGGTGTGGATGAACAGGTATTGTAAGTGACCAGGAAGACATGGTTCTCAAGCCATTGGACGTCTTCGACGTACAGAGGTCGATCGCTCTCTGGTGGCGGTAACACAGCCTTGACATCGCCCTCTGGCGTAAATTGAATTATCTCACCTGTTTTAACTCCAAGCACAAGCTGCTTGCCTCGAGCAGACCAGCTCACCGACGTCACATTATGTGCCGGCAATATATTCACCCATTCACCTTTTAACAAGTCGAGCATATGTGCACTCCCATTTTCATGCGACAAAAGGTCCATACCGTAGACAACGGCACACAAACTGCTCTTATCACCGGGGTTGGGGGCTATCATATGAACACGAGAAGCATCATGACGAGGCGGTGCAACGGTCCGTGGAGCTGGCGGAGATGATCGTAAAGACATGGTTTCCCAAATCAAAATAAGGCCATGACTCGTAGCGGCAAGGAGCAAAGAGTCGGAATTACCAAACATAACAAAGAGCACGTCGCCCGTGCCAGGCTGTAGAGGGAGTGTGCAAAGGACAGGCGGAGATGGGGACGCATTGCGCTCTGCTTGAGTAAATGTATTTCGCAAAACATGTAAATCGTATATGTTGATACCATTGCGAGTAGAAGCGGCTGCAAGACGCTGAGAAGAAGCAACACAAAACATGTTGGTAGGCACGGATGCTGAGCTACTACCATCACCGGTCAAAGGCTCAGAGAGGCGTATATTGACGTCCTTTGAAAGCTGGCGAAGGCATAAATACGGCGCAGACTCTTCGCCAGCCTCTTCGCGGTGTATGTTCATCACGATTCAGTCGCTATCGTCTGCTGCAGCGTCAGAGTCAGCTCTGTGTCCCTACGTTGTTGGCACGCTGAGCAACACATCGGAATAACACGTGACTGAGGCACTCGATCCGCCATCGAACATTGGCAGCAAGCTGCAGGCTGGATTCCTGTTATGCACGCTACATGAATTCAGGTATTGAGCTCAGATAGAGAAGTGGGGCGCATACGCATCCATTGCATACGAGGACCGCTGGGTGCAAACTTGCTTACGCGGAATCCATAGATGCGCGGTATGTATATGCCAGTTTGTGGTATCTTCCGCCCAAGGCGATCAACAGAGAGCGTTTTGATAGCATTGGTTGCAGGAGAGGGAGAAGGGGAGTGTGATTCATCCATGGGTGTGCTTGTTTCGTTGAGTGAGTCTTGTGCTGGTGGCTCGGGCGGAGCCAAGATCGATGGAGCCAAATCCCGGTAGGAAAGCAGTAAGAGATGGGGGAACGTCGTCCCGAAAAAGGCGCCATCAATGCCGTGGAAACGGCTACTGGGAGGCGTGTAAATGTCGAGACAATTGGGGCAAAACAGCTTGACTGTATCAAGACCTGGCAAGTCTGAACGACCACATGGCAGTGTGAACTGTGAGTTGCAAAATATGCGGGGGCATATGCCAAAGTGACCCTGCTCGAACTTTTCCACCATTTGCTGCATGCCCTGACGCGTGATAATGTATCGTTGGTGAATAAGACCATACAAAAGCTCTGCAGATGACTCAACGATGGATATATCAGGAATCTTTAATGAGTCTTGAGGCTCAATGTCGAGAATCATTTCCAGCGCTTCTCTGTAAAACGGAACTAGGAAGTTGAGGCCAGTCAAATTAAATTCATCTTCAATGAACTCCTCGGACACCTCAGCAAAGTACTGGTGTCCTGCAAGAGAACAGAACCATGATATCCATGTAAGCCCCTCCGTTCCACTTTCTGACGGCGTCTCTGACTCATACACGCCTTCTTCGTCCCCCATCTCACTTAATTCATCCATCTTCCCGCTGTTACTTAGGCTCATAGCCCTAGATACTTGCTCAGCTTCAGGCACGGCTTCGGAAGCCATGTTATGCGAGGACGGTATGTCCGTCGTCATGGTACAACGCTCCGAGTAGGGCCGCTGCAAATCGAGATGGCACTAGTAAGAACTTGGGCAGACGCACAGGTAATTCGGCCGATGAAGACATTGCCGACTCACGAGGCCCGAGCGTGGGGTATCCGCACGGGCACAGCGCGTATATGGAACGTGAGGTATCAGAGCTACGGGGCTGCTTCGCCCAGATCACATTAAAGGCTAGGGCTCGTAATCTAGAAAAAAGGCGATTCACGCTATGGTGAATCGAGGGAGATAGCTGGAGGATTCGAATCTGGCTCCACAGGCTGTGAGAGCGGTGAACGCAGATGTTGCGTTCGCAGGGGAAAAGATCCTGGCGGACTCAACTGCGGCTTCAGCGTCGGTGATGTGATGCGTTGCAGCGTAGTATTAGTTGCCGAAAAATGCAGCGGTGACATGGTAGTGGCCTGGGTCGAGTCGCGCTGCAGCAAAGCAGGCTGCACTGGCGGCACAGGACCTGGTGTTGACGTCAAAGATTCATCATGCATCTCGGTAGAAACAGCTAGTGTCGGTGCTTTATCAGGCGTGGAGGGAGAATCACAATGGCGACACACAAAGGTAGTGTCATCCCAATTACGCGGCTGTACATTGTGTCGCCGGTCTTCTTCTTCCCAACAACTCGCGTGTTGCCAGTTGCCGCACTTTTCACAAGCCACCACAGGCCGTGACTCGGCTGGGTTCATTTCATCCATCGTGCAAATTTCACAACGAAGGCGCCATGCATCAGCAGTTTTTCTCGATTCTTCTTGGGCCATACGTTCGTGTATCATGCGTTCCCTCGCAAGCAGCCGTTCGCTACGCTCACGAAGTCGGTCCTCGCGACTTTTTTGCGTCTGTTGCTCTACAGCTTCGCGCATAACACGTTCACGCTCAGCTTGAACTGCTGCTGCTGCACGTGCTTTTTGTTCACGAAGTTCTGCTTCTTCCCGTTCGCGCTGCTCACGCTCGCTATCCCGCAATGCAATGCGGCTACTGCGCTTACGATTAGAAAGCGCTGCTTCGATGGCAAGTCTCTTCTCTTCCGCATGGATTACCTCGAGGATCGGGGGCAATATCTCCTTGCTAATGTAGTTATACATATTCCGTTCATCTGGGTGTTTTGACTTTGCAAAACGGTCCACAAAAGCTTGCCATTCATGACGAGTAATGCAAATTGTTTCGAATTCGAACCATGGTTCGTGCGCGTCTTTCGTGTCGCTCGTATCATCATCATCATCAGGAGGCGGCGACAGTTCCGAGTCCGAATCAAACAGATCCTGGGGGCCAATAGAATCCTTTTTGATACTACTGAGCCTAGACGAACGTCGGCCAGCAGGCGGTGGTGGCGGCGGCATCGCTCGGGCCTTTTTTGATGTGGATGTATTTTTCGTGGAATGAGCGCGTTTTTGTTTACTTTTTGATCGCTGAATCGGCAATCGTTGAATCCAGAGACGGTTATCATCAAAAAGCCAGTACGTGTTGCCATGTCTATCCCATCCCACTGGCATCACACGCCACGTCACTGCCTCTTCTTCAGAGTCGTTTTTGGCTCGGAGCCTCTCAGGTATTTCAAGCTGCCATTCACATAGACTGTGTAAACAAGTTAGTTTGTTGATTATATCAAGCTGGTCCCAAGATACCGGGTCCTCTAATGTGCCAAGTGGCGCCGGTTCAGACGATGATGCGCGGATACTCCACTGGTATCGAAATGCATCTTCCCAATCACTTTCACTACTGTGTCAGCACGCATGCCTCTATACATACGTAAGACGACGATTTTGTGTCAAGAAAGAGAGTAAACGTGTACAAAGCCACGAAATATAGCCCATTTGCCCCAGATCTAGCGCCGTTTCCAGACGCTGATATTAGAACATGTGCTGAAAGTCGAGCGACGTACCTGCGTATGGAATCCGTCCAATGCGAGTGCCACATCAAAAGTGAACAAAAATTGACATATGGCTGCAAATTTCCAAGAGCGACGCACAGCCAGGACCGTGGCACTCGGGATATCTGACGCCATGACGCGACGGTCGCAATAGTAGGTGTGCAACTAAGCCCCAACGACGCGCGAGCTTGGCCTTGAGTCACGTGACACCATGCTGCGAGGTGCTCAGCGTCGGACCAAACCATATGCGGCGCAGGGAGCTGGTAGAGGTGTCGTCGATGATGGCTTATTATCACATTACGGCGCACTAAGCACTGTCAGATATAGTGGTAAATGCTCATCAAATGTGTTTGCTGCGGGAGCTCGGCACGGTGGTTACCAGCATCGTAATAGCAGGCCTCGAGCGAACTACCCCAAAGGAGTTTCTGCACAATCTTCTTTGCAATCTGAACAGCGCTACATATGTTTGATTTTTAGCTGAAAGAGTTATATCGCAACGATCACCAATGGAACGTGTAGGCCAAGGTCTTGGCAGTCCATTGGACAGTGCGTATGTGGAGGTAAAGCCAAATGCAGGGTGGGACTCGAAAGCATCGGAGTTCCAGCCCACCGTAAAGAAAGCCGGTGGATTGTGGTCCCTTCGACATTGCAGTTTTCGGTCGTGCAACATGAGTGGCACAATGGATAAATTGCCTCACAGAGTAGAGGAGACGGTTTTGAAGCAAACGTTCTGGATTGATCCCGCGTATAAAGTGACCAAGGGACTCGGTCAAGGAGCGTATGGCTCTGTCGCCTCGGCTGTGCACATTGCTTCTGGCGAAAGCATTGCTATTAAGAAGGTCTCGAATGTATTCACGAAGCGGATCTTAACAAAGAGAGCTCTAAGAGAGCTTAAATTACTTAGGCATTTCCGTGGTCATAAGAACATTACGTGTTTGTATGACTTGGACATTACGAATCCGTCTGCCTTTAACGAGGTGTACTTGTATGAAGAGCTCATGGAGGCTGACCTCCATGCCATTATCCGTTCTGGACAGCCCCTGACTGATGCCCACTTCCAGAGCTTCATATATCAGACCCTTTGTGGCCTAAAGTACATCCACAGTGCCAATGTGCTGCATCGTGACCTGAAACCTGGTAACCTACTGGTCAATGCAGACTGTGAGCTGAAAATCTGTGATTTCGGTCTTGCTCGTGGATTTGATCCGGATCAGAACACGGTCATGTCTGGCCAGCAGGAATTCATGACAGAATATGTCGCCACCCGTTGGTATCGCGCGCCCGAAATTATGCTCTCTCATCAAAACTACAACACAGCTATCGACCTTTGGTCCGTTGGATGCATTCTCGCTGAACTGCTAGGACGTCGCCCTATTTTTAAGGGTAGTGACTATGTGGATCAGTTGAACCAAATTTTGTACTATATCGGCACTCCATCAGAGACCATGTTGCGTCGCGTTGCAAGTCCGCGCGCGCAGCAGTACATTCGCTCACTGCCCTTCAAAGCACCAGTACCTTTTGAGCAGCTGTATCCTCAGGCCACGCCACTTGCGATTGACATGCTGCGTCGTCTTCTTTCATTTGACCCTTCGCAACGTATCACGTGTGACGAGGCTTTGGAGCACCCGTATTTGGCAGTATGGCACGACCCGAACGATGAGCCTGTTTGTGCCAACAAGTTCGATTTCAGCTTTGAACAGGTGGATGACATTGAAGGTATGAAGAAACTCATTCTTCAGGAAGTCATCAGTTTCCGCCGCGAAGTTCGAATCCAAGCACAGCAGCGACAGGCCATACTCA
>ERZ1029854.140-NODE-140-length-32284-cov-8.056068_pt1 | contig 32284 bp, 20 predicted proteins | sample MGYA00519239_ERZ1029854 | MGnify/ENA primary metagenome ERZ1029854 (study PRJEB33666, sample SAMEA4610917) | skin metagenome | biome: Human-associated habitat; feature: Malodor aspect; material: skin | place: Philippines | collected 2015-08 ... | reverse complement strand
CGCCATTGCCTCGCTCGACGCAGGAGCTCGAGGCAGAGGTGCTTCGTCTGCGTGCCCAGGTGGCGGCCCAGAGCAACGCCGGCGTCTCCAAGTCCACGGCCACGGTTACCAGCTCAGGCGTGCCCGTCCACATTGTCGCAGCCATTGCCGTGGGTGTGTTTGCCGTGACCTACCTGTTTTTTTAGGTAGGGGAGAATCTACTTGGGCGCGCTCAGTGACGCGTGGTCAGCTGGAGACGTACTGGTTGACTGCACGCAAGTGCACCGAGTCTATGGAATCGGTGATGCAGTGCTTGCATAAGGTGCACGAATGGTGGACGCACAGCTGATGGCCGGCAACGGGGCAGCATATCGTGCCGGCCGTGCCATGGAAGCCTACTCTTTCCTTGTCGTATGGAACCATTGTATCTTGCCATTTAGATTCTCCCCTTCCCTTTTATAGAATACAACAACCGCCATTGCTGGACACACTAGGCAATGTGAGCGAGCACTTGCTCCAGGGCTGGAACAGGGAGGGGAATGCACAGCTCATCACCCACAGCAATGGCATGACTGTTCGTGACCGTGGTCGATCCTCGCACCACAATGACCAAGCCATGATCGACCATTTCACCCAGCAACTGCCGCACACCTTCATCAGAGGACGCAATAAACTCACGCAACGCTTCACGCATAAGCGCAACATAGGGCGTGCGAGGCGGCATGGCATCGTCGTCACCACTCGTGGTGTCAGCCTGGGCGACCAGCTGGATGGAGGCCAGGTGCGAAAAGAGACTGCGTGCGCGCGACGTAATGGTTTGCAGCACCTGGATCGCGGCCGATTCCGAAATGGGTTGGGCTACAGCCACGGCGGCGCTGGCTCCAGGCGCCGCTCGCGCACGTCCGCCAGCGAGATCGACAGCTGAGGGCAGCTTGAGGGCGGCAAGGCCTGCACTAGATGAGGCGGTCGCTGACGTACCGCGTGCTTGGACGAGCTCGGCGATAGGCGGAATATAGGTCGTGACATGGTGCCACAGCCACGGCGCACGAAGCGTCCGGACGCCCGGTACACGTGGAAGGGTATATTCGGCATGGCCAGAGATGCCTAAGCTAAAGGCCCCTGCATTCGAATCCAGCACAAGGCCTGCGTTGACATGCGAGACACTGGCCACCATATGCACTCGCTCACATTGTGCGAGTGCATGAATGAGTGTGTGCATGCGAGTAGTAGAGTGGAAGTGCGCATGGTCAAACGCCAGTAAACCTAGCACGAGTCGGCGTGGCCCCTGCGTGCGCGTTTCAAGCGTATGACACAAGTGCTGGACACGCTGCACGATGCGATCTTCGCGTAAGGTATGCGCGCTAGTCGAGATTCGTAAGGCACGTTCAATGGCATCCATGATGCGGTCACTCGTAAGCGCGCGACCTGCGGCGCCCTGGATTAACACACCCGCACTGGCGTGCCGCTGGGCCGTATGTTCCAGCACGGCTCGTACGATGGATGTGCGATCGCCTACACCATAGAGCATGAGTTGGCATCCATTAAGGAGCTGAGTTACTAGCATGTGAATGCGTTCAGGCTGAAGATGCAGGGAATGGGCACGTTGTGAGTGAGCCGTGCAGACCGGCAGGGCAGCACGCGTACGTGTCTGATGGGCCGCCAGGTGTGCCAAATGAGGCACAGTTGACACGTCCAGCGTGCCGAGGACCTGGGATATCCGTTTCGTGGACGTGCCACGCAGAATATCCCGACCTAACTTGAGACTGGCAAAATTGCGGCGGTGCGAATTCGAAAGAAACCATGCGTCCGATGACGTGGAACGAAGGAACGACGTATGAGTGAAGGCTGGCGCAGGACGCCGCGCTTGTTCTTTTTTCTGCACATCAGCCTCTTCCTCGTCATCCTTGTCGGCTTCCTCGTCGTCAGGCTCGCTGTCGGACAAAGCTTCTGTCTTGCGCCGCACGTTCCGTGCTTCGTCGACCTGCTGGGTGCCGGCCGTCATTTGTGGAGAAGCAACGTTGAGGCGTCCCAATTGGGCCCTTTTTTCCAGCCGCTGTTGTCATGATGCTGCGACGGGCAGCTTCAGCGCCCCACCAGTTCGTTCGAGCACAGCATACTAGCGCACATCTCCAGCCGCTGATCGATACTGTGCGTACGCGCGACTATGCAGCGTACCTTTCTCATGTTGCATACCCGCCGCGCTTACAGCCGCATTTCTGGGCCCTCCGTGCATTTCACATCGAATTAGCTTCGATCAAAGATGCTGTGAGCAACGAACTCGTTGGGCGCATACGCATGCAGTGGTGGCGCGATGCTATAGAGGGAGTGTACGCGAACCGACCGCCCAAGCACCCGATTGCGTTAGGACTCTGCGACGCCGTCATGGACCCCGCGGTCATGAAGCATGGCTCCCTCGTGAAGGACCACTTTCTGCGCATCATCGATGCTCGTGAAGCTGACCTGGCAGAGCCACTCTCGCCACCCACACTCGAGGAACTCGAGACCTATGCCGAGGCCACGTCATCACGCATACTCTATTTACTTTTGAATCTGCAGGGCATCTCCGAGTCGACCGTAGATGTGCTCTTTTCACATCTAGGCAAGGCCATGGGTCTTGGTATTTTTGTGGCCTCGTTGCCCCGTCACACCCACCCCCCACCCCTTCCTGCATCTCCAACGGCTGGTCCGGGGGGTGGCATGTCTCGCTACGCACGCCAGGCAGGCGGTGTGCCACGCACGCCCACCTTGCCTCTACCCCTCGAGTATATCATGGATGCAGGCGTATCACAGGAGGATGTGTATCGACACGGTCCTCACGCACATGGTCTCAAGGATGCTGTGTTTGCCACGGCAACACGTGCGAACGACTACTTGATCACAGCTCGCTCCATTATCCGGGATGAGCTGCATGGCCATGTGCCAGCTCAGGCTGTAGCTCCTATGCTATTGCTGGTATGTATATTATGGCTAAGCTGCGTACTGACATGACCGCCGTTTAGATCCAGACGCGTCGATTCTTGGAAAAACTGGAGGTGGTTGACTTTGACCCTTATGATAGTCGATTATCACGACGTGATTGGCTCTTGCCTTGGCATATGTGGCTCGCTACACGTCGACAGTTCATATGACGCAATGCCGTGTGTGAATCAATGACTAAGCACATAGGGGATCGGTTGTCTCTTGCCGCTGGTCCAGTGTGCGGCCTGGTTCGCAGACCTGCTTCTGTATCCCATCACACCAGGCATTAGCACCCTTACCAAGCGTTGACCCCATACCCAGCTTGAAAGGACGCATTTTTTACAATGCCGTCTATGCTTCATCGGAGAAACCGCAATTTCAAGGGCCTGTTGCTAAAGGACACCCAGCCTCCAGAGCCACCACCACCTGATGAGCGAGCTGCGCCTTTCGCACGATTTATACAATCTGATGGCAGCTCCTGCTCATTGCATACTCCTTCCGAGCAGCGCTCTAGATCGTCCCTAGAAGAGGCCACTACTTCTCCGGGTAACGTCGGTGGATTGAGTTCCTCTACTTCTTCCTTGCCTCATTCACACGATGCTGTAACCCAGCGAATGAACAACCTGGATCTTGGTCCAGGTCAACTGCCCCGCCTGGATCTCAGTGCGTCTAATCTTCGCACTTTGGCAGATCTGGGTGCTGGAAATGGGGGCACGGTGACCAAGGTACTGCATATACCCACTGGCATATTGATGGCGAAAAAAGTCAACTTTATTGATGCGAAACCAGAAGTGCGTAAGCAAATTCTGCGTGAGCTCCAGATTCTCCACGAATGTCGCTCTGAATACATCGTTGGGTTCTATGGCGCCTCGCTCAGTGATGTTCATATTTTCATGTGCATGGAATACATGGATATGGGATCACTGGATACCATCTATCAAAAGCACGGCCCCATTGACGTGAATATCTGCGGAAAAATTGTATACACCGTCGTCCATGGCCTTTCATACCTATATGAAAAATTCCGGATCATCCATCGTGATGTAAAGCCAAGCAATATCCTGGTGAACCGTCAAGGCCAAATCAAGCTTTGTGATTTTGGTGTATCTGGTGAGCTCATTAATAGCATGGCAGACACATTTGTTGGGACGAGCACTTACATGAGTCCTGAGCGGATCCAAGGTGACCAATACAGCATAAAGTCCGATGTATGGTCCCTGGGTGTCACTGTTATTGAAATTGCGCATGGTTGCTTCCCATTTGCCATTGAAACGGAAGATGATCCTGATGCCACTACACATGCTGCTCCTAGAGGCGTACAGGATGTGCGTTCTCTTTCTATTCTCGAACTACTGCAGCATATTGTGCATGAGCCTCCACCCAAACTGAATCCAGATGCAGACTTCCCGCCTGATATGATCAATTTTGTGACAGTATGCTTGTGTAAAGATCCGGTCAAGCGGCCCACCCCTATGGAGCTCCGGAACCATCCTTTTGTACTTCAAGGACAAAGGTGTGATGTAAATATGGTGGAATGGGTTATGAGCCTGTCTTCCTCGAAAGAGTAAATGGGAGGCACATAGCTTCATTTGATTCCATATATGCGCTTACGGGGCTTGAGGTACCATCCGTGCATTCTGAAGTAGCATGTAAATGGTATACCTTTTCATGTTTGATTCCAACAACGATTGCTTTACTACAAGAGATGTACCCTGATATTCTCCGTGATGTTTGCTGTTTATGATAAGATACGTTCCCATAGACAATCTACAATGTTTCACTTCTCAGATGCTACAAGTTTGTAATGCACAGGATAACTGGAGCGTACAGAATCAAAACTTTGCGGCGCTGAATTTCGGAGGCTATTGTATCGCATTCCCATTATCGGCTACCTTGGAGCAAGAGAAGCCTAAAGCGTAGTATCTTCGCATTTATGCATCTCTCCAACTTTTTTTACTCGGATAAAAAAATGATTGGTCAATGTATACCAAAACACTGTTTTCTAATTGGTGACTCGTAGCGCCGTTTGGCAGTTTGTTGCTTTAATCTCCGCTTCCAAACTAAACCTTAAAAATTACGCCATTTCGAAAGGATGGTAACCATTTTCTGATGACGGGGGCACACTAAGCCGACCATCATGAAACATATTCAACGCCGTGGATTATCGCGATCTAGAAGCTCTTCCTCCTCATCTTTTTCATCCTCCTCGTCTTCAACAACGTCGGATACATGGCGAGATGATGGATTAGATGAATTACTGTACAAGTCTCTCTGGAACAAATCGGTCATGTCTGATGTGCGTGACCAGGATTTAAATGATCTACTTTCACAGAACCCTGTGTTCTACACAACAAAACAAGAAAATGATGTGGAAACTTGCATGAAAATGCTCATTCATGACGAACGGTGCCCTGTAGCAGGTGCCAATGTGTGTGGTCTCATCTCTACCTTGTGTCACACGGAGAACGGACCAGCTTCTCTTTTTACGCAGATCTTTCTCAGGAACTTCCGAACGTTTTGCTCTCCAAGAAATTGTCTAAGGAGTATTATACAAAAATACGAAATGGCAGAAGACAATGCCCACCGAGAACGTATCCTTAGCATACTTGTCGTATGGGTTCGTGATTATTGGGATACGGTACAGGACTCTCCCATTTTAAATGACTTCCTAGATTTTTCACGCCGGACATCTCTCACTTATCAATCAAAGAGTGTCCAAGAGCTCGAATTCACAAGCAACTGGCTTCTTCGCTCAAGACATTTGCCAACATCACCACAAGTTTACGACATCACGCAACACACGTTACGAACCCAAGGATCAAGTGTGCCACCTCTTTCCATTGTCTCTCGTTCATTGTTAAATGCACTAAAAAACTCTTCTTCTATATGGGAGGTACCTATTTTAGAGTTTGATCCATTGGAACTTGCGCGTCAAATCACTTTGTGTGAAAACACTCTGTTTTGTGCGATTGATCCTTTTGAGCCCATGTATCCCGTCGAAACAGACGTACCGGGCTCTTTGTGTCCACAATATATTCGCAAAATGACGAAGATGTCCACACAGCTGACGAGCTGGATCAGTCAGTGCATTTTGCGTGAAACCAATTTGAAACAACGCACATTAGTCCTCCGTTTCTTCATCTTATTCGCTGAAGCGAGCTACAAGCTACAAAACTTCAATCTGTTAATGGAAATCTTAGGTGCGCTTGGCTCAAGCAACCTTCACCGTCTTAAGAAAACGTGGAAAGGATTGCCTCCCCGCAAGATTGCCAAGTTTGAGTTTTTGAGTCAGCTAATGGATCCTGCGCGCAATTTTAGCGCCTACCGCACCTGCTTACACAACGCGCAAGGACCAACTCTACCGTTTCTTGGTCTGATTCTGACAGATATAACATTCGCAAAAGAAGGCAATCCTGTTCAACGTGTGTTTCCTGGCCTTGATTTTCCTCTAGTCAACCTCGCGCGATTTTACCAGCTGAAACAAATTTTACGCGACTTTCAAAAATTTCAGAAACCCTATTCAATCTCACCTGTGCCAGAGATCCAGACTTTTATCCGAGGCATCTATGAAGATGGACGGCATCGCACACCATCTGAATACTTTGCCGAAAATGAGCAGTTCTACTATCGCAGTTTGGAGCTGGAGCCTCGTATGGCGGCGCCTATGAACGTGCCTGCTTCCCCTCGCTCCCCAGGCTCTCGCATGTTTGTACGCACGCTGACTGCTTTACGAAACTCATCCGAGACACTTTCTTTGTCTGCGAACAATCGTTCTGATTCGCGCAGTCGCTGAAGTTGCATCTTTGTATATTATTGTTATGCACACTCGCCCTGTTTGAATAGAGCTAAGTAATAGATACCCATCGATGACCTATCTCGAAGATTGACCAGCCAATCATACTGCTGGCGGCTTTTCGAGCACAGCGCAGGCCCAGACCATCACAAAAGGCTTGCCAGCCATCTGAGCTAAGGATATGCCGGGCGGTAGCAAATAGACTAAGCTTCATTTGGCCGTTGGCAGTGCTGTGCAACAAATGGGCTGGCGTTGTTTGCAAACGTGTTTTGAGAATATCGAACGGGTGCGTCAGGATTGTCGCCAGTGTTCCTGCGCACAGCCCACTGGTGCTTACAACCCACCATGAGCCTGTACCGGTCCGTGAGAGACGGCCTAGCCATGTCTTGTGCTGTTCATAAAGTGCAAGGTACAAGCCTGCATAAGGTGCATCTCGCAGTGCCGTAGCGGAAAATCCACGGAAGAGCCCTTTCAAGCCACCATCTTTATACAGCGTGCGAAAAGAAGTCCATAAAGTAGGGTATGCGTCCTGAGTAAAGTGATTTGATTCAAAGCGTGCTTTAACAATCGAAATAGGATTGAGGACTAATCCAATAGACACTCGAGTTATAGCTCCTGTTAAAATATTACCTGTGTTGGAGAGACGCGCCATTGTCGATGTCTGACCGCTCAGCGATGGGTTCGTAGCGCCACGGATAGATAACATGGGTATTTGCCATTTTGCAACGAACCAGCGCAATTGATTCAAGGTATAAAAGTATGCTGCCACTCCAGGTACATTTCTTGCTATAGTAGGTACTGTTCCACGCCATAGACCACGGTATCCTGACGTATCAACCACCGACTTGTAAGCTCGCACGAGCCGTTTCATGGCAGATAATGGCGCTTGGCCCACTGTTCGTTCCTGCTGCATGCGTGTCTTGAGCAGGTCCATGGGTTGAAGCAAGACACAAGATGCAAGTCCAGCAGTGCCACCCACCCCGAGCGTCTTCCATGCGGGGATCGAGCGCTGCCTGTCCCCATTCTGGGAGGACATGACGGCTGCTTGGATCGGACTCCCTAGTGGAGTGGCCAGCCGCACCGGCCACTCTCAGGCACGTGATGCGCCGCCTATCGTTGTAATCGGACATGGCCGGCGGCCCGCCCAAATAAAATCTTACCCCCTACAGACCATGTTGTCAATTGCCACCTTTGCATCGGCACGCGCCATGGCGCGTGCTGCACCAAAATACTCGGCGGCACTTGCCATGGCATCTAGTCGTCACTTCTCCATGTCGACGCGCCTTCTCGGAATTGTCAAGGTGCCTGAGATGGCTGAGTCGATTTCAGAGGGTACGCTCAGTGCTTGGCACAAAAAGGTGGGCGACTATGTTAATGAGAGTGACGAGGTCGCCACTATTGAGACGGACAAGATTGACGTGAGTGTCAACTCGCCAGAGTCTGGTGTAATTACCGAGGTCTTTGCTCAGCCAGAGGACAATGTCGAGGTGGGCAAGGACTTGTTTAAGATCGAGCCAGGCGAGCCCCCCAAGGATCAGCCAAAGGAGGAGCCTAAGAAGGAGGAGTCGAAGCCGGAGCAACCCAAGGAAGAGCCTAAGAAAGAAGAGCCTAAGAAAGAAGAGCCTAAGCAAGAACAGCCGAAGCAGGAGCCCAAGAAGGAGGAGCCCAAGAAGGCTGCCGACAACCAGGCTCAGGAACAGGTCCCCAAGGCTGGTGCACGCACCGAGTCGCGTGTCAAGATGTCACGCATGCGCAAGCGCATTGCTGAGCGCTTGAAGGAGTCGCAGAACACCGCTGCTTCGCTCACGACCTTCAATGAGATCGATATGAGCCCCTTGATGGCATTCAGGAGCCGCCACAAGGACCGTATCTTGAAAGAGACCGGAGTTAAGCTTGGTTTCATGGGCGCCTTCTCGAAGGCATGCGCCCTGGCTCTGCGCGAGATCCCTTCGGCCAACGCAAGCATTGAGGGCGAGGGTCTCGGTGACACGATTGTGTACCGCGACTATGTTGACCTTGGTGTGGCAGTGAGCACCGAAAAGGGTCTCGTGACGCCCGTTGTCCGCAATGCTGAGAGCATGAGCATTCTTGAGATTGAGCAAGCCATTACAGAACTGGGTCTCAAGGCGCGTGACAACAAATTGTCGCTGGAAGAGATGACTGGATCGACGTTCACGATCTCGAATGGTGGCGTGTTTGGTTCTCTGTTCGGAACTCCTATTCTTAACCTGCCTGGCTCGGCTATTCTGGGTATGCATGCCATTAAGGAGAAGCCGTGGGTCGTCAACGGCAAGGTCGAGGTCCGTCCTGTCATGGTCGTTGCTCTGACATACGACCACCGTCTTCTCGACGGCCGTGACGCTGTGACGTTCCTTGTCAAGCTCAAGCAGTACCTGGAGGACATGCCAACTATGCTTCTGTAGGGGACATACTTATGCTAAATCTATGCATATGAGCGCCAAACAGCCTGAACAAGTGCGGCGGCGTGGTTAGTGTGGATAGCCTCTTTGACGAGTGCGCTCAAATCCTCGTCTATTGTCAGTGGCTTGGTATCATTGGCATCCCATAGCTCCAGATGTTCAAGACGCCCACCTGGCTCGTTGAAGCGGAGGACGAGTGTGCGTTGGTGCTCGACGGGAGCAGAGCGCGTAGACCGACGTGATCGCTTCGCAGCTGGCCGGGTGATGGCCACATGCAGCTCGTTGGGACGCGGTGCGGACATTTGCGTGATACCCAGCGCATGTTCCAGCGCATCAAGTGTAGACGTATGCTTGGCACAGAGTCTTTCGAGCTCCCAATCACGACCGCGGTCGCGACCCATACCGAGCCGAGCATCGTTTGCGAGTTTCTCAGCGGCTGTCCGTTCGGCTTTTAATCGGTCAAGCTGGTGAAGCGCCTCAGACAGCTCCTTTTTAGCGGCCTCCATGTCGTGGACGATATGTGTCGTTTCGTCATCGATGGCCTGCATCGAGAGAATCTGCTCATCACAGACAGCCTCAGCCTCGGCTGTCGTCAGCGAGCCATGTGTACCTTCTGCCGCCTTGATCTTGGCCAGCTCCAGCTCCATATCTGTAATATCGGAAAGAAGAGATGCGGCTTCTGATGTGTGCTGTTCGACTGCTTCCCATGGCTCGATAAGTGCATCAGACACCTCATCAATATCGGATCGAAGACGCCGGACGTTGGTCTTGGCTTCCACGAGCTGTTGCTTGACGCGCTTACACTCCTGCTCGCGGTGCGCCACATCCGCCGTGGACAAGATTTGCGGCTCTTGCCCGGTCTCTGGATCATCTTGCAGGTCAGCTAAGAAGCGTAGCTTGGTTTCTTGCTCCAAGTAGATAAACTTGAGTTTGCGGAAATAGTCTAACAACAAAGCCTCTTCCTGCACGATCGCATCCGGCACGTCGCGGTACAAGTCCCAGTCCAGCTGGAGTTCTGTGTCGGCTAAGACGTCCTCGGGATCAGTGGTGCGCTGAAAACGCTCTTTCAGGGCTTGCACGCCCGGTGTGTCATGGGCGTGTTCCTCTAGAAGTCTGCGTGAGAGGTGTCATACGTACATTCTGGCGCGCTCCAACACACCTTCATCGCTTTGATAGCTCGAGTCACTCACCAAAAAAGGAGATTGGTTGTCTGGCACGCTCACCGACGTGTCGGGCGTGCTTGTTGACATGGCGGAGAGACGCCCTACTTGTGTTGGTACAACACCTGTTTATTGGCGTCGCCCCTGGAGCCACGTGATGTGACACGAAATTGTCCAAGGACGCGCCGTGCCTGGTTGCCACTTGAATGCATGCCACGGTGCTTCGTGCTCTAGAACGATGCTGTATCTGTGACGCGTACTTTTTACCCCGTGATTCAGCACCAAAAAGACGCACGCACATCGAAGCTTGTGCCCGCTTTGCCGGTCTTGGAAGTGACGAAGTCGAGGATCTCGTCGTCAAGGCTGGCGCTCAGGCGCTAGCGTCATTACGGGCCGCACACGAAGTTCAGTATGCAAAAAGCACTCTATTCACCAAGATGGGTGAGCGCCATGTTCCTGATAAGCGCCTCGTCAAGTTATCTGCCGTTATTGGCCCACGTCTCGAGGCGTGCGCGCTGGCCTCTGCTGCTGAGGAGCACCGTGCCGCGCGAGTGACGTGCCGGGCTTATCTCCAGCGGCTTTGCGTGAATGAGATGCCGCACGGCCCCCGAAGATGTCCTATTCGACGTGGACGCGCACGGACGCGGGCTGTTGCTTTCCATGCGGCGCTCACAGGCGAAGTGTCCCTGGAAAGCATTGCAGCCGACATGGACCGTCAGCCCTCACCTTTCCCCCCGGTGCACCGTTGCCCATATACCCACTCCGTTCATGCTAGTGTACCTACGTCGGATGACGAGCACGACGTATACGATACATACGTGTAGTTATGAGACTGCTATTCATGCGACGCCACCTTTTCCAGCAGGCCACGCACGCGCTCGAATCCACCCAGCATTTCGACGGTGCGTTTGAGGTCACGCAGCTCGCGGATTTCCCGTGGGTAGAGGTACGTGCTGGGAACCTGCCCTGATGGGCGCTCGTTCCCTTCGTAGGAGGACCGCTGACTGGGCACATACGGCAATGCATCTGGCTGGAGAGAGGCTCGCGTCGCAGTCGCGTACTCCGCATGTACCTCGCCTGTGGGTGTCGGCACGAATTCCAAGGGCTCGTTTTGACTGACGGCCACATCGACAAGTGTATCCAAGGGTGGGTAACTGACACGGGGCGAGCTTGTAGGAGCAGGTGCTGAGGGCGTGGGCGGTTGTTGCCGCCGCCATTGACGTGTAATGGCAGTCCAAAATGCGAGGCGGATGGTTTTTTCGGGAATCCTGTAGCGTGTGCGTATGTGGTCCGTATCTAGCGTCACGTCCTCGTATGGCTTTGCACGCCCTGCACCAGTCTCAGGGTCAAAGAACTTGTCATGAGGATCCGGCACAATGTGTACATAGGCATCGCCTGTCGCAGGCAGTGGTGCTCCGGGGGCGACCTGAATAGTGCGTGTGTGCTGCGGAGCTCGGGGTATGCGCATGCGTGGACGACCTGGTGTGTTGTGTGCCGGACATCGCCAGCGGCGCGTAGCTGGCGGCATGCCAGTCAAGGGCGGGTCGACACAGTCGAGGTGCCAGTGCAGGGTGCAAAAGTCGCAGCTCAGCATGCGGCGGCCATGCGATGCACCGCCCTGTGCAGCAGTAGGACCGTCAGGCAGGGCGCTTTGTCCGCATCGGAAGCACAAGACCGCTGCGCCATGCTTGTCTCGCAGCTGGTACGGGTCGCGATCTTCTGCAAATCCTTGCCGACTGAGCTTTACAGGCCGCTGCGCGATGGTGTCCATGTACACACCATCCGGCCCTGTTCCGACGCCCTTGTAGTATGTGCGAATGTCGTCGGGAAGAGCAAATATGCGCGGGTTTTGTGTGTCAAGGTGCTGGAGGAGCACACCAAAGGGTCCATACCCCTCAGGCGCACGAGTCGGTAGCATGCGCTCGGAGAAGCACACCTGGCAAAACCAGCTGTCGTCCGCCAGCGCGCGTTGAGCCCGCATGTCATGAGGTTGAGCATGGTCAGCGTGTGGTAAGAGCGTGCCGTTCGGGAAGGGCATTTCGTCCACGTCGAGCGGCGGACACACGCACGCAAAATGAAAGCTGCGCGGGCATCCATCACAGCATATGAATCGTCCATGGCCATGACACGTGTCGCAAAAGTCGTTGTTCAGAGCCTCGAGTTCGTCCTCCGTCGCTCTGGGCGTGACACCCAGAGCTGCCAGGTCAGCAGCCGACGACGTCGACGACGACTTGGATGCTTGCTGCTCGATGGCCTCTTCTGTGCGCATACGTTTTCGGGATGCACGCGACGTGCGGCGCGGGGCGGACGCTGAGCTTTTCGGCAGCGGCAGCGGCACAGGATCATAGAGGGCCGCGAGGCCATTGGACGGCAAAATCTCCGTCGACGGCAAGTGAGGCGCTGCTACGCGTGTCTTTTCCTTTCGTGCAGCGGCGGGCCCTTCACCATGGTGGCTCAAGTCCACGATCGGCGGCGTCACGTCCATACACAGCGACAAAAGGGACTACACGTGTGCCGTGGTGGAAGGAGCGAAGAAAACCTCTGCGTCCACCAGGGCCTTTTTTTCGTGGAACCCGATTTCTACCAACTGATAAAGGGGGGCGCTACACGCGCTACACGCGCTGGGCTATCGCGTCGCGCTGTGGCTTGGTGCGGCTGGCCATGCGTAAAGATCCACGGAGCTAGAATTAGACGCACGCGATTCGTGTCGATATCCTCGGCCTCCAGAATCGCTTGCCATGGCATGGGCTGCTGTGTCGGTGAAGCGCGATGCGCCCTGTGCGTCTGCCGGGCCCATTCGTCCCATACAGGCGGAGGCGGCAGCGGACTCGGTCCGAGCGTGTGCAGCTCATGCGCAAGCATAAGCAAGCTTGGCATCGCGCCTCGATCCATGCTCACCACATGCTGAACACAGGCATGGGCCCAGCGGGTGCCCAGTTCCATGTAGATGTCCGCGAGTCGTTCAAAGAATGTGCGGGACAGCATCTGTGTGAGCACAGGACTGGTATACAGGGCCACACAAACGCGCAGGAGCCAGTGCATCTGTTCCGTCGTCGACGTATCTGCCTGCATGAGCTCGTCACATAGGATCATGCAAGTCTCATGCACGGGCGAGGCCGTGACGTCCTCGTTGCTGCACATAATACGGCGCAGGCGCGTCTCGACGAGCGAGATGCATGCCTCCATACCAGCGGTGCGCACAGTTCTCCAGTGTGTGGGCGGCACATTCTCTGCCGTGAACAGGTCGTGCATCGCATTCGTATCTTTTTTCCCTTGCTCCAGTGCCTCGGCAAATTTCCTCGGCACATCCGACAGCATTTGTTGCAGGATGTGACGGACCTGCGTGACGAGTATATCGGACAAACGCGCTTCCAAGATCGAGAGGGCTGGGCTATTCTGTACACATGCCTTTAGCCTGTCACGACACGGCAATAGCGAATCGAGCCGATGTTCTGTTGTTATAAATGACAAGACCGAATCCAGTTCTGAGCATACACGCCGTACAAACATCTCATTGTAGTGATATATGTCCGACTCGGGCAGCGTCTCCTGCATCGGCGGCAGCTCATATGCCTGGACGGGCATAGGAACATGCGCATAAAAGTCTCGGGCCGCCACTGGAGCGAAGGACAAATTTTGAGATCGCGGCGCTCCCAGCTCGAAAAAGGCTCTGCTCAGGTGTGAAAGGATACGTGAAAGACTTGGCCGGGCCCACAGCTCATGTGTATGATGTAGCGTTCGCGTCACAGATCTCAGAAGTCGCTGCAGGCGGTCGGCATGATCGTACTCACCCTCCGTGCATGTCCGCAGGGCCGCCTTGACGCGCTGTGCGTGAAAGTGAGACAGCGCCGAGGCAAGCGACACATGCTGCAACAAGATGTAGGCCAGCATCACATCCAATACGTAGGATGTATGCATACCAGCCTGCTGCATGCACACATCGATACGCGTGAGAACGTATTTACGCAGGGCCTGAACATCCGCCCATTGTGAAACCAGCATAGGGAATTGCTGCATATCGAGCCTTTCCTTGATCCATGTCCACGCCTTTCCCGCGAAAATGATCGACCAAGCCGCCTGAATAAATGCGTGTGATTTGAGGGCCGAGCGAATCGTCTCTGGCGCATCAGCTACCAACAACATGGCGGCGGCCGATTCGACGTCAGATGCCTCCCCCTGCAATGGGAGAGCTTCATTCGCACGACTTGCATGCTGGCGTGCCACATCACTGCTGGTACTTAGCAACATATCGATGGTTTGACGTAGTACTGCAAGCTGGTCACTCATATCGACGACCGTACGCGAGACGCTCAACAGGTCGTGAAAACGATCACCTACGAGCGTTCGCACTGCCTGCTGCTTTGCGTGTGCCTGCTGCGACAGATTTTCAGCGTATTCCCTTATGTCGCGCACGCTGTGCTCTTCAAAGAGGCGGTCCACATCGCCTGGCAGCTTCTCCGCCGACCTGGGTGGCGGCGGTCCTGCCATGATCAGGTGGAGGCTGAAGACACAACGATGGACCCACGTCGCGGCGCGAAAAAGTTGGACCTAGACACTACATAATGCCACAGCACGAGTTTTGTTTCTTGGCCGACTTGTAGAACATTTTGCTTTGCTGGCTGAGGGAGCCGCTCTTCTCGACGAGCTTATCGAGGTCTTCACCGCGCTGGAGCACCGAGTCGATCGTGTTGTGCAGCACGATCTTGGTATCATCCAGTTCCTGCTGCACACGCAAGATCGTGTCAGCCTGACGGGGGTCTTGGTACCGCGCAAGGTAGTCCTGCGCATATGGGAATTCGCTCGTGCGGACAATGCCCTCGCCCTTGGGCGGGATTTGGCCGGATGCCGCCAGTTGCCTTGCCTGTGCCTGCCAGATTGACTTCGGCAGCTTGATAAGAAACTCTTCGAGCACTTTGCCGAGCAGCGAGTAGGCCACACGCACGGGGTACTCGCTGTCAGAGACAAGCACGCCGCTCACGCCGTCCGCGGCAGGCCGCGCGTGCACATGAGCCGTGAAGTTGTTTTCCTGGACGGACTGACGCTGCATCGGCTGCGTGCGCTCCGACACCGTCTTCGCCATGAAGGCCATCATGTCTTGCACCGTGCCACGTTGCATCCACGAGAACGAGTTGAGGTCCCAGGCGCTCACGAGCGGCACAGCCTGCTGGCCTGGCTGGTTCGCAAAGATTAGCAAGCCGACTGCCTTGTTAGTTAGCTACACACATACACAGCTTCCTACACACGTCAGCCCTCTGGTACGTACATGTCAGTGGTAGGTCGTCTTCAACACGCGCCTGGGCCTCTAGCCCAGCGCCCCGACCAATCACACCCCTCAGTATCGGCCGACGCGCTCGCCAAGTTCCACATGGCCCATGCACGGACAATACGCTCAGGCTCGTGTGTGGCCCATGTTGAAGGTCCGGCACCTGGTGGCAGGTGCACTGCTAGCACTCGTTTGGTCGCAGTCATGGTACATACGAACTATCTTCCCCAAAGCCTTTTTTTCTGTGCCGAGGGAAATGCCGTCGTGGTATATCCGAGGCGGCGAAAGCAGCGCGTCGCCTCCCGTGACGTGCACGCCTATCCGCAGCGAGTATGTGGCTGATCCACAAGCGTACGAAACGAATCCATCTACCAGCCAACATGCACAAATAGCCGATGCATGTGAAGACTTGCGTATGTCTGACACGCTGGGCGCCGTGTTCCTGTCCTGCGATCCTGGACGCAAGGAATGGAATGTGTTCATGGGGCCCACCGCCAATCCTGCTTCTCGTGGGGCCCTGTGGGTACTAGATTACAAGACGGCACCAGACGCACTACCTGTGCTCGTCCCAATGGAAGGATATCCAGACTCGTACGATTTCCATCCGCATGGTATGAGTCTCTTTGTCTATGACGAGAACCATGCACGCATGTTTGTGGCGAACGAGCGCGCGGCAGCATCAACGATCGAGGTGCTGGACCTTGAGAGGTCGCATGAGTGGCGCGCCCAGTACGTCCGCACACTGCAGCACCCTGTTGGAACGCATATGCCCAACGCCCTTCACGCCGTCGGACCCCACGAACTGTACGTGTCGAACTCCAAGCTGGTGTCTCATCGTCCTCCTCCGCGCGCATCGTATGAGGCTGCGATCGCCGCCCAGTTGGGGAACTTTCTTGCGCCTTGGCTCTACGTGGCTTTGACGTACCGACCGCTCTTTCACATATTCTCTTTCCTGGATGACTTGCTGGGGCTGGGCTACGTGTCTCATGTTCGCTTCACAGACGACGGCGACGTGACACACTCCATCTTTGCGCAGCGCATCTCCTTTGCCAATGGCGTCGTCGTATCAGGTGAGCAGTTGTACGTCGCTGCAACAGGTGCCGCTGGCATTTACGTATACGATCGGCACAAGAAGGCTGCCTCGAAACGACGCACCTATGTCCCCCTGCCATTCCTGCCAGACAACCTGGCTCTGACTGTGCCGTCAGAGCATCGCACTTCCCCAGGTGTTCTTGCCGCCGGGCACCCGTCTTTGTCCGACATGCATCTCTATGCGTTGCACTCCACGCCAGCCCGACGTGCGCCCAGCTGGGTCGCAGAAGTGTGGTACAATGCGTCATCATCAACTGAGCACGACGAGGCAGGCGTACCATTTCCCAGCGATCGAGCTATACCGCGCCTGCCGTATGGGTGGCACGTACAGACGCTGTTTCAGTCCAGCGGACGCCATGCGCCCGATGTATCGGCGGCCACAACGGCGCTGTGGGATCCGACGCCCCAGGGTCATGGCGCCTTTTTTGTGACCAGTCTGTATGGGCCGAGTCCTCTCTTGTGCAAGGGCATGTATTCGTAAACTATAGTCCATCATCGGGTTCTAGCATGGCTTTGATCTGCTCGCCTTCCCTGCGGTATTGTACATCAGCCACAAGAGCCTCATACCGAGGATGGCTGTGATCTGGCGCGCCAGGGACGCTGGAAAGTGAAAACGACGAACGGCGCGTGCCGTGCGTGCCGGAAGGTACAGACAGCCTGGCGTCATCCACAAGCGCATGGTCAGTGCTCTCTTCCTCGTCCATCAGGCGCTGCGCCTCTTCCTCTTCCTCGTTGGCGGCATTCAATTCCTCCACAAGCGCTTGGATCCATGCATGCTGCCTCAGCTCGACAGCCGATGGGCGCTTTTCGGGATCGATTGTCAGGCACTGTCGGATAAAATCGATACCCAGCGGACTGAGCTGCGACTCGTCTGGCAGTGCGGGCGTCTGCTTCGCCATGCCAATGTGGAACATGATCGCCCACTCATTATCAAGATTGTGCCATGGCCGCGTGCCTTTGGCACACTCGAGAATCACGCAGCCCAGACTCCAGATGTCCATCGCATTCTCACGTCCCTGCGTCTCGCCCTTGACGACCTCGGGCGCCATGTACATCGGCGTGCCTTGCAAGCTTTGTCCTTGGGCGTTCACGGCACCAGGCTGCAGGAACGACGAGCTTCGGCGGGAGGCGTTCGTAGAGATTGATCGCCGAGACAGCACCTTGGCAGCACCAAAGTCGACAAATTTGATGACGCCCATGTGGTCCAGCAGAATGTTGTCAGGCTTGATGTCTCGGTGGACCACGCCTTGCGAGTGGAGATACATGAGTCCATCGAGCATTTGGAGCGCATAGACTTGGAGCACAATCTCGTCCTCGATGCGACCATGCTCCAGAAGCTGTGTAAGACTACCGCCCTGGCAGTATTCTTCAAAGATGTAAACCTTCTCGCGATGCACCTCAATGCCGTAGTACTCAACAATGTTGGGATGCCGAAGCATCTCCATCACATTCATCTCGTCGTGGATCTGCTTGAACAGATTTGGCGAAGATGTCAATTCTTGGAACCGAATCTCCTTGACAGCCATCAGGCCACCCGTATCGAGATTGACCGCGAGGTACACAGTACCAAATGTGCCACCTCCAATGAACCGTCCCTGCTGCCAACGCATCTGGACGCCCCGCGATGCCAGCAGTTGCAAGCCGCGGTCCTCTAATCGTGTATCGTCAAGCACGCGTCCGATCACATGGCGCTCGCGCAAGACATCCTCGCGCTGCTTGTCACAAACACTAAGAGCGTCCATGCGCCGTTCCAGGAGGTTCATGACTTCTTGGCTGTAGCTGGCCGTGTTCTTCAGCGTGCCTTGAGCCCCACGCTTCGCCCGCTTCTCTTCCTTCTCCTTCACGGCACTGCTTCGAGCACCAAGGATATCAAAGTGCGAGATAAGCAGCGCCATGCAGCTCGATACCTTGCTGCGCAAGCTGAAGAACTCCTGCTCGCTCAGCAAAAAGATATTTTCGCCCATCGTCATGGTCATGGCATTTTCGAGGGCCTCGACGGCCCACTTGAAGGTGCGCCGCTCCGTCAAGACACAGTCATCACAAATAAACGCAATCCATTCGACCGACAGCTGCACAAGCGCCGTCGACAGGTGCGAGTGCAGCCGCATACTCTGTATGTACCCGAGCACGCGAGAGCCCTGGTCAAAGGCAATGCTGAAGCAGGCATGAACAAGCTCATCACAGAGAGCCTGATCTGCCAAAGTGAGGGGCCGCAAACGCAGCATTTGCTGTCGGATCGCTGGCACAGAGTGCACGACCACATCCGTCAGGGCGTAACCCGCCTTGGTCATCAGCTTGAGCTCGTGCTGAATCAGGCTCAAATGCGCCATGCGTTCATACACAGGCGCGAGTGGGAATGTGTACATTGACACATTCGAAGCCTTGGGCTCTTTACCTGGCTCTTCATGATGCGTCATCGATGCATGCTCATGGCTGCCGCTGGGCGTGGCACCCGGTCCATACATGGAAAACTGCCACGCCAAGTGCTGCTTGCATTGCTCCAAATGCGGGCCGACGCCATTCGCCACGAGTCGAAGTCGCTGCTCCTTCATGTCGACCTCGATCCACGGGAGCGGGAGTGTCATGACACGGCCTGTCCACAAGAACGGCTCGCGCGGCGTCAAGAACAAGAGGTACTGTGGGTGCGGCGGAGCTGTCTCCGAGACGGCTGACGAGATGTCCTCATCGAGCGTTTCCCAACGTGGTCGCACACACTGGAAGACCAAGTCCTGGATCACATGCGGCTTGTCGTGCAGGCTAGGCTCCGCGAGCAAAAACACACCGCGCTCCTCAAACGCGGATGTATAGACCAGAAAGTAGTCGGCCTTCAGCAGCGTCTGGAGGAAGCCATTCAAGTCGAGCGGTGGCTGGGTCTTGGCCGCCCGTAACGAGCGCAGGTCGTACTCGGCGGCCGTTTCTAGCTGCGTGCGGATGCGCCGCGCGAAACCAATCAAGCGACGGCTCCGGACGCGGGCATTGTTGAATACGGTCTGGATCCAGCGCGTCATGTCTGCCACGCTCATGGGTACGCGACCGCCGGTGAGGCGCCCCGTCTTGGGTGGTTCGGCCCTGCCGTGCTGGGCCAGTTTCGACTCAGCTGCTGCCACGGGCACTTGCAGCTCGCGCTGGAAGTAGGTGATGATGCGCGCAAAAATGCGATTGATCATGGCGGCCATCTTGTGGGCGACAATGACGTCGCCGCCTGGGACGACATGCACAGCTGACGCCAAAAAGTCCCATTCGGGTTCGAGGAGATCGACTTCTTTAAAGTACGGCGTGCTCTTGAGGCGAAAAAGAAGCAGGCGGAAGAAAAAGTGCAGCGCACTGCAAATCGACGCGTCAAACTTTTCGTCACTCTCGACCGGCAAGTTCCACCCGATATCCGGCTCGGGCACGGTCAGCTGCACGTAACTTTTCTTGATGCGGCATGCCAGCGCCAGGACCGAGCGCAGATCCTCTGCGAGAGACTCGACGAGAACAACACTCGGCTCGTTGAGTTTGTCGGCGTACTCGAGACGCTGGCGCAAGGCGCCCTCGGCCAGCCACATGGGGAAGCGCACGAGTGGCATCACATCGGGCTCGAGCGATGAGAGATTCATGTCGCAGAACATGTGGTGGTACTCGCGCAGCGTTTCGCGCGCCATTTCGATCAGCATTCGCAGCCGCTTGAGTGTGCGCTGCTCAAACGCCTCGTTGATATTGCTTTCTCGAAAAATGCGCTCCACGGCCGACGTGTCGTCGTCCGACTCGACCTGGGGCACCGCAGGACTCATCGTAGGCCGTAGCTCTCCGTCAGATGACGTCAGTGTGCCCGTCCACCGGTGCAGGAGCTGTACCTGCGCTTGCAACTCACGCACGACATTATACCATGCTTGGAGTGCGGCGAGTTTTTGTTGGAACGGTGCCTGAGCCCACGCTGGGTACGCAGCTTCCAGCTGTCGCTGAGAGGGAAAGAGCTCATCCACCATATCGACGCGCTCGAGTACGTCATGTACAGCTTTATATAGCGCCTTGCGCTCGTCTTCTCCCGCTTGGGGCTCTGGTCGGCGGAACTGCATCACGTCGTCAATGACCGAGGGCACGAGCCGCTCGCGCTCCTCTATGACGAGATGCTCCTCCAGCTCAGCGTCATCAAACGTGCTCCTATGCCCCACGTGCAGCGCACGAACACTCAGCCACACGCCATACATCGTCTGCGCAGGCGTGGGTGTGGTGGCATCAGCCGCTGCGATCCGCTTCGTCTCTGATGAAAGTACATCGCTCTCCAGCACAGAATGCAGCATCTTTTGCCACTCCATGCGCTTCTTCGGGTCATCCTCTGATGCCACATGATCTAGCATATTGTACTCTGCCTGCGGCGTACTGAGCTGCTCAGGCGTTTCAAGCGGCCCATGGGAATCAGTCGGTAGACGCTCCATGTACGACCTGAGGTATTCCATATTCTTGTCCGCCGCCTGCGCCGGCTCACCACGGCGCACCTCATGACGCCCGTCCCACGCCATCAAAGGATGCCGGTGGTCCCTAGGGGACATGCGCGTCAATCGGGGGCAGATTTCCCATCGGGCAGCGCCCTCCGCCTTCCTAGGCCCTCGCTTTTCATGCAGGGTCGGCCCCTGACCCCTTTTTCTCCACCTCCTTCGTCATGTACTGGCCGACGGGCAGTGCCCGCCGACTGTCTGTCGAGTCGCTGGGCTTCGCCGACATACACAAGGAGGCTGTTCATATGTCATGTGCGCGTGACGGCCTGCTGTGGCTCGTCCTGACGCGGTCTGCCCTCCTGATTTGGCGCGCTAAGCCCGCGGAGCTGGTCACGGCGATGGTGCGTACGGCGCGCAGCATACATGAATATGGCGCGAATGTATGCGCTTTGTGGCGCCACGATTCTGGTGCGCTGGTCGTGCGTACCGAGCGAGATACACTCCTTTTCTACGATCTCGTCCAGCCCACGGATTCGCCCGCCGTGCATGCCCTCTCTGACTCGACGGCACCTGACCTGGTCCCCTCCGCCCAGGCTCTACTCAGCACGTTTCAGCCAGCCACAGGCGATGCTTACCATACGATCGGAAGCGATCTCTTCGGCGGCCGCATTGCCCTGCAACTCGTGTTCCGCGATGCCCTCCAAGTCGATCCGGGCATTTCGGCCATCGCCAGCATCGACCCTGAGATCCTCGTTGCCACTCGTTCCCCCGCTGCCGTGCAGCTCGTACCATGGCCCAGTGCATCCGATGAAAAGCCGTCTGCACCACCCGCACCCCCCATTCTGCTCACGTCTTTGCCGTGGCTCACACCATCCCCCCTGGTGCACGCCGAGCATTCCTATGCCACAGACCTGTCCGCTTGGCTCACGGAAGATGGGTGTGCCTACATTGTCGGACAATCGGATGCATGGGTTGGAGCTCGTGCATACTCAGCCTCGGAAAAGGACGCGATGCCCGTCACGACGGCCGTCAATGCACGTTTTAGTCTGCTGGCCATCGGTTTGGAACAAGGCGATATCGTCATGTTCGAATTCCACACATCGACCCAAAGTCCGGAAAAGACGCACACGCTCTCTCTCTCCCCTCATGTCACGGGTCGCGTCACGTCTCTGGCCTGGACGGCCGACGGCCATGCCCTGGCCGTGGGCTACGAGCGTGGCTGGGCTGTATGGAGCATGTTTGGCCATCTCATGACGCACAGCTTCCGAAGCGACTGGCATTCCATGACGCGCGTGTATCGCGACACGTTTCAGTTCGGCACACAGAGCGTCTTTTGGGCACTGGGAGGAACAGAGCTCTTTGTGTTGCCCCGTGTGCCACCGGCCGATGCTCCGGTCAAAGATGACGACAAGACACTGGTGTATATTTTGCCATTCCTCAAGGCAGCATCAACTGCACAATTGATGCCTGCAGAGACGGACGGATGCTTCCTCGTGGGCGACACAGGCGCCTACATATATCGCGGGAATGAACAGAGCGATGCGGGTCTCCTGATGCCAGATAATGATATTTGGCGCCATGTCCCCTTTCCTCCCGAGTACCTGACATGGCAGTGGCCCATTCGTTATGCGGCTCAGAGCAGCGACGGCCGTTTTTTGGCCATTGCCGGACGACGCGGACTCGCACACTACAGTACCGTCTCGGGACACTGGAAAATGTTCGAGGTGGCGTCTCAAGCACTCTCGTTCTGTGTGCGCGGCGGTATGGTCTGGTTCCAGCACGTTTTGATCGCTGCGTGTGACTGTATGGGCGAGATCCAAATTCGCCTCTATTCGCGCGATCAAACGCTCGACAATGCACATCTCCTGGACCTCGCGGTGCTCGACGCACCTGTTGTCACGCTGCAGCTCCTAGACACGAGCCTCCTCTTGTATCTTGCCAACAATACCCTTGTCCATTACAACATCACCACCACCCGGGAACATGTGCGCCTGATCTTGTGTGGCAGCATCTCATTCGAAGGTATCATCGGCGAGCCTTCACGAGTTCGTGCATTTTCTTGGCTTCTGCCGGAACAAGCTGAACTTCTCCCCACCGATGACTTGACGATGGCGACCTTGGTGTTTTTAATCGATGGCATGCTTGTATTACTGCGCCCGGCAAGAGCATCTGACGATGACCAACTTTCATATGATTTGCAAGTGTTACACGAACACATTGAGTCGTATTGGACCCCTATTTATGCCTATGAGGCTTTGCAACAGTCTCTATGGAGCTTCGATGGTCAGCGCGTGCTTGTTTGGCTGAACCTACTCCAGCATAGCGACGCGCCTGACTATGTCTTTTCGGTGGATGATACATACCCCCTATGTATTCTGACTGACCGCGGCATTATCCTTGGCGCTGATTCCCAAGCTGTCGTCCGACGCACGCTTGATACCACTGCCTATCGCTTGCGACTTAGCACCTCCCTTTTTCTCGATCGCATCCTTCGTGCATTACTTCAAAGGCGCCGTGTATCGGAGGCAATCCATTCCGCTGCACCGTACGTGCCTCTTGAATATTTCGCTCATGTACTTGAAGTGCTTGTGCATGATATTCTCGAAAAAGAAGCGGATGAGTCTACGTCTGCTAGCTTGGAGGACAATGCGCCCCTTTTACCAGCGGCTCTCGCATTCTTGGATCATTTCGATGTCGCACTGCAGGTGATTGTCCGCGCTGCCCGCAAGACGGAAGTATCGCGCTGGGCCTACCTCTTCGATGCAGCAGGACGCCCAAGTGACCTGATGCAACGCTGTTTGGACCGAGGCGATTATGCTTCTGCGGGTGCTTACCTATTGGTGGTCCACGAAATGGAAGACCGTCCCACAAGTATCCAAGCTACAGCCACAGCTCTTGCTCGCTTTGAAGAAAACGAGGAATGGGAAATTCTACGACATGCCTTGAGTTTTCTCCACGGTGTGGATCAGAATGGTGAGACGTTGCGAGTCTGTGCGTCTATCGCAGCAAAACTTGTTCGTGGCAAATCGCTACTCTCGATGGAAAATGATCTGGAAGGCGCCCAGGAAGTGCCACTCTCACGCACACCTTTCCAACCCAAACAGTCATCACGCAAATACAGTCTCAACGAGTCGCCACGCCGACCTTCCAGCCTCGCTCGCAAAACCAGTCTCTCTTCTATGCCTCTGTCCCCCGCGCAAAATACTCCTGTTCTGCGTGCATCTTCAGCACATGTCCTCCATCGCGCTGCCAGAAGTGCATCTATCACACTCTCTCCTTCGATGCCCCGAATGCAGGCCAATGGACGTCTCGTGATCCCCGTATCACCTTCGCCTGGTCCTTTGACCCCCAAGCCGTCATAGTCTGAAACCCAGCTGTAAGATTCCTCCACCTCGTAGTCAATTTTGTTGTCTCACTCCCAGTACTTGTTGGAATGGCACGCAACATTCGTGCAGCTCCGGCTTCCAAAAAAAAGACAAGATCATCTTTGGCTTTCTATCAAAAGAAGGAAGATGCAAACCAAGTCTCGAAATCAGCACAGCGGCGCCGAAAGCAGCGTGAACGCGAACAGCTAGCAGGTAACAAGGCGGGCATGCAAGAGCTGACAGATATGGTTTCTATGATAAAATCAGAAGAGGCAATAAAGCCAGCTTCACGACAAACTGACAGCACATTCAAGTCAAAACGCGAGATGCTTCGAAGAGAAAGACAGCGGCAACCAGTTATCTTGGCTGACCTTCATCAAAGTGTAAATCCATTTGCAGCTCTTCGAACACACGCACGAAACACCTTGGACCTTGCACCACGAAAGCCATTAACCGAAAATGATGAGCAAATGGACGCTTCATAACTTATAAGTGGAACTTTTATTCTTCCTATATATTCATATGTATTACTGGTATCATGAAAACGTACAGGAACTTAGGTTCCACGGACCCAGTCTACTGTTTCACGGAGCTTTTCCAGTACCGTCAACAAAATGACCGTGTTGGGTGCCAAGCGAATCCATGAAGGGACCCAGCCGCGGAACATGAACATGGGTCCTTCGATGCGCATGGCCTTGAGCAATTGCGGGATACCGCTGTCCGTCCCGCGGGCATTCATAACACGAGAGCGAATAACATCGGCTGGCGAGGTGATGGTCGTTGCAACCGTGCCAGCAAGCAGAGATGAAGTAAGGTATTGAATAAGTGAGCCAGGAGCAAATAGTCCAGTGTTCTGTAACGTCTCTTTGAAAAAGTCGTATGAGGCCAGTTGGCTCGAGTTCATCAGCATAGCACGCACAACATTGGGTGTAATGCCACGGAATAGGACATGCGCGCCCTCTTCACGATAGGCACGCATCAAGCCATTAATAGCCCCTTTGTATTGGAACTTTTGAGATGGCGCGCGGAACAAGTCGCTGGTCATGCGTACGAGAATAACATCAGCGGGATTACCAGCGACACCACCAGCTGCACCAGCGAGACTGGCAACGCTAATCTTGGTCCATATAGAAGTAGGCTGGGAGGGGTCTGTGTGGTGCGACACGAAGGTCTTGAGCTCCTCATACGCAGCGAATCGGGTGAGGCTGTAAGTCATCTGGCGCAAGATACTGGCGGAAATACCAATGTACAAACCACGGACACCTTCATTAACGAATGTGTTGCGCAGTAACTTTGCTGTTGAAATTTTGGCAGGAGAGTTTTGAAGTCGAACTTTGGCCAAATCAAGGGGATGCGTGAAACACACAGCAATGCTTGCGGCGACACCGCCCAGCCAAAATGGGTACTTTTTTGTCTGCTTCTTTACCACTTCATTTTTCGATGGAATTTGCTTCTCTTGTTCCATTGCCATGCTCACTTGGCCAAGATCACACCCACTAGGCGTCGTTTGGGAAAGAAGGGGCGCGAGACCGAAATTAAAAAATGTATGCCTGTGAACAAATTTTTATCTCCTCGCAGGGCAGACTTTTATTCGTTCTAGTCACACCATCGCAGGACTACATTATCACGGACTTGGCACATATGCGCTGACTCAGCAAAATTCCGCCGCAGCGAAGGCGGCTTCAGTTGGCCATTGTGAACGACGCGAATCGCCATCAATCGCTGGGGCAACGTAATTGCTGAGGTGTTCCACCATGTATGTACATTCAAAAGATTTTGCTAATATACAGGCGAGTCGCCGTGCAATCTGATGAGATTGCTAGTGTCACACTGCACAGGCGGAGTCCGTTGCTACTTCATGTGTATGTGCTCCCGTTCTTGTTCTTGTACCCCTTGCTGGCCTATACGTACTACGTGAAGTATGACGAATGGGTCAAATCAGAGGAATGGACTTTCGTGTACACAGCTGGACTATTGACTGCGCATGCTCTAACGTACTTGGCGACGCATTGGTCAGTTCAGGCCAAGGCTCTCTTCACGTCAACATCTGTTGACGCAGTCGACATGGCAGACTATGTGTGTGTACTCCCCCATCCGCACAAAGGGGAGGGTGAAATGTTGCGCCTTACTAGAGTAAGGCGCGAGAAGGAGCGTGATGAATATTCGTTCGTGTACCAAGCAGACAAGTATGTGCTTGCCTTTCCCGACTCGCAGGCGCCGCCTACCTCTATTACTTCTTCATCGGATATTCGCGAGCGCACTTTCCGCCGCGTTATGTATCCTCCAGATGCACACATGCCGATTGGAGATGTTCAAGAATGCAAAGGACTAAAGGCTGATAAGCTTGCGCGCGCGAAACGCATCTACGGTGGTAATGCATTGGATATCCCGGTGCCTCGTTTCATGGACTTGTTCATCGAACATGCCGTTGCACCATTTTTTGTGTTCCAATTGTTTTGTGTGGGTCTCTGGCTGCTAGACGAGTACTGGTGGTCGTCCCTTTTCTCGTTGTTTGGTCTCGTTGCGTTTGAATGTACCGTGGTATTCCAACGCCTTCGTACTCTGAGTGAGTTCCGTACCATGTCCATTCAGCCGTATCAAGTCCATGTTTACCGTGATGGTCAATGGGAAGAACTCTCTACGTCTGAATTGCTTCCTGGTGACTTGATGAGCGTTACTCGTACCAAGGCAGATTCAGCATTGCCTTGCGATGTTATCCTCGCTTCAGGCTCGGCTATTGTGAATGAGGCAATGCTCTCGGGTGAAAGCACACCTCTGCTGAAGGAAGGTATTACACTTCGTAATAAGACGGATATTCTCAATGACCAGGGCGCTGATAAGCAGCACTGTCTGTTTGGTGGCACCAAAACCTTGCAAGTGACGCCTGGCGAGCCCCTTGAGGGTGTGCCTGCGCCACCAGATGGCGGTGCTTTGGCTATGGTGTTGCGCACGGGCTTCGGTACGACGCAGGGCCGCCTGATTCGTTTGATGGTGTTCACCAATGAGAACCGCGTATCGGCCAACAATTGGGAAAGCTTTGTATTTATCGCTTTCTTGCTCATCTTTGCTATTGCTGCTAGTGCATACGTATGGGTAAACGGTCTTAAGATGAACAGGCCGAAGGGCAAACTCATGCTTGACTGTGTGCTGATTATTACGTCAGTTGTGCCGCCAGAGCTGCCCATGGAGCTGTCTATGGCAGTCAATGCTTCGCTCGTCGCGCTTGCCAAGCATGCCATCTTCTGCACGGAACCATTCCGTATTCCATACGCTGGACGGGTGGATGTTTGCTGCTTCGACAAGACAGGCACTATCACTGGTGAAGATTTGGAAGTACAAGGTATTGTCGGCACTACGTCGAATGGCTCTGAGCCTCTAAGTGACACACTCGTGGATCCTACACAAGCATCCACAACAACGAAACTTGTTTTGGCTGCTGCACACTCTCTTGTTATTGTCGACGACGAGGTTGTAGGTGACCCAATGGAGCGCCGCGCCCTCGAATCTATCGGCTGGACTGTCAAACCAGGTGATGTGATCTGCTCGAATGAAGCAAAAGGCTCGCAAGTAAAGATCCAGACTCGCTTCCTTTTCTCGTCGGCTCTCAAACGTATGTCAACATTGAGCCAGTTGCCCTCGAACAAGCAACTGCTTGCTGCTACGAAGGGTGCTCCAGAAGTGCTGAAACCAATGTTTGCTGTGCTGCCATCAAACTACGATGATCTGTATCGACATTACACGCGCCGCGGGAGCCGAGTCATTGCATTGGGCTACCGCTGGATGGATGCAAGTGCGGCGCGTTCTATCAAGCGGGAACAGGTGGAATGTGAACTCCAGTTTGCGGGTTTCCTCGTGCTGCACTGCCCACTCAAGGCCGATGCGATCGATTCGATTCAGCAGCTGAACGAGTCATCGCACCGCTGCGTGATGATCACGGGTGACAATGCTTTGACAGCTGTCCGTGTGGCCGAAGAAGTGGAAATCGTGGTACGCGAGCCAATTGTGCTGGACAAGCGTGAGGGTGGTGAGGACCATGATCTGGTTTGGCGCACGACCGAGGACAAAATTGTTCATGATCAAGATGTGGACTGCGATTTGCACCGACACCTGTTCGATGAGTATGACGTTTGTGTGACTGGTGCGGCTTTGCGTCAGTTTGAGACACAGCCTGCGAAGTTGCGTGAGCTCATTGCCAATACGGTAGTGTACGCGCGTGTATCGCCAAACCAAAAAGAATTGATTCTCAGTACACTCCGCTCTCTCAACTACATAACCCTGATGGCTGGTGATGGCACGAACGATGTTGGCGCCCTCAAAGCAGCCAACATCGGTGTGGCTTTGCTGGATGGCTCAGAGGAAGATCTAAAGAAGATCATGGAGCACCAGCGCCTGGAGCGTATGAAGAAAGTGTATGAATCACAACTGAACATGATGGCACGTTGGAATCAGCCCCCACCCCCCGTGCCGCCGGCGCTCAAGGCTGCCTACCCTCAGCTCGAAGAAGCACACCAAAAGGCCGCACGTAAGATGCACTCGCAACGCGCATCAAATCCTATGGCCCAGTTTGACTTGTCCTCCATCACCTCTTCTATGCAGGACATGGATGATGAGGAAGGTCCGCCCCAGATCCGACTGGGTGATGCCAGCGTTGCTGCACCATTCACAAGCAAGCTATCCAATGTAAAGGCAGTCTGCTCAATCATTCGTCAAGGTCGTTGCACGTTGGTGGCTACTATTCAAATGTACAAGATCCTTGCCCTCAACTGTTTAATTCAGGCTTATGCGCTGAGTGTGCAATATCTGGATGGTATAAAAATGGGTGATTACCAGCTTACGGTGAGTGGTCTACTCATTACGGTGTGCTTCTATTGCATTAGCCGTGGCAGGCCTCTTGACCGCCTTGCCCCTGAACGACCCGTCAGTACCATCATCAATGTATACGTGTTTGGATCTATTCTCTCTCAGACAGCGTTGCATGTGGCAACAATGATCTTGATTCAGCGCTTGTCCGTGGAATTCGAGCACCCTGGCGAAGTGGATCTCGAGGCTAAGTATACACCGACCCTCCTTAATTCGGGTGTATACTTGCTCAGCATGTCACAAATTGTATCGACCTTTGCAGTCAACTATATCGGTCGCCCGTGGCGTGAGAGTATTCCGGAAAACAAGGCGCTCTACTATGGCTTGCTAGGTGCGAGTGCGGTGGCATACCTTGGTGCGCTGGAGCTTCTTCCTGAAATGAATGAGTGGCTTCAACTGGTCAAGATGTCGTCTGATTACAAGAGCTGGCTTATCGGGGCTATGTTTGTCGACTTTGTCGGATCTTACCTGCTGGAAATCTTTTGGAAACTGTTTGCCGACCTGCAGCCGAAGCCGCTCATCGTGCAAGGGCAAAAGCTACGCACACAGTACAAGCAGAAGGTCGTTGGCTCCGACAAGAAGCGTGATTAATGTGTCAAGCACAAATGCGAGCAATTTCAAGTCTATGCTTGAGCATGTTATATGGCTATCATTACCTTGAACTATCTTGTCTATATGCAAGTAGTCCTTTGACGCGAAAAGTCCATTCCATCCTAAAACATTGTGAAAATAGATGCTAGGCATGATATTATTGACTTGGAAGACCCAGGACGGAACCTGGAGCGGTATATTCGAGGAAAATGACCATCATTACTTAAAATTGTGACCAGAATTATCAGTCGGAGCCCTCGATTTCCGATGTATCAGCTGGCTGCAAGAGAAAGGCGTGTCCTAGCAATGCTTCCGCACTGGGACGCACAGTGTGATCGAGATTAAACGCGCATCTCAAAAAATCGGTAGCCAGGGGTGAGATATCATCGGGCAAAGGCGGTGCTCTGTTCTGCCCGATCTGGAACAGTGCCTGCATTTGATCGAGCCGAGGCCATGGGTGTACACCGCTAAACATCTCGACAACACAGCATCCCAGGCTCCAAATGTCACCTTTGTCCGTATACATACTCTGTTTCACAACTTCTGGTGCCATCCAAAACACACTGCCTTGCAACCCAGGGAACTTGCCTGACTTGGGGCCGAGCAAGCCACTTTCCACCTTTTTGCTGATACCGAAATCACTGATTTTGACGCCACCCTTGTTGTCTACAAGGATGTTTGCACCCTTTATGTCTCGATGCAATATGCCACCAGCATGAAGAAATTGAAGACCCAACAAAATTTGACGCACGAAATTCTGGACCAAAGGTTCTTCAAACGCACCATAATTACGCAGCAAAGATACCACAGAACCACCTGGTACATATTCAAGAAAAATGTTGAGGAATTTACCGTCAGAGTGTGAGTCAAGATATTGTACAATGTTAGGATGATGAATGGACTTTAGCAATTCAATCTCAGATTCAAGAGAATCCACCATCATTCGCCAGCGACGCGTGCAATCGTCATCACTGGGTGGGAGTTCCACTTGTTTAACCGCCATCAGCATGCCTGTTTTGGCATTCATACCCAGGAACACTTTGCCGAACGAGCCAGCGCCGATCAAAGCGCCCTTGTGCCATCGCATGCGTGGCTGGGTAAAGATCTCAGTTGTTTCCTTGCATTCCACATGCGTCGTTGGATGCTCCAAGACCGTCGAGAGTGATGTAGAATCAAACGAAGGTGAATGCATCGATTCGCGCCGCTCGAGGTCGAGTGTGATCTCATCCACTGTAACCATGGCCTTAGCAAGGTCTTTCATGTCTTCGTCAGATTTATTAGCTTGATAAAGCTTGGACACGGGATGCAATCGCATAGGCGGCGAAGGCCTGCGACTATCGAATCCAGGAGAATCTGGTGGATCCGAACACGAGTGCAAGTCATTGCTGTTAGTACTTGGAAAGAAATCAGATAAATGAGAGCTAATAAGTTCTGAGGGAGGACGTTGTCCAAAGAAGTTTTGCACACGTCGCCGAACTGCTGGAAGAGAGCTTGTTAAGTCAGGCGTGGCGGCCTTGACGCGATTATATGCTGTCGAGCGTGTAGGGGAAATAAAATCCTCCGTGCCATGAATTGAATTTCCGCCAAGCCCGTTCAAAATACTGAAAGTCGATGCACGCTTCGTTTTAGCTAGCGCATATCGGAATGAATCATTAGGTACCTCGCGCTGCGATCCTGGACGAAGTGGCGCGTTATCTGTTGTACGTAAGAGGTACAGTCCATGCTGCCAGACGGGTGCATAGTTGTGCGGCTGTGAACAAACAGTCATAAGTTCCATCTCAGACAATACTTTGAGCTGAGCATCTGCATCGGTCATGGCTACCACCCAATGACGCATATATCTGATAAATTCAGGATCCGTCGGGAGACCAAATTTATGAAGCACCTTCGATAAGATGTCTGACGCTCGTCCACATTGGCTTACATCCACACTGCGAGAAGAGCCATCCTCGGCCAAGAATTTCACGATGTGTCGTCGAATCGTTTCAAGGCTTTTCACCGGTGTACCTGTCATCGGATCAGTTGTCGTCTCGGGTGGACGTTCTTCCGACTCTGTTTCAGGGCGCCGCAGATTATACGGTGCACTAATTTGACCAAGACGTGACTTTGGGCCAAAGGCGCCGCGACCAACTGTGTAGCCCGTACTTGTTGGATTTGTCGTTGAAAGAGCGCTAGCAGGGCGGCGCACATGCGATGAGCTAGGGCTCCGCGGAGCATTTAAGATTGAGGGTGCCGGGCAATCATGAGCATCGGTTACACCTGTTGCTGTGTTGGGTCGTCGCGAGTTCGTAGATGATGATGATGATGGAGCTGACGAAGACGACAACGACGACAACGAAGAGCAAAATGTCAGCGTGGAGAACAGAAAACGTGTACCAGGTCACC
>ERZ1029854.132-NODE-132-length-33530-cov-11.503988_pt1 | contig 33530 bp, 34 predicted proteins | sample MGYA00519239_ERZ1029854 | MGnify/ENA primary metagenome ERZ1029854 (study PRJEB33666, sample SAMEA4610917) | skin metagenome | biome: Human-associated habitat; feature: Malodor aspect; material: skin | place: Philippines | collected 2015-08 ... | reverse complement strand
AGGGCGACAAGGGTGACACCGGCGCCAAGGGCGATAAGGGCGAGCGCGGCGAGCAAGGCCCGAAGGGCGACAAGGGTGACACCGGCGCCAAGGGCGATAAGGGCGAGCGCGGCGAGCAGGGTGAACCTGGCCAGCGCGGCGGGGCCGGCAAGGACGGTCGCGGCGTGAAGTCGTTCGTCATCGACGACAACGGCCACCTGGTTGTCACCTACTCCGACGACACTGTTGCGGATCTGGGCAAGGTTGTCGCTGACACGGTTGTTAACCAGGAGGGTGAGACCACGGAGCCGCGTGGCATCTCCAAGGTGGAGGTCAACGAAAACGGCGAACTCGTTGCCACCTACACCGACGGCACGAGCCAGAACCTCGGCCGCGTCGCAGGCAAGGACGCTCCGGCGCGTGAGGGCTCCAGCGTGAGCGATCGTTGTCTGCCGGCTGCGGGCCTGCTTGCGGTCCCGCTGCTGGCGCTGATCCCGCTCGGCCTGGCCGTAACCGCAGATATTCCGACGCTTGCTCCGGTGAAGGAGCAGATCAGCAAGATTGGCGCGCAGCTCCCGGTTTCCGCGCAGGCCGGTGGTGTGGCTGGTACGGCGCTGGCTGTCGCAGCGATCGCGACGCTAGCAACACTGTGCTCCTCGAAGTAGCGTGACCTGAATTCTGCCCCGTCGGCCTCCTGCCGGCGGGGCATTTTCATCCCATTTTCAAATTGAAAACGATTCCCATTAGTGCTTTAATTCCGTTTATGGAAAATCGTTTTCACTTCAGAACACTCGCAATCGCAGCCACCACCGCACTCGTCGGCGTGACGCTCACCGCCTGCTCGGAGAAGTCGCAAGAGGCATCCGACATCGTCGCCACCACGGGTGTGTGGGCCGATGTCGCCTCGGCGGTCACAGGTGAGGACGTGGAAACGATCATCACCGGCGACGCGGTTGACCCCCACCACTTCGAGCCGTCGGCGAAGGACCTCGCACGCATCAAGCAGGCCGAGACCGTCGTGGCCAACGGCGGCGGGTACGACGCGGCGCTTTACACCGCCGCCGAGCAGGACCGCATCATCCACGCCATCCCGCTTCTCGACAACGACGACCACGACAACGACCACCACGATCACGACGACTTCGAGCACGCCTGGTTCGACCCGGAGAAGGTCCGCCAGGTCGCAGATGAGGTGGCGGAGCGTGTTGGGGGCGATGCTGGGGTCGTCGATAAGCGAATCAGCGCAATCGAGGACAAGCTCAACGCCGCGGACCTCAACGTCGCGATGACGGAACCGATCGCCGCGGGCTTGGTGGGAGCCAAATTGCGCGACGTCACGCCGGAGGAATACGCGCACGCGAGTGTGAACCACCAGGAGCCGTCGGCCTCTGCGGTCGCGAAGTTCTTGGAGCAGATCGAAAGCGGTCAACTCGACCTGTTGTTCGTCAACCCGCAGAGCACGAACAGTGCGACTGAGCGCTTGGCGGATGCGGCGAAGGCGCATAATGTTCCCGTTGTTGAAATCCGGGAGACACCCCCGGCTGGCGTGGACTTCCTCGATTATTTTGAGCAGGTCGTGGACCAGATCGCGGAAATTTCGAAGTAGGACAATTGTGATCGCTGAGCTGCGCGACGCCGCCGTCGCTCCCCTGTGGTCCGGGCTCGACCTCGCCGTGGACAAAGGCGAGTTCATCGCGGTCCTCGGCCCGAACGGCGTGGGCAAATCGACGCTGTTGAGCACACTGTTGGGCACCCGCAGACTCACCCACGGCAGCGCACACGTCAACGGCCGCGTCGGGTTCATCCCGCAGCAGCACATGTTCCCGAAGGATCTCCCGGTGCGCGGGCGCGACCTCGTCTCCTGGGCGATGGGCAGGCGCACCCCGAAAGCAGACGTTGAGGCGCAACTCGCTTCCGTGGGCGCGGATTCGTTCGCGGACCAGCGCGTCGGCCTGCTCTCCGGCGGCCAGCAGCAACTCATCCGCCAGGCGCAGGCGTTTTCCCACAACCCCGAGCTCTTGCTTGCCGACGAGCCCCTGCTCTCCCTCGACCCCGCCCGCGCCCGCGACACGGTCGCTAGGTTGCACGAGCACCCGGCTGCGGTGGTGTGTGTGACGCACTCGATCAACCCGGTGATCGACGTCGTCGATAGGGTGCTCTACCTCGGCCCGCAGGGCCACGTCATCGGGGATGTTTCTGAGGTCATGCGCTCCGAAGTACTAAGCGAGCTCTACGGCACTCGCGTCGATGTCGTCGAAGCGGACGGAAGGATGGTCGTGCTGTGAGCGCCTTTCTCAACGACACCGCATACCTGCTCAGCCAGGATTTCGTGCAAACCACGCTGATCGCGTGCGCGCTACTCGGCATCCTCTCCGGCGTGATGGCGCCGCTGGTGGTGCTGCGCCAGATGTCGTTTTCCGTCCACGCCACCTCCGAGCTCGCCTTGATGGGCGCGTCGGCGGCCCTGCTGTTCGGTGCCAACGTCGGGTTCGGCGCGGTCGCGGGTGCTGTCGTGGCCGCACTTGTCCTCGCTGCGCTGGGGCTGAAGGGCCAGCAAGACTCCGCCGTCGGTGTGGCCATGAGTTTCGGCATGGCGCTTTCCGTGCTGTTTATCCACCTCTACCCCGGCAACTCCAACCGAGCGCTGGCGCTGCTCACCGGCCAGATCGTCGGTGTCTCAGCGCAGAATGTGGTGCTACTCGGGATCACGACCGCCGTCGTCGCGGGCGCCGTCATCGCCTTGTGGCGCCCGCTGCTGTTCGCCTCGGCCGATCCGGTGATGGCTGCGGCATCAAAAGTGCCAGTGCGCGCGATGGCGCTGACGTTCGCGGTGCTCGTCGGTATCGCCTCGGCGCAGTCGGTGCAGATCGTCGGCGCGCTGCTGGTCATGTCGCTGCTGATCACGCCCGGCGCGGCCGCTGCCCAAGTCACTGCAAACCCGGTGCGTGCGGTGTGGCTGTCCATCCTGTTCTCGGAACTTTCCGCTATCGGCGGCATGGTGCTCTCGCTCGCCCCCGGTGTCCCGGTGAGCGTGTTCGTGGCCTTTATTTCCTTCGGCATCTACCTCGTGTGCCGAGGGTTCGCCTACCTGAAGTCGCGGTAGTCGGCCGGTTCCGCACCGGCCTCCACGGCTGCGGCGGCCGCGGCGAGGAAGTCGCGGCGCACCTTCTTCTGGTCTAACTCGCGGCCGGAGGCGGACAGGCGGATCGTGTTGCCCTTTTCGGCGCCGCGCTCAGCGGCCTTGATCACGTTGCGGCGCCACCACTTGGCGGCGCCGTAGCCCTCGCCGACGGACAGGTTGCGGGCCTGGGCGAACTCGTCGCGGTGCAACCGGTAGATCCCCTTCGTCGACGCCGCCACGGCAAACCCGAACTCGCCGAGCACCTCGAGGGTGCCTTCCGACATGCGCCAGCGCGGCGGGGCGAACATGTCCAAGTCGAAGCCCAGCGCCACCATCTGCCGAGTCGCGCCCTTTAGTCGCAGCCGCGCTTCGTGGGCGCGAAGGTTCGCAAACTCGCTGCGGCGGCCCTGCACCGGCTGGTCAAAGCCGTTGAGCATCAGTGCGCGGTGGCCGACCTGGCCCAGCAGCCACTCCCGAGTGGTGTCGTCCTTGGCCAGGTGCCACTTCTTGTCGATGTGCGGCGCCACCAGAAGCGACACCGCCACCCCCTCCCGGTCCAGGTCGCGCACCATGGTTGTCACGTTGTCCAGCGTGGCGTCGAAGATGGACGAGATGGAGACGAGCAGACGGCCGGGCATAAGGGGAATTATCGCACAGGAGCCTCGACCGCGCCGGACTTCACCAGCGTCCACGCGTACTCGAAGGCGGTCTGCTTCCACTTGGCGTAGCGGCCGGACACACCGCCGTGGCCGGCGGACATTTCCGTCTTCAGCAGGATCTCGCCGCCGGTGGCCACCTCGCGTAGCTTCGCTACCCACTTGGCGGGCTCGACGTAGAGCACGCGGGTGTCGTTCAGGCTCGTGACCGCCAGGATGTCCGGGTAATCCTGCGCCGCGACGTTCTCGTACGGGGCATAGGTTGCCATGTAGTCGTATACCTCGGGGTCGTGGTACGGGTCGCCCCACTCCTCCCATTCGCCGACGGTCAGCGGCAGCTCCGGCTTCAAAATGGAGGTCAGCGGATCCACGAACGGCACGATCGCCTGGATGCCAGCGAATTTCTCCGGGGCTATGTTCGCCACAGCGCCCATGAGTAGCCCGCCGGCGGAGCCACCTTCCGCAACCATCTTGTCGTGCGTGGTCAGCCCCTCGGCCACGACAGCGTCGGCGCTGGCGATGAAGTCGGTGAAGGTGTTGACCTTGTGCAGCATCTTGCCGTTGTCGTACCAGGCCCGACCCATCTCGCCGCCGCCGCGCACGTGGGCGCACGCCCAGATCATGCCGCGATCGAGCAAAGACAGCCGCGCGACCGAAAAGCCCGGGTCCATCGACGCCTCGTAGGAGCCGTAGCCGTACAGCAACAGCGGCGCCGGGCCTGCAACGCCTTTGCGACGCACCACCGAAACCGGCACCTGCGCGCCGTCGTCAGCCGTTGCCCAGATGCGAAACGCCTCGTAGTCGTCGGCGTTGTAACCGCCTTCGACCTCCTGCTGCTTGAGCAGCGTCTTCTTGCCTGTGGCCACCTCAAAGTCCAGCACCTGCGACGGCTGCGTGTACGAGGAGTAGCCGAGCCGCACCACCGGCGCGTCCCACTCCGGGTTGCCCCCGAGCCCGACGTTATAAAGCTCTTCGGAGAACTCCAGCTGGTCAAACTCGCCGAAGCCACCGCTTAACGACGACACCGCCAGCCGCGGAATCCCACCCCGGCGGTACGCCATGAACATGAAGTCGCGGTAAGTATCGATGCCCTCGATGCGTACCGTGTCAGAGTGCTCGACCAGGACGTCCAGCTCGTGAAGCGGCCCAAGCTCGCCGACGGGTGTCGTCGCCACGCAAAAGTTCGCGCCATGAGCGTTGTGGGTGATCACCCAGTACTCGGTGCCGTCTACGACGCAGTAGTCCGGGTGGTACTCGATGCCGGCATCGCGCGGCCAGAGCACCTCGAACTCGCCGGTCGGATTGTCCAGGTCGAGCACACGGTACTCGGAGGTCAGCGAGGACGACGCGACGATCATGAGGAAGCGCTCCGCGCGGTCCGCACCAACGCCGACGCCGAACTTCTCGTCCGTTTCCTCGTAGACCAGCACGTCTTGGTCAGCTGCGGTGCCGACTTTGTGACGCCAGATCTGGTGAGGCCGCCACGCGTCGTCGACACGCACGTAGAACAGGTAGTCCTCGCCAGCCCAGGTGGCGCCGTAGAACACGCCGTCTAACTGGTCGTCGAGAAACTCGCCGGTCTCCAGGTTTTTGATGCGCATGGTGAAGCGCTCGCTACCTTCGGTGTCGAAGGAGTATGCGAGCAACCGCCCCGAAGTGGACACCGACGACGCGCCCAGCGAGAAGAACTCGTGGCCGTCGGCCAACTCGTTGACGTCGAGCAGCACCTGCTCATCGGGCATGTGCTCCGACACCTCGGGCGGGGTCCACGGATCGTCGGCGGTGGGCACGCGGCAGGAAATGCCGTAGTTCTTGCCCTCGACGGTGCGGCCGTAGTACCACCAGTCGCCCTGGCGCTGCGGGACGGACATGTCCGTTTCCTTGATGCGGGACTTGATCTCGGCGTAGATGTCGTCGGCAAGCCCGCTCCACGCGGAAGTCTTCTTCTCCGTGTAGGCGTTTTCCGCCTCGAGGTACTCGATGACCTCGGGGTTGTCCTTGTCGCGCAGCCACTCGTAGTCGTCGTGGAAGTCGCGCCCGTGGAAGGTTCTTATGATCGGGTGTTTTGCTGCCTTCGGTGCGGTCATGCGTGCTGCCCCGGCCAGTCGGCAAAGCGTCGACCACTGAGGCGCTCGTAGGCCTCGATGTAGCGGTCGCGGGTCGCCTCAACCACCGAGCCCGGCAGCTCCGGCGGCAGCGAACCGTCGGACGGATCCCAGCCGGACTTCGGGCTCTTCAGCCAGTTGCGCACGTACTGTTTGTCAAAGCTGGGCTGGTTCTTGCCCTCCTCGTAGCCGTCCGCGGGCCAGTAGCGGGAAGAATCCGGCGTGAGGACTTCGTCGGCAAGCACGAGCTCGCCGTCCTCGTCCAGGCCGAACTCGAACTTCGTGTCCGCGAGGATGATGCCCTTGGTCTCGGCGTACTCGGCGGCACGCGTGTAGACCTCGAGGGTTGCGTCCCGCAGGCGCCCGGCAAGCTCGCTGCCCACCTTGTTCGCCACAAAGTCGAACGTGACGTTCTCGTCGTGGTCGCCCTGCTCCGCCTTGGTCGCGGGGGTGAAGATCGGCTCGGGCAGCTTCGAGGCCTCCTCGAGCCCGTCGGGCAACTTAACGCCACACACGCGCCCGGTGGCGTCGTACTCCTTCTTGCCGGAGCCGGTGAGGTAGCCGCGGGCGACGCACTCGAACGGCACCATGTCCAGGCGCTTGACCACCATGGCGCGACCGAGGACGTCTTCGGGGATGCGCTCGTCGTCGATCGGGCCTGCGAGGTGGTTCGGCACATCAGAAAGCAGGTCGAAGAAGAACATCGAGGTCGCCGTGAGAATGCGGCCCTTGTCCGGGATCGCCGGCTCAAGCGAGTAGTCGAACGCGGAAATCCGGTCCGACGCCACCAACAGCAGCGTCTTGTCGTCGACTTCGTAAATCTCGCGGACTTTGCCACCGGCGAGGTGGGAATAATCGGATAGCTCTGGACGCATGCGCGCTAGTATATGCCCCGTGAATAAACGCGCGACCGCAGTCCTCATCCCCCTCGTTTTGGCTGCGTGCGGCACCCCTTCCGCGTTCGACGGCGACATGCCGGCCTTCACCGAAACCCGCGACGGCGCCACGTTGCGCTACGGCCAAACCGCGAAACTTGTCACCAAAGACGTCCAGTTCGACGTGCCGGTGCAGTGGGAGATCACCGTCGACGAGCCGGAAACCGAGCGCGCCCCGCGCAGCGCCAGCGAGGCCGCCGACATCGTCTGCTTCCCCGTCACGCTCACCCCGGTTGCGGTGGGCGAGCACCCCGTCGACGTCACTGTGGCTCTGCCCGAGCTCTCGCTTGTCGACGACACTCTCAACGCCAACACCGCCTCCAGCCAATACTGCGGCGAATCGGCGTTCAGCGGCTACACCCCGGACCTCACCGGGCCTCAGCACGGCTTCGTCGCCTCCTGGGCCGGTACTGCCGAGCCGGGGGTTGTGGCCACCGGCGTCGAGGTGAAAACCCGTAACGCGACGGTGACTTTTCAGTAGTTAGAGGATGTCGCCCGGGGTGTAGTCGGCGGCCTCGGGGTGGGCCTTGACCAGGTCGTCGATACGTGCGAGCACCCGGTCCACCTGAGACTCGGCCGCGCCGATGAAGGCGGCCTTGTCCTCTAGTGCCTTGTCCAGCTGGGCCTTGTCCAGGGGGAGGCGATCGTCGTCAGCCAAGCGCTCCACCAGGTTCTGCTCGGCGCCGCGCTCGCGCATGTCGAGAGCCATGGCGACCGCGTTTTCCTTGATCACCTCGTGCGCGGTCTCGCGGCCGACACCGGCGCGCACGCTCGCCATGAGAATGCGGGTGGTGGCCAAAAACGGCAGGTAGCGGTCCAGTTCGCGGTTGATCATCGCCGGGAACGCGCCGAACTCGTCGAGCACCGTGAGCATGGTCTCCAGCTGGCCGTCGATGGCGAAGAACGCATCCGGCAGCGCGACTCGACGCACCACGGAGCAGAACACGTCGCCCTCGTTCCACTGCTGGCCAGCCAGGTCGCCCACCATGGTGAGGTAGCCGCGCAGGATCACCTGGAAGCCGCCGACGCGCTCGCAGGAACGGGCGTTCATCTTGTGCGGCATGGCGGACGAGCCGACCTGGCCTTCCTTGAAGCCCTCAGTGACCGTCTCGTTGCCGGCCATGAGCCGGATGGTAGTCGCAAGCGACGACGGGCCCGCGCCCAGCTGCACCAGCGAAGAGACCACGTCGAAATCGAGCGAGCGCGGGTAGACCTGGCCCACCGAGTCAAAGACGCGGTCGAAGCCGAGGCCGTCCGCGATGCCCTGCTCGAGCTGCGAGAGCTTTGCCTCGTCGCCGCCCATGAGGTCCAGCATGTCCTGCGCAGTACCCATCGGGCCCTTGATGCCGCGCAGCGGGTAGCGCTCCAACAGCTCCTCGATGCGCTCGACGGCGACGAGGATCTCGTCAGCAGCTGAGGCGAAGCGCTTGCCCAGCGTCGTGGCCTGCGCTGCGACGTTGTGGGAGCGGCCGGCCATCACCTGCGACTTGTACTCGCCGGCGCGGTTGCCCACCGCCTTGAGCAGCGCGACCGCCTTGTCGCGAGTCAGCTCAAGCGCCTTGCGCACCTGGAGCTGCTCGACGTTTTCGGTCAGGTCTCGCGAGGTCATACCCTTGTGGATCTCCTCGTGGCCCGCCAGCGCGTTGAACTCCTCGATGCGCGCCTTCACGTCGTGGCGCGTAACTTTTTCACGCTCCGCGATGGACTCCAGATCCACCTGGTCGATGACCCTCTCGTAGTCCTCGATGGCACCGTCGGCCACCTCAACCCCGAGCTCCTGCTGCGCCTTGAGCACAGCGATCCAAAGCTCGCGCTCGAGGATGATCTTGTGCTCCGGCGCCCATAGCGTGGCCATCTCCGGCGAGGCGTAGCGGTTACTCAAAACATTCGCGTTATTCGGCTTCACGGGTGTCATCATAGGGAGATCGCTCCTTCGATCGCGGGGCGGGCAATGTCCTTGCGGTAGAACGCGCCAGGCAGTTCAATGCCCTCGATGATGCGGTACGCGTTGTCCACGGCCTCCTCGAGCGTTGCGCCCTTGCCGACGACACCGAGCACGCGGCCGCCGGAGGCAACATACTCGCCGTCTTCCAACGCGGTGCCGGCGTGCAGCACCTGCGACGGATCGTCCAGCGCCTCGCCGGTGATCACGCCGCCGGTTTTCGCCGCCTGCGGGTAGCCTTCGGCGGCGAGCACGACCATCGCGGCGTAGCCGTCATGCCACTTCAGAGGCTCGATCTCATCAAGCCGGCCTTCGGCGACGGCGAGCAGCACGTCCGCCAGCGGGGTCTCAAGCAGCGAGAGCACCGCCTGGGTCTCCGGGTCGCCGAAGCGGGCGTTGAACTCCACTACGGCCGGGCCCTCCGGCCCCCACGCCGCGCCGACGTAGAGCAGCCCCTGGTACGGGATGCCGCGGTTGACCATCTCTTCGGCCACGGGGCGGGCGATGTCGTCGACAAGCACCTGCACCCCATCCTCCGGCAGCCACGGCAGTGGGGCGTAGGCGCCCATGCCGCCGGTGTTCGGGCCCTCGTCGTTGTCGTAGGCGCGCTTGTGGTCCTGCGCGGGCAGCAGCGGGACCACGGTCTCGCCGTCGACCAGGCAGAACAGGGAGACCTCCGGGCCTTCGAGGAAGGACTCGAACAGGACCGGGTTGCCGGATGCAATCACAGCCTCCGCGTGAGCTTTGGCTTCCGCGCGGTCCTCGGTGACCACAACACCCTTGCCGCCTGCCAGGCCGTCGTCTTTGACCACGTAGCGCGGGCCGTACTCGTCGAGCGCCGCCTCGATACCATCTGCCGACTCCACGCGGGTCGCCGACGCCGTCTTCACGCCGGCAGCCTGCATGACCTCTTTGGCAAACGCCTTCGACCCCTCGAGCGCGGCCGCGGCCTTGGTCGGGCCGAACACGGGGATACCGGCGTCAATCAGCGCGTCAGCTGCGCCTTCCACCAGCGGGACCTCGGGGCCGATAACCACCAGCTCCGCGTCGATCTCGCGGGCCAGCCCCACGATGTCCACCGGGGAGGACACGTCGATGGGGCGCACCTGCGCCAAACGCGACATACCCGCGTTACCCGGCGCGACGGTGAGCTCGTTGCCGTGCAGTGCATGAAGGAGGGCGTGTTCGCGGCCGCCCGAACCGATGACAAGGATGCGCATGGGCTCCAACTTACCGGTAGCGTCGGTAAGCATGAGCACCGTATTCAGCAAGATCATCGCAGGCGACATCCCGGGCCGCATCGTCTACCAGGACGACACGGTCGCAGCGTTTCTCACCATCGAGCCGGTCGCGTACGGCCACACGCTGGTCGTGCCGGTCGAGGAGATCGACAAGTGGACCGACATCCCCGCGGACCTGTGGGCGCACATGAACGAGGTCGCGCAAAACATCGGGCGCGTCATTGTCAACGAGTTCGACGCCGAGCGCGCCGGCTACCTCATCGCCGGATTCGAGGTCCCCCACGCGCACATCCACGTCTTCCCGGCTAACGACATGTCGGGGTACTCGCTGGCCAACGCATTGCGTGCCGACGACACCGACCCCGCCAAGATGGACGCCGCCGCCGAGACCATCCGCGAGGGTCTTAAGCGGCAGGCAGCGAAATAGTAAACGTCGAGCCCTCCCCCGGCTTCGTGGCAACCGCCACGGTGCCGCCGTGGGCCTCGATGAGCGATTTCGTGATCGCAAGCCCCAGCCCCGAGCCACCGCCGGAGGCCCGGTTGCGGGACGCGTCCGCGCGGTAGAACCGCTCGAAGATGTGCTCGGCGTCTTTTTGTTCCATGCCCACGCCGTCGTCGGCAATGTCCACCACCACGCGGTCCAGGTTGTGGCGGATGGTGATGGTCACCTCCGCCTCTGGGCCAGCGTGCTTGATCGCGTTGGTGACCAGGTTGACGATCACCTGGCGCAGTCGCGCCGCGTCGCCTTGCACCACCGGCACGTCCGGGGTGTCCTTCACCACGTCGACCACCCGCTCCGGGTAGGCCGCGTGCATCGAGTCCTTTACCGACAGCGCAAGTTCGAGCACGTCCACCGGCTTCTTCTCCAGCGTCGAGCCCTCCGCACGGGTGAGCGCGAGCAGGTCCTCGACGAGCAGCTGCATGCGGGCGGATTCCTCGTCGATCTTGCTCAGCACCATCTGCGGGTCGTCCGCCATGCCCTTTAAGTACATCTCCGAGTAACCGCGCACACTGGTTAGCGGGGTGCGCAGCTCGTGGGAGGCGTCGCCAACGAAGCGGCGCATCTGCTCCTGCTGTTGCTGCGACTGCTCCAGCGACTCCTGCAGACGGCTGACCATGGTGTTCATGGCGTACGACAGACTGCCCACCTCGGTCTCGCGCGACCAGGCCGGCACGCGCCTGCCGATGTCGCCGCCCGCAATAGCCAACGCGGTGTTTTCCACCGTCTTCAGCGGCGCGAGCGCACGGGCCACCGAGTAGTTACTGGCGATGCCGATGCCCACGAGCACAAGCGTGCCCACCGCCGCCTCGATCTGCGCGAGCGAGCGCAGCATGCGGTTTTCGGAATCGAGCGACTTCGCGATGTACTGCACCGTCCCGTCCGACTGCTCGGTGGCGATGGCGCGCCACTGCTTCGGCCGTGTGGTTTGCGGGTCGTTCGGGTCCGCGGTGACCGTGACGGGTTTGTTGAAGTCGGCGGGCGTGATCTGGTTCCAGTTCGGGGGGTTGGTCTCGCCGGGGCGGCGCACCAAATAGCCCTCCGTCGGGTACAGCTTGGCCTGGGTGAACTCGCTTGGCGAGGTCCACGGGTTGAACTGCCACACCGGCCCCTGGTTCGCCCACGTGTCCAAACCGTCGCGCAGCTGGTCGTCGGCACGGTCTAACAGCAGGTTACGCATGAGGAAGAAGATCAGCACCGAGCTCAGCGCCGTGCCGATAACGGAGATGACCATCACCGTGGTCACCAGCTGGCGCTTGAGCGGCTTCTTCGTCGGGGCCGTAAATACCGGGTACGGCATCACTACTGGCGCGGGGTGCGCAGAACGTAGCCGACGCCGCGCACCGTGTGGATCAGCGGCACGTCACCCGTGTCCACCTTACGGCGCAGGTACGAGATGTAGGACTCGACCACGTTGCCGTCGCCGCCGAAGTCGTAATGCCACACGTTGTCCAGGATCTTTGCCTTCGACACGACCACCTCTGCATTGAGCATGAGGTAGCGCAGCAGGTTGAACTCGGTCGGCGACAGTTCGACGATCTCGCCGGCCTTGGTGACCTCGTGCGTGTCGTCGTTAAGCGTCAGGTCCGCGTAGCGCAGCGTGGAGTCGCCTTCATTTTCCTCCACCACATGGCCGCGACGCAGGATCACACGCAGGCGGGTGATCACCTCTTCGAGCGAGAACGGCTTGGTCACGTAATCGTCCGCGCCGATGGTCAAGCCGTGGATGCGGTCTTCTACGGCGTCCTTCGCGGTGAGGAACAGCACCGGACTGTCGAGGCCTTCGGCCCGTAACTTACTGAGCAGCTCGAAGCCGTCCATCTCCGGCATCATCACGTCCAGGATGTACGCGTCCGGGCGCGACGTGCGCGCCATCTCGAGCGCCTCCGCACCGGACGTGGCGGTCTCCACGTCGAATCCCTGGAATTTCAGGGAGACGGTGAGCAGCTCGACGATGTTCGGTTCGTCGTCAACAACAAGTACCTTGAGGTTCTGCACGTCAGCCATGTCGTGTTCTCCTGTAATCTCAGACTTTTTATTGCACTAATGCACTAAGCCACGATTAAACCGCACAACTCTGAATGCTTCCTGTACGCTCGCTTGGAGCTGGAGACGAGACTTGAACTCGCAACCTACGCATTACAAGTGCGTTGCGCTACCAATTGCGCCACTCCAGCAGTGTGCCAGATATTACACACCGCCTGCTGCTCGCGCGAAAACGGGCGAGCCGATAGTGTGAGCCATGTGTCAAACGGGAAATTGAACGTGTGGGATAAAATCACCGGCTCGCGCCAGCGCTTAGCGACGATCGATGCCGCCCGCACCTCCCCACCCCCGTCCGTCCTCGCGCCGATTAACCTGACGGACCCGACCGAGGTCGCCGCCGTGATGAATATCGCGGCGCGCATCGGCGAGATCCTCATCGCCAACGCGACCACATCCGCCGACGCGGTCAAACAGATCCACACGGTGTGCTCCTCCTATGGCCTGCACTACGTGCACGTGTCCATCACGGTGAACACGATCACCCTGAACACGATCATCGGCGTGGACAAGCGCACCCCGGTCAATGTGGTGCGCGTGGTCACAATGATCTCGGAGAACTACCACAAGCTCCAGGAGGTCGACCGCCTGATCCGCTCGATCCGCTCCGGTGCGACCCCGCCGGAGATGGCGGAGAAGATCCTCGACGAGATCGACAACTCCCCCATCCCGTACCGCAACGTGCGCAACCTGGCCGGCTGGTCGGTGATGGGCTTCTTCGTCGCCATGTTGCTCGGCGGTGACCTGCTCATGATGTTCTTCGGCGGCCTGACCGCGTTTCTCATCATGGGCTTTAGCAAACTGCTGTCCCGCGGCGGGCTGCCGGCGTTTTTCCACAACGTCATCGGTGGGTTCATGGCCACGATGCCCGCGGCGATCGCCTACGACTTTTCGTCCTCAATCGGCCATTCGATCAATCCGAGCCAGCTCATCGCGACCGGGCTGATCGTCCTGCTGGCGGGTCTGACACTCGTGCAATCGCTTCTCGACGGCGTCACCGGGTCGATGGTCAACGCCTCCGCACGCTTTTTCCAGGCCATGCTGGGCACCGGCGGTATCGTCGCCGGCGTGGCCATGGGCGTGTCCGTCTCCAATCTCGTGGGCATGCCGCTGCCGCCGGTGGAGCTGCTGCCCGCCGACGCCGCCTACTCCAACGGTTGGCTGACCACGTTCGGTGGCGCGATGGCGGCGGCGGCGTACGCGGTGAGCTGCTTTGCGGAACGCTCCGCGGTGATCTTGTCGTTCATCACCGCCGCGATGGGTTCTTTGATCTTCTACTTGGTGCTCACCCCGCTCGGCGCGGGCCGCCTGCTGGCGATCACAGCGTGTTCGCTCGCGGTGGGCCTGGCCGGTGGTCTCATCTCACGCCGTTTTTTGATCAACCCGGTGATCACCGCAGTGGCCGGCGTGACGCCGTTCCTGCCCGGTTCCTGGATCTACCGCGGCATGTACGCCCTGATGAACGAGCAGCTCTTGCTCGGCATGATGAATCTGCTCACCGCCATCGGCACCTGCCTTGCGCTCGCCGGCGGCGTGGTGTTCGGCGAGTGGATGGCCCGCCGCATCCGCGCCCCGCAGCTCTACGTCCCGTACGAGGCATTCAAGCGCGCCGGCCGGTTGACCTTCCAGCAGATCCGCCGGGTACGCCGCCGGCGTTGACCTCGTGGCGTAGAATGATGGGGCTTTAGCTGTCGTCTGCAAGGAGGAACCCGAGTGCCACCTAAGATCACCGATTCGCGTCCGAGCGCAGAAGCAACGCACGCCGTTGAGGAGCAGACGGCGTCGGGCGCCCGTCGGATCGTGGCCACCTACGCTGAGGACTTCTTGGATGGCGTGACGCTCATGTCCATGCTGGGGGTCACCCCGCAGGGCTTCGTGTACAAGCGCTACGTCGAGGACCTGGAGCAGACCGAGGAAGAGGAAACGCCGAAGAAGGCGACCAAGAAGAAGTCGACGAAGAAGGCGGCAAAGAAAAAGGCCACCAAGAAAAAGTCGACCAAGAAGACGACGAAGAAGGCCGCAAAGAAAAAGGCCACCAAGAAGAAGTCGACGAAGAAAGCCGCCAAGAAGGCCTAAATGGGGGGCAACGAGTTCGTCGTCGTGGCTAACCGCCTGCCCGTGGATAAGGTGGGTGACCACTATGAGGTCTCCCCGGGCGGGCTCGTCGCCGCGCTTGCGCCTGTGCTGCGCTCCCGCGGCGGCTGCTGGGTCGGGTGGCCCGGCGACATGTCGTCGGACCTTGCGCCGTTTACCTTCGACGGCATCTCGCTCGTCCCGGTCTGTTTGGACCAGGACGATTTCGAAGGCTTTTACGAGGGCTTTTCCAACTCGACCCTGTGGCCGCTGTACCACGACCTGATTGTCACGCCCGAGTACAACCAGGATTGGTGGGAGCGCTACGTCGCCGTCAACGAAAAGTTCGCCCGCGCCACCGCCGAGACGGCGGCGGAGAACGCCACGGTGTGGGTGCAGGACTACCAGTTGCAGCTGGTGCCGGGCATGCTCCGCGAGCTGCGCTCCGATCTGACCATCGGCTTTTTCCTGCACATCCCCTTCCCCGCCCCCGCGCTGTTTCAGCAGTTGCCGTGGCGCGACGAGATCCTCGTCGGGCTGTCCGGCTGCGACCTCATCGGTTTCCAGCGCACCACGGACGAGGAGAACTTCCGGCTTCTGACCACCGATATCCGCACCGGCACCTTCCCCATCTCGATTGATGCGGAAGAAATTGAGCAGGCCACGGAGTCGTCGATAAGCGAGCTGCGAACATCACTCGGCGACCCGAAGCATGTGCTGCTCGGCGTGGACCGAATGGACTACACGAAGGGCATCCTGCAGCGGCTGCTCGCGGTGGAGGAGCTGCTGGAGGAGGGCTTGCTTGACGACGTCGCAGTGGTCCAGCTCGCCACCCCGTCACGCGAGCGCCTCGGGCACTACCGCAAGACGCGCCGCGAGGTTGAGGAGGCGATCGGGCGCATCAACGGGCGCTTCGGCGAAATCGGTCGGCCGATCGTACACTACGTGCACCGGGGCGTTGCCAAAGACAAGCTCGGCGCCTACTACTCGGCCGCGGACATCATGCTGGTCACACCGTTTAAAGACGGCATGAACCTGGTGGCGAAAGAGTACGTCGCGGCGCACCCGGACGGCGACGGCGCGCTTGTGCTGTCTGAGTTCGCCGGCGCCGCAGTCGAGCTCAACCAGGCGTACCTGTGCAACCCGTTCGACTTGGGCTCGATCAAGTCCGCAATCGTCGCGGCGACCGAGCCGGATCCCGCCCGCATGCGAGCGATGCACGACTGGGTCATGGAGCACGACGTCACCCGCTGGGCCCACGACTTCCTGGAGGCGCTGTGAAGCGTCTGCTAGCCGTGGCGCCCGTGCTGTTGCTCGCGGCGTGTGCGTCGCCGCAGCAGTGGCACGTCGTCGGCGTGTACACCGACCCGGATGCGCCCGTGCCGCGCAATACCGGCGGCGCGTCGTTCACCTTCACCGAAGACTCCTTCGAGGGCACGACCGGTTGCGCGAAGGCGTCCGGCGACTTCGACGACACCATCACTTTGCACAACGTCCAGGTCGGCGACCCCGGCGATTGTTCCGGCTGGGCGCGCCACACCCACGACCAGCTCGCGCAATTGCTTCACGACGACACCACGTTCACCGTCACCCACCCCTCCGAATCCGACATGGTGCTCACCCTGGACACCGGCGCGTTGGATGCCCCTGCCGTTAAACTGCGCACATGGTGATCGCACAGGCTGAAACGCTACTCATCTGCCTCGACTTCGACGGCACCCTCGCGGAGCTCAACCCCGACCCCTACGCCGTGTCGATGCACCCGGAGGCCGAGCGCGCCATCCGCCGCCTTGCCGCCATTCCCGGCACCGAGGTCGCGCTGCTCACCGGCCGTCATCTGGATGGGCTCAACCGAGTCATCCCCGCGGGCCTCGACGTCACTCTCGTCGGTTCCCACGGAGCCGAGCCCGGGCCCACGCTTAACGATGACGACCTCGCCTACCTCGACGACATCGAACGCCAGCTCAACGACATCGCTGTGCCCCCCGCCTACGTGGAGTGCAAGCCGTATCAGCGGGTGCTGCATGTCGCGCCGGTCGTCGATAAGCAAGCTGCCCAGGACATGCTGGACGCGGCCGCAGCGCTGCCGGCGCGCAAGATCACGCTCGGCCACAACGTGGTGGAGTTCTCGGCGGTGGACATCACGAAGGGCACGTGGCTCGCCGAGCACAAGCTGCGTTTTTCCGCCACCGTCTTCGCCGGCGACGACGACACCGACGAGACCGCCATGGCCGCCCTCGGCCCCACCGACCTAGGTATCAAGGTGGGCTCGAAACCTTCTCTGGCGTCGCGTCGCGTGGCAGATGTTCCCGCCATGGCCGCCTTCCTCACCGAACTCGCCGACGAAAGGGAAGCATGGAACGCCGCTCACTAGAGCACCAGGGACGCACCCGCACCTGGACCGTCGTCGAGGGCGACCCGGACACACTGCTACTTGTGCTGCACGGCTCGCGCCAGTCCGGCAACGTGATGCGCAACTTCACCGACCGCACCTTTGAAGGCCTCGGCCCCACCGTCGCCTACCCGGACGGCGTCGAGCACCACTTCAACGACCTGCGCACCGACTTCAACGAGTCCGCCCGGCGCTTACGTATCGACGACGTCGGCTTCCTCCGCCGCGTCATCGAACACCACAATCCGGACCGCGTCATCGGCTGCGGGTTTTCCAACGGCGGCCAGATGATCATGCGCTTGCTTTTCGACGCCCCCGGCCTCCTCGACGGCGCCGCCACCTTCGGCGCCTCCATGCCGGTCGAGTTCAACACGTGCGTCGGCATTGAAAACTACGCCCCCGCCCCGCTCGTCGCCGTCCAAGGCACCGCCGACCCGCTCGTGCCGTACGACGGCGGCATGGCCGGCATCGGCGACGACAACCGCGGCGAGACACGTTCGGCCTATGCTTCCGCCGAGTTTTTCGCGCGGTTGAATTCTTGTGCGGGGCGGGAGTCGTCGACAAGCGGGTCCCTGCGTATCGACGACTTCACGGGCCACTTCCCCGTCCGCCTCATCACCATCGACGGTTTCGGTCACATGGTGCCGGTGGCGAAACCCCTCGACGCGCGTCTCGGCCCCGGCACCGACGAGATCACCGGCGGGGAGGTTATTCGGCGATTCTTCTTTGACGGGCGAACTCGCTGAGCACCACACCCGCCGCCACCGAGGCGTTGAGCGATTCCACCCAGTCCTGCATGGGCACCGACATGATCACATCGCAATTTTCACGCACCAGGCGGGAGATTCCCTTGCCTTCCGAGCCGACGACGATGACCACGTTGTCGGTGGCCTGGTCGAACGTGTCCAGCGTGTGCTCGCCACCCGCGTCCAGGCCGACGACCGTATAGCCGTTGTCCTGGAACTTCTTCACCGTGCGCGTCACGTTCGTCACCCGCGCGACCGGCAGCCGCGCCGCCGTGCCAGCCGACGTACGCCACGCAACACCCGTGACCTGCGCGGAGCGACGCTCCGGGATGATCACGCCGTTGCCTCCGAACGCCGCCGCCGAACGAATCACCGCACCCAAGTTCCGCGGGTCCGTGATGTTGTCCAAGATGACGAACATCCCGGGGCCATCCACGGATTCCAGCAGGTCATCGAAATCCGCGTACTTGTACGGCTGAATCTTCAGGCCAAGCCCCTGGTGCATGCCGTTGCCGGTCATCGCGTCCAACTGCTGGCGCGGCACCTCCTGCACCGGAATATTTTTGCTGTTCGCGAGCGCCACCGCCTCGCTGAGCCGGTCGTCGTGGCCCGTGCCCTGCGCGACAAACAGCGCCTCCGACGGCACCTTTGCCTTCAGGCACTCGATCACCGGGTTGCGCCCGACCACCAGGTCCGCCACCTCACGGTCGTGTCGACCCTGGTTGCGGCGCTGCTGCTCGGCCTTACGCTTGTGCGCCGCGTGGTAGACGCGGTCCTCGGCCTTCGGCGTGGCACCCTTGCCTTTCAATCCGCGGCGACGTTGCCCGCCCGAGCCTTTCGTCGGGCCTTTCTTGTTCTTTTTCTGCACGTCACGGCGCTGGTACGGCTTTGCCATCGTCTACTCCTTTACCTGCCACTGCGGGCCGTCGGCCGTGTCGGTCACTTCGATGCCGGCACGCGTGAGCCGGTCGCGAACCTCATCCGCGGTCGCCCAATCCTTCTCCGCGCGGGCGGTTGCCCGGCGTTCGAGTTCCGCCTCCACCAGCACATTCAACGCGTTGCTATTGCTTGACGACGACGGCCACGCCCCCGGATCAATCCCCAACACCGCCGCCATCGCACGCACCTGCGCCGCGATCGGAGCCGGATCGTCCGCTTTGTTGCCCTCGCGGACAAGGTTGTGGATCTCGGCGAGGGCTTTGGGGCCGGAGAAGTCGTCGTTGAGCGCTTCCGCGAAGCCGTCCGTCCAGGTGGTCGGCTCCGGCATCCCGGCGCGCTTCACAAACTCCTCGATGCGACGGTAGCCGGCCGCCGCCTCCTGCAGCGCCTCCGGGGAGTACTCGAGCACGCTGCGGTAGTGCGCGGAGCCCAGGTAGTAGCGCAGCTCCACCGGGCGAACGTCCTCGAGCATGTTGTCTATCGAGAGCACGTTGCCGAGCGATTTCGACATCTTCTCGCCGGCCATGGTCACCCAGTGGTTGTGCATCCAGATGCGCGCGAACTTGTCGCCCGCGGCATGCGATTGCGCCTGCTCGTTTTCGTGGTGCGGGAACTGCAGGTCCAGCCCGCCGCCGTGGATGTCGAACTCAGGGCCCAGGTACCAGGTGGACATGGCGGAGCACTCGAGGTGCCAGCCGGGGCGGCCCGGGCCCCACGGGGTGGGCCAGCTCGGCTCGCCCGGTTTGGCCGCCTTCCACAGGGCGAAGTCCGGGTCGTCGCCCGTCATGTCCTCCAGCTTGTTGCCGGAAATGGAGCCGTAGTCTCCCCCGGCCTCAACCCACGCGTTCACGTCGAAGTAGACGGAGCCATCGCGGGTGTAGGCGAAGCCATCGTCGATAAGCCTCTGCATGTAATCGACCATCTGGGTCACATGCCCGGTCGCCCGCGGCTCCACGGACGGCGGCAGCACGCCGAGGGTGTCGTACGCCCGGGTGAACTCGCGCTCGTACGTGGACACCCACTCCCACCAGGGTCGGTTGTGTTCGCTGGCCTTGGTCAGGATCTTGTCGTCGATGTCGGTGACGTTGCGCACGAACGCCACGTCGTAGTCGTTGGCCAAGAACCAGCGGCGCACGATGTCGAACGCGACACCGGAGCGCAGGTGCCCAATGTGGGGCTTGGCCTGCGGGGTGGCGCCGCACAGGTAAATCGAGACGTGGCCGGGGCGGATCGGCTCAAAGTCGCGGAGAGTGCGGGTCTTGGTGTCAAAAATGCGTTGCTTCACAACACCGCAGTCTACAGCGGGGACTCTTCCACCCTCAGCTCCGAGTAGCGAGCCTCGGGGATGCTAAACGTGTAGGGCTTACCCACCGGCTCCCACACCTGGTCCTCACTGCACTTCACGTCCTGCGCGTCGCCGTCGAGCATGGTGAAGCCCCACACGAGCCGTCCGTGCTTGCCCGCATCCAGAGTGTACGGGCCGACCACCTGGTTCAGCGACCACGTGACCTGGTGCACGTAGGACCACCCGTACGCGCGGCTCACGTTTTTGACCAGGTCGCCCTTTGGGGTGAACGTGCCGGACACCTCGAGGGTCTGCACGCGCTTTTCCTTCACCCGCTGCTCCACCGGGACCGGGCCTTCGGTGTCGTTGCCCACGCTTGCGGCGTCGGTCTGTTTGAACCAGCGGCGGGTGGCATCCACGTAGGTGTCGGTGCGGCCTGGGGTAGCGCAGTGGCTGCCCGGGGTGAGGTCCTCGTTCCAGCGCTGCGGCAGCTCGAAATCGTAGGGCTGGGCTTGTGCCGGGGCCGCCAGCAGCAGCGACACCGCAAGGGCCGGGATGATCCTTTTCATTTACGCGCCCCAGTCAATGTTGTCGCGGGTGCTCACGCGGACGTGCCGCTCCTTCGGCATGGTCGCAGTGAACGTGTTGCCCGCGGCCTGCCACGTGCGGTCGGCGCCACACACCGTTTCCTGGCCGCGGAAGTCCGACACAATCCAGCCGGCTTGCAGCACCGCCGTCTTGCCCGGCGCGATGTTGTACGGACCGATCTTTTCGCCGACCTCGTAGGACTGCGCGTCGGTGTAGCTGGTGGAGAAGGTGAACTGGATCAGCTTAGCCACGTCGAAGCTCAGGCCCGCGGTGACGTTCCAGGTCTTCGTCTTGGTCTCCGTGATGGAGCGGGTGATCGGCAGCGGCTCGTCGTTGTAGTTGGACACAGTCCAGGTGCCGGCGGAGCCATCGAAGTAGCTGCGCACGATCTCCACGGTCTGGCCGCGGTCGCCCGGGTTCGCACACGTGTCGCCGATGGTGGTGGGGTTGGTTGCGTCGTAGTCGCGTTGCGGCAGGGCGCCTGCGGTCGGTGCGAGGGCAACAGCGGCGGCGGTGAACAGAGCAAGGGAGCGTTTCATGATGATTCCTTAGAGGTAGGTTTGGGTGGGTACGGGCAGGTCGCGGTACTCATCGGGCGTGACGTCGATGGTCCGCGTTGTGCCGTCTTTGCTGGTGACGGTGGCTTCCGCCCAGAAGCCGGAAGGTGCGGAGGACTGCGGGTGGGTGACCACGCGCGAGTAGGTGCCGTCGCGGCCAGCGGAAATTTCGCTGTAGTTGATCCGCGTCATGGTGGTGCCGTATTCCACGCGCACCTTGTCGCCAGGCTTGAGGTCGATGGGCTTGAGCTTCGTGCCCACGGGCATGTACGCGCGCTTGACCGCACCTACCGAGGTGAGCCAGCCGTCAGGCAGGCGGCCATCTTCGCCCATCCAGTTGAGGTACTGGTTGTTCTCAGCGCCGACCACGTAGTCGGTCACCGGCGTAAACGTGTAGTCGCCCTTGGACCAGTTGAGGAAGTCCTGCGAGTACCCCGGCTTGCGGAACGTCGGCGCGACCGCCTCAATGTCGTGCGGGTACCAGGACTTATCGCCCTCACGTGCCGGCTCGTTGAGCTTCGGCCACTCGTCGTCGCGACGGAAGGAAGCATCAGGCTTAACGACGGCGTCCCGTTCCCCCGCCACCTTCTCCAAACTGGGACCAGAGGTGGCGCTGTACGTTTGATCATCGCTCGGCTTGGAGTTCGCCCCCTGGCTGCGCGAAGGGATCTCCATGGCAAGCTCAGAAACGCTGCCGTCCGCCTTGATGATGTACGCGAACGCATAGCGCTCCGCCGGACCGGTGCCGCGGATGACGTTCGCGCCCGGCGCGTTGCGCAGCACCCCGTTGTCGCAGGTGACAAACATGGAGATGAAGTCCTTCTCCAGCACCCCGTAGTCCACGCGGAAGGATTCGCCCGGGCCGAGCTCGATGGGACCAAAGGTTTCCCCTTCAATCCAGCCGTTGGATTCCTTCAGGCCGATGTCCGTCTTCGCGGTGGTGTCCCAGCCGCTTGGCAGCGCCGCCTTAGAGTTGGCCTCGATCTTGCGGTTCGTGCCGGTTTCTACCGTTGCGGTGTAGGGCACGGTCTGATCGGTGCGGTTAGTGAACTGCAGGGTGCCGTCCGCCAGGTACCGGCGCGCTGTTTCCCCGTAACGCCATTCCGGCGTCACGCCGGCCCGGCATTCGGTGTCCAAATTCTCAATTGGGTAGCCCTGCGGCATCGCCGGGACCGCACCCGCGATTGGGGCGTGCGCCAGGGCCACGGCTGCCACGGCTGCACTGACCGCTGTCATGATCTTTCGCATGCGATCAAAGTAACCCGGCGATTTCCCGGATGGAAGCTAAAACCGCAAATGGGAGACTTTAGTTACGAGGTTGGGAACTTTCGTTCCACCAGCGCCGTCGCGATGGCTGCGCGCCCTTCGCCCCGTCCGGTAAAGCCCATGTGGTCCGTGGTGGTCGCCGACACCGATACCGGGGCCCCCAGGGCCTCAGAGAGGACCCTTTCCGCTTCCTCCCGCACCGGGCCCATTTTGGGGGTCTGGGCGATGAGCTGCGCGGAGACGTTCACCACCGTGTCCCCGTGGGTAGAGAGGAGTTGTTGAAGCTCCTGGAGCAGTTGGATGCCCTTCACCCCGTCGTACTCTGGACGGCCGACGCCGACGAAGGAGCCGAGGTCGCCGAGACCCGCTGCGGACAGTACGGCGTCGACAATGGCGTGGCTGACCACGTCGCCGTCGGAATGGCCCTCGCAACCGTCCTGGTCGTCGTGGAGGATGCCGGCGATCCAGCATTCTTTACCTGCCTGAATTTGGTGGGCGTCGGTTGCTGTTCCTACTCGCAAGTTGGTCATATTTTGCAGGTTACCCACTCCTGAGTTTCCGGATCGAACTCTTCGTAGACGTCCGGTTCCTCCAAATGACGCCGATAGGATGCCAGGATTTCGGGCGTGATGTCGAGCATCTTTTCCGGTGGATATTCGAAGGTCCGACCGAACTTGTCCTCGAGCGTTTTAATCGTCGCCATGCACTCGTCCCAGTCGTAATCTTTTTCGTACTGCTCCACCGCTGAGTGGCAGCGGGCGTAGAACTCGGCGTTGTCTTTGCGTCTCGCTCGACGTTGCTCGAGTGTGGATTTCCACCTTGGGTTTCCTTCGCCTTCGAGGTAGTCGACGAGGAATCCGTCCGGTTCCGCGACCTGGTAGGTGCCGTCTGCGAACAACCACACGACGTCGCCGAACATGTGGTCGACGAGGTAAACCGCACGACGGTCGGTCTTGATGTTGTGGTGGCGCTGGCACAGGCAGAACAGGTTCGACGCGGTGGTTTCGCCGCCGTCACCGTGTGGGATGCGGTGGTCGAGCTGGCAGCGCTCGGCCTCGACGTTGCATCCGGGCCAACGACACGACCCGTCGCGGGCCTGGACGTAGGCTTTCATCGCCTCGGTTGGTACGTAGGCGTCGGTGGAGGCGTGCTCAGCGTCGTCGAGGTCGACGACCTTCACGGCGCCATTTTCGACGAGCGCATCGAACGCTTCTGAGCCTTCTGCCCCGGTCCAGCCGAATCCAGGCACGTAGTAGCTCGAACCAGGTGTCTTCGGCGCGAAGGCGTACAGCACCAGTTGAACGTCCGCGTTGAGCTGGCCGGTCAGGAGTTGCTGGATCGTTTCGTCCTGAGTGAGCTTGTACTCCTTGGCGACGGCAGCAACATACCGGTCCATCAAACCGATAGTGGCGGCATCACCGCTGATGCTGAGGCCAGCATCGCCGTCATCCTGGCCGTAGAACATAGTTTGACAGGTGCCGAATGGCTCGTCCTTGGCCTTCTTCCGGTCTTTGATCTTCTTCGAGTCCGGCGCCAGTTTGGAGTCGATCTGCTTGATTCGGTCGCGCAGCCGCCGTTTCAGAGACGTCGGCGACGGCAACTCCACCCCAGCGGCACGGGGCGTAAAGACCTTCACCAGATAGTTGTCGAACTCGGCGAGCGTTTCAGGTGTAGCCAGTTCGTTCAGCCTGTTGAGCGCGGATTCGATGGCGCAAATGCGGGTCAGGTCCAGCCGGCGCGTGGTCTCTTGCATCGCACGCAACCGAGGTAAATCGGCCAGCACCGAATACCCCAGAATGCCGTTTTCTGCCCAAGTCACGCTGCGCCCGACGGCGCTCGCAATACGTTGGCACTCGAGTTCGAAATCCTCGACTACCACTCCAGGCTCGGCATAACGGCTGAAGATCTCGTATTCAATATCGCGCATCGCCTGGCCTGCGGCACTGAGCGGATCCCCCTCGCGTTCCGTAGCGAAGTATCGTTCGGCCATCGCCCCCCCTTTCGGTTTCACTTTCGAACATACCGACGACCCTCAATGCCGTCAAGGGTTACTTCAAACTTTTTATAAGATATTTGTTCGAACATGTAAAACCCCACAATGCACCACACATACACATAGCAGACCGCCCCGACACGGCCTGAGAGCTTAGGACCCGGGGACTTCAAAAATGGTCGGTTCGGCCTCGTCGGTAATACTCTGCGCAAGGCGGAGGTCGATCGGAGTGGTGATCTTGAACGCCATGGGATCGCCGGCGACCGTGGTCACGGGTGTGCCGAACCACTCCATCAGCGAGGCATCGTCGGTCGCAACGAAATCGGGCGCACTGGAAAAATAGGATTCGTTGGCCTCACGCAGAGTGCGCAGATCAAACCCTTGGGGCGTCTGAGCAGCACGCAGAGCGCTGCGATCCAGAGTCGCCTTCACCACATTGCCGGAAACCTGCTTCACTGTGTCCGCAACCGGCACCACTGGCACCACCGCGGGCGCGCCGTCGAGCACAGCCCTGGCAACGCGCGCGATCATGCCGGGAGGGGTGAGAGCGCGGGCGGCGTCATGGACGAGCACGCAGGCGTCGTCAAGCGAAATTGCGCGGAGTGCCGCAAAGATGGAGTCGGCCCGCTCGGCGCCACCGTGAACAAATGACACGTCGTGGTCGCGCAGACACTGCCGCGCGTGCGCCTCCATCGCGGGGCTGATCACGACGACGACCCGGTCCACGATCTCGGACGTCTCCATCGCAGTAACGGAGCGCTCAAGCAGCGTGCGCCCGCGCAGAGGCACATACGCCTTCGGCACCTCCGCCCCGAGACGGGTGCCCTGACCTGCGGCTGCGACGACCGCTACGACCCGGCGGTCCAATTACTCTTCGTCGTCGAAGGAGAGCTCGTCCAGGTCGACATCGTCGTCGTCGCTGACCGGGCCCGGATCCACGGAGATGCCGGCCTTGACTTGCTCGTCGATAATGCGCTTGATCTGCGCATCCATCTCCTCGACCTTCTTCTCGTCGACCGGCTCTGCAAGCGCAAGCTCACCAACGAGAATCTGGCGGGCCTTACCCAACATGCGTTTCTCGCCCGCGGACAGCCCCTTGCCCTGGTCGCGGCGCCACAGGTCGCGCACGACCTCGGCCACCTTATTGATGTCGCCGGACGCCAAGCGCTCCTGGTTCGCCTTGTAGCGGCGGGACCAGTTTCCGGCCTCCTCCACGTCGGTCTCGCGCAGCACCGAGAACACCTTCTGCAGGCCTTCCTCGTTGACCACGTCGCGCACGCCCACAAGTTCGGAGTTCTTCACCGGAACGCGGACCTCGAGGTCGGAGTGGAGAATCTGCAGCACCAAGAAGTCCAGCTTCTCGCCGCCCATTTCGCGCTGCTCGATGTCCGCAATACGCGCCGCACCGTGGTGCGGGTAAACGACCACTTCTCCGACCTTGAATTCCATAAACGCTCCTTGGGGCTCCCGGCAAGGTTTTGACCCCACTACCCTACCACCGCAGTCAAAGGAGCTTTTGCTTGTCGACGACCCCTCGCACCGCACCGAATAGGGGAGAAAATGGGAAAAGTTACTGCCTAGACGCTAAAGTGAACCCGAGAATAACCTTCGAATACGTTTGACGATGGAGGACCCCACGTGAAGTCCCTGAAGCTGGTAGCCGTTATCGCTGCCGCTGGCCTGGCCCTTACCGGCTGCTCCGCCGGCCAGATCACCCAGACCTCGAACCAGGTCGCGGCTGTCGACGGCGCTAGCGCCGCCACCGAAAACGGCGAGATCGCGGTGCAGGACGTCACCGTGGTGCTTGCTGAAAACGGCCATGCTGCCCTGAAGTTCTCTGCGACGAACCAGGACACCTCCATGAAGGACCACACCCTGCAGTCCGTCACCGTGGACGGCACTCCGGTGCAGCTCGCGAACAACAACACCATCAAGTACAACTGCGTGCTCGTCGCGGACTCCGCCGAGGGCCTCGACCGTCTGCCGCAGGACAAGGAAAACTGCATTGACTACACCGCAACCTCGCTGCCGAACAAGGACTTCGCGTACGGCGGCAACGTGCCGGTGAAGTTCAACTTCGACACCGGCGCCGTCGAGGTGACCGCAACCGTGTCGGCTCCGACGCTGGCTTCCGGTCAGGTCGACCGCGAGAACTGAACTTCTCGACGAAACCGTAAACCACTGGCCTGACCAGTGGTTTTTTCATGTTCGAAGGCCATGTCTTGACCGTGTTATACGGTGTCGCACATGGCAAAGAAACCCCGTGTGATCCACACCTGCTCAGAGTGCGGCTACTCCTCCCCGAAGTGGCTCGGCCGCTGCCCGGAATGCGGGTCGTGGGGCACGCTCCAAGAGGAGGCTCCGGTTGCTGCTGCCTCCGGCCCGGTGAAAACGTCGGCGCTGACCCCGACTGCGCCGGCGACGCCGATCACGAAGGTGAACGCGACCGCGACGCACACCATGCCGTCGGGCATCGGCGAGTTGGACCGGGTGCTCGGCTCAGGCGTTGTGCCCGGGTCCGTGGTGCTCATGGCCGGCGAGCCGGGCGTGGGCAAGTCCACGCTGCTGCTTGAGGTCGCGTCCCGCTGGGCAGCCATGGACGGGCGCAAGGCGTTGTACGTTACCGCCGAGGAATCCGCGGGGCAGGTGCGGGCCCGCGCGGAGCGCACCGGGGCGCTCAAGGACACGTTGTACCTTGCGGCCGAGTCAAACCTGGACGTCGTGTTCGGCCACGTCGAGCAGGTCAAGCCGTCGCTGCTCATCGTGGACTCTGTGCAGACGATGCACGCTGCAGGAGTGGAAGGTGTAGCGGGCGGCGTCGCTCAGTCGCGTGCGGTCACCGCCGCGCTGACCACCCTTGCGAAGACGTCGAACCTGCCGATCATCTTGGTCGGGCACGTGACCAAAGACGGCAACGTCGCGGGCCCCCGCGTGCTGGAGCACTTGGTGGACGTGGTGTTGAACTTCGAGGGCGACAGGCAGTCGTCGCTGCGCATGCTGCGCGGCATGAAGAACCGCTTCGGCGCAACGGACGAGGTGGGCTGTTTCGAGCAGACCGCGGGCGGCATCCGGGAGGTGCAAGACCCATCCGGGCTGTTCCTGTCGCACCGCGGTAAAACTCCAGACGGCTCGGCGGTCACCGTGGCGATGGACGGGGTGCGCCCCATCCTCGCCGAGGTACAGGCGCTGACCGTGGATCCGGTGAACAAGAGTCCGCGACGCGTGGTCACCGGCCTGGATTTCAACCGGGTTCCGATGGTGCTCGCGGTGCTGCAGGCGCGGTGCGGACAACGCACGAACGACAAGGACGCGTACGTGGCCACCGTCGGCGGCGTGAAGATCACAGAGACCGCCACGGATCTCGCGGTGGCGCTGGCGACGTGGTCGAGTCTGCACGAGACACCACTGCCCGCAAAGACGGTGGTCATCGGCGAGGTCGGGCTGGCGGGCGAGCTGCGACGCGTACCTAACCTCGGGCGCAGGCTACAAGAAGCTGCGCGGCTGGGTTACGAAAACGCCATCGTGCCCAGCGGGGACCTGGGGCGTATCGACGGCATGCGGGTGCATCAAGTGTCCACCCTCGGGGAGGCGATAGCGCTGCTGGCTACGTGATGTTGAACGGTGCGGCGTCGGAGGCGTTGTCGCCGATGACGGTGTGCAGGAAGTAGGAGCCCGGCTCGATCGCAGGGCGGTCCTCGCACTGCCCCGGCTGGGACACGGTGCCGGACCAGCGCGCCTGGTAGCCCTGCTTCTGCCCCGCTTTGTAGGTCTGGGTGCCGGCGACCACCGGCTCGTAGCAATCGGTGTCTGCCCACATCTTTTCGTTGGTGCGCATGTTGTACACCTCGAAGCGCAGGATGTTCTCGTCGAGGTCGATTACGCAGTCGGTGTCGGTGGGGTTTTCCACCTCCATGTAGAACACCGGCTGGGTGCCCGCGGCGTAGGAGGGCTGGTTGGGCATCGCGGTGATACGCAGGTCCTTCAGCTCGCACGCGCCGGTGCGTGCGGGGGCAGCCTCGACGCTGGAGGACGCGACGGGCGCGGGTTCAGAAGGTTCAGACGGTTCAGAAGACGGTTCCTCCGGCGCGGACACGGTCGGCTCGGTCTCGATGGTAGAGGCCGGGGCCTCGGAGGTGGTCTCTTCGGCACTGTCGCCACCGCCGCTGCGCGCGACGGCGGACAGGGCCCAAACCAAAAGCGCTACAACCACCAGGAGGATGACGAGTGCCGCCACGCGGCGGCGCATATAGATCTCCGGGGGCAGTGGGCGCTGGTTCGACATGCCTATAACTTAATCGCCGAAGTTTTCGTAGGTGGCCTCGACACGGCCGTCGGACAAGCGGTAGCGGGCACCAACGACGCCGAGCTTGCCGGCCTCCAGCGCAATCGCCACAGCCGGCACACGAGTCACAATGTGCTCGGCGCCGTTGCGGGCATGCGCGAATTCGACGTGCTCGCCGCGGATCTTTGATTGCGCGACGGATGGGGCGATCTTTTCCACGAATACGCGCTCCAGGCCGGTCGGCATGTCGCCGGACTCAAGAGCCTGCACTGCCGCGCCGACAGCGCCGCACTTCTCGTGGGCAAGGAACAGGACGAGATCGACGCCGAGGCCATCGACGGCGAACTCCACGGACGCGGCGACGGCCGAGTCAACACAGCCGCCGGCGGTGCGGATGACGAAGATGTCGCCGAAGCCGGCGTCGAAAAGCAGCTCGACCGGCACACGCGAATCGGAGCAGCCGACAACGCACACGGCCGGGTTCTGCCCGGCGGTGAGCTGCTGCAGCCTCGCCGTGTCGCGGTTCGGAGCTGCGGTGTTGCCGGTGGCGAAGCGCTCATTGCCTTCGCGAAGCAGCTCCCACACCTCGCGGGGCGTGGGGGCTGCTTGGAGTTCAGTAGGAGTTGTCATACCCGCTATTGTTGCATGCATTGTGCACAATATTTGCCCGAACAACGTGGTTAATTGGTTCCGCGCGCACGCCCGCGACCTGCCGTGGCGCGCGGCTGACACGACGCCGTGGGGTGTGCTGGTCAGCGAGGTGATGAGCCACCAAACGCAGGTGGAACGCGTCGCACCCATCTGGGTGGAGTGGATGGACCGCTGGCCCACCCCCGAGGCGTTTGCGCAGGCGCGTATCGACGACATCTTGCGCGCCTGGGCCAACCTCGGCTACCCACGGCGCGCGTTGCGGTTGAGGCAGTGTGCGCAGGTGGTCGTCGATAAGCATGGCGGTGTTGTGCCTGACGACGTCGACGAGCTGCTGGCGCTTCCCGGCATCGGCGACTACACCGCACGCGCCGTAGCGTGCTTCGCGTACGGCAAGAATGTGCCGGTGGTGGACACGAACGTCCGACGCGTGGTTTCACGAATGGAGCGTGGCGAGGCGCTGGGCGTGCCCGGCAAGAAAGAGATCGAGGAGGTTGCGAGGCTTCTGCCCGAGGAGGACGGCCCCGTGTTTTCCGCCGGTTTGATGGAACTGGGCGCGCTGGTGTGCACGTCGAAGGCGCCGAAGTGTGAGGTGTGCCCGCTGTCCGAGAGGTGCGCCTGGCTTGAGGCGGGCAAACCCGAGCCGGAGCAGCAGAAGCGGTCGCAACGCTTCGCGGGCACGGACCGGCAGGTGCGCGGCAAGATCATGAAGGTGCTGCGCGAGGCAGAAAGCCCGGTCGAGCAGGCGGTTATCGACGCCGTATGGCCGGATGCGGCCCAGCGCTCTCGCGCACTGTTTTCCCTGCTTGAGGACGGTCTAGCCGAGCAAGATGAGCGCGGCTACTTCCACTTGCCGCGGTAGGTCAGACCGCCGGGCAGTTTCACCCACACGCCGCCGCGGGAGTTGACGGTCACAGGGCCGAAGCGCTTCGAGGCGGAGACGCCGGAGCCGGAGTAGTTCAGCCAGCTGTCTTTGCTCAGCTTCTTGCGCTTGCGGTACTGGAAACCCATGTGGAGAAGTATACTCTGCTTAGCGTGCGTAAACGTTGGTCTGTCCTGGCTATCCCGCTGCTGCTTGCCCCCTACGCGCAGGCGGAAGATTTGAGTGCGGATGCGTTGTCGTCGTTGTCGTCGGTGGGGTCGTCGACACGCGAAGTTGTGCGCGACGCATCCTCTCTGTCGTCCATGCCGGAGTTGTCGTCGCAGGTGCTCGACGGCGTCGCAGGCGAGGTGATCGGCGCGCTCGACGACATACAGCGCGTCCCCGGCTCCAACGGCAGGCGCATCCGCTACACCTCCACCAACGAGCGCGGCGAGAAAGTGCCGGTCACCGGCGCGTTTTACAAGAAGCGTTTCGCGAAAGGTGTCATCGCACTCGCCCCGGGCACGCGTGGTCTCGGCGACCAGTGTGCGCCGTCGGCTGGCGCGTCGATGCTGCTGCGGATCGAGGACGGCACGATCAACGTCAACTACGAGGCGCCCATCGTACAAATGCTTCTCGACGAGGGCTACTCCGTCGTGGTCACCGACTACATCGGACTCGGCACCGAGGGCCTGCACACGTACCTGAACAGGGTTGATCAGGGGCACGCGCTTATCGACGCCGCCCGCGCCGTAGCAAAACCCGGCGAAAAAGTAGGCTTCTGGGGCTACTCCCAAGGCGGCGGGGCCGCAGCTGCCGCAGCCGAACTCGTCGACGACTACGCCCCCGAACTCAACGTCATGGGCACCTTCTCCGGCGCTCCCCCAGCCGACCCGCTGGCGGTGCTGGAGCAGGGCACGACTGCATTGCTCACCCCAGTCGCCGGGTTCGCCGCGGCGAGCTACATGGAGAGCTACCCCGAGTACCGCGAGGCGATGAACGAGCACCTCACCGACGACGGAAAGGAATGGCTCGAAGGGCTGAAAACCTCGTGCGTGGTGGATGCGTCGCGTAACGCGCCGGGCGATTTTAGTGCGTTGTTTGTTTCCGGCGAGACGTTTGCAGAGGTGGTGCATTCCGACGAGCGACTGGGCAAGTACCTGGAGCTGAACAAGGTGGGCAAGGTTGCTCCGTCGGCGCCGATCATGGTGATGACGAACCCTGACGACGACCTCGTTCCCGAACCGCAGGCCACCCAACTCGCGGCCGATTACTGCGCGTTGGGCGCCGATGTGGAGTACCGCCGCGCGATCGTCCCTGGGTCGTCGGTACTGACGGCCCGGGTTCCAGGTTCCGGGCACGCCGCTCCCCTGCTGCTGCAGACGGAACACGTAATCGATTGGATGGATGACCGCTTCGCTGGCAAGCCCATGAAACAGGTGTGCCCCTCCGACTACCCCGACTACGAGGTGGTGGAGGGGCTCACCGCGCTAGTGCTCGGCCTGGGTGCTCTGGCCTGGTGGCTTTACACCGGTTCGTTGCCTTCGTTGCCGTCGTTGCCCTTCTGATCGTCGTTGGTGTCGCGCTCGTCCGGGAACTCGGAGGCTTCGGTCTCCGGCTCGGCGGCCTTCGGCGCGATGTCGCGGACTTCTTCTTCCGGCTCGACGTCGAAAGCCTCAGCCGGCAGCGGGCGCGGGCGCGGGGTGAACGTGAACGTTGCGTCCGGCGCGGCCTTGCCGCGGTCCTTGCGCGCCGTTTCGATGTCGCCGTCCCAGCCCTCGACGTCCACGGTGATGATCTCGCCGGCGCCAATCTCGCCAAAGAGGATCTTCTCCGAGAGCACGTCCTCGATCTCGCGCTGAATCGTGCGACGCAGCGGACGGGCACCCAGCACCGGGTCGAAGCCGCGGACCGCGAGCAGGTTCTTCGCGTTTTCGGTCAACTCGATGCCCATGTCCTGCGCGGCCAGGTTCTTGTCCACGCGGGAGATAAGCAGGTCCACCATCTGCACGATCTCGTCTTGGCTGAGCTGCTTGAACACCACGATCTCGTCGATACGGTTCAGGAACTCAGGGCGGAAGTGCTTCTTCAGCTCGTCGTTGACCTTGCCCTTCATGCGCTCGTACTGGGCCTCGGCATCTGTGGCGGTGTCGCCCGTGAAGCCCAAGCCAACCGGCTTGGAGATGTCCGAAGTACCCAGGTTGGAGGTGAAGATCAACACCGTGTTCTTGAAGTCCACGTTGCGGCCCTGGCCGTCGGTGACGTGGCCTTCCTCCAGCACCTGGAGCAGGGTGTTGTAAATCTCCTTGTGGGCCTTCTCGATCTCGTCGAAAAGCACGACAGAGAACGGCTTCCGGCGCACCTTCTCGGTGAGCTGGCCGCCCTCCTCGTAGCCAACGTATCCCGGAGGGGCACCGAACAGGCGGGAGGCGGTGAAGCGGTCGTGGAACTCGCCCATGTCCACCTGGATCAGGGAGTCGTCGTCACCGAAGAGGAACTCCGCGAGCGCCTTCGACAGCTCGGTCTTACCAACACCGGACGGGCCGGCGAAGATGAACGAACCGGACGGACGGTTCGGGTCCTTCAGACCGGCGCGCGTGCGGCGGATGGAACGGGAGACCGCCTTGACGGCCTCGTCCTGGCCGATGATGCGCTTGTGCAGCTCGGTTTCCATGTTGAGCAGGCGGTTCGACTCGCTCTCGGTGAGCTTGAACACCGGGATGCCCGTCCAGTGGGCGAGCACATCCGCGATCTGCTCCTCGCCGACCTCAGCGATGTCCTCGAGGTCGTCCGAGCGCCACTTCTTCTCCTTCGCGGAGCGCTCCTCGGTGAGCTTGCGCTCAGTTTCGCGCAGGCTCGCGGCCTTCTCGAAGTCCTGGGCGTCGATCGCAGCTTCCTTCTCCTTGCGCACCTCGGCGATGCGGTCGTCGACCTCGCGCAGGGAATCCGGGGCGGTCATGCGCTTGATGCGCAGGCGAGCGCCAGCCTCGTCGAGCAGGTCGACGGCCTTGTCCGGCAGGAAGCGGTCATTGATGTAGCGGTCCGACAGCGTCGCGGCGGCCTTGAGCGCGTCGTCGGTGTAGGACACGCGGTGGTGCGCCTCGTAGCGGTCGCGCAGGCCCTTGAGGATCTGCACGGTGTCCTCGAGCGACGGCTCGTCGACCTGCACCGGCTGGAAACGGCGCTCAAGTGCCGCGTCCTTCTCAATGTGCTTGCGGTACTCGTCCAGCGTGGTCGCACCGATGGTCTGGAGCTCGCCGCGAGCCAGCTTCGGCTTCAGCAGCGAGGCAGCGTCGATGGCACCTTCGGCGGCACCAGCGCCGACGAGGGTGTGGATCTCGTCGATGAACAGGATGATGTCGCCGCGCTGGTTGATCT
>ERZ1029854.129-NODE-129-length-33816-cov-12.553064_pt1 | contig 33816 bp, 30 predicted proteins | sample MGYA00519239_ERZ1029854 | MGnify/ENA primary metagenome ERZ1029854 (study PRJEB33666, sample SAMEA4610917) | skin metagenome | biome: Human-associated habitat; feature: Malodor aspect; material: skin | place: Philippines | collected 2015-08 ... | reverse complement strand
ACGAGCTCCGGCATGAAGCGGAACAGCAGGGTGAGCAGCAGCGTCGCGATATGCTGGCCGTCGACGTCAGCGTCGGCCATGAGCACGATCTTGTGGTAGCGCAGCTTCTCAATGTCGAACTCGTCGTTGATGCCCGTGCCCAGCGCGGTGATGATGGCCTGGACCTCGGCGTTTTTGAGGACGCGGTCCATGCGGGCCTTCTCCACGTTCAGGATCTTGCCGCGCAGCGGAAGAATCGCCTGGTACATGGAGTCGCGACCGCCCTTGGCGGAGCCGCCTGCGGAGTCGCCCTCCACGATGAACAGTTCGGACTTGATCGGGTCCTTGGAGCGGCAGTCCGCAAGTTTGCCCGGCAGGCCGCCGAGGTCTGTGGCGGACTTGCGCCGCACCAGGTCGCGGGCCTTACGGGCGGCCTGGCGGGCCTGGGAAGACGACACCGCCTTGTTCACGATGACCTTCGCCTCGGCCGGGTTGGCGTCGAACCAATCGGACAGGTTCTCGTTGATCGCGCGCTGTACGAAGCCCTTGACCTCGGTGTTGCCCAGCTTGGTCTTGGTCTGGCCCTCGAACTGCGGATCGGAAACACGCACGGACACGACGGCGGCGAGACCCTCTCGGCAGTCGTCGCCAGTAAGGTTCGGCTCCTTGTCCTTGAGCAGCTTGTGGTCGCGCGCGTAGCGGTTCATCAGCGTGGTCAGCGCCGCGCGGAAGCCTTCCTCGTGCGTGCCGCCCTCGTGGGTGTTGATCGTGTTGGCGAAGGTGTGGACGGACTCCTTGAACGAGCCGTTCCACTGCATGGCCACCTCAGCCTCGAGGCCGTCGCCCTTCTGGTCGAAACCGATGATCGTCGGGTGGATCGCGGTCTTGGACTTGTTCAAGTACTTGACGTAGTCGATCAGGCCGTCCGGGTAGTAGAAGGTGACCTTCTTTTCCCGCTTCTTCTTTACGTCCGGGGCGACCTCGTCGCCGACCTCGGCCGGGTTGCCGTCGCCGTCCTGGTCCACCTCGGAGGCGTCGACGGTCTCGGTGGTGTCGTCGAAGGAGTTGCCCTCGATCGCTGCGGCGGTGTCGCCCTCCTCGGCGATGGCTTCGAGCTCGAGCTCCTCGTCGGAAACGCGCTCGTCCTTCAGGGTGATGGTCAGGCCCTTGTTCAGGAAGGCCATCTCCTGCAGGCGGCGCGCGATGGTGTCGTAGTTGAAGTCGACGGTCTCGAAGATCTCCGGGTCCGGCCAGAACCGGATCGTGGTGCCGGTGCCGCGGGCGTTGCCGCCCTCCTCCAGTTCCTCCGGGATGGCCATCACGAACTTCTGGTACCAGTGCTTGCCGTCGCGCTTGATGTCCGCCTCGACACGGGTGGACAGCGCGTTGACCACGGAAATACCGACACCGTGCAGACCGCCGGACACGGCGTAGGAGTCGGAGTTGAACTTGCCGCCGGCGTGCAGCTGCGTCATCACGACCTGTACCGTCGGGGCGCCGGACGGGTGCATCTCCACCGGGATACCGCGGCCGTTATCGACGACCTCAACGCCGCCGTCGGCAAGCAACGTGACATCGACGCGGTCTGCGTAGCCGGCCATCGCTTCGTCGACCGAGTTGTCCACGACCTCCCACACCAGGTGGTGCAGGCCGCGCACACCGGTCGAACCGATGTACATGCCCGGGCGCTTACGCACCGCCTCGAGACCTTCGAGGATGGTAATCGACGACGCGTCGTAATGGGGTTGCTGTTCAGCCACTGCGGGACGCTCCTCCATGCGTGAATAGGGGCTCTAGGCCCGTTGAACCTGTCTCATCTTACACGCCGAGGGGGATATAACGGGCACCTGTCCGGCCCGCGAGAGGGCGTTTCACGCGCGAATTTCGCGTTCAGCCCTACCCGTACGTATCCCGCGGCCCGCGGCCTTTGACGTGCAGTGGCCCGTAGCGCCAACTTTTCGTCTTCGGCCCGTAGATGTGCAGTTTGGTCACCACGTCCGGCCCGACTTTGTCCGCGATCGCGCGCAAGACCTCGCGCTGCATGTACTTCATCTGCGTCGCCCACGCGGTCGAATCGCAACTCACATGCACTTCCCCACTCTTGATCATCTCGACGGTCGTGTGCTGCGCAATCTTCTCCCCCACCAGTTCATCCCAGTGCCCCATGACCCAGCCGTGCGCCATCTTTTCGGTCCAATCGCGCTTACGGATCTCCGTGCCGAGCAGATTGCTTAACGACGACACCTTGTAGCTCCTCGGCAGCGCTCTCCCGTCCAGCCCAGTCGGGATCCCGCGCACATCCGCTTTGCGACGACCCCCCTCCGGCAGGTCAAGGCCAGGAACGGTGATGTCGGGGCGGGGGTCGTCGGTAAGCGAGGGCTTGTTGCGCCACGGAATCACACTCGTACCCTGACGGCTGAGGTCCGGCAGGCGGCCGCCGCGTTTGCGAGCGGTGGCGCGGAGATTGTCAAACGTGGCGCTAATCAGATCGCTCAATGGAACTCACCCCGTTATCCATGGTCACGGTGTAGCGCGCGGTGACGGCGTCGTCGAGGTTGCCGGGCAGATCGTCGCCCACTGCCGCAGTGATGAGCACCTGCTCGGCCCCCTCGGCGACATGCACGAGACGCTCGCGACGCTTGGCGTCGAGTTCGGCGAAGACGTCGTCGAGGATGAGCACCGGGTCGGAGCCGTCGCTGGTGAGCAGCTGGTACTCCGCCAGGTGCAGCGCCAGCGCGTACGACCAGGTCTCGCCGTGGGAGGCGTAACCCTTCGCCGGGTTATCGCCGAGCATGAGCGACACATCGTCGCGGTGCGGGCCTACAAGTGTGACACCCCGGTCGATCTCGTCCTTGCGGCGCCGGCCGAGTTCCGTGAGCATCGCCGCTTCAAACACCGCCGGATCCCTGGTTGGGCCACCGGCCAACTCGGTGACGGCCCTGTCCAGGGTGGAGTTGTAGGCCACGGCCGCGGGGCGGGACTCAGGCGCGACGGAGTGGTAGGCGCTGGTGATGTGGGGCGAGAGGTCGTCGATAAGCGAAAGCCTGCCCGCGACCACCTGGGCGCCGAAGTGAGCGAGCTGACCGTCCCAGACGTCGAGGGTGCTCAACGCGGTAGCGCCGTCGTCGTCGGAGTAGCCGCGGCGCAGCGCCATGTTGGAGTGTTTGAGCAGGGCGTTTCGTTGCCGCAGCACGCGCTCGTAATCCGCGCGGGCGCCGCCGAGACGCGGCGTGCGAAGGGCGGCGAGGTCGTCGAGGAAGCGGCGGCGCTCGGCCGGCTCGCCGGTGATCAAGCGCAAATCCTCCGGCGAGAACATCACGGTGCGCAGCACACCCAGGATCTCGCGGGCTGATTTCAATTTTGTGCGGTTGATCTGCGCCTGGTTCGCGCCCTGCGGCTTGATCAAAAGGTGGGTGGTCAGCTCCCGGCCTTCGTTAACCGTGGTCACCGACACCCGCGCGTTCGGCTTACCCGCGGCGACGAGCGGGGCGTCGGTAGCTACGCGGTGGCTCGACAGCGTGGAGGTGTAATGCACGGCCTCCACTACGTTCGTCTTGCCGTGGCCGTTGCGGCCTGCGACGACGGTGACGCCGGGCTCGAGCTTGAGGTTGAGCTCAGGCCACGAGCGGAAATCGCGCAGATCGAGCTCGCGGACGTGCATGCTTTGCGATTAGCCCGGCAGGCGAACCGGCATGAGCAGGTACGTGAAGTGCGTGTCCGGCGTCGGGAAGGAACCGGACTCGTCGGCCTCCGGCAGCTCGTCCGGCTCTGGGATCATGATCGCCGGGCGCGACGGCTCGGTAAATCCGAAGACCACGCGGTTGGTGCCAATCACCGACAGGCCCTCGCGCAGGTAGCCGGCGTTGAAGGCGATGAGGAGTTCATCGGCACCCGTGAACGCAGCCGGGATCGTTTCCTCGGCCGCGCCGGAATCCGCGCCGGAGGAAAACAGGGTGAGCTCGCCGTCCTTGAAGTGCAGGCGCAGCTGCGCGTTGCGGTCCGCGACCAGGCTCACGCGACGAATCGACTCCATCAGCGGGGCAACCTCGACGGATGCGATGGAGGTGTGGGCCTTCGGCAACAGCGGCGCGACGTTCGGGAAGTCCGCGTCCAGCATGCGGGTGGTGGTCTCGCGGTTGCCCATGTGCAGACCGAACAGGCCCTCGCCGCCAATGTTGTCCTCGGCGCCGACGGCGATCTCCACCGGCTCGTCGATGCTGGTGTCCAGCGTGCGCGCGTTGTCCAGCAGCGTCTTCGCCGGGATCAGCAGATCAGCGTTGACGTTCGGGCTGGCCGGATCCCACTGCAGGTGGCGCTGCGCGAGACGGAAGCGATCTGTCGCGGTGAGTTTCACGTTCTCGCCGTCGATTTCCACGTGGATGCCGGTGAGCATTGGCAGGGTGTCGTCGCGGCCGGCGGCGGCAGCGACCTGGGTGACTGCGCCCGTCAGCGCGGCCGGGGAGATGCTGCCGGTGACCTCTGGCAGGCTCGGCAGCTGCGGGTAGTCGTCGAGCGACATCAGCGGCAGCTCGAAGCGTGCCGACGCCCCCTGCAACACCATCTTCTGACCATCGGTAGTGACCTCGACCGGCTTGTTCGGCATGTTCGCCACGATGTCCGCAAGCAGCTTGCCGGCCACAGCAACGCGGCCTGGGTTAGCAACCTCGGCGCCGATGCGCACACGCGTGGAGACTTCGTAGTCGAAGCCCGCGAACTCCAAACCGTTGTCGTCCGCGGTGATCACCACGGCGCGGAGGACCGGCTGGGTGTTCTTCGTCGGCAAGCTACGCGCCACCCAGGCAGCAGCATCCGAGAGATCGTCGCGTTCAACGCGGAACGACACGTTGTTGTCACCGTTGATGTCGACCATGGCGGCTCGGACTCCTTGCACGTGGGTAGGGGCCAGGACTTCGCGGGCGCACGAAAACTGCGCGCCGAAGCGTGTAATTACGAAACCACTCTAGGCGGGCACCCCGACACGCGCCATCGCGGGGTCAGGCCTCGGCGGCGAGTTCTGCACACCCTCCGTTTCTCTTTGAAGAATTACAAGTAAAAGAAGGGGAACAACAGTAGGTCCTGGGGAATCTGTGGATCACGGCCCGTCTGCGCCGGTCATCGCGAGGATCATTGTTGTGATTCCGGGTGTGGATAACTTGTGGATAACTCGGGGTGTCTGTGGATAGATTTTTGCAGTTCTTGAAATTACACATTCTGTCCCGAGCTATCCACGCTTTGTTCACACCATGCTCCCCAGCCGGTCACACGCGTTTTGTGATGGATATCTCTGAATTACACGGGCGTAATTACACAGGTGTGGATAGAGCTGTGGATAGGTCGTACGGCGGAAAAGTTCCCAGGTTGTTGCGGTTTTCGGGAACTATTTTGAGGTTGGTGGAGGCCGTCCTGGGGGTTTAGGACGATTTGGCATTTGGAATCGAAGAAAGTTCCCGGCCGGGGAACTTTTTCACCGCGGGGGCGAACAGGGCACAAAAAGGGAGCCCACCCAACAGGTGGACTCCCCTCACCGCTGAAGAACTACCGCGCGCGGGCCCTGTTCTTCACTATCTGCGTCAGTTTCTGGATCTCGTCGTAGGTGCCGCGGTTTTCGGTCATCTCCTTGCGGATCTTCCGGTCGGCGTACATGACGGTCGTGTGGTCCTTGCCACCGAACTCGTCGCCGATCTTCGGCAGCGACAACTCGGTCAGTTCGCGGCACAGGTACATCGCGATTTGGCGGGCGTGCGCCACCTGACGCGTTTTACCTGCGCCAACGAGTTGGTCGAGGGAAACCTCGAAGTACTCCGCCGCGGCCTCTTTGATGGTGGCGGCGTTGATGTTCACGTCGCCTTCGTCGGGAAGAATGTCGCGCAGTGCAACCTGGGCGACCTCCATCGTGATCGGCTCGTTGATCAGCGACGAGTACGCCGACACGCGGATCAGCGCGCCTTCGAGCTCGCGAATCGACGACTCGAATTGCGACGCGATGAGTTCCAGCACCGCGTGGTCCACCTGGGTGCCGTCGGCGGCGGCCTTCTTCATCAAAATGGCGATGCGGGTTTCCAGGTCCGGCGGCTGGACGTCGGTGATCAGACCGCCCTCGAAGCGGGTCCGCAGCCGGTCCTCCAGCGTGGTCAGCTGCTTCGGCGGCCGGTCGGACGACAGGATGATCTGCTTGTTCGCCTGGTGCAGCGCGTTAAAGGTGTGGAAGAACTCCTCCTGGGTGCCTTCCTTGCCCTCGAGGAACTGGATGTCGTCGACCATCAAGATGTCTAGGTTGCGGTAGCGCCGCTTGAAGGATTCCTGGCGGTCGTCACGCACGGAGTTGATGTAGTCGTTGGTGAATTCCTCTGACGAGACATATTTAATGCGCAGCCCCGGCTGCAGCACGCGCGCGTAGTTGCCGGCGGCGTGCAGCAAGTGTGTTTTGCCTAGACCGGATCCGCCCCAGATGAACAGCGGGTTGTAGGCGCGGGCCGGGTTTTCGGCCACGGCCACGGCGGCGCCGTTGGCGAAGCGATTCGACGAGCCGATGACGAAGTTTTCAAACGTGTACTTCGGGTTCAGGCTGGCTTCGCGGTCCGGGTCGTGAGCAGGCTTTTCGCGCGGGATCCTGCGATCCACGGTCGGGTGGGCGCTTGCTTCTCTGCGGCGCCCCTCCACCTGCGCGGCATGCATCCGCGCGAGTTCGTCGAGGCCCATGGGAATCTGCTCGCCGGCGGCGGGCCGGTCCACGTCGTACTCCCCCGCCACCGATTGGGTCGGCGCCCAGGACGGCGCCTGCTGCTGTGGCGGCTCCGGGGCCGGTTCTGGTTCCGGTTCCGGCGCGGAGACGGAAACCGCCAGGTTGTAGGGCTGGCCGGTGTGTGAGGACAACAGCGCGGTGATGTGCGGCGCAAGCGACTCCTCCACCACGTTTTTGGCGGCTTGGTGGGGTGCGGACAGGAGCGCGTAGCCGTCGACAAGCACTACGGGCTTCATGAGCCGCAGGTAGGCGCGCTGCTGTGGGGTGAGTGTGGGGACGGACGAGGATGCTTGCTCGGAGAGGCGGAGCAGCTCGTCGACGATGCCGCGCCAGAGGTCTTCGAGGTGTTGGTCAGCCAACGTCCGCTCCAGTTCTGTCAGAAACCTGTAATTCCAAAATCAACACCTGATCCACAAGTGTTGAGGATGTCCGGGCTGGCTCTCACCTGCCGGTCCACAATGTTATCCACAGGTGTGGATAGCTCCGCACTGGGTAGTTATCCACAAGTAGCAACCCGCCTGTGTATAACTGTGTGAAGTTGGAATGACGTCCCTGGCCTGCGTTTTCGATGCTGAAATTACAAAACTCTCAACCATTACTTCACATTTATCCACAGGGCTGTGCATGCTTAGCCTGTGTGATTGTGGTGTCGGTTTATTGTTACCCGCAGCGACCTCGGGCTGTCTAACGTTTTGTCATTCGCGAAGCTGTGGACAACTCGCCGCGTCGAACATCTGTCCACGTTCTCACAGCCGACCCGCAGGAAACTCCGGCGATTCGCCGTCCCACCTGCGAAAAAACACAAGCTTGTAATTACGGGGGCACCCGCCGTGCCGTTCGAACATCGTCGGAGTGTTGATTTGGCCGGCGCCGTAAATCTCGCGTAGTCTTGAGCCCGTCTTCACGCCAGTTCCCCTGGCGTGCTTCACCGAGAGCACCGCCCCCGCCGGGCACCGGGCCGCCCTCACAGGCGAGTCGGCGAAGGCGCTGCACGCGACCGCGCTCCTCCCCCAGGAGCCGAACCGCAATCTCGACGCACTCGTTTCAAACTTGGAACGGCCAACACCCCGGGAGGCTTTGACGAGCCGTCGGCCGTTCGTGACCGCACAAGGAGTCCACCGTGTCTAAGCGGACTTTCCAGCCGAACAACCGTCGTCGCGCACGCAAGCACGGCTTCCGCGCCCGTATGCAGACCCGCGCAGGCCGCGCCATCGTGTCCGCGCGCCGCAAGAAGGGCCGCGCGAAGCTTTCCGCGTAATTTCGCGCAACCAACGTGCTACCCCGCCCGCACAAACTGACCTCATCCGCCGACTTCAAAGCGGCGATGAAGCAGGGAGTGCGCGCGGGGTCTCGTACGTTAATGGTCCATGTGCGTGTGCGTGACGACGACACCATCACCGGCGGGCCCCGCTTCGGCCTCGTCGTGTCTAAACAGATCGGCAACGCCGTGACCCGCCACGCCGTGTCGCGAAAGTTGAGACATGTGGTGCTGCAACGTGGGGTCGTCGACAAGCTAGAACGCAACTGCGATGTTGTGATCCGCGCGCTACCCAAATCCGCGGAGGCCAGCAGCGACGAGCTAGCGCACGACCTGCACAAGGCACTGGACAAAGCCGCGAAAAAGCGCTGATGCCGTACTACAATTTCGCCGGCGCCGAAATCCCGGAGGCCACAGGACCGGCCGCAAAAGCGCTGGTCGGCGTGATTCGCGGTTACCAAAAGTACGTCTCACCCCTTAAGATGGGCGGGACCTGTCGTTTTCTGCCGGTATGCAGCGCGTATGGGCTCGAAGCCGTGTCCAGGCACGGTGCCGTGCGCGGCGGATTGCTGGCCGCCGCCCGGATCTGCAAATGCGGACCGTGGCACCCCGGGGGTTACGACCCGGTGCCGGGCAGCATCGAAAATTCAAGTGAGGAGTAACACGAAAGCGTGCTGAATTTCATTTACTGGCCGATTTCTTGGGTGCTGAAGTTTTGGCACGAAGCAATCGGCTTCATCATCCCCGAGGACTCCGGCGTCTCCTGGATCCTCGCGATCGTGCTGCTGACCTGTACGGTCCGCCTTCTGCTACTCAAGCCGATGGTGAACCAGATGCGCTCCACCCGCAAGATGCAGGAGATGCAGCCGCGGATGCAGGAGATCCGCGAGAAGTACAAGAACGATCAGCAGAAGATGGCGGAAGAGACCCAGAAGCTCTACCGCGAGATGGGCACCAACCCGTTGGCGTCCTGCATCGTCCCGCTGGTGCAGATGCCGATCTTCATCGGTCTGCTCCACGTGTTGCGTTCGTTTAACCGCACCGGTGACGGCGGCACAGGCCTCGGCTTTTCCGTTGAGCAGAACCGCAACACTCCCAACTACGCCTTCCCTGTGGAGGACGTGCAGTCCTTCCTGGACGCGGACTTCTTCGGCGTGCCGCTGTCGGCGTACATGTCGATGCCGAAGGAGATGTACGCCGGCTTCGGCATGGAGGACCTCACACGCGCGAAGATCGTCGCCGTGTGTGCCCCGCTGGTCATCCTGTGTGCCGCGTTCACCCACTTCAACGCCCGCATGATGGTCAACCGCCAGCAGGCCCGCAAGGCCGCCGGCAAGACCTCCCAGCCGCAGGGCGAGATGGCCGCGATGATGGAATCCCAGATGGGCATGATGAACAAGATGATGCTCTGGTTCTTCCCCATCATGATTCTGGCCACCGGTGTTATCTGGCACATTGGCCTGCTGTTCTACATGCTGACCAACAACGTGTGGACCTTCTTCCAGACCCGCATCCTGAACAACAAGATGGACGCAGAGGAAGCTGAAGAGGAAGCCCGCAAGGTGGAGATGAAGCGCACCACCGCCCCGGCCCCGGGCGCGCGCAAGGTCGACCGTCGCACCAAGAAGCAGCGCAAGCAGGGCAACTAAGCATTTGCTTGACGACGACACCCCGGCCCCGGCCGGGGTTTTTACGTTGTGTGGGGTCGTGTCGGGGCGGCGACTAGAGTTGCTGGCATGTCGGATACCACCCCCCAAGCAGCGAGCCGGGTCTTTGGCGACCGCCTTGCCCTAGCCGAGGCGTACCACCACTCGTTGGCCACCACGGCCGCCGAGCGCGGGTTCATCGGGCCCAAGGAAGTCAGCCGCCTGTGGGAGCGCCACATCCTCAACTGCGCGGTGATCTCCGAGGCGTTCGACGACAACCTGAAGGTGGCGGACATCGGCTCCGGGGCGGGCTTGCCCGGCATCCCATTGGCGATCGCCCGGCCGGATCTCAAGATCACCCTGATCGAGCCGCTGCTGAAGCGCTCGACCTACCTCAACGAGATCGTCGCGGAGCTAGGTCTTGACAACGTCATTGTTGTCCGCGGCCGCGCCGAGGAGCAGCCGAAGGCATCTTTCGACGCCGTGACCTCGCGTGCCGTGGCTCCGCTGGGCAAACTGGCCGGCTGGTCGCTGCCGCTGCTGCAGGGTGGCGGCGCAATGATCGCGCTGAAGGGTGAATCCGTCGCCGAGGAGCTGGAACGCGACGCAAAGCTCATCGCCAAGGCCGGCGGCAAGGATCCGGAGATTCTTACCGTCGGGGCGGCTACGCTTGATCAGCCGACCACGCTCATCCGCATCCTGCGCAAGAAGAAGGGGGAATAGGTGGAGAACTTCGATGACACTCCTTTGATGGAGGAGGCGAGGCGGGCGGCGCGGGTGTCGTCGTCAAGCGAGAAGCTCCCGCGTCCGGACCAGCCGCGCGTGGTCACCGTCGCCAACCAGAAGGGCGGCGTGGGTAAGACCACGACCAGTGTGAACCTCGCGGCGAGCCTGAGCCGCCAGGGCATGAAAGTGCTGGTGATCGACCTCGACCCGCAGGGCAACGCCTCGACCGCGCTGGGTGCGGAGCACACCTCCGGCACCACCTCCAGCTACGAGGTGCTGCTCGGCGAGGCCGACGCCGACGAGGCTGTGCAGGCGCATAAGGACAACCCCAACATTTTCTGCATCCCTGCCACGATCGACCTGGCCGGCGCGGAAATCGAGCTGGTGTCTATGGTGCGGCGCGAATACCGGCTGCACGACGCGATCCGCAAGGGCTTTTTGGACGAGCACGGCTTCGACTACGTGTTCATCGACTGCCCGCCGTCGCTCGGCCTGCTCACAATTAACGCGATGACCGCTGTGGACGAAGTGCTTATCCCCATCCAGTGCGAGTACTACGCGCTCGAGGGCGTGGGTCAGCTGCTGGGCAACATTGGCATGATCCGCGAGCACCTGAATCACAATCTGCACATCTCGGCGATCCTTCTGACCATGTACGACGCCCGTACCCGCCTTGCCGCCGACGTGGCCGAGGAAGTGCGCGGCCAATTCGGCCAGGTCGTGCTAAACAACGTCATCCCGCGCTCCGTGAAGGTCTCCGAGGCGCCCGGCTACGGCCAGACGGTGATTGACTACGACCCCGGATCGCGCGGCGCCCTCGCCTACTTTGACGCAGCCAAGGAGTTGGCGCTGCGCGGCGACTACCAGCCCCACCCCACCACCGGCCCGATCGGCGTGAGCCCCGAGGTCTACGCGCAACTGGATGAAGAGGAGTAAACCATGGCAGAACGCAAAGGCGGCCTCGGCCGCGGACTGGCGGCGCTGATCCCATCGGCGCCGGCCGACATTGACAAGAACGGCAAGACCCCGGGCATCGGCGGTAGTGCCTCCGACGTGATCTTCGGCAAGCAGGACAAGCCGGCCGACACACCGAAGGGCGCCCCGAAGAAGCAGGTCAAGGGCGCCCCGACGGTGTCGGCGAAGAAGGAGAACGTGATCCAGCCGGTGCCGGTTGGGGCGCGCTACCAGGAGATCCCGGTCGGCAAGATCATCCCGAACCCGAAGCAGCCGCGCCAGGTCTTCGACGAGGACGACCTGGCCGAGCTGGTCCACTCCATCCGCGAGTTCGGCCTGCTCCAGCCGATCGTCGTGCGCGACACCCCGGACGGCTTCGAACTCATCATGGGCGAGCGCCGCTGGCGCGCCTCCTCCAAGGCCGGCCTGAAATACATCCCGGCCATCGTGCGCGAAACCTCCGACGAGGACATGCTGCGCGACGCGCTTTTGGAGAACATCCACCGCGTGCAGTTGAACCCGCTCGAAGAAGCCGCCGCCTACCAGCAGCTTCTCGACGAATTCGGCGTCACCCAGGAGCAACTCGCCGACCGCCTCGGCCGCTCCCGCCCCGTAATCACAAACGCGATCCGCCTGCTCAACCTGCCGGTCGCGGTACAGCGCCGTGTCGCCGCCGGGGTGCTCTCCGCCGGCCACGCCCGCGCCCTCTTGGGCATCAAGCTTGGCGACGACACCACCGACGCCCAGAGCCAACTCGCCGACCGTATCGTCGCCGAGGGCCTGTCCGTGCGCGCCACGGAAGAGGCAGTGTCGCTAATCAACAGAGGCGGCAAGGTGCCGGACAAACCGAAGCGCCAGCCGACCCCGCAGCCGGAATACCTCACCCAGGCCGCCGATTCCCTGGCGGACGCGTGGGATACCAAGGTGTCGGTGACCATGGGTAAGCGCAAGGGCAAGATTGTGGTCGAGTTTGGCGACAAGGACGACTTCGAGCGCATCATGGGGCTCATCCAGGGCACGGACTAGTCACCGCGCGAAAAAAGTTCCACGACTGCCAGGGTGGTCGTGGAACTTTTTTCGTTTCCCCTCGGGGCGACTTGGGGAAATGGGAGGCGTATCGCCCCGGAAGGCCAAGAAAGTTCCCGGGTGGGGAACTTTTTGCGGCCTGGGCTAGGCGAGCTCCTCGCGCAGCAGTTCCGTAAACGAGTAGGTGCCGGTCGGGCGGGTGTCGTGCTCGAGCAAGTAGAGGCGCTTCACGGCGACAACGATCGCCTCGGCGATGGCGTCGCGCTGCGCCGGGTCCGTCAGCACTGCCAAATCGCCCGGGTTGGTCAGGTAACCGGCGACGACCTCGACGGACGGCATGCGCGTCATGCGCAGCATCTCCCAGGTGCGGGCATGGTTGCGGCAATTCTGCAGGTCCGTTCGGGCGGCGATCTCGCGCTGGATGTAATCCGAGAGCGTCTCCCCGGTCAGCGAGGAGCTGCCGTGCTCCGAGCCGAAGTAGAAGGTGGCCACGCCGTTGGCCTTTTCGTTCGGGTAGGAATCCAGGCGCAGGGAAATCAGCAGGTCCGCCTTGAAGCCGTTGGCCAGATCGGCGCGCTGCTTGTTCGACGGGTTATCGCCGCGGGGGCGCGACAGGATTGTCTCCATGCCGGTGGCCACCATGCGGCCCTCGATGCGCTGGGCCAAGTCCCAAAGGATCTCCTCTTCCGTGATCGGGCCGTAGGGGCCCTCCACCACGCGGCCGCGGTCGGCGCCGCCGAGGTCCGGGTCGATGACTACGCGCTTACCCGCCAGGTTCGGGCCGGCCTGGCGCACGGACTCGCGCTCGCGAATCGCGTGTGCAGATCCACCGGTGACGCGCCGGCCCAACAACGACAGGGCGTGCAGGGTGTCTGGGCCGCACACGCCGTCGTCCTCCAACCCCGAGTTGAGCTGGTAGTTCATCAGCGCCTCGTAGGTCTGGGGGCCGAAACGACCGTCCACCCGGTGGGAGTAAAAGCCCAGTTCATGCAGTTGGGTCTGGAGCTGGCCCACGTCGTCGCCGACCATCTCCTGGCCCGGCTGGTAGCTCAGCACACGGGCACCCAGGGTGTACGACGCCTCGCGCAGCTCCCGGGAGGTCACCTCGTCGATGGCGCCCGACGGCACTATGCCGCGGGACTGCTGGAAGGCTTTGAGGGCCTCGGCGAGGGTGTCGTCGAAAAGCATCTCGCTTGCGGTGAAGCGACGCGTGGTGTCGATCTCACCCTCGTAGCCGTCGATGAGACCGAGACGGGCCAGCGACATCCGAACTTCAGCAACCCGCGTACTGGAGTCGCCAACGCGCAAAATGTCTTGCACTAAGCACCTAACTTTTCCGGTCGAACAACAATTACAACAGTTTACGCGCCGAGCGCTGCGATCTTGGAGACGATCTCCGACTTCGGGCGCAGGCCGACAAACTCGTCGACCTTCTGGCCGTTCTTGAACAGCAGCACAGTCGGGATGGACATGACCTGAAACATCGCGCCGAGCGCGCGCTCGTTGTCCACGTTGACCTTGGCAACCTTGACTTGGTCGCCCATCTCGTCGGCGATTTCGTCGAGAAGCGGCGAGAGTTTCTTGCACGGCCCGCACCACTCAGCCCAAAAGTCGACGAGAACCGGGGTGTCGGACTCGATGACCTCGTTTTTGAAGGTGGCCTGGGTGACATCTACTGGTGCACTCATGGCGGCTAGCTTACAGCGCTGCGAGGTAGTGCTGCGCATCCAACGCGGCTCGACAACCCGAACCGGCCGCCGTGATCGCCTGGCGGTAGGTTTTATCCACCAGGTCGCCGCACGCGAACACACCGTCGACGCTGGTGCGCGTCGACGGGTCCTCGACGGTCACATACCCGCCCTCGTCGACGGCAACCTGGCCTTCGAGGAAGCCGGAGCGCGGGTCGTGGCCGATGGCGACGAACAGCGCGGTGGCGTCGAGCACGGACTTCTCGCCGGTTTCCACGTTGAGCACGTTTAGGCCGCCCACCTTGCCGTCGGCGTCCACGACGGACTCCACGACGGTGTTGGTGAGGAACTCGATCTTCTCGTTCTCGCGGGCGCGCTCGAGCATGATGCGCGAGGCGCGGAAGTTCTCGGAGCGGTGGATGAGCGTGACCTTGGAGCCGAACTTGGTCAGGAAGGTGGCCTCCTCCATGGCGGAGTCGCCGCCGCCGACGACCGCGATGTGCTGGTCTTTGAAGAAGAAGCCGTCGCAGGTCGCGCAGGTGGACACGCCGCGGCCGGTCAGTTCCGCCTCGCCCGGGATGCCCAGGTGGCGCGGTGCCGCACCGGTAGCGAGGATGACCGCGCGGGCACGGAACTCCTCGTCGTCGACGTACACCTTCTTAATGTCGCCGGAGAAGTCCACGCGCTCGACCAGCTCGGAGCGCAGGTCGGCGCCGAACTTCTCGGCCTGCTCGCGCATGTTGCCCATCAGCTCCGGGCCCATCACGCCGTCCTGGAAGCCGGGGAAGTTCTCCACCTCGGTGGTGTTCATCAGCTCGCCGCCGTACTCGTAGCCCTCGAACACGAGCGGGTTGAGCTCGGCGCGCGCCGCGTACAGGGCGGCGGTGTAGCCGGCCGGGCCGGACCCGACGATGATCAGGTCGTGCACGGTGTCCGTCTCGGTGCGCTTGGTTTCGGGTTGCTCCACAGCGTCGCCGGAGTTGCCGGTCTGCGGGGTAATAAAGTTGAAGCCGGGGAAGGTCATGCCGGAGATTCTAACCCCTCATCGGCGTCTCCCCCATTGCCGCAGCGACCGCCTCGCGGGCCCGGTAGCGGCGCGACTTCACGGTGCCCGGTTTCACCCCGAGTTCTGCGGCGGCGTGCTCGACGGACATCCCGGCGACGTCGATAAGCCACAGCGCCTTACGCTGCGCCGACGGCAGCACGTTGAGCGCTTGGCGCATCGCGATGGTGCGCTCCATTGCCTCCATCGGGTTGTAGGCGAGGTATTTGTTGGCGTCTGTGGTTACCGTGTCCTGATCGTCCAGGCTCGCCTGCGCGCCGGCGCGGTCGGAGCGGCGCTGGTGGTCGATGGCGGCGTTGATGGTCATGCGGTGCAGCCACGTGGACAGTTTCGCCTCGCCACGGTAGCCGCGCATGCTGCGCGCGGCCTTGAACAGGGCGTCCTGGACGATGTCTTGCGCGTCCTGCTCGTTGCGCGAGTAGTTGCGCGCCACGAAGTACATGCGCTTGCGGTGGCGGTTGACGATGAGTTTGAAAGCGTGCGGGTCGCCTGCCAGGTAGTCGGCGACGAGCTGCCGGTCATTGCGGTAGTTCATGTTTCCCCCCAAGTGAGTTACCGCGACCCAGTGTGCCCGATCCCCTCCCCCGAGGGAAGGGACCGGATGCACAATTTATTGGACATCCATGTGCCCGGCGAGGGAAATCTCGGCGATCTCCATCGGCTCCTCGGCATCCTCGGCCGGGGTGAGCGCGACGGTCACGCTCGTAAACGCCGCGTCCGAGTCGATGTCGGCGCTGATCTGGCCGGTGCGCACCGTGCCCTCGGCCAGCACCTGCGGCACCGCCCCGCCCTCCGGCACACCGGTGATCACGTAGTTCGCACCGCTTGCCGACGACGTGTCCACGATCACCTGCTCCAACGTGAACGCCTCCCCGGTCTCAGGCGTGACGACGAGGTCGCCGTCGACCTGCCACTTCGTGGCCCGGTCCCCGTCCACGGCGGCATCCGCGCCGCCGGCCGCCTCGAGCGGGCCGACGAGCACCGGCACGCGCGGCTCCGGCACGGCGGAGGTGGCGGCGGTGGGCACCGGGTCGGTGTCGGCGTCGTTGCCGGAGACGAGGTCTACCAGGTAGGTAGTGAGCACGCCGATGAGCACCACGGCGGAGACGGCGACGAGCGTGAGCAGGCCGACGGTGACCGGACGGTAGCGCCGGCTGCCGAAGCCGCCCCGGATCGCGTCCGGGTCTTCGACGTGCTCCTCGACTGGCTCGACGTACTCGGGGATGTCCACGACCGGGATGGTGTCGGTCGGGGTGTCGTCCTCCTTGTCGCGGCGGCGCGAGCCCGGCAGGTTCGCGGCCTCGCGCAGGGCGCGCTCGATCTCGCGGAAGGCGTCTTGGTCGACCGCGTCGGCGTCGACAAGCGCTCGCGTGCGGGCGGTGATCTCGTCGAGCTCGTCGGAGGTGACGTTGCTGGTCAGCAGTTCGAGCGCGGCGGCGAAGGCGTCGGCATCGGTCGGGGGAGTCGCGTCCGGCAAGACGGCCGGGAAGGCGAGTCGGACGTAGCCGTTTTCGTCGATACGCAACTGCTGACGGTTGTCTAGGCCGAGCGGGACGCCTGCCTCGTGCGCGGTGGCCAGGGCGGCCGCGAGCGGGGCGAGCGCGTTGGCGACGGCCTCCGTGTGCAGCGTCTGGCCCGACTCGGCGACGGCCTTCACCGAGGAGCCTTCGACCCAGTCCGCGACGATGAGCGCGCCGGAGCGGTAGGACCGGATCTCCACATTGTCGGCCACGGCCGGCAGGTTGAGGTTGGCCAGCTTGCGGGTGCGGCGCGCGACCCCGGCGGCGTTGAGGGCGGCCTCGCTCGGGGTGGCCGGCGCCATCGGGGCGGTGCCGGTGGTGTCCACAAACGTCAGCGCGACGCTGCGGCCGGTGGCCAGCTCGCGGGCCTGCCAGAAGCGCGCGCCGCTGGTGGCGCCGTGGTCGCGGATGAGGCGGAAGCGGCCGTCGGACACGCTCGCGCCCGCCACCAGACGGGGCCCGCGGACCACACCGGCGGACATCGGCGGCGGCACCGGCGACGCGTTGAACGTGTCGGTGCCGAGGAACTGGGTGGACACGTCGCGCGGGTCCGCCTCGCCGACCTCGAGGGCGCGCTCGTCGTCGGGGCGGATGAACTTGCCCAGGCCCGGGATGCGCTGCAGCGCGTAGCCCAGGTTTTGCACCTCGGGCAGCTTCGAGCGGGACAGCACCAGGCCGGTGACCACGAGGAACAGTAGGCCGAGAACGACAACCTCGATGAGGCTGCCCAGGCTCGGCGCGCCGATGAGGCGGCCCACGGCTTCGGGCAGGTGCAGGCCGGCGACGTCGCGAAGCAACCAGCGCACCAGGTACACCGCTGCCACGCCGACGACCGCGGAACTCGCGGCCCACAGCGACGTGCGCAAGACGTCCCGCGACTTCAGCGTGCCCAGTTTGCGGCGCAGCAGCATCGCGCCGATGATCGCGCCGGCGAGAAAGCCGAAGCCGTTGGCGGCGCCGAGCAGCACCACCACGTGCTGCGGCTCGCTGGCGATACGCGGTGCGAGCATGGAAAGCGCCACCTTGGTCACGGTGATGCCGGCGATGATGAACGTCGGCGTCCACGCCTCCTCGCGGGCGTAGAACACGCGCAGGTGCAACATGACCAGCGCGTACGGGATGAGCGTGAACGCAGAGGCGCTAATGGTCAGGCCGAGGGTGTGGGCGGCCTCCGGGCTGAAGCGACCGTAGGCGAACAGGGCGTGGGCGATGTCCGGGCCCAGTGCTGTCATGAAGATGATGATCGGGATCAGGGCGATGAAGGTGAGCTTCGTGCCCATCGTCAGGTCGTCGACAACCGCCTTGTCGTCGCCGTCGGCCGCGTTGCGCGACAGGCGCGGCATGATCGCGGTGAGCAACGTGACGCCGATGATGCCGTACGGCATCTGCAGCAGCATCCAGTGCTGCTGGTAAATAAACTGCGCCGCCGCGTCCGCGGAGAAGGCGATGCGGGTGGTGATCACGTAGCCCAACTGGCTGATCGCCACATACGTGATAATCGCCAGCGCCATCCCGCCGAACTGCTTGAGCCGCTCGTCGATGCCCCACAGCGGCCGCAGGTCGATGTTCAGCTTCCGCAGCGCCGGCAACATGATGAGGCACTGCACCACCACGCCGAGCGTCGTGCCGAGGCCCAGCAGCAGTACGTGCGGATTGCTTATCGACGACGGCGCCGCCGGATTCAACTGCCCCGGCAGCGCCATGTACGCCGCGAGCACCGCGATGGAGACCACGTTGTTTGCCACCGGAGCCCACGCGCCGGGCCGGAAGTGCTCCTTGGTGTTCAAGATGGCCATGAACAGCGAGAACATGCCGTAGAAGAAGATCTGCGGCAGCAGCAGGTAGGCAAACGAGGTGGTTTGGACCAGGTTGCCGGTCGAATCCTCGTCCAGCATCATCTCCGTCAGCCACGGTGCCGCCGCCACGGCGATGAGGGTGACCACCGTCATCATCGTCAGCGTGAGCGTGAACAGGCGGCGGATAAACGCGGCGCCCCGGTCGGGGTCCTCCTTCTCCGCGCGCACCAGCACCGGCACCACCAGCGCGGTGAGCACCGAGCCGAGCACGATCTCCGTGATCAGGTTCGGCAGCGTGTTGGCGGTGTTGAACGCCGACGCGACGACCTCGCCGAGCGCCGCGCCGATGAGCACGGTGCGGATGAAGCCGGTGATGCGTGAAATCAGCGTGGCCACCGCCATCGAGCCGGTGGCGCGCACGACCTTTTCGTTGTCCGTTGGCTCTGCCTCCGGGGTGGGCACGGGCACGGCAGCGGGCTCACCCGCGATCGTCTCACCCTTGGGGCTGGTGGTCAGCAGGGACTTGTCCGGCGCGCCGGTGCCCGCGCCGCGCTGCTGCTTCGGCTCGCGTGGCGCGGGCACCGGTGCAGGCGGCGCCGGGGTGACAATGCGCCGGCGCAAGTTGTCCTGTGCTGTCACGGTTGTCTCCGTTCACGTGTGGTTCGTTGTGCTGGTCTGGAGGTGGCGCGCCGGTTCGGCGGCGCCTTGCTGCGTTTGAACCGTGTCAGCAGCGCCAACGCGAGCGCCGCCGCGACCAGTGCCGCAGCGACCGCCCAGCCGCGCAACTCGACGCCGGCGGTGCGCACCGCAATGTCCACCGGTGTGGAAATCGGCTGGCCCGACGCGCCGGCGAGGTAGAGCTGCAGTTCGGTGCCGCGGTTCGATTCCGGCAGGTCCGCGGTCATCTGCACCGTGACCGACCCGCGCGCCGGAATCTTCAGTGCCCCGGGCACGTTCAGCCGCGCGTCGTCCGGCCCGAAGTACCGGATTTCCGTGCGCACCGGCAGCGGCATGCCGTTTTGTGCCACGATGAGCAGCGGGCTTGACGACGACGCCCGCGTGTACACATTCCCCGGCGGAATCAACGTCACTGAGTCGCGCAACTCGTTCAGCGCGGTCCGGCTCGCGGCGAGGCGTTCGCCGGTGGCGCGGGTGGTGTCGTCGTAAAGCGAGAGCGCGCGGCGGCCGTTCGTGGTCAGCGCGGTGAGCATGTCGCGGCGCAGCGGGAGGGTGAAGCCGTAGCGGGTCAGCGCGATCGCAGGGTCCGGCACCATGAGCGCGGTGATGTCGTTAATAAAGCCGTTTTGTTGCGTGACCTGCAGGATCTCCGCATCGGTGTAGGCAGCCGGGTCCGGGAAGTTCGTGTCGGTGTGCTCCGCCGGGGCGACGTCGGGAGGCGCTGCGAGGTAGTCGCCGAAGGAGACTGGCCGCGACGTGCCGTCGGCGATGATGCTCGCTACGGTGCCAAGCAGCACCGTGGCGGTGTCCGCGTCCCAGGTTGCCGGCGGGTTGAACAGCACCTTGTCGCGTGCGGCCTGGCGCATGGCCGCGGCGGCGCTGATGTCGCGGGCTTTCTTTGAGTCGATGGTGGCGTCGAAACGCAGGCTGGGGTTGGTGTAGCCGGGTGTGTCGGGGTGCGTGCCCGTCGACGCCAGCACCGCGGCCAGCGAGTCCTGGTAGCCGACCTGCATAACCCCGGGCGCGATCCAGGAGAACCGCTCTGCCGAAGGGTTCTGCGCGGCGAGGACCCGCACCGGCTGCTGCGGCCGGGGGTCGCCACCGGTGTGTGCTTCCTCCCACGCCGCCTGCATGCCGCCGTCGGGCACGGTGGAGCGGGTGTGGTCCGCCCAGCCGAGCGCCGGCGCTGCCTCGGGTTCCACGTATCCCGGGCCGGTGACCACGGTGTTGATCGTCCCGGTGTTGCCAAGCACGCGCTGCAGCACGAACGGCCCGCGCTCCACAGCCTCGCGCATGAGCCACTCGTCGCCGGTGCGCGCCACCGCGTTGAGGTCCGCGTTCGCCCACGGCAGCGCGACGGTGCAGCCTTGCTCCGAGACCTGGCGGACCTTGTCCAGCCACGCCTTCGCGTCGTCCGCTCCCCTGCCCGGGGCGGCGTCCGTGTCTTCGCCTGAGCCCCAGCTGTCGCGCAGGCGCTTCGGCTCTTCCACCACGGCGTTGCGGGTGCCGCTGACGGTGTACCCGCCGGCCATGCGGTCCACGGTGTCCACCAGCGCGGGGTCGAGCGCCATGCACGTGGCGTAGCCCACCTCGGGCGTTTGCACTGCGTCGAGGTACTGCTCCACCAGTGCGTCCAGGCGCCCGCCGGCCGCGAGCTGGTCGGCCAGATGCTCCGACTCGAGCACCAGCGGCGGGTTCTCCGGGGCCTCGCCCGTCTCCCCCGGCACGATGTCCACCGGCGCGCTGACCGGGTATAGCGCGGTGATCTCGCCCGGCTCCACGTCGTCTTCCGAGCCGCGCACACCGAGGTGGAAACGGTCGGTGTCCAGGGTGGTGCCGGTGGCGTCGACAAGCTCAAGCAGCATCGGGTACGTGCCGATCCCCCCGGGCGCCCTCAGCGTTATCTCCGTCTCCACGCTGTCGCCCGGAGCGATTTGCTTATCGACGACCCCCTCGTCCCCCATCGGCTCATACTCGCCAACACCCGCCACCGCGGCGACGCGCTGCTCCACCACGGATGCGACCGGGGCCGCGCGGCGCGGCACGACCTTGAGCGTGTCCAACGTCTCGTCGGTGTGATTCGTAATGCGAAGTTTCACGTGAAACGGATCGTGTGCGGAGGCCGACGTGGGGGCGTCGACAAGCTCAATGCTCGCGAGCTCGCCCTCGCCCGGGCGCACTGCTTTGTTGACCCACTGGTCCGCCACCTCGGGGTTGTCCGGGCTGAGCGGGACGGCCGGCACAGCGCGCGCCGGCGGGGCCGTCAGCGCCAGCGCGAGCGCCGCCGCTGCCAGCCGGAAGCTGCGCCGCATCATCGCGGGGTAGCCCTTCCGGCGGCGACTTCCTTTCGTGCCAGATCCGGCATGCGGTCGTAGGCGATGCGCGCCAGTTTGCGCTCGTCCGCGTAAGCGAGGTGCTCCATCAAATCGCTCATCGGCACCCACGCCACCTCGGTGACCTCGGGGTCCTCGTCGTTAAACACGCCGTCGACAAAGCGCAGCAGGTTGTGGTGCACCGTCTTATGGATGCGCACTCCATCCGAGACGAACCAGTAATCAATCGTGCCGAGGGTGTCAAAGGCCTCGCCGTATATCCCGGTCTCCTCCCACACCTCGCGCTCCGCGGTCGCCCACTGGTGCTCGCCGTCTTCGACGTGCCCCTTCGGCATCGACCACAGCAGGCGCCCGCGCCGGTCCAGGCGGCCGATGAGCGCGACGTAGATGCGGCTCATGTCAACCTTGCCGTCCTTGCCCACCGCCTCCGCCATGCCGGAGACGACCAGACCGCCGGCCGAGGTCTCGTCGCGCGTTTCTATCGACGAGTCGTGCCTGCGGTCGTAATGCGAATGCCTGCGGTTGTGGTTGCGGTTCCGGTTACGCTGCCCGCCGCGGCCACCCCTGCCCCGCCGGTTATTCGGGTTCCGGCGGCGGTTCGGCTTCTTCTTGTTGTCCTCGCCGTCGCCCTGCTTCTGGTTATTGTTCTGCCCGCCTTTGTTCTGGGCCGGCTTGCCGCCGCGGCGCTTCCGCGAACGTCGCCGCCCGCCGGATCCCCCCTTGTTCCCGGAGGGGCCCGGTACAGGCCGCGTATTCTCACTCATTCGTGCCATGCTATCCGGCTTCCGGCCGGTTGTGGTACTTCACGCGCGGCGGCGACGAGTATCGTGTCCAAGGTGACAAACCGAGGAACGCTTTTCGACATGCCCGATCCGAACGACCCGCTCGCCCCCGCTGCGTTGATGGCCCGGGCGCAGGGGGTCGTCGAAAAGCACGCTGCCCTGCTGGAGCCGCTCGCCCGACTCTTCGCGGCGCGCGGCGAGTCCTTATATATAGTCGGCGGCTCCGTGCGCGACGCCATGCTCGGCCGCGGGGTGCACGACCTCGACTTCACTACCTCCGCCCGCCCCGACGTGATCCAGGAGATCCTCGGCGAGTGGGGCGAAAAGGTGTGGGACACCGGCATCGAGTTCGGCACCGTCTCCGCGATCCGCCAGGGCGAAACCGTGGAGATCACCACCTTCCGCTCCGACCTGTACGACGGCGTCACCCGCAACCCCGAAGTCACCTTCGGTGACACCCTCGAGGGCGACCTTGTGCGCCGCGACTTCGCCTGCAACGCCATGGCCATCGAGCTCTCGCTTGACGACGACTCCCTCGCCCCGACCTTCCACGACCCCGTCAACGGCCTTGCCGACCTGGTCGTCGAGGTGCTCGACACCCCACAGGAGCCGGAGGTGTCCTTCCGCGACGACCCGCTGCGCATGCTTCGCGCCGCCCGCTTCGTCTCCCAACTCGGCTTCACCGTGGCCGACCGGGTCTACGACGCGATGCGCGATATGGCCCCGGAGATCCAGCGCATCACCGCCGAGCGCGTCCAGGCCGAACTGGACAAACTCATGCTCGGCGCGCGCCCCTGGGAGGGCATCGACCTGCTGGTGTCCACCGGCGTCGCCCAGTTCATCCTGCCGGAGATCCCCGCCCTGCAGCTTGAGACCGACGAGCACATGCAGCACAAGGACGTCTACCGCCACTCCCTGACAGTGCTGCGCCAGGCCACCGAACTGGAGGATGAAGGCCCCGACCTGAAGTTGCGCTGGGCCGCGCTGCTTCACGACATCGGCAAGCCCGCCACCCGCGCCCCCAAAGAAGGCGGCGGCGTGACCTTCCACCACCACGAGGTGGTCGGCGCCAAGATGTCCCGCAAGCGCTTAAAGGCCTTGAAGTACCCGAAGCACGTCATCTCCGACGTGGGCCAGCTGGTGTTTTTGCACATGCGTTTCCACGGCTTCGGCGAAGGCCAGTGGACCGACTCCGCCGTGCGCCGCTACGTCACCGACGCCGGGGATCTTCTGCCCCGCCTGCACAAACTCGTGCGTGCCGACTCCACCACCCGCAACGCCAAGAAGGCCGCCCGCCTGCAACGCACCTACGATCACCTCGAGGAGCGCATCGCCGACATCGCTGCCAAGGAGGACCTCGCCCGCGTGCGCCCGGACCTCGACGGCAACGAGATCATGCAGATCTTGGACCTCAAACCCGGCCCCGAAGTGGGCAAAGCGTGGAAGTATCTCAAGGAGCTACGCCTCGAACGCGGCGAGTTGGACCACGACGAAGCCGTTGCCGAACTCAAAGCCTGGTGGGAGAACGAACATGCCTGAGTACTTCTACGCTGACCGCCTCTTCAACGCCATGGAACGGGTTGATCCTGAGCCGGGCATGCTGCTCGTCGCCGCGCCCGGGATGTACTCGCCCGAGTTCACCCGCACCGTGGTGCTCATCATTGAGCAGAGCGCTGAGCGCACCCTCGGTGTCGTGTTGAACCGCCGCAGCGAGACCGCCGTGGCCAACGTCATGCCGGCCTGGGCCGACCTCGCCGCGAAGCCTCAGGCGGTGCACATCGGCGGGTCTGTGCGCCCGGAGGCCGCCGTCGCCCTCGGCGTGACCGCCCCCGGCGTGGACATCGACGCGAACCCGTATTTCCAGCGGATGGCCAACCGTCTCGCTCTGCTGAACCTCAACGCGGATCCTGAGGACTTCGCCGGCGATGTCGATGGGATCCGCGTCTTCGCCGGCTACGCCGAGTGGTTGCCGGGCCAACTCGACGACGAGATCTTGCGCGGTGATTGGTTCGTCGCCCCCGCCCTGCCCTCCGACGTGATTGCGTCGGCGGGAACGGATTTGTGGGGTGACGTGATGCGTCGTCAAGCAATGCCCCTGCCCCTGTTCGCCACGTTCCCCGCGAACCTTGAGGACAATTAGTGGCCGTTTCACGTGAAACACGCGAGCAGATCCGTCTTGGGGTGAAGGACTCCTGGCTCGTTGGTCTCGGGCTGATCCCGCTCGGTTTAGCGTTCGGGCTCCTGATCTCGCAGACCGGTTTCGCGTGGTGGTGGGCCCCGATCTTCTCGATCATCGTCTACGCGGGCTCGATGGAGTTCCTTGCCATCGACATGGTCGTCTCCGGCCTCGGCCCCTTCTCGTCCGCGCTCACCGCGTTCATGGTGAACTTCCGCCACATCTTCTACGGGCTTACCTTTCCCCGCGACGTGGTGCCCCGGGGTCTGCCCACCGCATACGTCACCTACGGGCTCACCGACGAGGCCTACGCCGTCACCTCCACCCTCCACGGGCGCCCCACTGGGCCGCGGATCCTCACCATCGTCGCGCTGGTGAACGTGATCTGGCTTCTTTCCGGGATCGCGGGTGCGCTCGTTGGCAACGTCATTCCCGACAATGTTGAGGGCTTCGAATTCGCCCTGACCTCGCTGTTCGCGGTGCTTGCTTACGAGGCGTTCCAATCCAGCCGCGACCTTTCCGGCCCGCTCATCGCCGGCGGCCTCGCGGTGCTTGCGGCATTTGTTGTGCCCGGGCAGGTGATCATCGCGGGCCTGCTCGCGTACTTCGGCGTTTTGCTGCTTCGCTTCTGGGCACCGCGTATCGACGACCTCCTCACCTGGCGGGTCCGCTGACATGAACGCATACGGTCTTCCCGATGGCGTCACCCTCGGCATGGTCGCTGCGGTGCTCATCCCTGCCGGCATCGTGACAGTGCTGCTGCGTGCCCTCCCCTTCTCGCTGATGCGGTTTTTGAAGGGCAGCCCGTTTATCGACTTCCTTGCCGTGCTCATGCCGGTCGGCGTGATGACGGTGCTCGTCGTGTACACCGTGGTCGGACATTCGGGCGATCCCGGCCGTTTCTGGGCGTCGTTGGCTGCGCTGGGTCTGACGCTGCTCGTCCACGCATGGAAGCGCCGTGCGGACCTGTCCATCTTTCTCGGCACTGCGGCATACATGGTGCTGGTGAACCTCGTCGTCTAGGCGGTCTCGTCGTCGTCGAACGAGCCACCGCACTCCGCCCACGTCATCGCGTCATCCCTACGCCGAGGTAGCGAGTAGTTCTCGGAAACGTAGCGTGTGCCGTCCCTGTAAATGAAGTGCACATCCGCCCCGTCCTTGACCGTCTCCAGGTAGCCATCCGTCACCAGCGAGTGGCACGCTGAGCACAGCGGAAGCAGGTTCTCCAGGTCCGTCATCCCGCCGTCGGCCCACTCTTTGATGTGGTGGATCTCGATGAAGCGTGAGTGCGTGCATTCGGGTGCCGCGCACTGACCTCCCCACATTGCGAGCAGCGCGTTGACCTGGCCGGCGTTAGCAAGACGGAACCGGCGGCCGGTGTTGATGATCAACCCGGTGTCGTCGACAGTGGACACGCGCAGATCCGCGTTCGCTATGAGGTTCGTCAGCGTCTCCGATCGTGCGCCGACATTGTTTGGCATGTGCGCGCGCCCGTCCGTGGTCATCAGCACGTTCACGTGGGCTCCGGGCGTGGTCAGCGCGTTCGTCGGGCGGGTACGCATGGAGTGCACCATGCCCATAAACGAGTCGAGCAGCATGCGCCCAACGGGTAGGCCGTAACCGGAGGCGGTCTTCTTCGACGGCTTTGCAGGTTCGACGTCGAGCACCTCGCCCAGCATCTCGTCGACGGAGTAGTCGGCAATGCTGTCGTCGTCGCGACGCAACGCGCTTTCGAGCTTGTCCTCCATCTCATAGAAAGCGATCTCGCCGAGTTTCAACGCGGCCATGAAAGCAGCACCGTCCGAGGCGTTGAAGCGGCCGTGCACCGTGATGTCGCCGTTGTCCTGGGGGTGAACGCGCATGTAGTATTCGCGCGCGTGCTCGTCCTCCCCCGGCCTGTCCCGGCCTGAGAGTGCAACCTCCAGCGCGTGATAACCGAGGTTGAGCGCCAGATCCACCAGCTCGCGCTCGTTCTCCTTGGTCATGTATTTGAGCAGCAGTCGCACCACCGAATAACTCAGCGCGGCCGCGGCGAAGTGCTGCTCCAGGTACGGAAACCGCCCGAGTCGGTGCGCCACGTGCACGTACTCGTGCGCGGTCGAATTCGATATCTCGAGACGCCGCGTCAGAAACTGCGCCGTCGTGCGCGCCCCGGTCTCCTCCGCGAAACCGTGCTGATCGAACATTCGCACGGCGGCGAGCAACTCCGCCTTCGACGTCGTCATCCGCGTGTGCGCATCCGCAATTGTGCTGCACAGACGCTCCGCGAGCGCGCTGAGTTGCGGACGTTCCCCTGCCAAAACCGTGGTCATGATGCCCCCCAATGTGTCGAATACGAGTGCGATACGAGTAAGTATAAACGTGTTCACGACACGGCTCTGATCTGCGGAAACGGTGTTTATAGGCGCGCTATAAAACGCGTATATCGCACACTGTTCGCAACGCTTATCGACGACTCCACTACTCCGCATTGCGGACAACCCCGGTCCCACCAATCATTGGTGCAAACCCATTAAAAAAGTCCGCATTGCGGACAACGGCGCAGGGACCAATCATTGGGGCGTACCAACGGTTTGGGGGTCGTCGATAAGCGAAAGTCCGCATTGCGGACAAGTGGGTCCGCACCAACTATTAGTGGGGGAATTTGGCGCGGGCTTCGGACCAGAGGCCCTCGAACTCCTCCTGGCTGAGGTGGGTGGCGGTGATGCCTTCCAGAGCGTCGTACGTGCGCGGGTGGGGCACAGTGCCCATGGGTTGATTCGCCTGGCCGATGACGCGGCCGTCGACGTAGATGCCGGTGATGGTTTCGGCGGGGTCGAGTTCGATCATGCGGACCATGGTGCAGGCCTGCGGGGAGACTTCCTTGAGTTCGGCGATGTTGAGGAGTTCGCCGCCGAGTTCGGGAATGCTGTAGTGAATGCGGACGTAATGTTTCACGTGAAACTCTTTCTGGAGACGTAAGCGGAGCAGATGATCAACTGTGCCATGTGGTAGATCATCAGCGGAATGATCAGGACGCCGAGTTGGGCGCCGCCGAAGATGACGGTGGCCATCGGAAGGCCGGTGGCGAGGGATTTCTGCGTGCCGCACATTTGGATTGCGGTGATGTCTTCACGCGGGAAGCGTAACGCGGCAGGCACGACGCGCGTAAGCCACAGCATGGCGACGACGAGCGCCGCTGAAAAGACGGTGAGGAACGCGATCTCCTCCAGCGACACGTTCGACCACACGCCGGAGACGACCCCCTTGGAAAAGGCGGCGTAGACGACCATCCAGATGGATCCGCGGTCGACGATCTTCGTGGCCTCCGACTTGGCCAGCTCCCCCAGCCAGCGGTGCGCGACCTGGCCGAGCAGGAACGGCAGGAGCAGCTGCAGGGAAATGTCGGTGAACACGGAGGCGTCGATATGCACGCCGTCGCCCGCGCCCATCAGCCACATCACGAGCAGCGGCGTGGCGATGACACCAACAAGCGACGAAACCGACGCCGCAACCACCGCGCCCGACACGTTGCCCCGAGCGATGCCGGTGAGGGCGACGGAGGACTGCACGGTTGAGGGGACAAGGGTCATGAAGAGCAGGCCCTGGTAGAGGTCGTCGTCAAGCAATGCGGTCGTGGGCCGCGCGAGGAGCCCGATGAGTGGGTACGCGACGAACGTGAATGCGAGGATCACGACGTGGAGGCGCCAATTTGTGAGGCCGCGCAGGGCCTCTTGGGTGGATAGGCGCGCGCCGTAGAGGAAGAACAGCAGCGCGATGCCGAGTTTGACGGCGATGTCGAAGCCGTCGGCAAACGCGCCGCGCGCCGGCACCACAAACGCGAGCGCGGCCGCGACGACGATGCCGACGAGTAGCGGATCGAGCTTTTTCATGTGGCCGAGTCTACGGCCGGCGCGCTAGCTCGGGTTCTTCGCTTCGACCTTGTCGCCGGCGTCGACGACCTCCACCTCGCGCAAGCCGGTCACGGCCGGGCCGGAGACGAGCGAGCCGTCCGCGATGTTGAACACGGACCCGTGGGCGGTGCACTTCACGGTCTCGCCCTCGACCTTGGTGATCTTCTTCTGCTGGTGCGGGCACACCGACGAGTACGCCACGTACTGGCCGGAGGTTGGTTGGGCGATGATGAACTTGTCCAGGATCACCGCGGAGCCGACCGGGACGTCGGTCTTAGCAATCTCTTCGGGGGCCTCTTCCCCACAGGCGGCCAGGAAGGCACCGGCGAAGGTGGTGGCAGTGCCGAGCAGGAACATGCGTCGCGAACAGGTCATGGCTCGATCGTAGCCTGCTTCATCGCCGCGACGTAGTCAGTGAGCTCGCGTTTCAGCGCATCCATGTCCGCGATTCGCGTATCGACGACATGCCCATCGATAATCTTCGTAATCGCCGACCCAGTAATCGCACCGGCAGCGCCAGCCTGAATCGCCGCGCGGACATGCTCCGGGCGTGAGATGCCGAACCCGAGTAGCACCGGGGCGCCGCCGAACGCGTTGACATTATCGACGACCTCACGCAGCCCCTCCACCGTCGCCTCGTTTTCCGTGCCCGTCACTCCGTCGCGAGAAATGGCGTAGATGTAGCCGCGGGAGTTGGCGGCCACACCCTCGAGGGTTTCCTTCGACGCCTTGGCCGGGGCGATGTAGATCGGCTCGATGCCGGCGCGCTCGGCGGCCGCGGAAAAGGGGGTGGACTCGCGCACGGGGACGTCGGGAAGCAACACGCTATCCGCGCCCGCCTCTTTGAACTCGGTGTAGAAGCGGTCGAGCCCGCGGGTGTGGGCGACGTTGGCGTAGACGAGCATGCCGATTGGCAGGTCCGGGTAACGCTCGCGGATCGCGCGAACCTGATCGAGAGCCTGGGCAACCGTCGCTCCCCCGCGCAGCGCACGCACGTGGGCGTTTTGAATGGCGGGACCGTCGGCGACGGGGTCGGAGAATGGGACGCCGAGCTCGAGGGCGTCGGCACCCGCGTCCACGACGGCAGAAACGATCTCCAGCGCGTCCTCCGGGGTTGGGTCCGACAGCATGACGAAGGGGACGAACGCGCCCTCCCCCTTGGCAAAGAAATCTGCGTAGCGGCTCATTTAGTTGTTCTCCTTCTGCTCCAGGGTGGCGCGGACGTGCGCGATGTCTTTATCGCCACGGCCCGAGAGTGCGACGAGGATGTTCAGCGGCTCCGCGTCCGCCGGGTGCTCGGCCGCGCGCTGCAGGGCGTAGGCCAGGGCGTGCGAGGACTCGAGCGCGGGGATGATGCCCTCGTGGCGGGACAGTGCCTGGAAGGCGTCGAGGGCGGCGTCGTCGGTCACAGGGACATACGATGCGCGGCCCGACTTGGCCAGGTGCGCGTGCTCGGGGCCGACGCCCGGGTAGTCCAAACCGGCGGAGATGGAGTAGGACTCCTCCACCTGGCCGTCCTCGTTGCACATGAGGTACGAGTACGTGCCGTGCAGCAGGCCGGTGGTGCCCTGCGCGATGGCGGCACCGTGCGCGCCGAGGCCGAAGCCTTCGCCGCCCGGTTCGGCGCCGATGAGTTCGACACCCTCGTCGTCGATAAACTCCGCGAACATGCCGATCGCGTTCGAGCCGCCGCCGACACATGCGACGACGACGTCCGGCAGTCCCCCGGTGCGCTCCAGGATCTGCGCGCGTGCTTCTGCGGAGATGACGCGGTGGAATTCCTTCACAATGCGGGGGAACGGGTGCGGGCCCGCCGCCGTCCCAAGGAGGTAGTGCGACTCGTGGAAGGTGGCGGTCCAATCGCGAAGCGCTTCGTTCACCGCGTCCTTGAGGGTGCCGGCGCCGGATTCCACGCCGACGACCTCCGCGCCCATCAGGCGCATGCGGTAGACGTTCGGCTCCTGGCGCGCCATGTCGGTCTTGCCCATGTAGATCACGCAGTCGAGACCAAGCAGCGCACATGCAAGTGCAGTAGCGGTGCCGTGCTGGCCCGCACCGGTCTCTGCGATGATGCGCGTCTTGCCCATCTTCTTCGCCAGCAGCGCCTGGCCGATCACCTGGTTCGTCTTGTGAGCGCCACCGTGGACGAGGTCCTCACGCTTGAGAAAGATGCGTGCGTTGCCCTCCACCGGCAGGTTGCGGCATTCGGTCAGCGGCGTCGGCCGGCCGAGGTAGTCGCGCAAAAGGGAGCGGTATTCGTCCATGAAGGTGTCGTCGTTAAGCGCGTCCACGAAAGCGCGCTCCAACTGGTCGAGCGCGGGCAGGAGCGACTCGGGCACGAACTGCCCGCCGAATTCGCCGTAGTAGGCAGGAAGAAGTGTCATTGCATGTCCTTAATCGTGATAATTGCTGATGGTGTCAAAGCCGCGTCGCAGCGCACCCGCGTCTTTGTCGCCGTTGGGGTCTTCGAATCCGGAGTTGAGGTCGATCCCGAGACAGCCGACGCGCAGCGCTTCCTCGAGGTTGTCCGGTGTCAGCCCGCCCGCCAGCAGAGCTTTTTGCTTGACGACGACCGGCACCCGGGACCAATCAAACTGCTCCCCCGACCCGCCGTCGTTGGCGTCGAGGACGAGCATGTCCACGGCGTCCGCGAGTGCTTCGGCCACCGCGGGGCCGTCTGGGTGGGTCATGGAGACGGCGCGCCAGACGTCGACGTCGACCTCGCTGCGGACCCGCTCGATGAGCGCGCGCTCGGCTTCGATCGAGCCCTGGTACGGCGCGTGGACTTGGACGGCGGTGATACCGTGCTGGACGATCTCGTTGTACCCGGAGGTGCGGCGCGACACCGCGACGTAGTTCAGTCCCGGCTCCGCAGTGATGATGGATGCCGCCGTTTCACGTGAAACATTGCGCGGGGAGGCGTCCTCGAAGATCAGGCCACCGTAGACCGCGCCACACGCCTTAGCCGCCTGGGCCGCAGAGGTGGAACGCAGGCCGCACACTTTGTTGGGGCCGTAGACCAGCTCGCGGGCGGCCTGGTCGATGTCGGGCTGGGCGGTCAGTTGCGAGCCGACGAGGAACGCGTTGGAGTGGCCGCCGAGGCGGCGGACGGTGGCGGCGTCGCGGATGCCGGATTCGGCGACCACTACTGCCCCATCGGGTGCCAACGCGGCGAGCCGTGCCGAGCGGTCCAGGTCAATCGTCAGGTCGTGGAGGTTGCGATGGTTCACGCCGAAGATCTTCGCGCCGAGCTTAGTGGCGCGGGCAGCTTCCTCTTCATCGATCACCTCGGTGAGCACGTCCATGTGGAGGGAGGCGGCAACGGATGCGAGGTGGGTGTACTGGTCGTCGTCAAGCACGGAGAGCATGAGCAGGATCGCGTCGGCGCCGAAGTAGCGCGCGGCGTAGATTTGGACCTCGTCGATAATGAAGTCTTTGCACAGCACGGGCAAATGCGTGGTGGCGGCGACGGTGGCGAGGTGGTCGTAGTCGCCGCCGAAGTAGTCGGGCTCGCACAGGACTGAGATGCCGGCGGCGTAGCGCGAATAGATTGAGGCGATCTCCCCCGGTTTGTAATCCGTGCGGATCTGGCCGAGCGACGGTGAGGCGGACTTGCATTCCATGATGAACGCGGTGCCGGGGCGCGCGAGTGAGTCGTACAAGGAGCGCTCAGAATAACGTAACGTGTCGAAACTAACGTGGGCAACCCGCCGCCGAATAGCGTCAATGTGACGTTTACGGTTGGCGACGATCTCGCCGAGAATCTTAGACACTGTAATCCGCCTCCTCGTGGGTGGCGAGCCATTGGGCGACGGTGCCGTCGGCAAGCAACCGCTTCGCGTGTTCGGTGCCGGCGGCAAGCGAGTCGGCGATGCCGTAGAGGTAGAACATCGCCCCGGCGTTGACGGCCACGGCGTCGCGGTGCGCTTCGGGGCCCTCGCCTGCGAAGGTCGCACGCATGAACGCGGCGTTTTCGGCGCCGTCGCCGCCGCGGAGGTCATCCAGCGACCAGCGCCGCACGCCGAGGTCGTCCGGCGTGACGGTGTAGTGGGTGATCTCGCCGTCGGCGAGTTCCCAGACGAGGGTCTCGCCGTGGACCGCGATCTCATCGGTGCCTGCGCCGTGCACGACAAACGCGCGGCCACGGCCCAGATCCTTCATGGTCTCCGCAATAATGGGACCTAGCTGAGGATTGGCGATCCCCATAATTTGAAATTCAGGCCTTGCGGGACTCAATAATGGGCCAAGCGTATTAAAAATCGTTGAAATACCCAGGGCTTTCCGCACCGGCTGTACGAACGCGATCGCCGGGTTGTACGCCGGAGCGAAGAGGAACGTGAAGTTCGAGGACTCGAACTGGCGCACCGCGCGGTCGGGGTCGAGGTCCAGCGGGATGTTGAGCGCCTCGAGCACATCGGCCGACCCCGACTTGGACGACACGGAGCGGTTCCCGCACTTGATCATTTTCACCCCGCCGGCGGCCGCGGTCAAGGAGGCTGCGGTGGTGATGTTGATCGTGTTCGCGCCGTCGCCGCCGGTGCCGGCGGTGTCCATGATCCCCTCCCCCGTCACCGGGAACGGGCGGCCGGCGGCGAGGAAGGCCCGGGCGGCGCCGGCGATGTCGGGGAAGGTTTCGCCGCGGGTGCGGATCGTCGCTAAGAGCGCTGCGATGTGCACGTCGTCGTAGTCGCCGACGGTGAGCGGGGTGAACGCCTCGACGGCCTCCTCCAAAGTGGGCGCAGGGTTGTCGACGAAGCGGCGGAAGATGTCGATGTGGTTAGTCATTGCGGCCTTTCTTCAGCAGGCTGGTCACGCAGTCGTCGAGTATCTGCGGACCAGCGGGGGTCAGGATGGATTCGGGGTGAAACTGCAGGCCAACGGACATTTCGTCGGTGGTTTCGGCGGCCATGATCACGTCGCCGATCTTGCTCGGGGCCCACGCCAGCGCGCGGATCCCCTCAGGGGCCTCGGTCGCGCCGAGAGAGTGGTAGCGGGCAACGGGGACGTGTTCGCCGCTGAGCAGCACCATGCTTTCCGACGACCCATGCACCGGTCCGCACGGCTCCACGCGGCCACCGAAGTACTCGATGAGCGCCTGGAAGCCGAGGCAGATCCCGAGGATGGGGATGCGGCCCTGGGCGCGTTCGATGACCTCCATCATGCAGCCGGCGTCCGCGGGATAACCGGGGCCGGGCGAAAGCACGATCAGGTCCGGGTTGGCGGCGAAGACGGTGTCGGCGGAGACGGTGTTGCGGTAGACCACGGTGTCGTAGTCGGCGAAGGCGTCCACCAGGTTGTAGACAAAGGAGTCCTGGTTATCCAGCAAAACGATCACTTTTCCACCTCCAGTTCGCGGTCGCCCGCCAGCGCGTGGAGCACGGCGTAGGCCTTGTGCAGGGTCTCGTCGGCCTCAGCCTGAGGGTCGGAATCACGCACCACGCCCGCGCCCGCCTGCACCACCGCGGTGCCATTTGCGACGAATGCGGACCGGATCACAATGCACGTGTCGAACTCCCCGTCGCCGCGCAGGTACCCCACCGCCCCGCCGTAGGACCC